>Ga0181530_10003998_pt1 | contig 15965 bp, 15 predicted proteins | sample PEATcosm2014_Bin_42_FD_119769 | JGI IMG/M metagenome (GOLD analysis project Ga0181530, IMG submission 119769) | Peatland microbial communities from MTU Mesocosm Facility, Houghton, MI, USA - PEATcosm2014_Bin10_60_metaG | ecosystem: Environmental > Terrestrial > Soil > Wetlands > Peat | place... | reverse complement strand
CGATCCGGTCCCACAAATCGGCGGAGGCTCGCAAATCGCGAATCCCGCTTCGCCAGATATCGAGCGGCTCGGGCGGCAGTGCGCTTGACGGAACCGGCTTGCCGGGTTCGGGAATCCGCGTGAGGGAAACGGTAAGCAGGCCGTAGCGCCCGGCCAGATCGAGAATCGGCTCACGTTCCGGAAGGCAGTCGGCGACGATCCGCTGGAGGCAGGGTTGCCGGGCGCAGGGCCGGTCCGGGGCCAACTCGCCGATCTCCCACTTCGGAACGAGGCACTCGGTTACAGTCGCGCTGCCGTCCGCCGTTTTGACCTTCCGGCGCTCGATCCGGAAGCCGCCATCGGGAATCCAGGTTTCGAGGAGTTCGCTGCCGGTGTGCATGGTATGTAACGGCTATCGAGAACCAGCCGTTACAAACGGTATCACGGAGGGGGCGCTTATGACGCTCGCGCCGTGCGTCTGCCGGCGCCGGCGGCAAGCGAACTGATCAGCCGTATCACGGCGCGCTGATCCTTTTCGGGGAGTTCGTGGATCTGGCGGAAGCGTTTCCACAGGCGGCGGGTTTCAGGGCTGGAGTCGATGCGCTCGACCTTCGGCTGGCGGAGCCCGAGCAGTTCATCGGTTGAGACGCGCAGGGCGCGGGCCAGTTCGATCAGAGCCGATGCCGGCGGAAAGCCCGTATCGTTTTCGTAATAGGAAACGGCGCGCTGTGTGGTCGAGGCGGCTTCGGCCAGTCCGACCTGGGTAAGGCCGCGCGCCTTGCGCAGCGCCGCGAGGCGGGGTCCGAACGAGGAGTCTTCCTGCTTTCTGCGGGGCATCCGGTCCGCCGGGGGCGGCAACAGCGATTGTAAGGGCGTTTGCGGCATATGCGGCGGAAGGTTGCTCATGGTATCACGCATTGCGTATACTCTCATGGACGGTATTATACGATCAAATAAGTGACGAAAAGAGAGAGTTGCCTCTTGACAGTTTTTTCGAAAGGAGCCCGATTGGCCCATGGCGCGCATTCCGGATGAAACGATCGAACGGCTCAAGCGGGAGATCTCGCTGGAGCGGCTGGCCGAAGCACGCGGCATCAAACTCGCGCGGCACGGCGCGGACCTGATCGGCCTGTGCCCGTTCCACGACGACCATGAGCCGTCGCTGGTCATCAGCCCGAAGAAGAATCTGTGGCACTGTCTCGGGGCGTGCAATGCGGGCGGCACGGTGATCGACTGGGTTATGAAATCGGAAGGCGTGAGTTTCCGGCATGCGGTCGAACTGTTGCGCGCCGACGTTCCTTCTTCATCTGCAGCCCCAGCCGCTTCCGGCTCGGTGAAGGTTTCGACGGTCCGCAAACTGCCGCCGCCGGTCGACCGCGATGCCGGCGACGCGGCCATGCTCGAACAGGTGGTCAGCTTTTATCACGAAACGCTGAAGCAATCGCCCGAAGCGCTGGCTTATCTGGAAAAGCGCGGGCTCACGAATCCGGAGATCGTGAGCCGCTTCCGGCTCGGGTTCGCCAACCGCACGCTCGGGTTGCGGCTGCCCAAGAAGAACCGCAAGGCGGGCGACGAGATGCGGACGCGTCTCGAGAAGCTCGGCATCATTCGCGAGTCCGGCCACGAACACTTCAACGGGTCGCTGGTGATTCCGGTTTTCAACCGCGCCGGCGAAGTGGCGCAGATGTACGGGCGCAAGATCACGGAAAATCTCAGGCCGGGCACGCCGCTGCATCTCTGGCTGCCGGGCCCTCACAAAGGCGTGTGGAATGAGGAAGCGTTGGAAGCTTCGAAGGACATCATCCTCTGCGAAGCGCTCATCGATGCGCTGACGTTCTGGTCGGCGGGCTACCGCAACGTGACGGCGAGCTATGGCGTGAACGGTTTCACCGGCGATCACCGGGATGCCTTCCGGAGATATGGCACGAAGCGCGTGTACATCGCTTACGACCGCGACGAGGCGGGAGACAAAGCGGCGCAGGTTCTGGCCGAGGAACTGATGGCGATGCGCATCGAGTGTTTCCGGGTGCAGTTTCCGAAAGGGATGGACGCCAACGAGTACGCGCGCACCACGCAGCCCGCGGCCAAGGCCTTCGCCGTTCTGCTGAACGCCGCGGCTTGGTTGGGGAAAGAGAAGCCGGGGAAAGGCGCAGGGCCAGTGATTCCGGAGAAAGAAAAACCGGCGGCTGAAGAAGAAACCATCATCGAACCTGTTCTTTCTTTAGCCGCCATGCCGCTTGCCGCGCCGGCTGGGCCGGAGGTGAAGATCGACGGCGAAGAGATCCACGTGACGATGAACTCGCGCACGTACCGCGTTCTCGGGCTCTTCAAGAACACGAGTCTGGGCGTGATGAAAGTAAATGTGAAGGTGTCGGGGCGCAACACGCGCGGCGAATCCCGTTATCACGGCGACACGCTGGACATGGAGCTGGCGCGGCAGCGGGCGGCTTTCGTCAAACAGGCGGCGCACGAGCTGGCGGCGAAGGAAGAGGCGATCCAGTCGGAAACGGGCAAGCTTTGGACGGTGCTCGAAGATCTGCAGCGCGAGCACCTGAAAAAGACGCTCGAGCCGCCGCGCGAGGAAGTCGTCTTAACGGACGAAGAGCAGGCGGCGGCGCTCGGGCTGCTGCGGGATCCGAAGCTGCTCGATCGGGTGCTGGCCGACTTCGACCGCTGCGGCGTGGTCGGGGAAGAGACCAACAAGACGGTGAGCTATCTGGCGGCCGTGTCGCGGCTGCTCGACAAGCCGTTGTCGATCGTGGTGCAGTCGTCTTCCTCGGCCGGCAAGAGCTCGCTGATGGAAGCGGTGCTCGACTTCATGCCGCCCGATCAGCGCGAAGAGTACTCGGCGATGACCGGGCAGGCGCTGTTCTATATGGGGCAGAAGAACCTGAAGCACAAGATCCTCGCGGTGTCGGAAGAGCAGGGCGCGAGCCGCGCGGCCTACGCGCTGAAGCTTCTGCAATCGGAAGGCGTGCTGCGCATCGCCTCGACCGGCAAAGACCCGGTTAGCGGCAAGCTGATCACGCATGAGTACACGGTGGAAGGGCCGGTGACGATCTTCCTCACCACCACCGCGCAGGAGGTCGACGAGGAGCTGCTGAACCGCTCGATTCTTCTGACCGTGAACGAAGAGCGGGAGCAGACCCGCGCCATTCACCGGCAGCAGCGCGAAGCCCGCACGACCGAAGGGCTCTGGGCGCGGCGGACGCGGGAGCGCATCGTCCGGCTGCACCGCAATGCCCAAATGCTGCTGCGTCCGATCGCGGTGGCGAATAACCGGATGAACGGCGGGGCTGGCGAGTTTCCCGACCACCTGACCCGGACGCGGCGCGATCATGTGAAGCTGCTGACGCTGGTCGAATCGATCGCTTTGCTGCACCAGTACCAGCGCGAGATCAAAACCGAGACCCGCGATGGCGAGACGCTGGAATACATCGAGGCCACGGCGGAAGACGTGAAGCTGGCCCGCGAGCTGATCGGCAAAGTGCTGGCGCCGGCGCTCGACGAACTGCCGCCGCACACGCGGCGTCTGCTGGCGGCCATCGAGGGGATGGTCAAGGAAGAGTGCGAGCGCCTCGAGATCGAACCGGCCGACTATCGTTTCACGCGCCGGGCCTTGCGCGAGTACACCCGCTGGGGCGATACGCAGCTGCGCCTGCACCTCAGGCGCCTGGAAGAGATGGAGTACGTTATGGTGCGCCGCGGCGGTCCGGGGCAGATGTTCGTCTATCAGTACGATGCAAACTGCGCGGGTCCGGAGGACGACTGCGCGGGGGGATGGCGGGGACCTCGCGGGCCGGTTCCAGGCGAAGATCCGTCAATAAACACGGTGCTTCAACGATCAACCGCGCGGAATGGCGGAAACACTGATACCGGAGACGCGGCTGAAATCCTCACCGTAGTTGCAGCGAAGCCGAACGGCGCGGCGAGAGCGGGAGTCTGATCGTGCCGCGCTGGCCGAAGAAGCAGACGACCACATCGGGAGCAGACGCCACACAGCTTGAGGAGATGCTGCGCGAGTTTCTGAACTCGATGCGCGTGCGCGACTACTCTCCGTACACGGTCCAGAACCGCCAGGCGCACATCCGCCTGTTTCTCGACTGGGCCCGCGAGCACGGCCTGCGCGAGCCGCGCGAGATCACGCGGCCGGTGCTCGAGCGCTACCAGCGCCATCTCTTCTACTACCGCAAGAAGGACGGCGAGCCGCTTTCGTTCCGCAGCCAGTACTGCCGGCTGGTGCCGTTGCGCGCGTGGTTCAAATGGATGACGCGGCAGAACCACATCCTGCACAATCCGGCTTCGGAGATCGACCTGCCGCGCCTTGCCCGCACGCTGCCAAGGGACATCTTCTCGCCTGAAGAGGTCGAGCGGGTGATGATGCATCCCGCGATCGCCGAGCCGGTGGGGCTGCGCGACCGCGCGATTCTCGAAGTGCTTTACGCCTGCGGCCTGCGGCGGTTGGAAGTCGTTCGCCTCAAGCTCTTCGACCTGCAGCTGGACCGCGGCCTGGTGCTGGTGCGCCAGGCGAAGGGCAAGAAAGACCGCTATGTGCCCATCGGCGAGCGGGCCACGGCGTGGCTGCGGAAATACATCGCCGAAGCGCGGCCCGCGCTGGCATCGGAGCCGGACGATCTGACGGTCTTTCTCACCGTTCACGGCGAGCCATTCGACCGCTCCTATCTGAGCCTGATCGTGCGCCAGCATGTGGCCGGCGCGCTCAGCGTGGACGGCAAGCCCGGCAAAAGCGGATCGTGCCATCTGTTCCGTCACACCATGGCCACGCATATGCACGAGAACGGCGCCGACATCCGTTTCATTCAGCAGATCCTCGGCCACGAGGACATCAAATCCACGCAGGTGTACACGCGGGTAGCGCTGCGCATGCTGCAGCAGGTTTATGCATCGACGCATCCTGCCGCATTCCTCGACAGGGGAGACGCGCCGCCGATGCCGGCAGCGCAGGTATTACCCAAGTTGGGCGATCCCCTGCAGCCGGTACGGGAAGCGCTCGACGCCGAAGCGGCCGAGGAGGAAGAACAAAAGGACGTATGATCGAGGTAATGGCGCTGCACATGACGGAATACAGCTACACAGTGCTGTTCGAGCCGGCCGAAGAAGGCGGATTCGTGGTCACCTGCCCGGCGCTTCCGGGCCTGGTGACGGAAGGCGACACGATTGAAGAGGCCCGGCAGATGGCGCGGGACGCGATCCAGGGTTATCTGGAGAGCCTGCACAAAGACCACCAACCGATTCCGCCCGACCGGGTGCCGCTGAGGGAAGAAGTAAGCGTTCTCCTGTCAGAACCGGCATGAGCCGGCACCTGCCCTTTCTCAAGCCGAAGGACGTGCTGCGGGCGCTTACCGGCGCCGGTTTTTTCGTCCATCATGTCTCCGGGAGCCATTACATTCTGAAGCATGAGACACGCAACGATCTGCGTGTCACCCTGCCGTGGCACGGCAAGGATCTGAAGCGCGGTACGCTGACTTCGATCATCAAACAGGCCGGGCTTACGGTCGAGGAGTTTCTGGAACTCTGAGCCGTAACACCCTGGGGGGGAATCCGTCCGCTGCGTCGCTGACGCTCCTGCGCGGCCGCACGCCGGCGAATCGCTGGATGGCCTCCCGGCAGGTGGAAAGGCCGGCGCGCGCAGGTTGCCTCTTACATAATCGGCGCGTTATCCGAAGCAGCCCTTCGGGTCGCACACCTCCGCGCGAAGCGCTCGGCTGCTCGCATCCGATAACGCGGGTTTATGCAATCGGCGAAGGCCCGCCCCGGCCGCCGAATCTTTGGTTACGAGCAACCAACGCCGGCCGCGATTCCGCGCCCGCCGTTGCGTTTGATTGCCGCGCCGCTTCAGCGCACGCCGCCCGAAACGGGCGCCGCGCTCTTCCGCGAAACGCGCGGCAGGGCGGGAACACAAAGGCCCCCTTTCCCTGGCCGATACGATCCCGCGGCGGTCCTCGCCGTCAAGGGTTCGCTGCGCCGCTTCGCGCCCTGGACCGCTCCGGGCCGCCGCGAGAAGACCGCCTGATATGAGGGAAAGGGGGCTTTCGGACAGGAGCGTTTCCGGCGTTCACAGCGATCTTTCGTTGACCCGGCAGGCTTTACCCCTCCATCCCCGCACCACGGGGTTACACTCAGAGCATCGGAAGAGTCCGCTCCTTCCCTCGAACGGCTTCGTTTTTTCGAGAGAGGAGAATGGATTGGCTTTGTTTTGTAAAAACGATATGGCAGCTGAAGAAAAAATCGACGAGCTTTTTCCTTTAGCCGCATCGCCGGCCATTGGCTTCGTTTTTTCGAGCACCGGAAATCGGTCTCAGCAGCCGCCGTTCTGCGTCTTCGGCGCAAATGGGTTCGTTTTTTCTTCAGCCGCTTTTTCCGCCCGGGGCGCCACGACCAGGGCCGAAAACTCGCATCCGGGCCTCGCGGCATCAAAAGCGGAACATTATCGGCCGCCGATGGCCGGCAACTTCAGGAATGCACTGGGGTTGCTGCCCGAGGTACGACAAAGGCGCGTCGGGTTCAACTGTATCGGCGATGAAATTACTTCAACGAGCAACGACCGGGAGAAGTTTGCGACTTATACGAGGGATTCGTATACGGGCCTCGATTATGCAGACCAGAGGTTCTACGCGAGTACCTATGGCAGGTTTAATACACCGGACCCGTATCAGCCGAGCGGCGGCCCTAGCGACCCCGGAAGCTGGAACCGGTATTCCTACGTGTTCGGCGATCCGATTAACCTCAACGATCCCGATGGGCTGTTTGCGACTTGCCCGTCCGGACAACATGTCAGCAACAACCGATGTGTCCCTGACGACGGTGGGGATGGGGGCGGGGATAACCCAGGAGGCGGTGTAGGAAGACGGCCCGTACAGCGGCCCGTGAAGAAACCAAGTCCAGATAAGCCCACAACGGGTGCGACCCTCAACGGCCCCGCGTGTTCCGCTCCAAAGTATGCTCAGGCTTCAAGTTTTATTAACGCGAATTTGGCTTCTGCACAAGTGATCGCTTCGCAACTCAATACGACTCCAGGTGACATCTTAGGGTTGGCCGGACTTGAATCGGGATGGGGAACTGGGTTTCTGATCACAGCAGGAACGAACAATTACTTCAGCCTCACTGCGGGTCCGGCGTTTGGAGGAACGATAGGCACGTACCAGCAAGGAAGCTACACGTACGGTGTTTATACGTCCTTTCTATCTTCTGGTGAATCGTTCGCCAACTCATACTTTGGCGTAAGGGTGGAAGGAATCACCAATCCGCTGGCCTTCGCTACTGCCCTCAATACTAACGGAAGTTTCAACAGCGAAACTACTCCGACTGCATACGATCAAACCGTTGCGAATACGATCAGCTTGGCAAACACCTTGCTGTCCTGCTCGCAGGCGACGGGAGCGACGCAATGAAAACCCACTGCAGTTTTGTTCTGAGTTTGCTGATGTTTATTTCGTTGCCTGTGGTGGTAGCCGGGTCCGACGCCTGCTCTGAGACGTCAAAGTTAACAGATGACGAAGCCCGTATTCTGCTGTATGTCAGTCCAGTTGCGATTTCGGCGAGGAACGCCGGTACAGACATTGACATAGAGAAATCTGCGCCCACCAAGCAGTTTCCGGCGGGCGACTATTTTGTCGCAGCGATCGTCAGTCAAAAACCAACAGGTGGAGGAGTGCTCGGCAACGGTATTCTTGGCTACTTCGCCGTCGACAAACGCACCGCGTCCGTCGAATCTACCAGCGACTTCACACCGGTGAAGGGCAAGGAATTGGCGCGTATACAAGTTTGGATCCGCCACATACACTGCATTCAGGATCAAGATCTACGCAAATAGGCTTGGACTACGCCGGCGGGCGCGGTCGGTCACTTGGTTTCCGCGGACCAGCGTCTTGCCTCATGTCTGAGGATGATGCTGTCGAGGACGGAGCGGACGACCTTTTTCTCTTCCGGATCGAGTTTGGAAACGGCCTCGAACTGAAGTTTCAGTTCGGCGTCCGGGTCTCTCTCGTTCTTTTCGAATAACAGCATATCCGCGCTCACGCTGAGCGCGATGGCGAGGTTCCGAATGGCGTCGAGCGTGGGCTGCGACTGCCCGCTTTCATAGCGCCGGATCTGCGAAATGTGCATTCCGACCAGGGAGGCGAGCGCCTGCTGGGTCAGGCTTCGCTCTTTGCGCATCGATACCAGTCGCTCGTGAAACTTCAGCGCGGCCGGAACTTTCTTCTTCACGAAGACCAGCGTATCGGGGAGCGCGTTTGCGCTTGCTTCGATGGTCCTCATATGCGAGTCTAATTATAGCATAAGAGATACTTGACAGGATTCTCTTAAGAGCTTTGCCTTCGAGGAGTTTTAAACGATGCCGCGCATTCCCGATGAAACGATCGAGCGCCTGAAGCAGGAGATCTCGCTGGAACGCCTGGTGGAAGCGCGCGGCGTGAAACTCGCGCGGCACGGCGCGGACCTGATCGGGCTGTGCCCGTTTCACGACGATCATGAGCCGTCGCTGGTCATCAGTCCGAAGAAGAATCTCTGGCACTGCCTGGGTGCCTGCCAGATGGGCGGCACGGTGATCGACTGGGTTATGAAATCGGAGGGCGTGAGCTTCCGTCATGCCGTGGAACTGCTGCGCGCCGACGTTCCGGTTTTAGCCGCTTCCGGATCGGTGAAAGAGTCGACGGTGCGCAAACTGCCGCCGCCGGTCGACCGCGATGCCGGCGACGCGGCCATGCTCGAACAGGTGGTGAGTTATTACCACGAGACGCTGAAGCAGTCGCCCGAAGCGCTGGCGTATCTGGAAAAACGCGGCCTGACGAATCCGGAGATCGTGAGCCGCTTCCGGCTGGGCTTCGCGAACCGCACGCTGGGGCTGCGGCTGCCGAAGAAGAACCGCAAGGCGGGCGACGAGATGCGGACGCGTCTCGAGAAGCTCGGCATCATTCGCGAGTCCGGCCATGAGCACTTCAACGGTTCGCTGGTGATTCCGGTCTTCGATCAAAACGGCCAGGTGGTTGAGATGTACGGCCGCAAGATCACGGAGAACCTCAGGCAGGGCACACCGCTGCATCTCTATCTGCCGGGTCCGGGCGTTGCTGGAAACGATGGCTTGCGCCATCGGGGTGTGTGGAACGAGCAGGCGCTCGAAGCATCGAAAGAAATCATTCTCTGCGAGTCGCTCATCGATGCGCTGACGTTCTGGTCGGCGGGGTTCCGCAATGTGACGGCGAGCTATGGAGTGCAGGGCTTCACGGACGATCACAGAGAGGCCTTCGAGCGGTACGGAACGCGCAAAGTGATCCTCGCCTATGATCGCGACGAAGCGGGCGAGAAGGCCGCGGCGGCGCTCGCCGCCGAACTGATCGCGATGGGAATCGAGTGCTGGCGCGTCCTGTTTCCAAAGGGGATGGACGCCAACGAATACGCGCTGAAGGTGACGCCGGCGGCAAAGAGCCTGGGGCTGCTGTTGAACAAGGCGGAGTGGCTCGGTAAAGGTAAACCAGCGGCTAAAGAAGAAACAGTGGCAGCGCGCAGCGAACCCGAAGAGCCGCGGCTGGTAGCCGCAGGTCCGGTTCCGGAAGAGCTGGTTCTTCCTTTAGCCGCCCATGCAATCGATGTTCCCGCGGAAGTCCGCGCGGAAGAGATCGTGATCACGCAGGGCGACCGGCGCTACCGCGTGCGCGGCCTCGCGAAGAACCTCAGCTACGATCTGCTGAAGATCAATCTGCTGGCCTCGAAGAACGAAGGCTTTCATGTCGACACTTTGGACCTCTACTCGGCGCGCCAGCGCGCGGTGTTCGTGAAGCAGGCCGCGATCGAGACGGGCGCGAAGGAAGAAGTAATCCGTCACGATCTGGGCCGTGTGCTGCTGAAGCTGGAGGAACTGCAGGATGCCGCGATCCGCCAGGCGCTGGAACCGAAACAGCAGGACGTCGCTATCGATGAAGGCGACCGCGCGGCCGCTCTCGAGCTGCTGCGGGATCCCAAGCTGCTCGACCGCATCCTCGCCGACTTCGAACGCTGCGGCGTGGTGGGCGAAGAGACCAACAAACTCGCCGGCTACATCGCAACCGTCTCGCGGCATCTCGAAGCGCCGCTCGCCATCGTGCTGCAGTCGAGCTCGGCGGCCGGCAAGAGCTCGCTGATGGAATCGATCCTGGCTTTCCTTCCCGAAGAGCACCGCGTGCAGTATTCTGCCATGACGGGCCAGTCGCTGTTCTACATGGGCGAAACGGATCTCAAGAACAAGGTTCTCGCCATAGCCGAAGAGGAAGGAGCATCGCGCGCAGCCTACGCGCTGAAGCTGCTGCAGAGCGAGGGCGTGCTTACCATCGCCTCAACAGGAAAGGACCCGGCCACGGGGCGGCTGGTGACGCAGCAGTACCGGGTCGAGGGTCCGGTGATGATCTTTCTCACCACAACCGCCATCGACCTCGATGAAGAGCTGCTCAACCGTTGTCTTGTCCTCAACGTGAACGAGGACCGCCGGCAGACGCAGGCCATTCACCGGCTGCAGCGCGAACAGCAGACCATCGAAGGCCTGCTGGCAAAACAGAAGCGCGCGGAGATTCTGAGACTGCACCGCAACGCGCAGCGCCTGCTGAAACCTCTTTTCGTTGCCAATCCGTATGCGCGCGAGCTGACCTTCCTCGACAGCCAGACGCGCACGCGCCGCGACCACGCCAAGTACCTGACGCTCATTCGCTCGATCGCGCTCCTGCATCAATACCAGCGGCCCGTGAAGAGTTCCGGAGCAGTCTCTTACATCGAAGTCGTGCCTTCCGATATCGAGACCGCCAACCGGCTGGCGCATGAGGTTCTCGGCCGCTCGCTCGACGAGTTGCCGCCGCAGACCCGGAAGCTGGTCCTGCTCATCGATGAGATGGTGCGCAACGAATGCGAGCGTCTGAAGATGGAGCGCGCGGACTTCCGCTTCAGCCGGCGCGATGTGCGCGCCTCGACGGGCTGGGGCGACACGCAGCTGAAGGTTCATCTGCATCGCCTCGAAGAGCTCGAATATCTTCTGGCGCATCGCGGCGGTCGCGGCCAGAGCTTCGTTTACGAACTGCTGTTCGAGAGTAAGGGCGACGACTCGAAGCCCATGCTGCCGGGCCTGATCGATGTCGCCCGTTTAACCTACGACGAAAAGAAGTCGGGGCTGCCGGACGGCAAGTCGGAGAAAGAAGACGAGAAGTCGGCCCCCGGTCGGCCCCAGGCCGGGGGGATGTCGGCCAATGGGCGGGTACCTCCTCAATCAATGTTGACGGGCATGGGAGCGCATTATGCCGCGGCGGAGGCGTAAGCGCACTGTACCGGTGCAGCCGACACCGGGCCACATTGAGAATGCCCGTATGCATGCGCTGAAGGACCAGTATCTGGTCTGGCTCGGCGCGCAGAACTTCTCCGAAGACACCGTCGTCACCTTCCGGTCGACCATCGGCTACTTTCTCGACTGGTGCCGCGAGCGCGGTTTCGACGACGTCGCCGAGATCACGCGGCCCGTGCTCGAACGCTATCAGCGGTCGCTCTATCAGTACCGCAAGAAGAACGGCGACCCCTTGACCTTCCGCACGCAGAACAGCCGGCTGCGTTCGCTGAAGAGCTGGTTCCGGTGGCTGGCGCGGCAGAACTATCTGCTGCACAATCCGGCTTCGGAACTGATACTGCCGCGCCTGGAAAACCGGCTTCCCAAATACATCCTCAATGTGGAAGAAGCCGAGACGGTTCTGGCGCAGCCGGACGCTGCGACTGTCGAAGGCCTGCGCGACCGTGCCATCCTCGAAACGTTTTACTCGACCGGCATGCGCCGCCTCGAAATCGTGAACCTGAAGGTTTACGACATCGACCGGGAGCGCGGCACGGTGATGATCCGGCAAGGCAAGGGGAAGAAGGACCGGCACATCCCGATCGGTGAGCGGGCACTGGCGTGGCTCGCGAAGTACATCGGCGAAGCGCGCCCCGAGCTGCTCATTGCGGCCGACGACGGCACGGCGTTTCTGAACTCGTACGGCGAGCCGTTCGACCGCGTGTATCTGACAACGCTGGTGCGCGGCTACATCCGGAAAGCGAAGATCGGCAAGACCGGCGGCTGCCACCTGTTCCGCCACACGGTGGCGACGCTGATGCTGGAGAACGGCGCCGATATCCGGATCGTTCAGGAGATGCTCGGGCACGCCAAGATTACGACGACGGAACTGTATACGCGGGTGTCGATCAATCTGCTGAAGCAGGTGTATCTGGCGACGCATCCGGGGGCAAATCCGAAGCGGCCGGCCGCGGTGAAGGCGAAAGACTCCGAAGCCGCGGCGGAGCTGATGGCAGCGATTGAAGCGGAAAGGGAGGAAGACGACGTATGATCGAAGAAAGGCCTCTGATCATGACGGTTCGCGAAAATGTGCACCAGATCGTCGACACGCTGCCGGACGAGCGCCTGGACGACGTGCTGGATTATCTGGCGGAGCTGAGCGAGCCGGATGAGCCGCTGAGCGGGGAGACGAGGGCCGCGATCGAAGAAGGCCTCGACGACATCCGCAACGGCCGCACGATCGCGCTGGAAGAGTACCGGCGGACGCGCGGTCTGTGAATCCGCCGGGAGTGTTGCCTTCCCGTACTCGTGTCGAATAAGGAAACATGAGCTATGAAATCCGGCTTTCTCACCGGGCGCAGCGGGATCTCGACCGGCTGGACAAACCGACGCAGAAACGCATTGTGCGAAGGCTCGAGCAACTGGCGGAAGACCCGTACGACCCGCGCCTGTCGGCGCCGTTGAGCGGTGTGGGCAATCTGCGGAAGTCGCGCGTGGGCGCGTGGCGGATTATCTACGAGGTGGCCGGGGAGACGAAGATCGTCTTCGTTGTGATGATCGAGCGCCGCGGGCAGGTTTACAAGCGCATATAGGGTGGAGGGAGTCCGTCCGCTCCGTCGCTGACGCTCCTGCGCGGCCGCACGCCGGCGAATGGCCCGATGGCCTCCCGGCAGGTGGAAAGTCCGGCGCGCGCAGATTGCCTCTTACATAATCCGTCGTTATCCGAAGCAGCCCTTCGGGTCGCACACCTCGCTCACGCTCGGCTGCTCGCATCCGATAACGCGGGTTTATGTAATCGGCGAAGGCCCGCCCCGGCCGCCGAATGCCTGGTTAAGGACAAGCAACGCCCGGCGCGATCCCGCGCCCGCCGTTGCGTTTGATCGCCGCGCCGCTTCAGAGCACGCCGCCCGAAACGGGCGCCATGCTCTTGCGCGAAACGCGCGGCAAGGCAGGAACAAGAAGGCCCCCTTTCCCTCGCGCATACGATCCCGCGGCGGTCCTCGCCGTCAAGGGTTCGCTTCGCCGCTTCGCGCCCTGGACCGCTCCGGGCCGCCGCGAGAAGACCACCTGATATGAGGGAAAGGGGGCTTTTGGACCGGAGCGTTTCCGGCGTTCACAGCGATCTTTCGTTGACCCGGCAGACTTTACGCTTCCGCCCCCGCTCCGCGGCGTTACACTCAGAGCATCGGAAGAGTCCGCTCCTTTCCTCGAATGGCTTCGTTTTTTCGAGAGAGGAGAATGGATTGGCTTTGTTTTGTAAAAACGATATGAACCTCGCAGCTGAAGAAAAAATCGATGGGCTTCTTCCTTTAGCCGCAGCTCCGGCCTTTGGCTTCGTTTTTTCAAATGCCGTTTTGCCCAAAACTCGCGTCGGGGTTTCGGACTTCGAAAACCAGCCCCTCACCGGGGCTTCAGCCTGGTTAAGCTCAACATCGCGCTGGGGTTGCGGCTATCGTTGCGACGGAACGGCATCAGTTTCACTAGTTCAGAGGTTCTACGCGAGTTCCTATGGCAGGTTCAATACCCCCGACCCGTACCGAGCCAGCGGTGGGCCAAGCCGCCCCGCCAGCTGGAACCGGTATTCGTACGCTTTAGGCGATCCTGTCAACCGACTTGATCCAAGAGGTCTCCAAGATGAAGATGGCTCCTACGGGAGCCCTCAAGAAGAGGTGGGGGACGACGGCGCCGACGGCGACCCCGGCGACCTCAGCGGAGGCGGTGCTGTTGCCGGGGGCGGATCGGGAGATCCTTGCACGGTTCTAGCATTCCAGAATCCTACATCCGCTCCTTGCATTTCCACGTCCGCTCCGGTAATTACCGTCGCGGCGCCGGCGCCGCCCGACTGCGGTCAGGCCTTGGCTTCTGCTGGCATCCTCCCTGGGTCGACGACTGGGATTGCGTTAAGTTCCACGTTGCTTGGGGAGAATTCATGGTCGCTCATAGGCAATCAGCAATATCAAAATGGTGACAGCTACGGACATCCAACGGGGCTGACAATCACGGCGGGCACAGTCGCCCAGGAGGATAACCTCATGCTGGACGTCATTGCAAACCTGGCGAGCGCGCATGGATTGAGCCAACTCGCTCAGGTCCAAGCTCCGGGCGTATTCTTAGGGTACGCCGCCGGCACAGCTGATTTCGCAAGCTATCAGCTTACTGCTGTGGGCAGCTCCAAGTGCAAGGACCTCACAGAAGTTAGCTTGGCTGACGACTCGTTCGCTGCGGGAGGGTCAGTTGCGCGAACCAGTTACAACCAGTTTCGCGGCGTTGTTCAAGTAAACCGTAGGACTCACAAAAAACATATACGCCACCAGAACTCCGGAGACGCGCGCTTTGGGGGAACAGACTTCTTTACTGTTGCCAATCCATAATGAGCGAGCCTGTGCGTCATACCTTATTGTCCGCCTCGGTGTGGTTTGTCCCCCTTGCATTCTTGCTCTCGTGGACCGCCATGGGTGATGGTGCTCGGTTCGCACGTGTTGGGACTCTTCCTGCGCAGTGTCATGGCCAATGCACGCTTCAGATGACAGATGCAAATTCGGGTTGGCTGTTCGGCGATAGATTTCTTTGGACGACCAACGACGGCGGAATTACGTGGCGCGAGTTGCCGTTCCCGGTTCTCCGGCCAGGGGATTTTGCGCGTGGGGAGTTCGTGAACAAGCTTCAAGGCTGGCTGTTAAGCCAAACACAGCGACTCTACGAAACGCGTGACGGAGGGTTGCAGTGGACACCTCAAAGCCTTCCAGAGTCTGACGGCATCATCCAGGCGGCATGGATGTCCGGGGACTCTAGTAGGGCTTGGCTTGGCGGGGGAGAATACCGGCCCAGTGCTGGTCCTGATGGACCGAACTATGCGATAAGGCGATATGAATCGGGAGGTTGGGGGCGCTTGAATCCCGTAGTTTTTCGGCGAACTGGAATCGGAGCGACCTGGAATAAGCAACTGCTTCCACGTTGCTCGTGGAGCATCTTTCATCTTCAATTTTGGGATTCGCAGAAGGGGGTCGCCGTGGGTGACAACGGCTGCGTCTATCTCACCGAAACTGGGGGAGATCAATGGACTCTGGGAACACTTCACAGCAAGAGTGAGCTTGCCGGGCGTGAGGATGACGATGGAGTTCCGACGATATTCCTTCCGAGCCGTGATGCCAAAGGATGGCTGAGCACTCGCAACGGCTTCTACGAAACAAATGACGGAGGCAAAAACTGGTACGAAATCTCCGCAAGTGGCACGCCCCACTTCGACGTATTCGGTTTTTCAGACGCGGCCAACGGTTTGGCAATCGCGCGACAATCCGAGATCTACGAGTCCATTGACGGTGGTCGCACGTGGAAGCGCCTGATGCTTGATATGGCGCCCCGCTACCTTTATTTTCTTGAGAAGCGGAGAGGCTGGTTGCTTTCCGATTCTGGTCTATACCGGGTCATTCAATGAACTGTGCTGGAGGCTCGCGCGATTGTGACTACCGGGGAGTTCCCGGAAGGGAGATACAATATAGGCTGCAAGAGTTGGAGAGATTCTCGGGAGATAAGCGTCGATGACGTTCGGGGCACTCTTTCAGGGAGGTGAACGCATCTAATCCCCAAGGGCTTATTAACGCCTTTATGGGGTACTCAGCGTTGGCGGGTGTCACCAGCGGTTACGAATACATTGCGGCTGCGGCGGGCTTTGCGGATGGGGCAAATG
>Ga0181530_10003997_pt1 | contig 15971 bp, 13 predicted proteins | sample PEATcosm2014_Bin_42_FD_119769 | JGI IMG/M metagenome (GOLD analysis project Ga0181530, IMG submission 119769) | Peatland microbial communities from MTU Mesocosm Facility, Houghton, MI, USA - PEATcosm2014_Bin10_60_metaG | ecosystem: Environmental > Terrestrial > Soil > Wetlands > Peat | place... | reverse complement strand
GGCCGGTTTTCCCGCGCGGATTTCGCGGCAGCCAGCGCAATCACCATGGCTTTGAGTCCATCTTCTCCGCCCACCGGAACGGGCGTCTGATTCACCACCGCGTCCACGAACGCGCGCATTTCGCGCAGGTAGGATTCGGTGTACCGCTCCAGGAAAAAGTTCAGGGGCAGGGCCGTGTGGATGCCCACTCGATCGCAAAGAATATGCGTATCGGGGGTGTTGTTGGTGACCGTCACCATGCCTTCCGAGCCGAACATCTCCACGCGCTGATCGTAGCCGTAGACGGCCTTGCGGCTGTTATCGATGGCGGCAAAAGCGCCGTTTTCGAAGGTAAGCGTGACCACCGCGGTGTCCCAGTCGCCGGCCCTGCCGATCATGGGATCCACCAGCACGGCGGCCCGGGTATAGACTTCCGTGACTTCGCTGCCCATGAGGTAGCGCGCCATGTCGAAATCGTGGATGGTCATGTCCAGGAAGATCCCGCCGGACGCCCGGATGTACGGTTCGGGCGGAGGACCGGGATCGCGGCTGGTGATGCGCAGCACGTGCGGCCGGCCCACCAGGCCGCCGGCGATGGTCTCACGGACCTTCAGGAAGTTGGGGTCGAAGCGGCGGTTGAACCCCACCATCATGCGGACCCCGCGGCGCGACACTTCTTCGTTAGCGGCCAGCACTTTTTCGATCGAGAGGTCGATCGGTTTTTCGCAGAAGATCTGTTTTCCGCGCGCGGCGGCATCCACGATCATCTGGTAATGCAGGTTGGTGGGGCTGCAGATCACCACGGCGTCCACCTCGGGAAGGTTCAGCAGGTCGCGGTAGTCCGCAAACGTACGGGCAATTCCCAACCGTGTGGCAACGGCCTGGAGTTCCGCGGGGGCAACATCGGAAACGGCCACAACCTCGGCGCCGGGAATTCGATTCGCCAGGTTTTCGATGTGAATCTTGCCGATGCGGCCGACTCCCACAACGCCAAATCGAAGCTTGCTTGATTTCATGCTCGTGCCGCCTTTGGTCGACACGCCGCGATAGCGCGCGCTGTGCCGGTTTCATGCACCGTCGACGAGGTGCAGTTCTTGTCCGGATTGGGAACCATAAGGAGGCTTCTGCAGGAAGCGACGGACTCCATAATTCTCCAAAAAGTTCCGAATGATTACGTGTGCATCCCGATCGTAGCCCCACCCGAGCGACTCAGTCAAGTGGAAACTTGGCGCGCGAGATAGGGTCTTCAAACCCACAAACCGGGCGTAAAGTTGCCGGCTTTCCGCCTTATTCGCAGGCAAGTGCCCGCCGCACCGCGGCTGGTTCCTTCGCAATGACGGTGAGGTAAGCTCGTGCAGCCGAGTCTGGCTGACGCCCGCCCTGCTCCCACTCCTGCAACGCGCGCTTGCTGATGCCGTAGGTTCGCGAGAATTCAGCCTGCGACATTTTCACTCGCTTGCGAATGGCTTTCACGTCGATGGGCTTCGGCCAGACCTGTTCCAGTTCGATCTTGCCGCGTTGGTGCGCTAAAACCAGCTTCAGCCCCTCGATCAGGTCCGCTCCAAAGGTTGTCTTCTTCGCCGGCGCTTTCTTTGGCATGCTATTGCACTCCCTTCAACTACGCGGCGACTTGCCGCAATTCTCTCTTTTCGTCCGTGGTCAGATCCGTTTGGGCATTCTTCGCATGACAACGGAGCAGATAAATGCGTGCGGCGATCAGAACGTACAGGTAAATAATCCGTACGCCGCCGCGCTTCCCCTTGCCCTTGGCCGCCCACCGCAACTTCCGCGCTCCGCCGGCTCCAGGCATCACGTCTCCGGCGTCCGGATGGTCAATCAGATAAACGGCCACTGCTTCGATGCCGTCCGCTCCAATCAGCCCAGTGGCCTCGGCCTTGAACTTCGGCAACTGCAGGACCGTGATTTCGGGCGCATCGTCCACCAATTAGAAGTATACCGCTCTGCGGTATAGGTGTCTGGCGCAAATTCTACCGCACCGGGAACAGGTACTCCAGCACGCGGCCGAAGCGGTCGCCCCAGGCTCGCTCGTTGTGGGTGTCGCCTGGCGCCTCCTCATAGTGCAGATCCGACCCCTCGCGCCAGCCCTTGCCGGCCAAGGCTTGGCGCAGGAGGCGCGTGTCCTCGACCACTTTCGCGGGGTTCCTTCCCTCCGCGGTGCCGGTATCGAGCCAAATCCGCGGGCGAGGCTCGCGGGGCGTCCAGGCTTCGACCAGCCGCAGAATCGACCCTTCGTCCCACCAGACCGAAGGAGACAGCAGCGCGAGTTTGCTGAACACCCGTGGATAGGTTACGCCCGCCACCAGCGCGGCCAGGGCCCCCAGCGAGGAACCGCCGGCCGCGGTATGGGCCGCGGCCCTGCGGGTCCGGTAGCTCTGGTCGATGAAAGGCTTGATCTCGCGGGCCAGCATCTGCGCGTAGCGGGCCGCCTTGCCTCCCTTGTGCGAACGCCGGTCGCGCGTGGGCGTGTACTCGGAAACGCGCCGCACGCCGGTGTTGTAAATGCCGGCCAGGATCAGCGGCTCGACTGTGCCGCGGCGGATCAGCTCGTCGGCCGTAATGTCGGCCCGCCAGTCGTTGCCTCCGAAAGCCGTCGCCGGGTCGAACAGATTCTGGCCGTCCTGTAAATAGAACACCGGGTAACGCGCGCCCGACGTCTCGTATCCGGGCGGCAGATAAACCGCGATGTGCCGCGCGGTGGAAAGGTAGCGGGAAGGGAAGCGGAGGTGCAGACGGAGACGACCGTCGTCTTTCGCGCGCGGGGCCAATCGTTCAGTGTACGATATGAGGAGTCCTTCCCAGCAGCTAACCCGTTATGCGTCGCGATTACATCAAGTGGTACAGTCCCTCTCTCGGCCGGGATATGGAGTTGCTGGCATACGGCCACGCCGGTTTTCCGGTGGTGGTCTTCCCAACCTCGGGCGGCCGCTTCTGGGAGTACGAAGACCGCGGCATGGTCGGCGCGGTAGCTCCCAAGATCGACCGCGGCGAGCTGCAGGTGATGTGCGTGGATTCGGTGGATCAGGAATCCTGGTACAACCGGTCGATCGCGCCCGCCGATCGCCTGCACCGCCAGAACGCCTTCGATGCGTACCTGACCTTCGAAGTGGCGCCGTTCGTGCGCGACCGCACCACCTGGGGACAGATCGGCACCACCGGGTGCAGTTTCGGCGGGTACCACGCCATCAACTACGCGCTGCGGCATCCCGATATCGTCACCTATGCCGTGAGCATGTCCGGGGCCTTCGACGTTCCGCGGCGGTTCCTGGACGGCTATTACAATGGCGACGCCTATTTTCACAGCCCGCTCGACAGCCTGCCGAACCTGGAGGACCAATGGTTCCTGGAGCGGATGCGGCGCAGCTATTATGTACTGGTGGTGGGAAACGGCGATCCGCTGTTCGATCAAAACGTGAAGATGGCACACGCCTTTGGCATCAAAGGCGTGCCGCACACCCTGGACGTGTGGGAAGGCTTTGGCCACGATTGGCCGTGGTGGCAGAAAATGGCTGACAAGTACTTTGTGAAATAAGAATATGGCACGAATCGGCGTTCTCTACGGCATGGAAGAGTCGTTTCCCCCGGCCCTGGTGGACCGCATCAACTCGATGGGAGCCGCCGGCGTTCAGGCCGGGCATCTGAAGGCAGGCGGAGTGCGCATGGCGGCGCCCAGCGGGTACGACGTGATCGTCGACCGGATCTCCCACGACGTCCCGTTCTACCGCTCGTACCTCAAGAACGCCGCGCTCTGCGGCGCGAAGGTCATCAACAACCCATTCTGGTGGAGCGCGGACGACAAGTTTTTCAACTATGCGCTGGCCGCCAAGCTCGGCGTGGCCGTTCCGCCCACCGTCTTACTGCCGCACAAGAAGAATCCCGAGGGAACTACCGACCGCTCCATGCGCAATCTCGAATACCCGCTCGACTGGCAGGCGATCTTCGAGTACGTTGGCTTTCCCGCGTTTCTAAAGCCACACGATGGCGGCGGCTGGAAGAATGTATACAAGGTTACCTCGCCCGACGAGCTCTTCGCGGCCTACGACGAATCGGGTGATCTCTGCATGACCCTGCAGCACGGCGTGAATTTTGAGGAGTACTTCCGCTGCTACGTCATCGACCAGCGTCATGTGCGCGTCATGCGCTACGATCCCGGCGCTCCGCACCACCTGCGGTATGTGCCCGGCAATCCGCCCCCCGCGCCGGAACTGGAACGGCGCATGGTAGCCGATTCGCTCACGCTCTGCCGCGCGCTGGGCTACGACCTCAACACGGTGGAGTTCGCGGTGGAAGACGGCGTGCCCTACGCCATCGATTTCATGAACCCGGCGCCCGACGCGGCGCTGGAATCGGTGGGGGCGGATAGTTTCCGCTGGGTGGTGGACGCGGTGGCCGAAATGGCGGTCTCGCGAGCGCTCTCGCCCGCCCCGCCGCCGGACTTGCGATGGAGCCGGTTCCTGGCGGGAGGCCGGCCATGAGCCGCGATACGCGTCCCAGTTTCACCATCGGGATTGAAGAAGAGTATCAAACGGTCGATCCCGAAACGCGCGATCTGCGTTCGCACATCGAGGCGGAGATCGTGCAGAAGGGCAAGATGTTGCTGGCCGAGCGCGTCAAGCCGGAGATGCACCAGTCGGTGATTGAGATCGGCACCGGCATCTGCGGCAATATTCAGGAAGCCCGGGAGGAAATCCGCGATATCCGCAGCCAGATGGTGGGGCTGGCGCGCGCCAATGGCTTGCGCCTGGCTGCCGGCGGGACGCATCCTTTTGCCCATTGGGCCAGCCAGGACATCTACCCCGACGAACGCTACCACACCATCGTCGAAGACATGAAAATGGTGGCGCGCGCCAACCTGATCTTCGGGCTGCACGTGCACATCGGCGTCGAAGACCGCGAGACCGCCATTCAGCTCATGAACGGCGCGCGCTATTTTCTGCCTCACATCCTGGCGCTCTCCACCAACTCGCCGTTCTGGCTCGGCATGGACACCGGCCTGCGCTCCTACCGCTGCAAGGTCTTCGACAAGTTTCCCCGCACCAACATTCCCGATCTGTACGCCAGTTGGTCGGAATTCGAAGACTACGTGGACCTGCTGATTCGCACCGGGTGCATCGACAACGCCAAGAAGATCTGGTGGGACATCCGTCCGCATCCGCATTTCCCGACGCTCGAATTCCGCGTCTGCGATATGCCCATGCGCCTGGAGGAGAGCATCGCCATCGCGGCGCTCTGCCAGGCGGTGCTCGCCAAGCTGTACCAGTTGCACCAGCAGAATCTGAGCTTCCGCCACTACAGCCGCGCGCTCATCATGGAAAACAAATGGCGGGCGGCGCGCTACGGGCTCGACGGCAAGCTGATCGACTTCGGCAAGCAGGAGGAAGTGCCCGCGCGGCGCTTGATCGGCGAGATCTTGGAATTCGTCAGCGACGTGGTGGAAGAACTCGGCAGTGGCCGAGAGATCGGCTACATCCAACGAATCCTGGACGAGGGCACTGGCGCCGACCGCCAGTTGAAAGTCTTTCACGAAACCGGAGATCTGAAGCGGGTTGTGGACTACATGATTACCGAAACGGAACGCGGCCTGGCCGCTGGTGGCGCACAGTGACGGGACGCCAACAACTGCGCCAAATCGCTTTTGCTCCCGACCTGGAGCCGGGCGCGCGCAACGCCGTAGTGGCCTGCCTGCGCATTCAGCGGGAAGAGAAAGTGACGCTGATCACGGACGTGGCCTGCCGGGAAATCGCCGCCGCGCTCGCCGGCGAGCTCGAAAAACTCGGCGTGGTCTACAACGCCTGGATCCTGGAAGAGCTGGCCTCCCGCCCGTTGGCGAACATGCCGCGCGCCGTGCTGGACGACATGGAGACCAGCCAGGTGAGCATCTTCGCCGTGCGCGCCCAGGCCAACGAGCTGCCCACGCGCATGCAGATGACGGACGTGGTCAACCGCCGCCAGATGCGCCACGCGCACATGGTCAATATCGACCGGCGCATCATGCTGGAAGGCATGCGCGCCGATTTCGGAGAGGTGGACCGCATCAGCACGCAGGTCTGGCGCATGGCCAGCGCGGCCCGCGAAATCCGCGCCACCAATCCCGCCGGCACCCACCTGGTGGCGCGGTTTTCGCCTCACCTGAAATGGCTCAAGACCAGCGGCATCATCAGCCCGCACAAGTGGGGCAACCTGCCGGGCGGCGAAACCTTTACCACCCCCGAGCGCGTGGACGGCACGTTTGTCATCGACGGCGTGGTGGGCGATTACCTCTGCGAGAAATACGGCGACCTGGCGACCACCCCGCTCACCATCCGCGTGGAAGACAGCCGCCTGCGCGAAGCCCGCTGCGCCAACCACGAACTGGAGCGCGAGTTCTGGAACTACTGCCACACCGACCAGTTCAGCGACCGCGTCGGCGAGTTCGCCATCGGCACCAACATCGGCGTGCGGGATGTCATCGGCAACATTTTGCAGGACGAAAAAATTCCCGGCATCCACATCGCTTTCGGCAATCCGTACGGCGCGCACACCGGCGCCGATTGGTACTCGTCCACCCATATCGACGTCGTGGGACGCGAGTTCGACATCTGGATCGACGGCCGCCAGATCATGCGCGGCGGAGCGTTTCTCTTTGATACCCTCGCTTCGGCGGAAGTTTAACCGCGACTGGACCCCGGCCGGTTACGCTCGTTTTCTGGCGCTGCTCGAGGAGCGCAGCGGCGTCGCGACCGAGTTCCGCCACAGCGAGACACCGTGCTTCCTGCCGGCGGCGCTGATCGACCGCATGGCGCGCTATGGCCGCGAGATGGCGCAGCAGTTGCTGGGCGACGAACAGTACCAGCGCGATTCGCGCGCCGCCATCCCGGAGCGGTACCGCGTGCCCAGGGAGTCCGCGGTTCCGCTGTTCGTGCAGGCCGATTTCGGAATCGACGCGCAACACGAGCCGCGCCTGGTTGAGATTCAGGGCTTTCCCTCTTTGTACTCCTATCAGCCGGTGATGGCCGAATGCTATCGCGAAGCCTATGGGCTGGATGCGGCTCTCGCGGCGCTGCCGGGCGGGTTGCGGCTCGACCGGTACCACGCGCTCCTCGGCGAGGCCATTGTGGGCGCGCACGATCCAGCCAACGTCATCCTGATGGAAATCGACCCGGAGCGTCAAAAGACCCGCTGCGATTTCCTGGTGACGGAGCGGTTGTTCGGCGTGCGCACCGTGGATGTGCGCGCCGTGCGCCGACGGGGCAACCGCCTGTGGTACCAGCGCGACGGCCAATGGACGCCGGTGGAGCGCATTTACAACCGCGTGATTGTGGACGAGCTGGAGCGGCGCTCGATCGAGATGCCTTTTGATTTTCGCGACGATCTGGATGTCGAGTGGGCCGGCCATCCCAACTGGTTTTTCCGCTTGAGCAAATTCTCGCTTCCCTACCTGCATCATCCGGCGGCGCCGGCGGCGCAGTTTCTGGACCGCGTGACGCGAATCGACCAGCCCGAACGGTATGTTCTCAAGCCGCTCTATTCTTTCGCCGGGCTGGGCGTGGTGGTGGGGCCGACCGAGGAACAGATCGACGCCGTGCCGGCCGCGCGCCGCGGCGATTATCTGCTCCAGGAGCGCGTGGACTTCGCGCCGCTGGTGGAAACGCCGGCCGGCCCGGCCAAGATCGAAGTCCGCATTATGTATCTTTGGCAGGACGAAATGCGCGCCGTCAACACCATCGTTCGCATGGGGCGCGGCACGCAGATGGGCGTCGATCACAATAAGGGCTTCGAGTGGGTAGGAGCCTCGGCGGGGTTCATCGCATCATGACAATCCTATGTCTGGCAAGCTATGAAAAGGGCCATGAGTTTCTGCGCCAATGCAAGCGCCAGGGCTGGACCGTGGTGCTGCTCACGTCGGAGAGCCTCCGGCACGAGGCGCACTTCCCCGCCGACAGCATCGACGAAATCTTTTACATGGCGGACGACCACCATCGGTGGAATCTCGCGCACACGCTGAATGCGGTCGCGTACCTGGCCCGCACGCGCATCTTCGACCGCATCGTGCCGCTCGACGATTTCGACGTCGAGGTGGCGGCCATGTTGCGCGAGCACTTGCGTATTCCGGGCATGGGCGAGACCACCACGCACTATTTTCGCGACAAGCTCGCCATGCGCATGCGGGCAGCCGAGGCCGGCATCCGCGTGCCCGATTTCGTCCACGTGCTGAACCATGCGCAGGTAGCCGCGTTTCTGGAGCGCGTGCCGGGGCCGTGGGTCCTCAAACCGCGTTCCATGGCGGGCGCCATTGGCATCCGCAAGGTGCACGGCGCGGAGGAGCTTTGGGGGATTGTCGAGACGCTGGGCGATGAGCAGTCCCGTTACGTGCTGGAGCGATTTGTGCCCGGCGACATCTTCCACGTCGATTCCATCGTCTATGAGCGCCAGGTCCGCTTTGCCATCTCGAGCGGCTACGGCAAGCCGCCGCTCGAGGTGGCTCACGGAGGCGGCATCTTCACCACGCGTATTCTGGAGCGCGAATCGGACACGGCCCAGCGGCTGCTGGCCGAAAACCAGCGTGTGCTCGCGGAACTGGGGCTGCTGCGGGGCGTCTCGCACACCGAATACATCGTCGGCCGCGACGACGGCCACGTCTATTTTCTGGAGACCTCGGCCCGCGTCGGCGGCGCGCACATCGCCGATCTGGTGGAAGCCGCCACGGGCATCAACCTCTGGGCGGAGTGGGCCAAGGTGGAACTGGCCGGCGGCCACGTTCCCTACGCGCCGCCTCAAACGCGTGAAGACTACGCCGGCCTGGTGGTGTCGCTGGCGCGCCAGGAGTGTCCCGACACATCGCAATTTGCCGATCCGGAGGTGGTCTGGAGGATGGAGAAGTCGCACCACGTCGGCCTGATCGTCCGCTCGCCCGACCCGGCGCGCGTGCGCGCGCTGCTTGAAGATTATACCGCCCGCATCGCGCGCGATTACCACGCCGTCGAGCCACCCCAGCAACAGCCGTTGCACTAACCACCGAAAAATGAGAATCCCGCTCCGACTGCCCGCTTCCCGGCGCCTGAACCTGCTGCCGCTCATCGGCGTGGTCTTCTTTGTGGTGTGCGGCGGGGCTTACGGGTTGGAGCCCGTGGTGGCGGCGGTGGGCGGCGGTTGGGCCATCGCCTTGATCGTGCTGGCGCCGCTGGTGTGGAGTTTGCCCATCGCTCTGATGGTGGCTGAACTCACCAGCATGATGCCCGAAGACGGCGGTTACTACGTGTGGGTGCGAACCGCCCTCGGCGATTTCTGGGGCGTGCAGGAAGCCTGGTGGACCGTCTGCTACACCTTCATTGACGTCGCCATCTATCCCGTTCTGTTCGTCAATTACCTCGCCTTCTTCTATCCCTGGCTGCGGCTCGACGAACATGGTACCGCCACGTGGAGCGTCCTGCTGTGCCGCTGGGCCGTGGCCCTCGCGGTCATTGCGAGCGCCCTGTTGGTGAACTGGCGGGGCATCTCCGCGGTTGGCCAGAGTGCCGCCTGGAACACCGCGCTGGTGCTCCTTCCGTTCGTAGTCCTGGTGGTGGTCGCGTTGAAATCCGCCGGGGCGGCGCATGGGGCCTGGTCACTGGTCGCGCGCGAGTTGAAGACCAATCGCCACGCCGAACTGATAACTCTGGGTTTTTCGACGGTCTTGTGGAATTACATGGGATGGGATAACACGTCCACTTTCGCCGGCGAAGTCAACGAACCGCGCCGCAACTATCCCCGCGCGCTCGGCATAGTGATGCTGGTTACCATTGCCGCTTACCTGGCGCCTGTCTTCGCCGGGCTCGCCGTCACTACCAGCCCCGCCGCGTGGAGCGAATCCCAGGGCTGGCCCGTGATTGCGGCCCAGGCCGGCGGACAATGGTTCGGCTTGTTGCTGGCCGGAGCGGCGCTGCTGGCCATGTGGTCCATCTTCAACAGCCAGTTACTCTACTCCTCGCGCCTGCCTTACGTCATGGCTCGCGATGGCTGGCTGCCCGCGCCGCTGGCCGCGGTTTCCGAGCGCACCGCCATGCCGGTGGGCGCGCTGATTGCCTCTTGCGCGGTCTCCTCCGTGTTTGCGGCGCTATCTTTCGGCAAGCTGGTGGTGATCGACGTGCTGCTTTACTCGGCGGCGCTGGCGCTCGAGTATGTCGCCTTACTGGCTTTGAGATGGAAACAGCCGGAGATGGAACGGCCTTTCCGCATTCCCGGCGGATGGGCCGGAGTCGCCTTAGTAACTCTGGCGCCGCTGGGCTGTGCGGGATTCTTACTCGTATCGACGCTGCGCGATCCGGATTCCGACCCGCGGCAGTTATTCGTGGTGGCCGCGGCCATCGCGAGCGGTGCCGCTCTCTACTTTATAAGACGCAAAACTCAGCGGGCCACTTCCGATACGCACTGGAAGCCGGAGAGATAGCCCTTTTGGAAAATGGGCGGGGCGCCCTTCAGGTCGAGCAGGAAGGGCAGCGTGAGCGCCTTGCCGCTGTCGAGCCGCATGGGCTGGCCCGCCTGGCCCTGCCGTGGCACCCATTGCAGAGTGTAGCCGCTGCCGCTGGCCTGGAAACGGTCGGCGTCGCCGAAGAAGCGGAAGGCCGCCCAAAGCCCGTCGTAGGTGATGAAACTGAAATCTCCGCCGCCCAGGTTGCCGGCGAGTTTGGCGCCGCGGACCGAACTCCCGGGCCAGGTGAAGTCCTTCGATTCCCCGGCGGCGCCGCTCGAAGTCAGCACCTGCCCGTCCAGGCTGAGGGTCACGCTCTTCAACCCTTCGGCCGGCAGGGCCTTCATATTGTAAGTGAGGCTCGCATCCTTGGCGCCGTTCTTATACAGCGCTTCGCCCAACGCCGTGGCGCGGTTCAGGAACCGCAGGAAAGCGTCCGTAACTTGCACGTGGCTGTCCGCCCTTCGGACATACTCGTTGCCGCGCCGCTCGACATAGTTCTTCAACGTGCTGTCGAAGAAGATTGCCAGTTTGCCTTCACCCGGACGGAAGATGCCGTTGATGTCGTCTAGCGTCGCGTCCACCTTGGCGCTGGTGTCGAAAGGATACTTCCGAGTCAGGTCGGCGAATTCCCCGCAGAAACGCCGGCCCTCTGTGTTGAGCTGCGCCGGGCCCAGCCGCCCGAGAATCGCCTCGGCCTGGCGGATGGGATCTTCCATGAACTTCTGCACCATCCCGTGAACGTTGCCTTCCCGGTCGATGCGGAAGTTCTGAGCGATCTGCCGGGTCACCTTGTAAGCGTTGGTGGCATCCGTCTCGGTCTGGGATACCAGGTCGTCCTTCACGTCCGGACCGCTTTTGGCCACCCGGTCCATGGACGACTGCAGGCTGACCAACGCGCTGGTGTAAGCGCTGTTGTGATCCTGGATGTAGCGGTCCGTGCAGGCCGGCGGCATCACATATTGCACCGGCTGGTACGGAGCGCCGGTCTCCTCGTCGAGCACCGCGGGATTCGTATTGATGGAAGCCAGGCAGAGCGCCCCCAGTAAGTAAGATTGGTTACTCGACAACTGGCTGAGTTTCTGAGCCGCATCGGCAATGCTGCGGTATGGCACTACTTCGGAAGCCGCCAGGTAAGCGCGCCAGTTGGCGATATAGTCCTTGTGATACCGGCTGCGTAACTGCGGTCCCAGGACTACGGGATCGAGATTGGCGAAGGCGTGCTCGCCCAACACCCAGGCTTCGCCGCCGAAGAACTGCTTGACGTTCGAAATGGCCTTGTCGACAAACTTCCAACCGTTGATGGTAAAGGCGCCGGGCACGTCGTGGTTGTTGATCACGTACGCGGCCGAGCCCTTGAACTGCCGGTTGAAGTTGACCGAGTCATTCTGCCGCGTGGCCTCCGCCACAATGAACTGATAGATGCTCTCGAGGGCGTTGAACTGCGCCAGGTAAGATCGCGCCGACTCGACCGTCTCGCCTTCGTTGTTCGAAGAAAACGGATTGGCGATCAGCAGCTCGCTCGCGTAGAAATCGAACTGCTTGCGGGCCAGCGCGGCCCGGTCGGGATCGATCTGGCGTCCGGCCACCCAGCGCTCGTAGAGCAGGGGTGGGAGAAACGCCTGCGTGCTCTTTTCGTGGTGCGAGGTCGTGATGAGATAGGCCTTCAGAGTGTCGTAAGTCGGCTTATACTCGTCGCTCGGGCCGGGTTTGGCGGGCAGTTTGCGGAGCCACTCCAGGAGCGAGGTCTGGGTGGATCCGAAAAGTAACTGCTGAAAACGACTGAAATAGAGACTCCGCGCGGCCGGGTAGAGATCGCTGCCGACATATAGTCCCCACCGCAGGCTCCACGGCGCGCCTTGCCGGTCGTACAGCGAGAGAAGCTCCACGCTTTGGCGCAGAGTGTCCAACCGCGTCAGGGAATCGGTGGAGGGCAGCTCTTGCGCGGCGCCGCCGGATTCGGATTGCGCGATGCCGCGCGCGGCTTCTTCCACCCGCGATTCGAGCGCGCGATTGCGGAAGTAAGAGACCGTCATCCCGATCGACCAAATGACGAACAGCCCCGCCGCGCCCGCGGCCAGGATGCGCCGCATCATCTCGGCCCGCACGCTCTGCGCGCTGGCGCCCATGGCGGCGCGATCCCGCAGAATCACGTCGCTGAATAAGTGACCCAAGAACAACCACTGCGGCGTGCGCCGCGTGCGCACCGCAGACGCCGGGGAAGAGACCGGCCCTTCATCGTCCAGCATTCCCTCGAAGAAGCCGGTGGCGCCGCGTTTCGCTTTGGCCCCAGGGTATGATGCCATGCGCGCCGCCGGCACCGACTCCTTCACGACCACCGGCCGGACGCCGGAAAAGTAGAAGCCGCGCAAAAAGGGATTCACGCGCAACTGGCTGGGCCGCCCCAGGTCCACCAGAAACCGCACCGTGGAATTGCGGAGCTTGCGGTACTCGCGGGGAAACTCGTAAACCGCGGGCAGCTTCGAGGCGTCGTTCTCGCGCGCCAGAAACGGCAGACGCTTGTCGCACAGAGCGTGGAAGAGACCGTCGAAAGCCGCGGTCAGGCGGCGCGACTCTTCTTCGGCGTAAACCCCGCCGCTCTCCCTGGCGCTGCGGATCGGCAGCGTCACGCCGAGCGCCTGGTGAACTTCCTCTTCGGTCAAATTACCGACGAAATCGGTGAAAAAACCCAACCGGTCGAGTTTGCTGAAGATCACGTAAATCGGCAGCCGGATGCCCAGCGCGTGCGAGATCTCGCCGAGCCGCGCCTGCAAATTGCGCGCCGTGGATGCCGCCGCTTCGTCCGCGCCGGGTTTCAGGAAGCTCTCGCTGTCCACGCAAACGATCACGCCGCGCGGCGGCTGCGGACGGAAGAACAGCCGGCGCCGCCGCGGTTGCAGGCGCTTCACCAGCCGCATCCAGCGTCCCGGCTCCCCCAGCAGGCGGCCGCCCGCTTCCACGAATACCGATTTCTGCGCCAGCCAGATATTGACCGGCCGCGTGGGAACCAGGTTGTTATCCTGGTAGACCTGCCCCGCCAGCAGTTCCGGCTCCACGCCCGAGTGTACGAACAGGCTGGTCTTGGCGGCGCCGGTTTCGCCGATCAGAAAATACACCGGCATGCCGCCCAACTTGGCTTGCTTGCCCAGCATGGAAGCCGCCAGCCGCACTTCGGCGTCGCGCACGAACGATTCGATCTCGCGCTCTTCGGCGGCCGCCGCCACCTGCCCTTCCTGTGGGGCCGATTCTTTCTGGCGCTGCCGTTTCTGGCGCCACCAGTACACCAGGCCGAACAGCGAGCAGGCCAATCCCATGAAGAGCATTCGCACGATCATTTCGGCGGTGCCCGACAAGTGCAGAAGCCCCGTGACAATCCAGGAGATTGCTACGAAGACCACCAGGAAGACGACCGAGATTAAGGAAAATCCCATGGCGGGGTTACGGACGCCCCCTGCTGGAGAGTTGGTTCAAAGACGACACGCCGGAGCTCAAACTGAAGTGATACACCGGATACAGCAGCAGCGCGATTCCGGCGCACACTCCGGCCACCAGGAAGAGACGGCGCATCCACGGGTCGGAGCGCAGCGGCCCGGCTGTTTCGGCCGGCAAGGCCCAGTTCGGCGAAAGGTCCACGTTGGATTTGCGGATGCGCTTGATCTTGTCTTCGGTCTGGCCCATCAATCCGCGTAAGTCGCCCTTGGAACTGATGCTATAGCGCCCCAGATAGCCGAGCAGGAGGCAAAGGTAGTAGACCTCCAGCAGGTCGGCCACCTCCGGAGAATCCCGCCGGCCCAGTATTTCCTGCAGATTTTCGAAAAACATTTCGCCCGCCACGTGGCGGCCGAATAGTTCTTCCTGCAGCGGCTTGCGCACCCAGTCGTTAAAGACCGGCTTCCGCAGATTCAGAATGGACTCGTCCAGAAATGCCACCAGGGCGAACACTGCCGACTTCACGTCTTCGTCGGTGTAGCCTCTCGTCTTGGCGTTCTGGTCCGCCGTCTTGATGGCCTGGATTACCTGGTTGCGGAAGACATCCGCGTTGTTGACTTCCTGGCGGTGTGACCGCACGCGCACAATGGCCGTGAACAACTCCTGGAAAAAAAGCGCGAGATTATCGGGCCAGGCGGTCGCGGGCGGAGCGGCGGCATCTTCCAGGTTGGGCACAGAGGAAATCCTTTACGACTCTAGTATCACCGACAGCTCAATCTCCGGATCGGGTAATTCGCCGGGCACGTAGAGGCCGATTTCGCGGGTTTTGACCATATGCTCCCAGCAAGGGCCGGACTTGTCGATCGCAAAGTACTGGAACTCGATTTTGGGCGATAGCGACGGCGGCGGCACCGGAATGTGCGACAGCTTCAGCCCGTACAAGGCGCGCTCCACCAGTTTCGGAACGAACTCCCGCGAGCAGATTTTCACCAGCCGTGGCGTGCGCTCAATCAGGTCGGCTTCCCCGATCCCGCAACGGATGCCGAAAATCCAGCGCGAGCGGTTCAGCGTCCGCTCGTCCACGATCCGCCCTTCGTAGAAGTATCGCGCCGCCGCGGCCAAAGAAATCTGCACGCAATTGCTCGGCACAATCAACTCCAGGTGCGCGCGGATATGCCGGTCCAGCGCTTCGAAGCACTCGGCCAGCCGCGCGTGATCGTAAACCGGCAACGCGCTGGGGTGGGAATCGAAGCTGAACGTGCACAGCGCGCCGGCCAGCCGCGATAATTCCACGAAGAGCTCTTCGGGGTGTGCCCGTTTCGAAACGCACAGGTGGCGCAACGGCGCCAGGCTCGCATTCACGCAGTGCAGGAACCAGGCGTTGGCGATTCCCTCGGCCGAGAAACCCGACACCGTCGTGCTCCCCAGGTCCTTGGGGCGCACCACCGTCCGGCACTTTTCTTCCAGCAGTTCGATGAGCCGCCGCAACATCGTCATCAGGGGCGGCGATGCGTTCACTTGCAACAGCGGGGGGACGAAACGCTCGTCGAAAACGAACTGCCCGGTGCCTTGCCGCCGCACGCGCGCCATCTGCAGCGTCACCATGCCTTCGGCGCTTTCCGCGCCCACCAGGAAGCGAATATTCTTGCGTCCCAGTTGAATCATCTTCACGTCGCGGCCGGTGTTTTCGTCCGGCAGGGGCTTCTCTTCGGCGCGATACCGCACCGGCGCCCGCGCGTCTTCTTCGGTAAGCGCGCAGTTGGAGCCGTCCGGCCGCCGCTCGGGCACGGCCAAAAAAACATCCAGGCTGTCCTGCATCGGCGGAAAAATGTCCGTGATGTGGCGGGGCGCCGGCAGTTCGTCGAATTCCGGCATGTGAAAGCTCAAACCATCGGGGAACAGACCGCGCGCGTGGACCAGCGAGAGGGTTCCGTTCCCGAGCGCTTCGCCATTCAGTTCATAACCGCTGAAGCCGCATGGACGGAACCAGAGGCTCGCCGTGGAAAACTCGATGGAATCTTCGAAGTAGCGGTTTTGGGCCTGAAAATGGTGTGGGCCCAGATACATCCCCTCCGACCAGACCACCCTCGAGAGACTCTTCATCTATTCTTCCTCCGGC
>Ga0181530_10003995_pt1 | contig 15973 bp, 6 predicted proteins | sample PEATcosm2014_Bin_42_FD_119769 | JGI IMG/M metagenome (GOLD analysis project Ga0181530, IMG submission 119769) | Peatland microbial communities from MTU Mesocosm Facility, Houghton, MI, USA - PEATcosm2014_Bin10_60_metaG | ecosystem: Environmental > Terrestrial > Soil > Wetlands > Peat | place... | reverse complement strand
GGACTGCCAGGGGTGCTCCAATAAAACGGACTCAGTCCGTGGACATGAGCGGAGTCAACCAGATACTTGTTCCAATAATACGCAGAAGCACGATTCCAAGCTGCCTCCGTAGCGTTTGTTGCTGCAATGAACGACTTCCCCGCGGCCTGGAATTCCCCCACCATCACCGGGATGCCCTTGCTGACATACTGATCGGCCAATTGCTGGAAGCCCGAGTCTATGGTGCCTTCTTCACCCCAGGTGGCATTGCGACTTGGGTCTCCAGAATAATGGTAAGCCGGCCCCCAGAAATAGAACATCGCTCCCCACGATGCGTCGCTCGTTAATTGCGTGAACTGAAATGGGGTATAGCAATGATATTCGACCATCAAGCGATTGGGGGTTGGGTCCGTCGGCAGGGAATTCAACCAGGACGTGTCCCCGCCGCCTTGCAACACCAGCCAGCGGTTGGTGTTATTGCCGCCGACGCCGCGAACCGCGTTGACGAAAGCCTGATAGTAAAACATCAATGTGTCCATCTCTTCGGGACTGCCAACGGTGGGTTCGTTCGCGGCGGCAAAGAGCAAATGGTTGTCATAACCGGCAAAGGTGGCTGCGATCTGTGTCCAGTAGGAGTTCATCTTCGCATTGATGGTGGAATCGACATTTGTCCCAATTACCAGCCAGCCGTCGTCCCAGTGATCGTTGATTACGACATACATTCCCGCGCCGATAGCCCAGTCAACCACCTGTTTGACCTGCGCCATGTAAGTGGGATTGATTTGGTGGTTGGTCGGATTGGAATTGAAATCCCACGCGCATGGGATGCGAACGGCGTTGAACCCGGCGTTAGCGGCAGTATAGAATGGGGCGGCGGTCGGATACGGCACTCCCCACGTGGACTCCATCGTATTTCCGAGGTTCCACCCATAGGTCGGAACCGGCAGTGGCATGGTGGCGGGTAGATTGGTGGACGCCGCTCGAAGACCAAGATCGAAAACCGCGTCAAACTTGTGGCTGCCACCGGTGGTGATCGTACCGCCATTGATGGGAATGATCGCGATTTCGCCGCCGGCGTAGGTGTTGGTCGCCACGGCCAGCGCCGCCCAGCCGCCGCCTGTCGGCTGGATGCCAAATGAAAACGCGTAGGTTTTATTCGTGGCCAGCGGCACGTTCAGCCCACTCCATCTCAGCCAGTCGCCGTCGGTGAAACCGGGATTCGGCGCACTGAACGTGATAAGCAACGTCGCCATGCTGCCGCTCATCGAATAGATGCGCAGGTAATACGTCGGCGTGCTTGAAGGCGTGCCGTAGCCGTTGCCGGAATTCAGCCCCGCCGTCTTGATGGCGACCGACACCAGATTCAGCGCGTTGGATCCGGTCGTAAATGTCTGGCCAACGGGCGGGTTGTTGTCGGTGAAGTAATTCATCCCGTCAGGCCAGGTCAGGTTGCCTTGGGTTGAGAGTTGGTAAATATCGTTCGCCCCAGGACTTGGCGCGGCCGGCCCGATGTCCGTAAGCGTTTGCGCGCATAAACTGCTTGCCAGGCCGGCGGCGAGCAAGAGGCTGGCACTGCGAAGGATGGCATTCACGGATTTCAATTTTATCAAAAACACGGGTGAAAGGTAATCGTGAATTGTCACGCTGCGCAATTACGGCACGGACGGGCGCCGCGCACACGGTTGAGTTTGCACCACTGCCGTCGCCGGCGCGAGGCCGTTGGCGCTGGCGGTAAGTTTGAACTGGCCGGGGTCGCGGGTGGATTGCACAATGATCTGCGCCAGGCCGTTGAACAGGCTGCGCGACCACGGTGGGACGCTGGCATGCCCGATAATCCTCACGGTCACGTTCGGATTCAAACCGCCTTGGCCCGGGCCGTTGTTGACGCCCACGGCGACGACGTTGTCGCCGGCGCGGATGAATTTATTGATGCTGAAAATCGGTTGCGCCTGCCAGTCGTGCGATTCGCCGATGAACTGACCGTTCACGAAATACCAACCCTCGTCGTCGCAGCCGCCGAAGGAAATTTGCTCGCCGGCGCCCTTCAAGTCCTCTTCCGTCAGTGTGAAATGTGCGCGGTAGATCGCGGTGGTCTCCGGAGTTTTGATCGTCAATTCGCCGCTGCTGGTTTTGGCGTTGAAATTGGTCCACGCGGCATCATCAAAATCATTCACGTATTCCGGCAAGGCACGGCTGGTCTTCGGAATCTTTGCAAGCTGCCAGCGCCAATCGTTGACCTCCACGCTGCGCATGGGCACGGTCGAAACGAACGCGTCCGGCTCGTGGCAACTCGGATCGCCGTTGCCCACGCCGATGATCTTTCCGGCCCCTTCGAGGGCGAAATTAATTTTGTTCTGCGCCACCGGAACCACGCGGCCTTGCGCGTCCACGGCGGAAACGGTGAACACCGACACGTCCTGGCCGTCGGCATTGATTGTTTTGCGGTCCGGCGTCAGTTGAATTTGTGCGGCGTCGCCGGTGGTTTCCACCTTTGTCTCGGCAATGAGGTTGCCGACAGCGTCAAAACCTCTCGCACTCAAGGTTCCCGGCGCATATTTTACCTGCCAGCTCAATTTCGAATTTGGCTTCATGGTCTGCTTGCCGAGCGACGCGCCTTTCAAGCAGAGTTCAACCTGTTTGCAGTTGCTGAAGGCCTGGACGAGGATTTCCTGCCCTTCCCTGCCGGGCCAGTTCCAGTGCGGTGCCAGATGTAGCACGGGGTTCGTTGTCCACCACGCTTGGTAGTAAAAAAAGACATCCTTCGGAAAACCACAGGTATCGAGGATGCCGAAGTGCGAGTTGATGCACGGCCACCAGTACGGAGCCGGCTCGCCCCGGTAATCGAAGCCGGTCCAGACGAACGCGCCGGAAAGCCAGGGGCGCTCGGCAAAGAAGCTCCACCAGCTTTCGGCGGTGGCATCCCAGCCAGTTCGCCGAACGTCGTACGCGGTGACATAACCGCGGGCCGGGTCGTTGGTGTAAATGCCCCGCGTGCTGACGACGCTGGCCTGCTCGGTGCCGACGTTCGGCTGGTCTGGGTGTTCAGCGTGATATTGGTCCATATCCGGGCCGTAGTGATAATTCCAGCCGCGCACTTCGATAACGGAGTTGATGCCGCGGAACACATTGCCTTCCGGGGCGGCGTAGGTGACGGCACGCAACGGGTCGAGTTGCTTGGCGTAATTTTGCATTGTGCGCGCGACATTGGCCGCTTGCGGCGTGTCCTGCACCATGAACTGCTCGTTGGCGATGCACCAAATCGCCACGCTCGGGTGATTGCGGTCGCGGCGGATTTGGTCGTCCCACTTCTTCAGGTTCTCCGAATCGCTGCCCATCAACCGGCTCTCGTCCAGGACCAGCAGGCCAAGCCGGTCGCAGACCTCAAGCAATTCCGGCGTGGGCGGATTGTGCGAGGTGCGCAGGGCGTTGCAGCCGAATTCCTTCAGCTTTTTCACGCGGAATTCCTGCAGCGCATCCGGGATGGCCACCCCGACGCCGGCATGGTCATGGTGGTTGCAGGTGCCGTAAAGCTCGTAATGCTTGCCGTTCAGCAGAAAACCGTGGATGGGATCAAAGCCTACGGAGCGGATGCCAAACACCGTTTCCTTTTGATCAACGGTTTTACCGGCAACGGAAACGGTCGTGACCAGCTTGTAGAGGTTTGGCGATTCCGGCGACCAAAGCAGGGGCGCGGAAAGCTTTGCTGCCAGTCTCGTGGTGACCCGCGATTGGCGCGGCATTGGGGCCGACCCGGAAAAGTGTTCCAACGATTTGCCTTCTGGTGAAGTGATTTCACAGGTTACCACCGCCGTGGCGGGGTTGGTGAGCGCGTTGAGCAGACTCGTTTCGACGTGTATTTGCGCCTGGTCCGCCAGGTCGTTGTTCTTGAATTTGGAATACACGAAAATTCCATCGGGCGCCACGGCCACGGGCCCGGTCTTGTCCAGCCAGACGTGGCGGTAGATGCCCGCGCCCTCGTAAAACCAGCCCTCGACTTTCGTCGCGTCCACGCGCACGGCGATGGTATTCTTCCCGCCGAAATGCACTACGTCCGTGATATCCTCCCGGAACGCGTAGTAACCGCCCTCGTGATGGCGCACGCACCAGCCGTTGAGCCACACGGTTGCGGCGCGGAACACCCCATCAAAAGTGAGCCAGATGCGTTCGCCCTGATCTGCGGCCGGCAACTCAAACGTGCGCCGATACCAGCCGATGCTGTTCGTCGGATACTTTGCGCCCAGCATTTTGAAACCGTGGCTGCCGTCGGCGGCCCAGTCGAACGCCAGCTCCACCGCCCAATCGTGGGGCAGGTTGACGACGCGCCAGTAAGCGTCCGTGAAGTTCTCCGACGCCGGCCCGGAGCCGGTGCCGGAATTCTCCAGGTGCAGCGCATCGGGCCAGTCGTCACCCAGATGGAACCTCCAGTTGGCGTCGAGCGAGAGATGTTCGCGCGGCGACTCGGCAGCGACAGGCTGCGGCACGAACAATGCCGCGCAGGCGCCGAGCAGCAAAGCGCGGAAAACGGAAACGATGTTCATTTTCATATAACCTGAAGCCAAATCGTGCCGCCATGGGCAAGCGGCCCCAAGCAGGAACGAGCGCAGGCTTCGCAGAGCGTGTTTGGCAAATTCAGGTCCGACGCAAGGAAGTATTCTAGTGCAGGCTTTGGCTCCTGAACCGGTCATCGGGTGCCGGCTTCAATTGCCTTGGGAGGTAAGTGGGTTCCACCAAAGATAGGTCTTGCCGCCTGGGCCGGGCCCGGAACCAACCGTCGAATACTGGTTAAACTTGACTGTCTGCACAAATTCCGCGTGGCCGTCCAGCGCCAGCGCGTTGCCGCCTTTCTTGCTGTGTAACAGGCCGATGCCCTCCGAGGAGTTCGGGTAATTGGATCCATCATTGTAATCGAAGGCCCCCGGGTTGCCGGGGCCCAGCCGGTTCTCATCCGGCTCCCAAACCAGGTAACACAGCGTGCTCCACACCGCAGTGGTTTTGCACGGCGTGCCGTAGCCACCACTGGGATATCCGGCGACTGCGCCGTTCATAACATAAGTCGAGAGCTTGTTTTGTCGGCCCCCGGAGGCGGTGGGCGTGGTGAAGGTCTTGCTCATGATATCCACCGGGCACAGGTAAGCGTTCGGGTTGGGACAGTACTTGAACCAAAGGCCGGTTTGGTTCGCCGCCAGGGGCCTGCTCTTCCAATAAGCAACATCGTACGGGTTGGGCACCGAACCGCTGGGAGCGCCCTGAGGCAGCGTGTTTGGGTTCATGCTGTAAAGCCAGCCCTGCGGGGCCGACGCGCCGCTGCCGCCATCCCAGTTGGGATAGGCCAAGCGGTCGCTGTAGTCATCCACGTACATCTGGTTGGCGAGTCCCAACTGCTTCAAATTGCTGACACAGCGCGTGTTGGCCGCCTTCGCCTTGGCCCGGCTCAGGGCCGGCAGCAGCAGCGCTGCCAGAATGGCAATGATGGCAATTACGACAAGCAGTTCGATCAGCGTGAACCCGGCCTCCGTTTGGCTTTTGGGCGTGTATGTCATAGTCAGTTCATTGCCTAGGAAAAACAGCGACCAGGAAGCCCCAGTCGCTGTTGTGCTATTTCAGGCCTGAGTATTTCCCCGGCTCAGTGGATCTTAACCCGGAAGAACTTAATCGCATTCGTCGGGCTAACCACATAAGGCGAGATGGCACCGGCCTCCGGCTCCCATGGGCCGGCAAGGTTGGTGGCGCTCAGCAGAGTGCCGTAATTGGCCCATTCCAGGGTCAGGCCGCTCCCGCTGACGGTCGAGGCGAGACTGACCGGATCAAGGCTAACGGCTTGGAGCTGGGCTCCATTGAAGTCAGGTTCCGCATTGGGAGTAACTCCGTCCGATTGGAGGCCAATGGGTGTCTCGTTGATTAACAACCCGCCGTTGGTAACGTGGACGTTCGTAAAGAGCGCGCTGTTGTCGCCAGGGGCAAACATCCAGTCCTGCTGGAAAACGTTGTCCTGGCTTACTCCATTGACTGTGAACTCAGTGCCCCGAGAATCGTCCAGATACGTTCCGGACATGCCAAACACCACCAAGTTATAGGTGCCATTAGGCACGTCGGTGAACTGAAATGCCGTCGGCGTATTGACATAAGGATCCAGCAGCTTCGTCAACGGACTCTGCAGATTCGGCACATACCAGGATCCGGGGTAACCCGTTGACTGGAGGTTAATCCCGCTCGGCGTGACACCATCGTCGCAGTAGCTGGTCGAGTTGGCAAACTGCCCGCCGCTCAGGCCGTTCCAGAAGGTTCCGCTGCCCAGGACGCCCGGACCACTGTAGGCGGCGGCAGGCGCGCCGTTGTTCCCGACAATTACGGCGAAATTGACCGTCCAGAGCCCGTTGAGCGGAATTGGAGTGATACTCAACGTCGCATTGCTGCTGGTAGCCGAACCATAACTATTGGTCAGCACAAGCCGATAATCCACCGAGTCGGCGACAGTGGCGTGGATGGTGAGGGTGCTTGAATTGACGCCGGAGATGTGGCTGTCGTTCGCGAGATTATGGAAGACGCCACCGCTGTCGCTCTGCCACAGGTAACCCGGCGCCGGATAACCAAGGCCATAAGCTGTCAAACTAACTGTCTGGCCAGCAAAGGTCGAGACGGAGGAAAAGCCGGAGATCGCTGCCGGTTGTTGGGAGATCACGGGGGCCACGCCACCACCTTGGGCCGCAAAATAGAGGTTCAACACCTGAACGTCAGAAAGAGCCGAACCAAAGACAGCCACTTCGTCTATGGAACCGTTAAAGATGCTATTGACACTATTCGGATCACCGCCAAGCCACGTCGTCGTTCCGCTGCCAAAAGTTTCAAGACTATTGGCCACAGTGTGGATCGTCTTGAAGACATTGGTAGTCGCGCCATTGGTATAGCAAAGATAGAGCGTGGCGTTCGCAGGCGTAATCGTTAGCGCCACAAACGACCAAGTGTTAAGCGGCGGGAACAAGCCGGAATGGAAGTTATAAGTGCTGGAATTATTGTTCCAATTGTAGCCCAGTTCAGCCTGCCCATAAGTGGGGGAACTGGAGTTGGTGTCCGTGTTGCCGCCAAAGCCCAAGCCGGCCGCATCCGCCACGCCGCGGTTGAACAGCAAACCGCCCCCAGTGGGAGAATTTGCAGTGGGATAAATCCACGCGGTAATCGTCACATTGGCGCTGCTCAAGTTCAAGGGCGGGACAACCACGGCCCCGTTGCCCGTACCTCGGGTGAAACCTGCGGCGGTATTGCCGGATTCAAACCCAACCAATGCCGGGGATTGCGGCCCAGGGTTGCCAGTCGTCACCCCGGAACCGTAGATGGCATCCAAACCATGGCCGCTGGCATCATAGGCTTGGTAAGTGGCAGCGGTGGGATCAACGGCCTCGTTCAAGCGCCAATAGGCCAACGGCGATTTGGACATAACGTCATAAGCATAAGGCTGGCTCGGAGTGGGCGCGGCCGGATTAGGCTGCACTGTCAGCGTCGCGGGGGTGCTGCTCGCGGTGCCCTGCGAATTGGTGGCGGAAAACTGGTAGCTGCCGGCATCACCCAACTGAACGATGGACAGCACCAGATCCCGGTTGGTGGTCGCATCCGCTCCGAGATCGGTGAAGCCGCTGCCTTTATTCACTTGCCAGCGGTTGGTGATGGGCTGCGTTCCGTCGAAAGCCGCGTCGAAGGTCACGGTGCCGCCGACAAAGGCGTAAATGTTGAGCGGAGTCGTATCGCGGGTCAGGACGGGTAGCGAGGCCGCATTGACAGTGAGAGTAGACGTGAGAGAAGTCACCGATCCAAAGGTGTTGGCCACCACGCAAGCATAGTTGATCGTATAGGAGCCTTGGTCAGGCGGATAAGCCACTAAATTCGAGGCCGTGGCGTCGGGAATGTTGGTCATACCGGCATAGGAGCCACCATCCGTTTGCCATTGATAAGTCATCGAGCTTTGGCTTGAAGCCACCTCCGTCAGCGTCACCGGAGACAGGGCATAGCAAGGATTTGGGCTGATCAGCGGCGCCGAGGTGATTGGCGTCGCCGGGGTGGCAACAATTTGGAAGCCAAAAAGTTTGCCGGCCTGATAATCGCCGGTGGGTTCCACATTTTGGATCAGTATCGCGTCGTTGGTGAGGCCGTTGAACACGATGTAGTTCCCCGAACCGGTCTTGTTGGCGTAGCTGGTCGAGGTCGAAGGAACTTGCGTGTAGGTTCCGTTAAAGGAGCCGTTATCTTGACAGAAGATCCGGGGCGTCAGGTCGCCGCCGACGGTCATATTCCACCACGAGGGATTGCCGCCGGTCACCGCCTGAATCCAATGTTCGCTGGTGCCATACCAGCCATGCCAGCCTTGGACGTAAAACACGACGGAATAACTGGTCGCCCCCTTCGCCGCCAGCCATGCCTGGATGCCCCCCACATATTCAGCCGGCTTCTGGTTGCTGGCAGCGCCGTAGGTTGCGCCGGCCGTCCACGGGGCGGGCGGGCCGCCAGCCCAGTCGGTAGTATCGAAGCCGTCCATCAATTTCCCATCCGGCGTGCCCAAGCTCGCAAAAGCCCCGCTCGAATAACACCAAACCGAATCCCACTGCAAGTGCAGTCCTGAATCGGCTCCCGTGTAATCAATGATGCCGGAGGTTACGTCGCCCCATCGGTCGAGGTTGTTCCAATTGGTTTGCGCAAAACCGGGAGCGCCTGCCATTTCAAGACTAACCCCAGTGGGATCCATTACGATATTGGTCAAGGAAGTGGTCTGCGAGTTGTCAATGCCACTGCCGTCAACTCCGTTAAAATGCACGCTGACCGATACAGGCTGACTAGCGCGCAAGGCAACGGCACTCCCAAGCAGCGCCAAGGTCGTGGCAAAAAGAAGCTGTAGTTTTTTCATAACATTTGGATGGGGTTAATGTGAGAGAAGTCTGCCAGGTTCGGTTGTTCGCGGTATCACGTTTGTTTGAATGGTGCTTATGCCCTCTTGGCCAGCGCCGGGACCGACTCAGGCCCCGACGTGCCGCAGACCGGCTGAAGCATTATGCCAGTAAAGAGGAGCATCGCGTTGAAGTCTAACAGGGGGCTCCGAGCTGTCATGTCGCCAAAGTTGAGTCATCAGAATTGATGACAGAGCAGTTGAGGGCGGCTGCGAGTCCGAGACGCGATGTGTGATGTGAGACAGGTAGAGGCACCGAGGCGTCCTGATCTTTGTCGCAGCCTTTGTCGAATTTGGCGGCTTTAAGGGGACGACAAAGCTTCCGACAAAGGTCTAGCGATCCAGCGAAAATCGAATCAGCCGCGCGCCGCGGGCGGCATGGGCATCGAGGGCAGCGTGGAGAGAGTGGTTTGAGTGAACTTGGCCACCGCGCGGCCGCGCGAATTGACATGGAGCTTGTCGTAGATGCGGCGAATATATGTGCTGACGGTCGGCATGCTGATACTGAGGGCGTCGGCGATTTCCTTGTAAAGGTAGCCTTGAGCAAGCAGGCCCAGCACTTCGCGTTCGCGCCCGGTGAGGTTCTCACCCACCGGCTCGGACTTCGGCCGTTGAAAAGACTGCACGACTCTGCGGGCAATATAACTGGTCATCGGCGCGCCGCCGGCATGGACCTCGCGCAAGGCGGCGATGAGTTCATCGCGGCTGGTTTCCTTGAGCAGGTAGCCGACTGCGCCGGCGGCCAGGGCGCTGAAAATGTGATCGGCGTCTTCGTACACCGTCAGCATGAGGAACTGGGTCTCGGGCATCAAGGGCTTGAGCCGGGAAACACATTGGATGCCGTTCAAATCCGGCAGGTTGATGTCTACCAGCACCAGGTCAGGCTTCTCGGTGGGCAACTGCATCAGGGCGGTCGCCGCGCTGGCGTGCTGGCTCACGCAGCGGAATTCCTTGGCCCGGCTGATCCAGTCCCCCAGGAGCCGCCGGACCGCCGCGTCGTCTGCAATAATCGAAACGCCTATGTTCAACTTCCTCATGATGTAGCAGCGTCCGCGCCGGGCGGCTAGTCATCAGTTTCTATGACAACGCGACGGGGACGATAAAAACCACCTTCGCGCCCTGGCCGGGCGCGCTCTGAATCTCACACTGCCCTCCGATCTCCTGCAAGCGGCGGCGCATATTAGGCAGGCCATTGCCCGAAGCGCTGCTCTCCGCCCGGTCGGCGGCCTTCCAGTCGAAGCCGTGTCCGTTGTCTTCGAGTTGCCAAACAAAAGCCGCGGGCTCAACCCGCAGCCAAAGGCGGACCTCGGTGGCTCCCGAGTGCCGGAGGACATTGTTCACCGCCTCTTTGAACGCGAGAAAAAGATTGTGTCGGACCTCGGCTGTCAACGGCCACTGGGGGACTTGCAGCGGGAGGTCCAGCCGGCAACGGATGCCCCCGGCCCGCAGGTAATCCTGGGCGAATTTCTCCAGGTAGGTGGCCAGACTGTCGAGCCGATCATGCTGCGGGTTGATGGCCCAAACAATCTCGCTCAGCGCGCGCGTCAACTCGCGTGCCGTCGCATAAATCTGGTCGAGGCACGTCCCGACCTGTTGGACGTTGTCCGGTTCGCCGCGGGCTGTCTGGCTGAGCATGCTGATGCGCGTCAGGCTCGCCCCCAAGTCGTCGTGAATGTCCTTGGCGATGCGGCCACGTTCCCGCTCCAGCGCCCGCTGGCGCTCCAGCCGTTCGAGTTTGCGCCGCATCCGGCGCCGGGTGTCAAACCAGGCCACGCCGCCAATACCCACTGCCAGCAGCCCGCCGGCCGGCAGTCGGAACCAGAGCGTCTGCCAAAAATACGGCAGCACATTGAACCCAAGATCCACCCCGGCCTCATTCCACACCCCGTCGTTGTTGCACGCCGTGACATGGAAGGTGTAGTTGCCCGGCGGCAAATAGTTGTAATTGGCGCTCCGTCTTCCCTCAGCGGGCACCCAGTCCGTGTCCAGCCCGTCCAAGCGATGCTTGAATTGCACCTTTTCCGGCGCGACAAAGCTCAAAGCCGTGTATTGGAATTCAAAACGGTGGCGGCCAGGGGGAATCTCCAGCGTCTTGTGCCCAGCGCCAGTCTCCTTTGAATTGCCGGGTTCGGCGTCCACGCTCACTGCCTTGTCATCCACTCGGAACTCTTCGATAATGACCGGCGGCGGCAGTTGATTAGTTGTCACGTTGCGCGGGTCCACGATGGCCAGGCCCTTGCCGGTGGCGAACCATAAGCGCCCGTCAGCAGTCCGGCAGCCGCCAGGCTGTAGGCCACTCGAGCATAGCAGCGTGGGCAAACCATCGCTCAGACCGTACGCCAGGCAGTGGACCGAACGCAGTTGTCCCTCCGCGCACTGCACTAACTCGGCCTTGGAAACCCGGAAAATCCCGTTGTGCGAACTCATCCAAAAATAACCCTGATCGTCATCCGCGATATAACCGATGGAATTACTGGGCAGCCCCTGCTGCTGGTCAATCATAGCCAGGCGGCCTTCCTTAAGCCGGTTGAGCCCGCTACCCGAGGTGCCGATCCAGAGTGCCCCGTCCGGCTCCAAATGCAAACAGGAGATATAGTCGCTGGCCAAGCCATCCGCGCGGCGGAACTGCCGTACTTGGCCGTTCTTCAACTGGGCGAGGCCACCGCCGTAGAGCCCCAACCACACCGTGCCCGAGGGCTCCTCGGCAATCGCCCGAACATCGCGCAGCATCCGTCCCTGGTTGCGCGCCAGCCACGTGGCGGCGCCATTCTTGTAATGAAACAAACCCGCCCCGGTGCCGACCCATAGGCCGCCGTCTCTGGCCGGCAACAGCGCCGTCATGGGAGAGCTGATCTCCTGCAAGCCAGGCGCCAGCTCAAAGCCTGCGCCCCGGAACAACAGCAACCCGCCGCCCCAGGTGCCCGCCCAGAGCCGGCCTTGCGCATCCTCGGCCACTGACCAGACATATGGTGTGGTGACGCCGGCCTGCATCGAGAAATTCGTCCAGGTGCCGTTCCGAAGGCGATACAGGCCGGCACCTTCGGTCCCAACCCAGATCGTTGCATCACGGCCGGCGCAGACCGACAATAATGGCCGCCCCTGCCATTGATCCGGGGGGGCGTAGGTTTGCACTTTCCCGCGCCGCACTACGGCCAGGCCCCCGCCGCCGGTCCCTATCCACAAGTCGCCCTCCCGATCTTCGCAGGCCGAAGTGATCCAATCGGACGGGAAGCCCCTGGCCCGGCTGAACTCGACTCGCTCGAAGTCGCGGCCGGGGAACAGGAGGCAACATCCTTGTTGGGACGTTCCGGCCATCACGCAGCCCTCGCGCGTTTCCATCAATGTCAGGACCGGTGCCGTTCCCCAGGGGCTGGCGCCTCGGTCCTCCCGCCACCGGCCCTCTTTCCATTTGCGCACCCGCCCGCCCACCACCACCCAAAGGCCGCCATCGCGGGCCGGGCCGATACCTTGGATGAAGCTGTTGGCCAGCTCCAAATCAAATCGCTCAGTGTTCAGCCTCCCATGCTCCAGCCTGGAGACGCGTCCGCCGCGCGCGACCCAGATGGCGCCGCTCTCGCTTCGGGCCAGCATCACCAGATTGGGGGCGCCGCCATCTTCCGGCTCGAGGACAAACCCATCGCGCACCCGCGCCAGCAAGCCATCCTGGTGCAGCAACCAAGCCTCGCCGGACTCATCGGTCGCGATGCTCACTATCTTGCCGCTGGTCCAGGGTGCCAGCACCTGCACCCGCTCGAACTGCCCGTTCCGGCGGCAGGTAACTTCGCCGCTTTCATGGCCTATCCAGAGTGTGCCGTCCCCCACTTCGAACAGGCTCGTGATTCGGCTGCTGGCCAGCGCCGGCGTGTTATGGTCGTCAAACACCGTGAAGCGCACCCCATCGAATCGGGCCAGACCGCTGTAGGTGCTGATCCAGAGATAGCCGTCCCGAGCTTGCAGCACTCCCGTTACGGCGTTCGCCGGCAGTCCCTCGTCGCTCTGCCAGGCGCGTGTGATATAGTTGGGGATCGCGCCCGCCGTGCCAACGTACCTTAGCGCCCCAAAACAAACCCCAAGTGCCCATAGCACCGAGCCCAAAGTCTTGAACGTTGAATGGCGCGCGGGCACGTATCCAGTTTGGCCGCGCCCCGACCACCGACGCAAGAATCAATGAGGAGAGGCAGGCTCCGCCCTCTCCGGCTGTCTGGCAAGCTCGCCCTCCAGCACCGCCTCAAGCTTGCTCGCATGAAGAAGGGGGGCTGAAGAAACCTCATGCCGTCCTCTATCCGACAAGCCGCCGACAAGCACGATAGACACCGGAACATCTTGTTTGAATCACCGAACTCGCCTACCTTCGTTGCCCAGGCATGAAGCATGTCTACACGCGACTTCTGGACGATGCTGAGTTGCGTTCGCATCTTGAACGCGGAGATACTGTCGCCTTCGAGAACCTGGCTCGCGATTGGGAGAAGATTGAGCGGCAGGTCGAGCACCTTGGCTATGGAGACACCTATGCTGTCTCCCGCACCTCCAAGCCGTCGGCGCCAGGCCAAATCAAGCTGAGCCCGGTGCACCCACCACGACAAGAACGTTGACATCTCCAGGTCCCGGCAGCGCTGGGAGCTCAACAGAAACACTAAGCGCGCAACCGGCGTACGCCCTCACTTGTCGAATACTGGCCAGCCCCGAAGTTTCGCGTTGTGACTGCTTTTGTGACCTGGCGGCCCAAATCCCGGATTTGGCCGCGACAACGCTGGAATGCACGGCGAGGAATTGAACCGGCGTGACGCCTACGTGCCTCACCCACAGCAGTTGCCGAACGTTTCAACGACCTGAGACGAAGGAAACGCAGAGGCATTTGTGACCAGGTTTGTAACCTCGCATGACGAACTGCGATAGCATTCTCCGGGGTCACCACTTTGCCGTAGGCCTAGCAAGTCGCGTTGAACGCCTGCCCTGCTTGAGCCGCTCTCGACCGGTGGGTGGCCTGCCGCTTGAAGCTGGGGCGTCGCTGCCGAGAGCAAGGTGCAGGGTGAAGGCCACAAGCGACAACGCCGCCGCTGTGGAGTGCCAGCATCGTCGCACGCGGCTCACCGAAGCGCTTAACCGGAACCGGCCACCTAAAGGGACTTGAAGTGCGCTACGGCGATTTCGACACACTCACCCGACAGATCACGGTCGAAGACCCGCTGACGGAAGCATGCGACATATACCGGCTGGGCCGCTTTCTTTTGGGCCGAGAGCGACTGGTATCCCGGCCGTTGCGGTTGCTCGGCCTGGGTGGTGGCCAGCCTGCGCGAACCAAGCGAACGGCAATTGGTGTTGCTTTAGACTAAGCTGGGGCACCCCCAGTTAATAGCTAGCCACGGTCGCTGCCCGGCGACCAGGCGGTGTTATCCAAGAGCTCGATGCCTGGCTTGGAAAACCGGATGCGTCGGGTTTTGTAAAGGGTGCCCAAGGCTTGTTTGAAGGCCTTCTTGCTGGTCCCAAATGCCTGGCGGATGGCCTCGGGCGGACTGTCGTCGTCGAGGCCTAGCCGGCCTCCACTGCGCTGGAGGGTCTGGACGATCCGCAGGGCCAGCGGCGCCACGCGCCGGTATCCGGCCTGGTCGAGGCTCAAATCAAGCTTGCCGTCGCGCCGCAGAGCGCGCACAAAGCCCTTGAGCTTCTGGCCGATGGCCACCGGGACAGAGATGCCTTCGTGGTACAGCAAGCCGGGGTGCCTGCCCTCCACCAGGGCCTTGTAGCCCAGGGAGGTCTTGTCGGTGATGAGGAACTCCACCGGCTGGCCGCTCCGGTAATTTGGCGGCTCGAGCGCTGAGTCCCGGCGCAGTTTCATGGAAGCGACAATTCGCTCGGTCTTCTCATCCAAATAGACCCGCACCACCACGTCCTGGCCCACTCGGACTGGGCCCGTCTGCTCTCGGAACGGCAACAACAGATCCTTGGCGAGGCCCCAGGCTAAGAAGGCACCGATGTGGTGATTGACGCTGATCACTTTCAACGTGGCCACTTCGCCAACAGTGGCGAGCGGCGTTTCGGTGCTGGCCACCAGCCGGTCCTCGGAATCCCGGTAAACGAACACTTCGAGCCGGTCGCCCATTACAGTCCCCGGGGGCACATAGCGATTGGGCAGGAGGATCTCCCCGTACTCGCCGCCGTCCAGGTAAATGCCCGACTTCGATTTGCGGAGGACCATCAGGGTATTACGTTTGCCAATTGTGGCCATCTTCGACAGCTTACGACAAGGCCCCACTTCTGAGTTAGCTTTTTTCTCCCGGAGCATTGAGTGGCAAACGATTCCGCCGCTCCTGAAGTCTGTTGGAGACACTTCGGGCCCAGTGCAACTCGAACCATCCAATTTAAGGCCGAGCGGGACATTCCCGGACCCGGCCCGCTATGGCTTGAGATGGAACTGTTCCAGCGAATTGATACCGGCTCACAACGGGTTGAATTGGCCGATCACGGCGTACTGTTGCCACCGGATAACGGTTTAGCTATGACAGGCGCGTTTGGCGTGTTATCTTCCATCAACACCATGAAACCCACACCACCCACCGCCAACATCCAAATCACAAAAGATGGACCTTACCTCGTCAACGGCGCGCTGCCGCTAAGCGAGCAGCACATCGTTACGAACGCCGAAGGCGAATCGTTGGACTACCGAGATGGCAAACACTATCCGGCGCAGACCCAATACGCGCTTTGCCGCTGTGGGCACTCGGCCAACAAGCCGTTCTGCGACGGCACGCACAAGAAGGTCGGGTTCGATGGAACCGAGACGGCCAGGCGGGAGCCTTACCGCGATCAGGCGGAGGCCATCGACGGGCCAACGGTGCAGCTTACGGATGTGGAGAGCTTGTGCGCCTTCGCGCGGTTCTGTGACCCCAAAGGCCGCATCTGGAATCTCGTGGAGAGAACAGATGATCCGGAGGTGCGGAAAATCGTGGAATATGAAGCCGCGCACTGTCCGGCCGGCCGGTTGGTGGTATGGGACCGGGAGACGGGAAAGGCCATCGAACCGAAATTCGAGCCATCGCTCGGGCTGATTGAGGACACCGAGAAGCG
>Ga0181530_10003994_pt1 | contig 15974 bp, 10 predicted proteins | sample PEATcosm2014_Bin_42_FD_119769 | JGI IMG/M metagenome (GOLD analysis project Ga0181530, IMG submission 119769) | Peatland microbial communities from MTU Mesocosm Facility, Houghton, MI, USA - PEATcosm2014_Bin10_60_metaG | ecosystem: Environmental > Terrestrial > Soil > Wetlands > Peat | place... | reverse complement strand
GCGATGACGCCCTTGTTGCCGTGCCGGCCGGCCATCTTGTCGCCCACCGAAAGCTTGCGCTTCATGGCGATATAGACTTTCACCAGCTTGATCACGCCCGGAGGAAGCTCGTCGCCCTTGCGGAGCTTGGCGGTTTTTTCGTCGGTGATTTTTTCGAGCACCGCGATCTGGCGCGACGTCATCTCTTCGATTTCGTCGATCTGTTCGTTGAGGCGCGGGTCTTTGTTGGCCAGGCGCATGCGCTTGAGGTCTCGCGATTTCATCTTCTCGATGATTTCGCGATTGAGCTCGGTGTCTTTGGAGAGCAGGCGCTTGTTGGTCTTTTCGTCGTGCAGATCCGCCAGCAGCTTCTTCGCTTCCAGCAGGCCGGTGAGGCGCTTGGCGCGCTCGTCGGTGAGGATGCGGATTTCGTCCTGCAGGTTGCGCTGCAGGCGCTGGATCTGCGATTCTTCGATGGCTTTGGAGCGCTCGTCCTTTTCCTGGCCCTTGCGCGAAAAAATTTTGCAATCGACGATGGTGCCTTCGATTCCGGGCGGGCAGTAGAGCGAAGCGTCCTTGACGTCGCCGGCTTTTTCGCCGAAGATGGCGCGCAGCAGCTTCTCTTCGGGGGTGAGCTGGGTTTCGCCCTTGGGGGTTACCTTGCCCACCAGGATGTCGCCCGGCTTGACCGTGGCGCCGATGCGGATGATGCCGCTTTCATCCAGGTTGCGGAGGAAGGAATCGGCGATGTTGGGGATATCGCGGGTGATTTCTTCGGGACCGAGCTTGGTGTCGCGGGCTTCGATTTCGAATTCTTCGATGTGAATCGAAGTGTAGTAGTCTTCTTTGACCAGCTTTTCGCTGACCAGGATGGCGTCTTCAAAGTTGTAGCCGCGCCAGGGCATGAAGGCCACCAGAACGTTGCGTCCCAGGGCCAGCTCCCCGAAATCGGTGCAGGGGCCATCGGCCAGAACGGCGCTCTTCTGGACGCGCTGCCCGGCGCGAACGATGGGCTTCTGATTGATGCAGGTGTTTTGGTTGGAGCGCTTGAACTTGGTGAGCTGGTAGATGTCGGCGCCCACCTCGCGGGAGAGCTGGCCTTCATGGGCCGCGCCTTCCACGCGAACGATAATGCGCTCGGAATCCACCGAATCCACCACCCCGGAGCGTTTGCAGAGAACCACGGCGCCGGAATCGCGAGCTGTGACAAACTCCATGCCGGTGCCCACGTAAGGGGCGTCGGCGCGCAGCAGGGGCACCGCCTGGCGTTGCATGTTGGAACCCATCAGGGCGCGGTTGGCGTCATCGTTCTCAAGGAACGGGATCAGGCTGGCGGCCACCGAGACGAGCTGCTTGGGGCTGACGTCGATGTATTCGATTTCGTCCCGGGATTTCAGGACGAAGTTGCCGGCCTGGCGGGCGTTGGAAAGATCGGGGACGATGCGGCCCTTTTCATCTAGCTCGACGTTGGCCTGGGCAACGGTCCACTTGTCTTCTTCCCACGCCGAAAGGTACTCGCAGTGAGATTCGAATTCGGCCGGCTGTTTCTTGGAGCCGAGCTTGCGGTTGGTTTCCTCGGCTTCCCCGCGGCGGACGATGTCGCCGACTTTATAATCCGCGTCGCCCGGATTGAGGATACGAACTTCGTCAATGACCACGCCTTTCTGGACTTTGCGATATGGACTTTCGATGAAGCCGTATTCGTTGATGCGGGCGAAACAGGAGAGCGACGAAATCAGGCCGATATTCGGACCTTCCGGCGTCTCGATGGGGCAGATACGGCCGTAGTGCGTGGGGTGGACATCGCGAACTTCGAATCCGGCGCGCTCGCGGCTCAGACCGCCTGGTCCCAGTGCCGAGAGGCGGCGCTTATGGGTGATTTCGGAAAGCGGGTTGGTCTGATCCATGAACTGTGAGAGCTGGCTGGAGCCGAAGAACTCGCGGATGGCCGCCATCACCGGCTTGGCGTTCACCAGGTCGTGGGGCATGGCGGTGGACATTTCCTGGTAGACCGACATCTTTTCCTTGATGGCGCGCTCCATGCGCACCAGGCCGATGCGGAACTGGTTTTCCAGCAGCTCGCCCACCGCGCGGACGCGGCGGTTGCCCAGGTGATCGATATCGTCCACGTTGTAATTGGAGCCAGGGATGGCGGCGAACTTGCGAAGCTTCAGCAGGTATTTGATGGTGGCGCGGAAATCCTCCGAATCGAGGGTGCGCTTGTCCAGGCTGGTGGCTTCGGATTTATCGTGCAGCTTGATGTTGAACTTCATGCGGCCCACGCGCGAGAAGTCGTACTTGCGCGGGTCGAAGAACATGCCCTGGAAGAGCTGCGTGGCGGTGTCCAGCGTGGGTGGATCGCCGGGGCGGAGCTTGCGGTAGATTTCGATCAGCGCTTCGTTCTGCGCCTTCACCGGGTCCTTCCGGATGGTGGCCGAGACCACCGTGCCCACATCGTCGCGCTCGGGGAAGAAAATCTCAAAGTCGGTGATGCCGGCTTCCATGAGCTTGGCGAGGGCCGTGGTGGTGAGTTCGCTATTGGCGTCGATGAGGACTTCGCCGGTCGACATATCGACCACGTCGGCCACGATGTAGGCGCCTTCGAGATCGTTCGCAGCGACTTCCACCTGCTGGATTTTGAACTTCTGGATTTCTTTAAAGACGGAGGGCGTGATTTTCTTGCCCTGCCCGACCACCGTTTCACCGCCCTTGGTGGAAATGGCGTAAGAAAGCTTGAGGCCGGTCAGGCCTTCGTCGACGTTCCAGAGGAGTTTCTTGTCCTTGATGGTGATCTTGCTCACGCGGTAGAAAGCGCGCAGGATGGCTTCGTCGGTCTTCAGGCCGAGGGCCCTCAGGAAAACCGAGCCGTAGAATTTGCGCTTGCGGTCGATACGGACGTATAGGATATTCTTGGTGTCGTACTCAAATTCGACCCAGCTTCCGCGGTAGGGGATGATTTTGCCCAGGAAGTAGCCCTGCGCCGGAACGCGTTCGAAAAAGACGCCCGGAGAGCGGTGCAACTGGGAAACGATCACGCGCTCGGTGCCGTTGATGATGAAGGTGCCGTTATCCGTCATCAGCGGGATTTCGCCGAAGAAGACTTCCTGTTCCTTGATGTCGCGGACGCTTTTCTTCTGCGTCTCGGGGTCCTTGGAATAAACCGTCAGGCGGATGGTGACCTTGAGGGGAGCGGCGTAGGTCATGCCGCGCTCCTGGCATTCCAGCATGTCGTACTTGAGCTGCAGGCCGACGGGGTCGCCGCACTTATTGCAGAAGGTGACGACGTTCTTGTTGAAGGTGCCGCAGTGGTGGCAGAGGATGTCGCCGGCGTGGAACGGGTCGGTGCGGATGGTGGCGCCGCAGTTGCGGCAGGTCGAACGGAGGTGGTGCAGGCCTTTGAGGTTGCCGCACTTGCACTCCCAGTTGCCGATGGAATAGTCGACGAACTCGAGATCGCTGACGCCGCGGAAATCCGAGATGGGGAAAACCGAGTTGAATACGGTCTGCAGGCCGATGTCCTCGCGCTCATTGGGCAGCAAGTCCATCTGCAGGAACCGCTCGTACGACTTTTTCTGCACCTCGATCAGATTGGGGATCGGGATGGAGGTCTTGATTTTAGAAAAATCGACTCTCTCGGGGGCAGCGCCGTTATGTTGAATATCCATTCTTAGACTCCTGACGGCCGAACAGCCACAGCAAAGAAACCGTGGTTAACAGTACAAAGCCAACAGCGCCCCAGGGGGAGATGACTCTCCGGGCGCCGAATGATCGAACAGAGGCGGGAATCGAACCGGTATGGAACAAACGCGCGCGATGGCGGGGCCGGTGGAGCTACGGACGCAGGAATCCTGTCGAGTGCATATGGGCAGACAAACGCGCAGAGCTTCCCTATCTGCAGTTTCGCCCGAACTGCAATTGAAGTGCCAGAATTCTGGAATCACAGTCACCAATTGGGATCGAGTCCGCTGAATCGAAGGCCCAACTACTAATATTAACAGGACTTATGCCCTGCGTCAAATGGCCAAAAGAAATCCGAAGTCGAAAGCCGGAAGCCGGAACGGGCCGTAGCCGGAATTCCGACTTCTGTCTCCTGACTTCCCAATTCCGCCTACTTCACTTCCACGGTGGCGCCGGCGTCCACGAACTTCTTCTTGATCGCATCGGCCTCGTCCTTGGTGATACCTTCCTTCACCGGCTTGGGCGCGCCATCCACCAGGTCCTTGGCTTCTTTCAGGCCCAGGCTGGTGACTTCGCGAACCGCCTTGATGACGTTGATCTTGTTGGCGCCGGCCGCCATCAGGACCACGGTGAATTCGGTCTTCTCTTCGGCTGCCGGAGCCGCCGCGGCCGCTCCACCACCCGCTACCATGACGGGAGCCGCAGCCGCCGCTGAAACGCCCAGTTTCTCCTCAAGCAGCTTGACCAGTTGGGATGCCTCCAACAAGGTCAAACCTTGAATCTGTTCCGCAATCGCGTTAATGTCCGCCATTCTCTACTCCTTGCTAATCGATGAAATCGTCACTTTTCGGTTTTACTTTTCAAGAGCCGCCGCGCCGGGGAAACCCCCAGGGCCCGGTTAAGCCTCAAACTTGTTCTCTTTGACGCCCTGGTCGATGACCACCGCCAGGTTGCGTCCCACGGTCCCAATGACCGTTGCCAGCCGCTGCGCCGGAGCATTGATCACGTACAACAGCTTGGCAAAGATTTCTTCCTTCGACGGCATGGCCGCCAGTTCGTTGATCGACCTGATGTCGATGACGCGGCCTTCCACCAGGCCGGCCTTAAACGTAAATGTCGGGTTGAGCCTGGCGTAGGCCGTGAGAGCCTTGGCCAGGGCCACGGGGTCGCTCGAAGTGTAGGCCAGAGAGGTCATCCCACGCAGATCCTTGAGCACCTGCTCGGCGGGCGTTCCGACGGAGGCGACTTCGGCCAGGTTGTTCTTCACCACCCGGTATTTGCCGCCGGCGCCGCGCACCACCTTGCGCAGCTCGAAATCCTGGGCCACTTTGAGCTTCTCGTAGCCGGTTACGAACAGGTTGCGGGACTGCTCCAGGTCGTGGCGCAGAGCCTCGATATCTTTTTTCTTGTCTGCCTTCTTTTTCATGGAAATACCTGTCCGGCGCTAAACCGCCGCCTTTGTGCTGAACGGCGCCGTGTCGATGGCCAACCCCGGGCTCATGGTGGAGCAAAGCGTCGTGCTCCTCACGTACTTGCCCTTGGCAACCGCCGGTTTCGCCTTAATCACGGCGCTGATCAGGCTGGCGGCATTCTCAACCAGCTTGCCGGCGTCAAAACTGACCTTGCCCACGGGAGCGTGGATGATGCCGGTCTTGTCGACGCGGAATTCCACTTTGCCGGCTTTGATTTCCCGGATCGCCTTGGCGACATCCACCGTCACGGTGCCGGTCTTGGGGTTGGGCATCAGGCCGCGGGGACCGAGCACCTTGCCCAGTTTGCCGACCGAGCGCATCATGTCGGGAGTTGCGATCACCGCGTCAAAATCGGTCCAGCTTTCCGACTGAATCTTGTTGACCATGTCCTCGCCGCCCACCAGATCGGCGCCTGCTTCGCTTGCCTCGCGCTGCTTGTCGCCGCTGGCGATGACCAGAACTTTCTTGGATTTGCCGAGCCCGTTGGGCATCACCACGGTCCCGCGCACCATCTGGTCGGCGTGCTTGGGATCCACGCCGAGACGCATATGGATTTCGACGGTTTCGTCGAACTTGGCATACTTGATTTTCTTCAGGAGCGGAACGGCGTCTTCCAACAAATATTCTTTGGCCTCAACCTGTTTCCGCGCGGCTTGATATTGTTTACCTGGATTGCGTGCCATGTTTCCTCATTGGTGCAAGCGGTCCGTCCCAAAAAAGGCAAACGAACCTCCCACTGAGCGTTTTCTAAAGGGACAGCAAGTAGTGTACCAAACCGCCGGACGGTCTGTCCACTGCTCTGCGAACTGACCCCTATCTGAACATCTTGAGAGGCGGCAGCAGGCTGCTCCCGATCCGGGCCAGATCGTGATCCGCCGTCCAGCCAGTGCCGTTCCCGTGGGCGCACGAAAGGAAACAGCGGTCGCCCAGCGACACGTCCTTGGCGACGTACGCCGCCGAAAGCACCGCCTCCACCGGCTCGAAGGCGGCCACTTCCAAATGAAGAGCGTCGAGAGCCGCTACAGCGGCCTTCTGTGGCATACCCTTGCTGATCAGCTTGGCCAGTACCTCCGCCACCGTGACTGCGCTCACCATCGCATCGCTGCGCACGCGATCCAGCCGACCGGCCCCAGCCTCGTTCTGCATCAAGGCCAGAACCGCGGATGCGTCGAATACCGGCCTACCCTTGTCGCTCACGGGCTGCCTCCGCCCGGTGGTCCGCGACGATCTCCTCGGATAGCCGGACTACTTCCGGGATATACTGCCGCACCAGCGCCCGTGCGCGGCGCAGGCCTTGCTCACGGGTTTCGATCACCAGGCCACCACCCTCATTGACTGTGACGCACAGCTCGGTCGACGCCTTAACCTGTTGCTGCTTGCGCCAGAAGGAGGGTAATAATACTCTCCCCTGATCATCCACTCGCAAGGTGAATTGTTCCATATTCACCAGAATAGCATATCTTCACCTGAATCCCGGCCCATGTGGGGACAGGCGCGCCGGCGATACCACCCCTGCCTTTCACTCCCAGCGTAGCGCCGCCATCGGATCCACGCGCATAGCCCGGCGCGCCGGTAGGTAACTCGCCAGCGCCGCCACGGCCGTGAACACAGCCGCGCACCCCGCGAACGTAATGGGATCGGTCGAGCTCACGCGATAGAGCTGGCTTTCGAGCAGCCGTGTCAATCCCAACGACGCCGCCAGGCCCACCGCAGTTCCGCTCAACGCCAGCACCATCCCCTGCCGCAGCACCAGCCGCAGGATGTCCGCGCGGCCCGCGCCCAGCGCCAGGCGGATTCCCAGTTCCCCGGTCCGCTCCGCCAACGAGTACGCGATCGCGCCGTAGATGCCCACCACCGCCAGCACCAGCGCCATTGCCGCCAGCGCGCTCAGCAGCCAGGCCGTGAAGCGCGGCTGCGCGGCGGCTAGTTCCATCACTTCCTCCATGGTCGCGACCGCTGTCACCGGCTGGTCCTTGTCCACCGCCAGGACCCGCCCACGCACCGCCGCGACGAAGCCGCGCGGATCGCCCGCCGTCCGCACCACCAGGTTCATGGAGGCCCACGGCAATTGCGGAAAGGGCAGGTAGATCTCGGGGCTCACAGCCGCCGCCAGGCTGGCATTGCGCACGTCGCCCAGCACTCCGATCACCTCGGATGGCGTTGTCGCCCGGCCCATCAGAATGTGTTTGCCAACCGGGTTTTCGTTCGGCCAGAACCGCCGTGCCAGCGTCTGGTTCACCATCACCACCCTGGGCGCCTGTGCGTCGTCGCGCTCGCTGAATTCGCGGCCCCCAAGGAGCGGCACGCGCATCGTCTCCACATAACCCGGCTCAAAGGTCTGAATGTTGAACAGCGGCCGCTCCGCCAGCGGCACCACCGGCTGGCCTTCCGGCAGCGAGGGCGAGAGGCGTGTGGGGTTCAATGGCATCGCCGAAGAGACCGTGGCCGAGCGCACGCCGGGCACGCTGCGAACCTGCCGCAGCAACCGGTCATAGAACGCAATCATCGGCGCGCCTGTGCCGTAGCGCGCCGGCGGCAGAGTAATGTTCATGGTGAGCAGGTGGCTGGTGTCGAAACCGGCGGTCACGCCGCGCAGTTCCAGAAAGCTCCGCACCAGCAACCCGGCGCCGATCACCAGGACCGTGGAGAGCGCCACCTGCGAAACCACCAACAGGCTCCGGAACCGGTTGCGGCGCCTTCCCGCCGTCGAGCCGCGGCCTTCCGATCGCAACACCGTATTCAAATCGGGCCGCGAGACCGCGAGCGCCGGCGCCAGGCCGAATACCAGACCCGCCAGCACGGAGACGGCCGCCGTAAATGCCAGTACCGTAGCATCGGCGCGGATTACGCCGGCTCGCGCCAGGCTCCCCTGCGCCATGCCGCCCAGCACGCGCGTGCCCCACAAGCTGAGGCAGGCGCCCAGCGCGCCGCCCGCCATCGCCAGCAGCAGGCTCTCGGTACAAAGCTGGCGGACCAACCCGGCGCGCGAGGCGCCGATCGCCAGCCGCACGGCGATTTCCCGTTGTCGCCCCGCCGCGCGCGAAAGCAACAGGCTCGATACGTTGGCGCAGGCGATCAGCAGCACCAGCCCCACCGCGCCGAAAAGAATCAGCACCGCCGCACGCAGGCCGGACACCATTTCGTCCCGCAGGTTCGCCACCAGCACGACGAGGTTGGCATCGGCATCCGGAAAGTTCGCGTGCCCGCTGCGGTATTCCGCCGCCAGCGTATCCATCTCCGCCTGGGCCCGCGGGATCTCCACGCCGTCGCGGAGGCGCGCAACTAAAGTGAGAAAACCCGTGCCGGCCTGCGCCTGCGCCGGCGTAATCAGATTCAGATCGACCACCCGTGGCGCATAGATGTCGACCTCCGCGCCCAGCAAGCCGAAACGGAAGGCGGCCGGTGTCACGCCGATAATTGTGTAATCCCGCGAATCGAGCGTCACGTGCTGCCCGATAACACCGGGCGAGCCCGCCAACCGCCGCATCCAGAGGCCGTGGCTGATCACGATCACCGAATCGCCCGCCGGCTGGTCCTCATCCGCGCGAAACCAGCGGCCCGCCGCCGGCCGGACTCCCAGCACGTCGAAGAAATTCCATGAGACTCGTGCCGCCTCGATCTGCGCCGGGTCGCCGTTGCCGGTCAGGTTGAAGGTTTCCCTGGTGAATGCCGCCACTGCGCGGAAGGAACGCTGGTTGGCGTCGATCATGGTATAGCGCGGCCAGGAGAGCGGCCTGCGATCAGCCCGGTCGGCTTTTCGGCCCGCGGAAATCAACACCAGGCGGTCGGAGTGGGCAAAAGGCAGGGGTCGCAGCAGCAGCGCATTCGCCACGCTGAAGATCGCGGTGTTCGCGCCAATCCCCACCGCCAGCGTGAAAATCGCCACCGCGGTAAACCCCGGGCTCTTGGCCAGAATGCGAATGGCGTACCGCAGGTCTTGCGCGAAACGGCTCATCCGGCTTTCCGCCACGCCGGCAGCGCCGTCCAGGCGATGCCCAGCGCGGCCACCCCTGCCACCATCCATCCCTGTGTCTGCAAGCCCGCGTTTCCCGTGCCGAACAGTTCCAGCATCCCGGAGCGCAGCGCCATCACAAAAAACACCAGGGCGTAAGCCAGGTAATTCCGGCGCCCGAACCAGCGGCAGAACACCGCCACGCATGCCACCGTCAGGACGGCTGGGCCATATTGCAGCGCCAGTTCGGCGGGCGTGCGGATCTCGCTCGAAAGACCGGACGCGGCCGCCACCAGGACCAGCGCGGCAACCATCCACCGCTTCCGCAACATTCCCACCAGCAGCGCCGCGATCGTGATCATCGCCGCACTGATGAACACCGGCCCGATGGCCGACGCCAGAGCCTCCAGAGCCGGCGCCGGATCGCCGATCAGGCTGGGCGCGCCCACCGCCAGAATGGCCTGCGCGTGGAAGCGGCTGGTAAGCGCGGCGGCCACGCCCCGGCTGATGCCCCAGAACCCGGCCGCCGCCGCCAGCGCCGCCAGCGCATCCGCACCCAACAGGCGCCGCCGTGCCGCGCCGAAGGCCTCCAGGCATTCCGCATGGAACGACGTCACCAGCGCCCCCGCCGCGCCGTACATCACGTAGCCGAACGCCAGCGACATCGCAAGGACCGCCATCATCATGGCCCGATAGGTTTCAAACGGCACGCTCGTCGGGTATTGCCGGCTCATGCCGATCGGAAGCGAGAGCGCCGCCGCCACGGCGATCCCCACCGTCGGAGGCACCGCCAGCAGCAGCACGCGGCGCCATGCCACCAGGCCCAGGCGGACGTTCCGGATCAACATCCATAGCCCAAACACGATCGCGCCCGCGATGACCCCGATCTTGAGCGCCAGCGCCGCGATGGAAATGAAATTCTGCTGCTCGCGGCTGCGCTGGAAACTCTCCGGGATCTTCCAGTACACGCGCCAGGAGGCCACGCGATCGCCATCCACCTCCGCCGCCACGCGATAGTGCGCTTCGTCGACGTTCCGCGGGTCGGCGGGCCGCGCTTCCCACTCCAGCGTGTGATCGCGCCGCGCTTTGCGCTGTTCGGAGGTGTTTTCCTTCAACTCCATCGCCGATACGTCCAGCCCCTGCGCCGCGGCGAACGCGGCAGAGATCTGGCGGGCCGCTTCGTCGGAGACGTCGGCCCCCGGGCGGTCCTCCGGAATCTCGTGCGCGTAGCCCATCACCTTGCCGGTCTCGGGATGCACCGTGACCAGAAATTCTTCCTTATCGAGAGACTTGAAATAGCGCGTGGCCCAATATTGCACCGGGCGGTATTGCTCGAAAAGCTTGGCGGCCGCGCCCTCCGGCAGCCGCTCCAGAAAATATTTTCCGGCCAGGCTGTCTTCCCCGCCCCAATGTGCGGCCGGAAAAGTGACGTGGCGGAATGTTCCCGGGTCAAATCCCTGCGCGCGCACAAACGCGGAGGCGGAGGCTTCCGCCTGCTTCGCCGTAAGTTTGAATCGCGGAGATTCGCCGAAGTGGCCGGATGGGATCAACAGCGCCGCCACCCCCACCACCAACAGGGCCGCGGCCCAGGCGCGCAGCCTGCCGCTCAGCGGCTGGTACGCCGCGTTCTCCGCCGCTGCCGCGGGCACCGCGTCCGGCGGCTCGACGGCCACCGGCTCATCCGCGTTCCGCAGCCCCGTCGACGGCTCGAATCCGCCGCGCATCCAGTACGCCACCAGAGCTACCGCTACCGGCAGCACCACGATCCCCGCGCTGGCCGCGCCCGACAAGCGGAAATACAGGCTGTGCGAGCGCAGCAGCAGCATGGCGCTGTACATCGCGTCCACCGAGTAATGCCAGACCAGCGTCGGCAGAATGCCCCAGCGCAGCATGATGATGCCCAGCGCCACGCCGCCGATCCCCACCTCCAGCCCGCGGATGAAGAACGGCTGGTTCGGATAACCGGTGTGCCCAAACCCCCAGATGAAACCCGCCAGCACGACTGCTGCGGGTAGCCACCGCGTCAGCTTGCGCAGAAACGGAATCGCGAACATGCGAAAGACGAATTCTTCGGAGACGGCCGGGAAAAAGCCCCCGAACAGCACAAACAGCCACGGAAATTTCGTGTTGAGCAGATCGCTGTAGGGCACGTCCGCCGGCGCCCACGCGCCATGCTTCGACGCCGTGATGTAGAACACCGTCTGGTACGCGATAAAGATTCCGGTGAGCGTGATCCCCAGAATCGCGCCCAGGAAGAAGCGCTTGGTTCGTAGCCCGCGCGGCCGGAACAGGTTGCCCAGCGAAATCTGTTGCGGATACGCCTGGCGGTAAACCGTCTCCGCGCCCGCCGCGATCACGAACAGCAATCCGCCCAGCGCCAGCGCGCTTACCAGCGCTTGCAGCAACTGCGTGGTGACGAAGCTGCCATACGCATCCGTGGTGGGGAAGCCGAATTCGTTCAGCGGAAATTCATTCAGGGTCGACAGGAACGAGAGCGCCATGCCCGTCGTGCCGATCAACGCCGCGCTGCGCCAGCGCACGTCCTGGCGCCGCACCCGCATTACGATCACCGCCACCAGGCCCAGCATCAGCGCCACCATCACCGCCGTATCGATGGTCTGCGCCATGTTGTTCTTGGAGCGCAGCCGCTCATAGTCGCGTGTCCACTGCTCCGGAATTTTGAGGTACTCGCGATACCCGCCGACCTCGTTGCCCTCCACCGTCACCTCGCGCCGCAGGGTCGCGTCGTGCAGGTTGAAATCGCGCTCCTTCCACGTGAATACCCGGTCCGTCCGCTTGGGCCGGGTGACGCTCGAGCTCTCCACGAAATCGAGCGACGCCGGGTCCGTCTTGGCGCGCGCCCGCAGGAAGTTCTCCGCCAGTAAGCGCGCCTCGGCGTCGGTCGCGTCGGGGCGCGCGGCATCTTCCGCCAGCTCGTGGTCGAAACCCGCGAAGGCGCCGCCCGCCGTGATGTCGGCGCGGAACTCCTCCTTCTGCTGCGGCCGGAACCACCGGTACGACCAGCGCCACATCTGCAGGCGCGCGCTCATCAACTGGTTGGCTTGTTCCAGACCGGCTTCGCGTTCCAGGAACGTCTTGGCGTCATCGTCGAATGTGAAACTGGAGGCCTCGCGATAGCCCCCGGTGCGATACCCCTGTTCCGCCAGGAAACGTTCGGCCAGTTGCCGGCCGTCTTCGCGGTTCACCCGAAAATCGATGGAGGCTTCGGGAAACGCGCGGTAGAAATTGCGCGCGGAATACCAGGTGGTCCCCGCCAGCAGCGCCACGCAGATCGCGATGAACCGATAGTCCGAAACGCCCAGCCGTTCCTTCATCCTTCTACTCCTTAGCCGCCCAATGCAGCCCGATGCCGCCCAGGATGTAGCGGCGCGCCGCTACCTGGCCGTAGCCCGTGCGCCGCAGCAGCGACGAAAACTCGTCGATCGACACGAAGCTGCGCAGCGAATCGGGGATGTAGGTATACACGCGCGGCCGCCCGTGCAGCAGCAGGCCCCAGAATACGCCTTGCGCAAAAAGGTAGCTCAGGTACAGCCGCCGGAACACCGGGTTGGCGGGCAGGAAAAAGTCCAGGCTCACCAGCAGCCCGCCGCGCCGCGTCACCCGCTCGATCTCCCGCACCGCCAGTCCCAGGTCCGGAAAATTGCGCAGGCCGTAGCCCACGAACACGCAGTCGAAGGCGCCATCCGCAAAAGGCAGGCGGCCGGCGTCGGCGCAAACGGCATGCTTCACACCGCGCTCGCGGGCGAGGTGCAGCATGCGCTCGGTGAGATCGGCTGCCACTGCCCGCGCGCCCGGGTATTGCGCTTCGACCAGCGCCGAAAAATCGCCGGTGCCCGATGCCAGGTCGAGGATCACCGGTCTCTGCGGCAGCCGCGCCCGCTCCACGCCCATCTTTTTCCAATGCTCGTCCATCCCATAGGAGAAGACGCGCGTGATGAAGTCATAGCGCGGTGCGACGGTCGAAAACATCCGTCGCATCAGCCGCAGGTCCTGTTTCTCCGCCGGAAGTTTCACTCGCAGCCGAATTGTACCAAATGGCCGGGAGTTTGAGCATGATATGATTGGCCGGTAGCGAGGCCCCGCGAATGTGCAAGTTGCTGCTCGCCAGCTTGATTGTTTTGTGCCCGGCTTTACTGTCCGGCCAAGGTTTCGGAGCGCTGAAGAAGACCATCGTTTTGGAACGCAAGCTGCCCGCTGCGGTAAAACTGCCGGGCAACTCATTCGACGTCAAGGCCACGGCGGAGAAGCCGCAGGACCAGTGCCAGAAACTGGCTGCCGACAGATTGCAGTCCATGGTCGAGACCAACCTCATCCGCTTCAACAGCCAACTCGAGGTCAATCCCGACAAGCCCGATACACTCATCGCCCTTAAGGTTCTCATCTGCAACGCCGTGGCTACGCCGGTGCATGACACGCTGCCTGGCGGGAAGAAAAAGGAGCAGCTCTCCGGCGTGAAGGTGGACGGGCACCTGCAGGTGACCTATCAGGCCAGGACTCGCGGAGGCAAGTTTGTGGATGCCGAGCCCATCGACGTCAAATACAACCACGAGTTCAACCAGGTGACCGGCGCGATTTCCGAAACTAAGAAGATCCTCGGCAAAATCCCTCACCCAGGCGCCAAACACAGGGATGACGAGGGCGAAGACCAACCGCAGACCAAGGAGGACGTCATCGGGATTCTGGTCGACCGCGCGGCGCAGCACGTGGCGGCCCGCCTGGTGAATACCAACGAACGCGTCACAATCTCTCTGGCGCGCGGCGCGCTCGATCAAAACAACCGTTATGCCGACGCCGGCCAATGGACCAAGTTCGTCGAGAATTTGGAAACCATGCCGCCGCTCCCGCACATGGATGACGATGCTTATCGCCTTTATAACATCGGTGTCGGAGACGAAGCCCTCGGTTACAAAGCCGAAAGCCCGGCCAGCGCCAAACGTTACTTCGAGCAGGCCGTCATGCAATATCGCAAAGCGGGCGAAGCCAACCCTCAGGAGAAGGGCTTCATCGAGCCGGTAAACCGCATCGAGATCGCCCTGGAGCACTACAAGCAACTGTCCGCTCCACCGGCCGCTCCCGCCGCCAAGACGCCGCCGAAGAAGGGGAAAGACAATTGAGACCGTGGGCTGCAATGTTGGCGCTGGCAGCGGCCGGCCATGCGCAGCAGGGTTGCGCCGTTTCCAAGGACCTGGTGGTGCGCGCGCTGGAACTAGTCTCCGCCTCACCCGCCCGGGACGATCTGTCGAACGGCCTGCTGCTGCTCAAGCAGGCGGAAGAGGCTTGCGACGAGAATGGCGATGCCTGGTATTACCGGTCGCTGTTTGAGCGCAAGCTCGGCACGGGCAATCCGCAATACTCCCTGGGGAAGGCGCGGGAGCGCAATGCCCCGGCCATCAGAAACGCCGAAGACCCCTTCACGCTCTCCACCCCGGCGCGCGGTGTCGCGGTTGTGGCGCATGACAACCCGGCTCCGGGCGCCGTTTCGCGCACCACCCGCGACATCCACCAACCCGCCGTTTCGCACAAATGGGCGCTGGTGGTGGGCGTCGGCCAATTCCATAACCCGCGCCTCAATCTGAGATACACGCGCAACGATGCCCAGTCCGTCGCGGAGTTACTGCGCGACCCCACCTACGGCCGGTTCCGCGCCGACCACGTGCGCCTGATTGCCGATTCGGAAGCTACCGCGGTCAACATCCGCGCCGGTCTCAACTGGCTGGTGCGCAGCGCGACCGAGGACGACATGGCGGTTATCTACATCGCCACTCACGGCACGGCGCGGGAGCAGGATGCCGCCGGCGCCAGTTACATTGTGACCTACGACACCGACGTCAACACGGAGGACGGCCTGTATTCCACCGCCATTCCGATGGTGGAGATCACCACCGTCGTGCGCACACGGATCAAGGCGCTGAAAGTCGCCGTGATTCTGGACACCTGCCACAGCCAGGGCGCGCTGGCGCAGACCGTGACCGTTCCGCAGTCGCTATCTTCGCAAACCCTGGATCGCATCAAGGAAGGCACCGGCCGCGTGATTCTGGCGGCCAGCCGCACGGAGGAAAGTTCCTACGAGTTAGCCAAGTATTCCCACGGCCTCTTCACTTACTATCTGCTGCAGGGTCTCAAACAGCAGAAAGACGCGCCGCTCGACAAGATCTATCCATGGGTCACGGCGCAGGTTGCCAAGGAGGCCGAGGCCAACGGATGGAAGCAGCACCCGGTCTTCAGCGCGAGCGACGAGGTGAGCCCCGTGGTGCTCGGTATTGCCCCGTCGGACGCGGCCGCGTGGCTGCGTCCGGCCAGTGGGACAGACCATCGGGTTTGGTGGTCTGTCATGCCTCGCTAAGCCCGGGCTTGAAGGACGACAGAAGGCGATCGCACATCTGCACAAGCTGGAGGGCGGACCCCCTGGTCCGCGGCCGACGCCCCGTCGGCCGGCTGCCGTTTGCATGATGCTGATATCGCTGATCCAACTGCGGGACGAGGGCGTCCCGCGCGGACCAGGGGGGTCCGCCCTCCAACTTACCGCCGCGATCCCTTCGCGTTCGCAGCCATCTTCGGCTCCGCCATCGCGCTGGCAGCCGCCAGCACCGGGGGCGGCGCGATCGACCCATCCACCATCTGCAGCATCGCCTGGATAGCGACATCCTCGGCTTCCCTCATAAAGGTCAGGTGCGAGCCGGACGCGTCGCAGTCCACGCGAATCAGGTCGCCGCCGCGCGCCTGTCCGGTGGCCATCAACTTCGACAACGGGTGAACCAGGCTGCGGTCGACGGCGCGCTTCAGGTGCCGCGCTCCATACTTCAGGTCGGTGCCTTCGCGCAGCAGATAATCCCTGGCCGCTTCGGTGGCGGCGAACACGACCGGCGCGCCGG
>Ga0181530_10003991_pt1 | contig 15978 bp, 12 predicted proteins | sample PEATcosm2014_Bin_42_FD_119769 | JGI IMG/M metagenome (GOLD analysis project Ga0181530, IMG submission 119769) | Peatland microbial communities from MTU Mesocosm Facility, Houghton, MI, USA - PEATcosm2014_Bin10_60_metaG | ecosystem: Environmental > Terrestrial > Soil > Wetlands > Peat | place... | reverse complement strand
TCTCGCTGGTCGCGGCGACCGACTTCGATTTTATTTACCACGATGACGACGATGATTCATTGTTGTTGTCAAAGAAGCGCGAGCGGCTGACGGAATTCCTGTCCCTCGACCCCGACGGTTCAGGTGGACCGGCCAGGCAGTACTGGACTTGCTGGGGTGTTGCTGCCAAGGAATGAAATCGGGATGGGAGAACGCTTCTTAATCCGCGATGGCTGGCCAACGGATATTATTTAGCAATTTATAGATAAATTTGGCGCGCTCGCCCATGCCGCTTAGCGCGCCAAAAGGTCCTTAATCCATAAGACTCTGTACAAAAAACAGTTACATCATTAACCAAAGCTGGCAATCGGCAAATGCACATTGAAAAGTGTCAAATGTGTAAAGTGTCTTCCTCGGCCAAAGCCCCGGCCAATGGCATCGTCAAAGCCAAATCTGGGTAATGGTTCAGTTTGAAATGTGAAATCCGCGAATTAGTTTGACGCCAGCCGAAGTTTGTGGCATGGTCCGATCATGCCAGCACGAGCAAGCACACGCCGGGATTTTACCCAAATTGCAAAGGCCGTTTTGGACTCTGCGACCGGACAAGGGCCGAAGATTCTGCCGCCGGGATCTCCACGGCAGAATGATACCCGCAATCCGCACGCCGTCGCCCTGAGCAAGCTGGGGGCCAGTAAGGGGGGCAAGGCACGGGCCAAGGCATTATCGAAAGCGAAGCGCCGAGCCATTGCCAAATTAGCGGCAAAACGGCGGTGGGGGCGGTAATTCACGCCAAGTTATCCACCGGTCATCCACACAATTAGGTTAGGGCATCGTTCGCACTTCTATGATGGAGAATTTTGCGCCCACGCCGAGATTTTTCATACTAGATGTGGGGGAAAAAACGACTTATCCACAATATTTTGTACCCGCGCCGACCAGAGTTCATTTTTGACTTTACACAGCAGCCCGACTTCGTTACGGTGGTGTGTGGCGCAAAAAAAGCCCAGGGGGACGATACCCTGAGCTTTTGGATTGCCCATTGTGTGATTATTCGTAGCTGGAAGTAATGGGCGGGCCTCACATTAAAAAGACCCACCTAAAAAGTCAACAAAAAAGCACTTGGCGACACGGGATTTAATTGCTCGTGTTTCTGTGGCGCGCAAAAAGTCGCCCGGCGAGAGTTCGAGGCTCGCGCCGGGCTAATCGGCTTTAGCGTGTCACGCCTATGGTGGCTGCTGCTCATTGGCTGCGAGCACCCGGCTGTTAACCGGGTTGTTGGGGGTTCAATTCCCCTCAGCCACCCTTATGCGAAAACAACATCACAAAGCCGATGTATCGGTACGTCGTCAAAGATCATTGTCATGGGGCATGGGGTTCGTGAAAAAAGCATACTCCTCCAAACCAATTATACAACCCCCGGCGCCGACCGGCCAAAAAAAGAGAAGATTCTTATTGACATTTCCTGCACGAGCAAGCATAATGTTCAGTATGAACAGGCTTGATAAGGAAACGCGGGTTCGGATCGTTCAATGCCTTGTCGAGGGGGTCGGGGTCAATGCCACTTGCCGAATGACCGGCGCTGCAAAGAACACGGTGTTAAAGCTGTTGGCTGACCTTGGCGAAGCGTGTGCGAAATATCACGACGAGCATGTCTGCCATCTGCTGACGAAGCGCGTCCAGTGCGATGAGGTTTGGTCATTCGTTTACGCCAAGCAAAAGAACGTCCCCGCCGAAATGAAAGGGCAATTCGGCGTCGGCGACGTTTGGACCTGGACGGCCATTGACGCGGACACAAAGCTGATGATTTCGTGGATGATTGGCTTGCGTGATGCCGGATACGCGAACGAATTCATGCACGATGTCGCCAGCCGGCTCGCCCGCAAGGTGCAGTTGACCACGGATGGCCTAAAGGTCTATCTGGACGCCGTAGAGGACGCTTTCGGCGGTGACATTGACTATGCCCAACTCGTCAAGATTTACGGGGCGGAAAATCCCGGCGCTGGCCGTTACAGCCCACCACAGGTCATCGGTGTTGAGCATGAGGAAATCTGCGGAACACCCGACATTGGCCACGTCTCTACCAGCTACGTTGAGCGGTCGAATCTGACGATCCGAATGATGAACCGGCGATTTACCCGACTGACAAATGCGTTCTCAAAGAAGATCGACAATCACATACACGCCTTTGCCCTATTCGTCATGCACTACAACTTTTGCAAACTCCACGGAACAATCCGCGTCACCCCGGCCATGGAGGCCGGATTGTCAAAGACCGTTTGGGAGATTGAAGATTTACTGAAACTGATTGATTGAGAATCACGGTCACTCTGGTAAAAGGATGCAACATGAAATCATTGGATGATTTGAATGGGAAGTTTTCGACGATCCTGGCCGATCCGCCATGGCGATTTCAAAACCGTACGGGGAAGATGGCCCCGGAGCACAAGCGCCTGTCCCGGTATGAGACGATGAGCATAGAGGAAATCTGCGCTCTGCCTGTCGCCGCTCATGCTGCCGACCCCTCTCACCTTTACCTGTGGGTTCCCAACGCTCTGTTGCCGTGGGGCCTGCGCGTAATGGACGCCTGGGGATTCCAGTACAAGGCGAACGTCGTCTGGTACAAAGTCCGTAAGGACGGTGGTCCTGATGGGCGCGGCGTCGGATTCTATTTCCGGAACGTTACCGAAATCCTGTTGTTCGGAATTCGTGGCAAGATGCGCACGCTTCAACCGGGGCGGACCCAGGTAAATATCATTGCGACCCGCAAGCGAGAGCACTCCCGCAAACCATCCGCCGTCTACGGACTCATTGAGCGGTGCAGCCCTGGCCCCCGCTTAGAGCTATTCGCCCGGGAGCGAGTCAAGGGCTGGACACAGTGGGGAATCGAATTAGACAGCTATGCCGTCAAGCGTGATGTTCACCCGATGTACGACAGCGACGAGTCCAGTGATTACATGTTCGCGTCGTAACATTCTGGCATGATGCCAATGGCCAGAACCGGGCATCCCCCAGCCCCACCGCCGTCTATCTTTGGCAACAGCTTGTTCCAGTGCGTTGTCGAATTGCCGTATTTCTTGCCGATGCCCAATCCATCGAATATGTGCTGTAGCTCGGAAACTCGCGTAATAATGACCCCGACCGACATTACGCGAAGCTGATGCAGTAGGCGGAAGTTGTTGAGATCTCGGTCATAGAACTCGGTTTTGTTGTTCCACTCCACCTCGATACCAATCCCGCCCTTGAAGTTGTCGATCCTGTGCGTCGGCACGTCGATTTCCGTTTGATCTACCCGAATTCCGATATCGAATTGCTTTTCCGCCCAGCCCCGCGCGTTCAAATAGCCATCAAGCCGCTGCGGAATACGGGATCGTCCGCCCCCACCGACCATAATGTCACTTCTTTTGAGACGGAATTCGCGCAGGCAACCAAGCAATTCGTTCCATTGTTCAGGAAAGTCGCCAGCCAGGATCGCGGCGGCATGATTCCATTCTTTCAGCCGGTATCGCGCTAAGATGTCCGCTGGAACGTCATCCAGTCCCATGCCCAAATGAGACTGGAAATCGCCCTATGGGTCAAATTTCGGGCCGTCCGAACGAAATAAATTCAAACTGAACCACTACCCAAATCTGGATGTGACGCTGATTCATCTCGGCTTGACTTATAATCCCGCGACATGGCATTGGGCGTTTGCGATCTTTGCGGAAGGAAGCTGGAGCCGCACAATTTTTACGTCGTGCGGATCGACGTCTTCGCCGATCCGTCGATGCCGGCCACGAGCTTGGCGGAATTGGAAGCGGTGGATTTCGACGCGGCCATCGATCGGTTGCTGGATCAGATGAAGGACATGACGGCTGATGAGCTTCAGGATCAGGTTCATCGGCGGTTTGAGATGAGGATTTGCCCGGCGTGTCAGCCGGAGTTTTTGGCCAATCCGCTGGGCAAGCCGCGGGGGGCGCGGGTTGGAGAAAATTAAAAAAAATAGGCCGCACGGCGGAGGGTTAATGCCGTGCGGCCTGGCGGAGGAGGAAACGAGGCTTATGAGGCGAGATCCCTAGGTCTTGCAAGACCTCGCCGTTGTATTGTCAACCGTCCTGACTACCCAGATATCTTTCATACCCACGTCCTTACATGGGGGAGTAGAACAAAAGTTGTGCCACACTCCGTTTTTGGAGAGAATCGACCCCGCTCGCCGAGTGTTTTCAGCGGAAATCGCTGATTTTGGGCCAATTTTTTCGCTTGGGGATAGCTGAAATGATTAGAGGGATGTCGATGCGAGATCGGCGAAAGATGCGGCAAACGCCATTTGGCTGCACATCAACTACGCACGGCCGCCTGGGCTTAACTCCAAGCACCATTGCTCTTTGCACGATGCTAATGGGGATTGGGTTAATTCCCGGATGCCAGCCGAATAAGGCCGCCGCCCCCCCGCCGGCGAGCGTGGCGGGAATCGGAATCACGTTGGAAGCGGTGGATATAAACGATTCGCTGCTTCCGGCGAGCGATGGGAAGGCGATTGCGCTATCGGCGGCGAAGAACGAATGGACAAGCCTGGCGCTGCGGATCGGGAATTTGCCGCGGTCGGGGCCGAAGCTGGAACTTCGGGTCAGTTTTTCGCCGGCGATCCCGGCCGAGAACGTTTCGGCATTCCAGGCATTGCCGATGCCGGTGGACACCAACCGAGCCGGGTACGTCAGGCAAACGGGCATGTCGTCGGGCGCGCGGCAATTGCCGCGGGCGCTGTTGCCGATGAGCATGGCGGGTGGTGCGGTGGATCTTTCATCGCTGCGTGATCCGGCGCATCCGTTGGACCCACAAGGTCACGCCGTAGGCGGCGAGCCGGCGATTGTCTGGATCGATCTTCACGTTCCACCGAAAGCGGCTGCGGGGGATTATGCGATTCGGTGCGAGGTTGCGGCGGGGGCAGGGGTGGCGGCGGCGGTGCGGGGGACGTTGCACGTTTATGACTTCGCGATCCCGGAAGAGCGGCATCTACTGATGGTCAGCGAGATCGATTGGGATCGATTGGAGCAGCTTTATCCGGATGAATTCGAGGCGATCACGCCGCGGCTGGTGAACCGGAGCGAGGCGAAATACTCGGCGGCGGTACACGTTCTGGATCAACTGGTGGAGTTGGCGCAGGCGAACCGGACGGAGGTGGTGGTTCCGCGGCTTCAACCGACGGTGAAATGGCCGGCGGCCAATCGGCCGGCGGTGGACTGGTCGGATTTTGATTCGGTGGTATCGCCGTGGCTGAACGGCGACGGGTTTGGGGACCTGTCGCCGCTGGGATTCTGGCCGCTGCCGCGGGCGGATTATCTGGAGAATTACGATCCGGCGAGTCAGCGGGCATACTGGTCGAACGCGGCAACGCATTTCAACCGTGAGGATTGGCTGAGCCATTCGGGCGTGGTTTTGGAAAAGCGATCGGCGGCCCGGGCGACGGCGCTGCAGAGCATACAGCTATCGATGCTGGCGCGGTCGATTCTTGAATCGCATCCGCTGCTGCGGGTGGTGTTGCCGCTGGAGGACGACCAGGTTCAGTTCGAGTCGTCGGACAATCCGATGCTGTTGCCGGCGACGATGGCGCAGCGGATCGTGACGCTGTCGCCGGGGCTGGTGTTCGGCGCGCCGACGCAGAACTGGCCGGCGGAGGTGCGCCGTCCGGAGCACTGGATGCGAACGGAAGGAACGGGGCTGGTTCCGTACCTGGGAGCGGGGACGGATCAGCGGGACGTGCGGCTTTGGGCGTGGCTGGCGTATCTGAGGCAGGCGGATTTGATCCAATGGCCCGGGGCGCTACCGGAGCAGAACGATCCGGCGGAGCAAGCCGATCCGGGGAAGCCGACGTGGTTCTATCCGGGGAGTTGGTTCGGCGTGGCCGCGCCGGTGGCGAGCGTTCAACTGAAATGGCTGCGTCGGGCGCAGGAGGATTATGAGTATCTGATGCTGGCGGAGGAGCGGGGGATGAGGACGAACGCATTTTTGCTGGCCCGGCTGCTGGCGCGGCAGGTGGAGCTTCAGGCGGCGCAGGCGCCCGATCCGGAATACGGGCTTTTGAGCGGGACGGTGGACCAGAAGACGTGGGACGAGGCGCACGACCTGCTGGCGCGGTCGATCCTGGCGCGTCCGCCGGAGTCCTCGCCGGACGATCCCACCGTCAAGGCGGGGGAGCGGGAGTTGGACCTGGACATAGTCCGGTGGCAGTCGCCGAAGGAGCGTCCGTACGTCTTGCCGCGGACGGCGCAGTGGATGTGGGACGATCCAAGCCGGTCAAACGGCGACCCGTGGGCCTTCTTGCGGCTTGGGGTGGACATCTACAACGCGGGGGACAACCGGCCGGAGGACAACCAACTGGAATGGACGGGCGCCGGGGACGGTTGGGAAATCAAACCGCAGCCGCAGTTCATCGGCTCGCTACGGACGTACTGGGTGCAGCGATTTGCGATTGATGCGCGGGTGAATCTGGCCCGGATCAGCGCGAACTCGCGCAAGCCGCTGGAGATCACGTTTATAGACGGATACACGCGGGGCGCGTATGCGGCGCAGGCGATGTTGCCGGTGGCGGCGAGCGTGCGGCGCGAGGGGGACTTGCGTATCGACGGCAAGCTGGACGACTGGGCGGCGGACGATCTGATCCAAGACGGCCGGCTGACGAAGATGGTGGACCGGCCGTCGATTCAGCATTGGCGGATCGAACCGGCATCGACGCCGTCGCAGATCTACACGGGTTGGAGCGACGACAATTTTTACCTGGCGTTCCGGGTCAACGGCGCGGCGCCGGGGCAGGAGTCGCACCGGAATTTCGTGGACTACCAGTTTCGCCGGGCGTGGGGCGAGGATTTGTGCCAGGTGTTGATCCAGCCGATTTACGACGACAATTCGCTGGGCCCGTTGACGTACCTGGCGTGCAAACCGAACGGAGTTTGCATGGTGAAGCGGCGGCTGGACCCTCGGACGAATTCCGACCCGTGGCGGGAGACGGATGGGACGGCGGTGCGATACGCGGCCGATCCGGAGCAATCGGTCTGGACGGGCGAAGCGGCGATTCCGTGGCGGTTGCTGCTGAACGACAGCACCACCAGGCCGCGGCTGCTGAAGTTCAATTTCATCCAGCATCAGCAGTCGACCGGGGAGTCGGCAAGCTGGGCGGGCCCGATCGATTTCGATCAAGACGATGGATTTATGGGACTGTTGTATTTACAGGAATTGAGCGCGCCGGGGCTGCATCCCTAAGACTCCCACGCGATTTCAGACGACCAGGATACCCATTTTAACGGCGGGGGTTTGCGGGTTGGGTAGACGTGGCAGATTTTAGTTTGCATCGGCACAGGGCTGGGGTACGATCAAGCCGGTTTCGCCTCAGTGGGAGCGGTATCTCAGTGCAACAATTGATTTCCGGATCAAAAAAGGAGAAGAAAATGCTTCGTATCGCCAAGACCAGGAGTTTTTGCGGCTTGTACGTTGCGGCGGCGATTTGGGCGGCGGGCCCGATGTTCGGTTCGACGGCTCAAGCGGCGACCATCTCGAACGGCAATTCAGACCTGATCATCAATACCAGTGGATCGAATCCATTCATCACGAGTTGGACGGTGGACGGCGTGGATCAGTACGGAGGCTCCCCGGCCGGGAGCGAGGATTTCCAAATCTCCACGGGAGGCGGTTCGCTGGTCGAACTGAATTCTCTGAGCCTGACGAGTTCTTTCGTCAGCCCTCCTGGGCTTGGCTTGTTCTCCGCGACGTATACAGGTGAAGGCTACACGGTCACGGTGAAGGACACGCTCACCGGCGGCAACAGCGGAAGCGGCGCTTCGGCGCTAAGCGAAGTCATCACGATCAACAATACGGAAGCGGTCCCCGCCGATACGAACGTCAATAGTGCGATCGAACTTTCGCCGCTGACTTTCCGGTTGGTGCAGGTCAGCAATCTGACCTTGGACGCGACTGCGGGGAATGACGCGCTGACGCTTAGCCCCAGCCAGCCAAACACCGCGAACCAAACGAACCCGTTGGGAACGGTGGCCAACGTGAGTGTCACGCCGACGCCCACTTCGTTTACGGGCGGCACGGTCGGCTCGCAAAGTGCGTCGACCGGCCCGTTTTTCGGCAACGACAGTTTCTCGTTTGAATGGGATGGAACGATTGATGCCGGCAATTCGTACCAGGTGAGCATCAATGAGACGGTGCAGGGGGCGACGGCGGGAACCGCGGCGGTGCCGCTGCCGAGTTCCGCGAAAAGCGCACTGACGATGCTGGCCGGGTTGGCGGTAATCGGCATCGTTCGGCGGATGCGAAGAGCGATCGCTTAAGGCGAAAATCCGATTGAAAAAGGACTGCCCCGGGAGCAAGCTCCCGGGGCTTTTGTTTGGGAAAGGATTGGGGCAATTTGGAGTTTTCCGCGGCCAAGGGAACCCAGGGATGGCCATCCGTGGGCTTTCGGGATTGAAATCGAACCACCACCAATGCGCTTGGGGCGCTTGACGGTTGGCGCGCCGCCTTGGAGCATGGCGGGCAATGGCGGACATTGATAAGGGGCGATCGGGATTTCTCAGGCCGGCGGGGTTGGCGGCCTCTTGTGTGGCGCTGCTGACGCTGGCGTTCGCGCCGGTGGGACAATTTTATCTCGCCTGGGTGGGCCTGGCGCCGTGGCTGATATTGCTGGCGGAAGCCAGATCGAAGAAATCAGTGTTTTTCTGGAGCTGGATCGCGGGGACGGCGTTCTTCGTCGCCAATATGTGGTGGATGTCATGCATCAGTTGGCCGGGGATGATGGCGCTGATGATTTTTTGCGGGCTGTATTGGGGGCTTGCGGCCCTGGTCATTCGCGGAGCGGGACTTTTGCACGGGGGGATTTTGGGCGGAGTGTTGGGGATCGCGGTAGTGTGGACGGCGTTTGAATGGTTGAGGGGAATTATCTTTACCGGGTTGCCGTGGTTGTATCTTGGATACACGCAGACGCCGATTTTGGCGATGTGCCAGGTGGCGGACATCGCGGGAGCATACGGGGTGACGTTCTGGGTGGTGGCGGTAAATGGGCTGGTGGCGACGGCATGGTTGAATCGCGATCGGCTGCGCGGGTTGGTTCCGGCGGCGGGGGTAGTGGGGATGTTGACGATCATGCTGATGGGGTATGGGCTGTATCGGATGTGGCAGACGGCCCGCTGCCTATCGGCGGGTCCGACGCTGGCGCTGGTGCAATCGAATTACCCGCAAACCAACACAGGCGAAAAGCCGGTGAAAGTTGCCGAGAGGCTGGAATTCCATGCGGGCAAGACCCTGGCGGCATTGAATGATGAGCCGGGGAAAATCGACATGGTCGTCTGGTCGGAAACGATGATGTGCCCGCTGAACGTCACGGCCCGGCTGGAGGATCCGCGCTTTCAGGAGATTTACGAAGCGCTGAGCGGCCTGACGAGGAACAATCACGTCGCCTTGCTCACCGGCGGGGAATATTACGCGGATTGGCAAGATGAGACGCGCGACGATGGGATATACCGGGTTCCGAAGGAGCAGCGGAACACGGTATATTTGTTCGATCGCGACGGGCGGATGGACGATTCGCCGGGGCATCGGTATGACAAGATCCATCTGGTTCCGTGGGGCGAATTCATTCCGGGTAAAGAGTCGATGCCGTTTTTGTACAAGCTGTCCGTGGCGTTGGGGCCGAACTATTACACGGATTACATCATGCAGCCCGGAGACGTGCTGACGGTGTTTCATTTGAAGGACCAGGGGCGGGACTTTCGATTTGTGACGCCGATCTGCTTTGAGGACATTGATGCGCGGATTTGCTCGGCGATGTTTCGGCCGACGGATGGCGGGGGCAAGCGTGCGGATTTTCTGGTGAACCTGACGAACGACGGGTGGTTCAAGGCGAACGAGAACGCGCAGCATTTTCAGGCGGCGACGTTCCGGAGCATCGAAAACCGCGCGTGGATGGCGCGGTGCGTCAACACGGGGATCAGCGGGTTTATAGATTCCGAGGGGCACAGCGGCGATCTCTTGCCCGCCAGGGTGGAAGGGTCGAGCGTGAGGCGGATCATGATCGACGGTCGGCTGAGTTTTTACACGAGATTCGGGGACGTTTTCGCATGGGGTTGCGTCGGGGGGTCGGGGGTGATGGCGGCGTGGGCGTGGAAAAACAGGCGGAAACCGGAGACGGCGAAGAAAGAAGAGGAAAAGTCATCATGAAGAATAAAGTGCTCGGATTGATGCTGGTTTTGGCGTTGTGGGGATGCGCGTCGGAAGAGAAGGTTGATTCGAAGGCCCCGGCCCCCCCGCCGTCGGTGAAGCCGGCGCCGGCGTACGTACGGCAGGCGATCGACCCGGAATTGCACGCCAAGGCGAAGCAGGAACTTTTGGCCGAAACGAATTCGTCGGACCCGTTTCTGCGATGCAACGTGATCGAGGCGTTGAGCGACGTGGATGCGGCGGATGCGCCGGCGGCGGTGCTGAAGGGGCTGGGGGACGCGGATTCGCCGGTGCGATTTGCGGCGGCGATGGCGGCGGGCCAGATGAAGCTGGTGGACGCCTACAAGCCGCTCAGGGACATGGCCGATGATCCGGACCCGCGCGTTCGCGCCGGGGTTCGGTTTGCGCTGCATCGGCTGGGGGATACGCGGTTGAGCCATGACCTGGAGCGGTTGGCGGCAAGCCCCGATCCGCACGTTCGGGGGACGGTGGCGTTCGTTTTGGGCCTGTTGAAGGAACCGAGCGCGGCAAAGATGCTGGGGACTCTGTCGGCCGACCGGGCGCCGTCGGTGCGAATCCAGGCCGCGGAAGCGCTCTGGCGGCTGGGGGATCAGCGCGGTCTGGAGGATTTGGCGGCGTACGCGATCAGCGGCTACCCGGACGACCAGATCATTGCCTTACAGGCGCTGGCTGAGCCGGGGGATCAACGGGTGATCCAGCACATTCGGGCGGAACTGACGAGCGATTACCCGGAAGTGTGTCTGGCGGCGGCGCGGGGGGTGGGAATGCTGGGATCGGACGAGGGATGGTGGGTGGCCGTTCCGGCCGCCACGAGCAAGGACCCGCGACAGCGTTCGATGGCGGCGGCGGCCATGGGAGCGATCGGGCGGTCGGATTTGCAGCCCTATCTGAAAGACCTGCTGAGCGACCCGGATGCCGCAGTGCGGATTTCCGCGGCCACCGCCATATTGCAACTGCGTTCGCCGTGACGCCGGAGCGACGGCGATCGACAGAAGGACTCCGGTTGCAGACCATGCAAATCCAGCGATGTGCCGCCCGGCACAAGAATCATCTCCGCATGGGTTTACGACCCGGAGAGTGGGCGGGCCCATCGGTTGGTAGGGGCTGGTCCGTTTTTCCGGCCGAAATCTGTGGCCAAGCCGGTTTCCCGGAATTTGCACTGAGAATCCCGCGAACACCGGAAATGGCGAATCTGCCGAATCTTACGAAAAAACTTGACAGTGAACGCAATAAAAATACTATAGAGAATCGGCTAGACACAAAGGCCTATGGCGCCTAGTCGTCCTCGGCGGGGGACGGTCCGCCAAGGGTTTTTTGAGGGCCTGCGAGAGAGTTTCAAGGAGCAGCATTTGAGTCCCCTTACCAAATTGTTCGTCGCGTTGCTGGTGATCGTGTCGATGTTGAACGCCGCGGCAATCGTGGTGTTCGTCAATGAGGCACAGCCGTTGAAGCCGCAACTGGATGCGTTGAATCAGCAGTTGGCGTCGGTGCGCTCGGAGGCCGCGGCCAACCTGGCGGCGAAGAACAAGGCGGAAGGCAATTACAACTCCGAGGTGCTGCTGCATCAGAAGGACAACAGCAATTACCAGGGGATGATCACCAGCGTCAAATCGGATTTGAACAATGCCACCGTGACCATCGCCCGGTTGCAGGCCGCCAATACCAATCTTCAGGCGGCGATGAACCAGGCGAACAGCAACGTGCAGCTTTCAACCTCGACGGCGAACAAGCTACAGGAGCAGGTGACGCAGCTTCGCACGTCCAATGATGGGTTGGCCAAGCAGAACGAGGACTTTGCGCGGCGAAACGCACAGCTGACCAGCACGCTGGAAAGCCTACAGGCGAAGGATGAGGAGACTCAGGAACAATTGGCGCAGGTGAAAGACGACAAGCAGAAGCTGGCGGGAGCTTTGAAGGAGCGGGGATATGATCCCGACCTGATCCTGCAGGCGCCGGTGGCCAACGCCCTGGGCGCTCCATCCATCGAGGGCGTGGTGCGGGAGAAGAGCGTGATCAACGGCAACACGTTCGTGACGATCTCGGTGGGAAGCGCCGACGGCGTGACCAAGGGGATGAGGTTTTACGTCGTCAACGGGGCGGAGTTCCTGGGGATCGTGACCATCGACACGGTGGATTCGGATAATTCCATCGGCAAGCTGGAGGGCGAGCCGGCCAAGATAAGCCAGGTTCAGAAGGGCGACGAGGTCAAAACGCAGCTTCGCGGATCGTAGGTTCAGCATTGGATTGGAGTCTGATTCATGAGTCGGATAGCAACGGGTGATCGGCCGGTACTGGTGAAGCCGGGGAACAACGTGTACACGGTGCTGGTGGCGGTGGCGTTGCTGGTGAACGTGCTTTGCTTTCTGCTGATATTGCTGAGTTACACCAAGGTTTTCGGGGACAAGGCGAATTTGTTTTCAACGCATTGACGCGCGTCGCAAGCGACGCGGCTAAACGTAAACGAAACAATGCCGTTCCGGCTGCGTGATTGCCTGCCATTCTCGGGGTTCGGGGCCCAGGGGTTCAAATTTCTGGAAACGGGCCGGCTGATCGACCAGGAGCTGGAGTTAGTTCCGCCGTCGGAGCAATGGGTTGACGCGGCGCTGACGGCGTGCAAGCACCCGCTGTCGCTGGAGCAGTCGCCGGCGCTGGCGGATGCCTCGCGGCAGCAGATTTTGGAATTTGTGAAGGCCTGCCCCCAGGGCCGGCAGGCGGCCAACGCCTCCGCGGGGATGGCGCCGGCATATCACTTCTGGATGCGCGTTGCCGACAACCCGGAACTGGCCATCGCCGGGGGAATCAATCTGCGGATCGGGAATCAATATGACCTGCTGATGTACAACGGGCAGGTGGGGTATCACGTTTACCCGGCGGCGCGGGGACGCCATTACGCCGAGCGGGCATGCCGGCTGTTGTTTCCGCTGGCGCTTCGGCATGCGATCAATCCGCTGTGGATCACGTGCAACCCGGACAATTTCGCGTCGAGGCGGACGTGCGAGCGGCTGGGGGGCAAGCTGGTGGAGATCGTGGCGGTGCCAGCGGAGCATGCGCTATATGCTCGCGGGGAGCGTGAAAAGTGCCGGTATCGCATAGACCTGACGTAAGTCTGGCGACGGGAAACGTCAGTCGTGCCGCCTTGCGGCGCGGAGCGCGGCGATGGCGTTGGCGATGACGGAGATGATTCCGCCGGCCACGACCAATATGGCGGCGTAGAGCCAGCCGTTCCAGGTGACGGCCGCGGCTGGATCGAAAACGAGGGGGGGAGGCGGCGGTGAGGGAGCGACGTCGGCAGCCGGGGCGGCGACCGCGGGGGGCGGGGGCGGAGGACGTTTGGGCGGAGCGGTGCGAAGAACGATTTTCTGATCGCCGGCGCCGGCGAATCGGTTCCTATATCCGCTGGGTGTGCTGTAAGAGATGTTCAGGCGGTCGCCGGAGACGACGGCACAAGTGAACTGACCGTTGGAGTCGGTGGTGATGCCGTTGTAACCGCTGCGCGGGCCGTTCACGTTGACTCGTGTGCCGGCGACGGGCTTGCTATCGGCGTCGAGGAGCACGCCGGCGATAGTGGAGTCGCGTTTGTAGAGGGTGAGATCGTGCGCGGCGGTGGTTTGGCCTGGTTGCAAGCGAAGATCGGAGGTGCTGGCTTGGCCGTAGCCGTCGCGCATGGCCTCGACGGAATAAACGGCGTCAGCCCAAAGAGCGGGAACGGTGTAATTCCCCCGCTCGTCGGTGGAACCGCTGGTTTGTCCCGAAGTATATCGGCCGGCGCGGACGAAGAGGACAATTTGAGCATCCTTGATCGGCTGGCTCTGAGGATCGAGCACGCGGCCGGATATGGATGCCAGGGCGTTTTTCTCAAGTTGAACGACGACCTCACCGGGCGCGGCCCGGTTGACGACCACCGCCTTCGGCGTTGCCAGATCCTGAAAGCGGGCGCGGACCTGGAGTTGTCCGGTGCGGGGCATGGGCATCGTTTGGAAGGTACCGTCGGCGCCCGTGGTGATGGCCATGCGTAACATGGGCATATCATCGGAAGAGGTGGTGACGGCAGCTCCGGGGATGGGATTGCCATCGGGATCGACGACCTTTCCCTTCACGGGGGCCATCAGCACGCGAGGGAGGCGGAACTCGACGGAGGCGGTTTGGCCGTCGGGAATGGTGATGGTCTTGCTGTCGGGGCTGGGCCTGGCGAAACCGTCGGCGGGAGTGCTAGACGCGACGTAGACGAGTTGTTCGCCGGGAGCAACGCGAGCCGTGAAGGCGCCGTTGGCGTCGGTGCTAACGGACTGAACGTAGTTCGAATCTCGCGGATATGCTGGGCCGCGGATTTCGACGGGAACGCCAGCAATGGGGTTGCCGTTATCGGCAGCGATGGTCCTACCGGTGAGGATCACACCGGGGATAAGAGACAAGTTGATCCCGGATTTTGCGCTGCCGGCGAGGAGATTGATCTTTTCAACGGCTTTGGCGGTCCAGGATTTTTGCAATTGCTCGTCAGGATCAAGAGTGACGACGTATTGTCCGGGACGAAGCCGCTTGACAGTATAGGAGCCGTCAGCGGCAGTAATGGCTTCGATATTGCTAATTTCGCTAGATTGTGCAGCCAAGGCAATTCCGGCGGCGGGTTTGCCGGTTGTGCCATAGGTAACCACGCCGGAAATGGCGGAAGCGGCAAAAAGGCGGATGGGATCGGCATGAGTTTTCGGAGCGGTGTCGAGAACGACCCGGTCGCGGTAGGCAAGTTGGGCATATCGCTCGTCGGCAACGGCAAATTCAGCCTGCGCGCCTTGCGGGAGGCCGGCGATGGTGCAAACGCCGTTGGCATCGGTAACGGCGGACCACGGAGGGTTGTAGTCGGGGGGAATCCAAATGCTCATGGACTGTCCGGTCATGTTCCGAGGAAATTGGACGTATCGGAGCGAAACGGCGACGCCGGCGACGGGCTTCTTGTCGGGGGTGAGGAAAGTGAGCGTCACGTCCGTGCGGCGTGAAAGACGAATCTCGGCTCGATGATTGGGGGCAATCGGCGCGCCGCCGAGGCCGAAGCCGGGGGCGGCGGCGTCGAATTCACCATGGTCAATATCGGTCCGAGGAAAATGGAAATCTCCGTTATCGTCACTGCGCGTGGTAGGCGCATCGCGAGGCGTGGTGAGATCGGCTACGACGGGGCCTCCAGGAAATCTGAAGAGATAGACGGTGGCATCCTTTACGGGCTTGCCGTCGGGACTGAGGATCCTGCCGGTGTAATCGGCGGCAAGGGCCGCCGGAGAAAGCAGCGCGAAGGCGAGGATGAGCCAGGAAGGAGTTTTCACGTTTGCTCAAACTTTCTGCGAGCCATCTTCTTCCCCTCCCCTGGTACTCCGGGGGAGGGTCAGCGTGGGGGTTTGGTGGGCCAATCGACGCTCGACCCCTACCCCAACCCTCCCCCTGAGTACAAGGGGAGGGGGAAATTCTCCGCAGCAAATGTCACGCACCCGCAAGGGTTTCACGCCATGAGTATATTCGGAGTTTCGGAGATAGAATAGCGGTATGCCGTTTAGCGCGATACCAAACGTTCTCGAAGAACTGAAAGCCGGACGAATGATCGTCCTGACGGACGATGAAGACCGGGAAAACGAGGGGGACCTGGTGATGGCGGCGGAGAAGGTGACGGCGGCGGCGATCAACTTCATGGTGACGCATGCGCGCGGGCTGATCTGTCTGCCGCTGACGTCGGAGCGGTGCGATCGTTTGCAGCTTCATCCGCAATCGGATCGGAACACGGCTCGGCTGGGGACGGCGTTCACGGTG
>Ga0181530_10003989_pt1 | contig 15990 bp, 14 predicted proteins | sample PEATcosm2014_Bin_42_FD_119769 | JGI IMG/M metagenome (GOLD analysis project Ga0181530, IMG submission 119769) | Peatland microbial communities from MTU Mesocosm Facility, Houghton, MI, USA - PEATcosm2014_Bin10_60_metaG | ecosystem: Environmental > Terrestrial > Soil > Wetlands > Peat | place... | reverse complement strand
TTGCCGCCACCGAAGAAGAGGCGGAGTCATGGAATCGTAGTTCCATCCCTTCCCACAGAACCCTCTGCAGACCACAGTTACCTTGTTCGTCGTTGTTGACCGAATCTGCGCATTCCTTGGCCAGAGAAGAGGTGCTGTTATTGCCGAGTTAATGAGAATTTTCCTAGCCGCAATAGCCGTACAAGATGTGCGCACAGGTATACAATTCTATTATCCAATCACACTGAGAGGAACGCGGTAGATTCACCAACAGGATTTGAAATTTCGGAATGGAAAAGGGAAGGCGAGATTCATACTACGTCTACATTCTTCTCTGCGCGGATGGGAGTTATTATACAGGTTACTCAAACAACCCTACCAACAGATTCATCGCGCATTCTAAGGGACGGGGAGCCCGCTATACAAAGATGCACAAACCAAACGGCATCGCCTATCTCCAAAGTCTCAAGACCCGAAGCGAAGCAATGAGACGAGAAAGGCAAATCAAAACATTCACTCATGAACAGAAACGAAACCTCATAGAAAGCACGGCCCGCGTAGAAATGCCAGACAAAAAATGTTAAGCTCAAGTTAACGGTTGACGCGCACATTTTCTCAATGTCAAAAATCGGTTGATTTGAACAGTTATCGTCGTGAGAGAAGTTTGGAAAATGAAATCTCATCCAATACTTTTTGCGAACGAATATGAAAGGGGTGCCCGATGCTGACAGCGTTATGTAGTCCCCATAGCCATCGCATTTGGTGTGGCATAAGTGCTTCATTTAAGTAGACATCCCCCGACAGACCTTCCTTGATCGCGTCTTTTGTTCTCTGAGCATAATCGAACCGCGTCCAAAACGTACGTTTCACATGCACTTTCAACCACTGCGATACCCGAATTACTTCAACTACAGGCTCATGATTAGCGTTATCAATCGTTCGCACCGCCAAATCTCTGGCAAATTCGGGAGCATCATGCGGTATATCGAATTGGCAGGCGTTTAGGCTTAGGAAAAACGATGTTGCCATCAGTGCAGTTCTTTTGTTTCCGTCCGAAAACGGGTGAAAGCACACGTATGCGTACATCAATGCAACCGCTTTGAGAAGAGGACTTGGAAAAGGTACGAAATTGTAAACGTCCGTCATCGCCCACTCAAGCGCACCTTTGACAAGCCCTTGGCTGACATAACCCCGCTCTCCTCGTTGCATAATGACTATGTTGTGAAAAATCTCTATGTCTCGAACAGTAGGGAAAAAGGTGGGACCGTATTTCACAAACGTCTACATCTTCGATAAACGATCAAAGATGGTTTTGTATCGCTGTAGCAACCAACGCCCATATCGTTCAGCGTATTTTGCTTCAGGCGAAGTATCTTCGCTGCCGTCTTTCGTTCCCGAAACCTGTCGAACTACCATCGCTTTCAACTAACCGTGTCCCGATTGGACACTGGAGGTATTGTATGTTTTATGCACATATATGTCATACGCTCTTTTCTTCTTCACTTTTTGATCCTTGAAGTGGTCTGCTTTGCGTTCTGAATAATGGCTAACCACTTATTTTCACCCTCAATGATGATTCCGGCCTGTTCTGCTAACGTTTTGCCATTAAGTGCCATTTGTGGTCGTATGTAGTTGTGGAATAGCCGATAGCCTGCGAGTATTGGGATATCCGTCTTTTCGAGGGTACGCATAACCCGTTCTCGGTCACGGATTTCCCCATTCATCCTTTCCATCTTGTTATTGTGAACCGTCCCATCCATAAACCGATTTTTGACAGCCCGAAGATTTCGAGGCATAAGCCGACAAGTTGACGTACCCAAATAATGCTCATTAGGGACGCACGCTAGACCTCACGGATAGGCTCCCGATATCTCGGGTATTGTTGAATTATTTGACGATCGTTACGATATCGCGGTCTTTGACTACGTGATCCATTCCTACACGCTGGGGGCTGAACCTTACGCTTGTCCCTGAAACCAGAGCGTATTTGGCTTCACCGGCGAATGTTCTGTGGATTTTTTCGCACACGTCATAGATGGTTGATCCTGCTGTGATAATGAGAGGTTCTTCGAAGTCGGGTGAGCCGTTGCGTGGTTTCAAGTAGACTTTGATCAATTTGAGGCGATCAAAGATTGCCTGCTTCAATTCATCTAGGTTCACACTATGATCTGCAGATATTGGAACTAGGTCCTGACCAATCCGCGCTCTCGCCTCGACTACATACTTCGGGCTGACTAGGTCGATTTTGTTGAGTATGGTTATTGAGGGGATGTATTTGCGGTTTCCAACGATTAGGTCGATGAGTTGGTCGTCGGTGATGTCTTCTCGGATGATGATGCTGCCGTGGTTGATTTTGTAGATGTTCATTATTGCGCGGACGGTCGCTTCGGTTAGGTGAGTTAGTTTGCAGGCTGCGGTTATGCCCAACCCGCCTTGAGTGGCTCGGTTTATCGTAACATTAGGAGGTTGAGTGTTGAGCCTAATTCCAATCTCATAGAGTTCCTTGACCAAGACGCTGACCTGGTCTGGTTGAAAAACATCTAGAACCAAGAGGATTAGGTCGGCGTTCTTCGCAACCGATAGCACCCTCTTCCCTCTGCCCGTCCCCGTTGCGGCGCCCGAGATGATACCCGGTAGGTCCAGAATCTGTATCCTGGCTCCTTGGTACTCGAGTAGGCCTGGAACGACGGTCAGGGTTGTGAATGCGTATGAGGCCACCCGAGATTTGGCGTTGGTAAGGTGATTAAGGATAGTTGACTTTCCTACGCTTGGCAGGCCGATTAGTACAGCGGTGCAATCACCGCCTTTCTTGAGCTCGAACCCTGCGCCGCTCTGTTTGGAGGATTGCGCATGCTCCTGTTCAGCTTTGAGCTTAGCAAGCTTGGCCTTCAGCAAGCCTATGTGATGTTCTGTGTGCTTATGGATCTGAGTCCGACTCATCTCCTCCTCTATAGCCCGAATCTTCTCAGGTACCCCCAAACTCGCCCGCCCCACTTACGAAGTAGCATACGATTGGCAATAAACCGAACGTCAGAGGCTTCCTTCACTTGTGATTCTCACAAGCTGGAGAAGCCGAATAGTGGTTTTTCTTCGCTTCTTGGAACGCCTTATCATCGAACCCTTTATCGGCCCTGTAGATTACCATGTGGCAGCTTCCACATTCGATGCCGCTAGGGTCTTGAATCGGTGCCTGCTTTCCCGCGCCAGCTAGGAGTAGACCTTTCGGCGCTATCCGTTTGATCGGGCCACCAAGTTCAATCAAGTCTTTTTTAGGTGCAGGCTTCCAGACCGCACCACCGCACCTAGGGCATTTCTGCCGATTGGTTTTAGCTGCCAAACCGCATAATGCGCAGATCCAATTCATTTCCACGCCATCGCTTAAGAGATTATTTTGACCCCACTAATGTTTCTATTCAATTTGCCTTGTGGGTTGTGAAGGCTCTACGATGATGCAGAAAATTACGCCGTGATATTTGAATAACTTACGGTTATGGGGATTTCACGTTTAGGTTCACGTTGGGCGTCATCCCCGACCCCGATTCAACTTTTAGTTGTTTTGGATCACGAGGTAAGAGTAGTGTTTGAGTGGAAGATAAACAGCACGGGTGATTCTAAGCCACAACTTTACTCCGGAGGTTCACCATCGTTTGTAGTATTTCCGGTGTGTTCCGCAGCGGGTGCAGGTGGCGTCGCGGTATGGTTTGCCTATTGAGGGCTTCTTCCGTTCCCAGGCCAGATCATGTTTAGTTTCGGCACGGCACTTTTCACAGTAGAGGGTTACCCATTCGACCAAGTCCAAACATCCCCTTCGAATGCCCTAACTGGCTCCCCCGCTTACCATCTCGTCCATAACTGTCTAGCTCCCAGAGACTAGAGTACTCCGGTGGGAGTTTCTTCAGCTTCCTTATGGAATGGTTTTGGATAGTCGCTTGCGCTAACGGACCGCTTTTGACAGAGAACATGTAGGTGGAGGAAGCTTCCCCGCGACTACGAATTTCGATCTGCAGGCCCTTACAGTGAGCCTTACCTCGACGCCCAGCAACCAGCAAGGAATCATGGAACCCATTAAGGGACAGGTTATGCTTTCTCGCAAGTTGAAGCAAGTAAATCAGATCCCTATCCCGACCCCGAGCCGTCGGTATGTTCCCTAGCGCTGGAATGATATTTCAACTCCGCAGGCAGGTACTAGACGCCATTCGTAATTAAAAGCAACGGGAATTATCGGTCAAAATCTTGCCCGCAGACCCCAAGAAACATACTCGACCTACCTGGTTGACCCGATGGGAGCCTTCAAAGCTATTATTGGCCGCCTCTCGCAACAGGGAAAACAAGGTAGGGTGCCGGTCCTGCGTCGGGTGTTTTGAGTGGTTGAGTTCTGCACCGAATGTGGCGCATACATCTCCCCTAAGCAGGGGGGCTGTTCTCACTGCAAACACCTTCAGGTCGAGGAATTTCAACCGCTCAACCTGCCAATCGCAAAGCTCACGATTGAGGATGCTCTAAATTGCTTTCCAAGCCCTACGATGAGAAAATACCAGAAAGAGATCATCACCCAAACTGTTCAAGCCTATCAGTCTGGAAAGAAATGCGTTATCGTAATAGCGCCTACGGGTTTTGGAAAATCACTCGTCAATGCCGCGTTTACCTCGGTCACCAAATCGTTCTACGTCACACCACAACTTGCCCTTATTGACCAGTTGCTCGCGGACCCTAATTTGAGAGGTCGCTTTGTTGAGATTAAGGGCCGCCAAAACTATCAATGCTACTATAGCCCACGTCGGGGAGTACATGTTGGTAAGTGTGTGACGGAAGGATATCCTTGCAACGAACGTTTGGACGTATGTCCATACTGGATGCAGAAGCACCTAGCCCTCCAAGCCCCGAGCGCCCTCATGAGCTTAGCATACCTAATCTTTGAGGGTACGACGGAAGGAAGCGAAACCTACCTTGGAACACGACCCCTACTCGTCCTAGATGAGGCCCATAATCTCGAAGAACAATGCCTCAATCACGTCTCCCTCAAATTCACCCCCTTCTCAGTCCCATACGAAATCTACCACGAACTTCTCCCCAACTTGAAGAAGGTGGCCAACAGGATCGACCTAGATGTCTTCCTCGCCGACGTCGCCGGCTACCTGAAATTGATACTGGGGCGGTTGGAGACGAAAGGTGAACAGAGCGCGATCTCACTGATCGAAGCTGAGAATAAGCAACTCATGGAGAGATTCATTGAGAATTACAACCTCTTCATGTTCTCCAACTCCGAATGGGTCTGGGAGATTCGCAACGACCAACTCCTCCTCCAACCCGTCTTCGCGAGAGAGTTCATGAAGAACTTGGTGTGGAAGAGAGGGGAAAATTACCTAATCTCATCCGCTACCATCCTCGACCCAGAAGAATACTTGAAGCTCAACGGCCTAACCGACGTCCTAAAGGAGGATGAGATTGAAATTCTCGAAGCGCCCAGCACATTCCCGCCAGAAAACCGACCGATAATTGACGCAACCGTCGGCCCACTAACCATGCAACAATGGGACAACAACATGCCCTTGGCAGTGGCCGCCGTCGAAGAGATACTCCAGAAAGAGGAAGGTAACGTCGCGATTCACTGCCATTCGTACAGACATCAACGCGCCTTAGTCGCGAACCTTTCCCTCAAATTCAAACGTAGGCTTATCGTACATACCGGAGAAGACAGAGAAGAGAAGTTGCAGGAATGGATGAGATCACGCGGCAAAGTGTTCGTCTCAGTAGCTTTCAACGAGGGACAAGATTGGAAATATGATATTTGCTCGGCTCAGATTTTGCTTAAGGTACCTTTCGCGGACATCGGTGATAGGAGGGTCAAGAGACGGTTGGAGCTAGGGCATCGCCAGTGGTATCTGAACCAGGCGATGTTAGAGGTGATTCAAGCGTACGGCCGCGCGGTCAGGGCGGAGGACGATGCTGCGAGATTCTATGTGGTGGATGGAAGCTGCACGGAACTGATCAGGAACACGTGGCGGTTCATACCAGACTGGGTCAAAGCAGCCCTCCCCTCAACCTTCAAGCATGATCCGACGAACTAGTCAACTCAATCGACCCGTTGCTCATTTCCAAAGCTGTTTGAGGCATCGGGTGTACTTCAAACCGAAAACGTGCGTTGGTTTTGATTGCCGGGTAGTTTACTCCGAGCGCAGTGATCTCTACTTCACTGGTTTACACGACCGCCAAACCCCACATCCCCCCAGATCCAATACTGGTCCGATTAGGACAACGATCTATCTGCCAACCGCCTCCACTACTTACCGTGCACCTTCAACAGCTCCGCTTCCGCGTCGGTAATGTCTTGAGCGAACGTCGGTCAAGACGCCATGAGCCTACACACGAAGTACTCCACGCCTCACACACCTAACTTCATACTGTCGCAATTAATCCAGAATAATAGAGGTCTCTCTATCCACTGGAATAGTAGCCCGATCAATTTGCTACCCCACAAACGCAAAGAACTAAAAGACTTAAAGCTTGACTGGGCTATGTAAAATAGTAGCTGCTAGACTAGTTAGGTTCATCTAAATTTGCGGATCCGGCGATTCGTTAGCAAGTATCGCGGACTTTTCATCTTCGCGGGTCCGGCGTTGATCGTGAGCATGGCATACATGGATCCGGGGAATTATGGGACGGACATTCAGGCGGGGGCGTCGTTCAACTACGGTTTGCTTTGGGTTGTCTGGATGGCGAACTTCATGGCGATGCTCCTCCAGTATCTCTCAGGAAAGCTAGGAATAGCAACAGGCAAGGATTTGGCGGGGCTCGTCCGTGAGTCTCTTCATTCTAAATTTGACGTTTATCTGAACTGGATTGGCGCGGAAGCAGCAGCCGCAGCCACCGACCTCGCAGAGTACCTTGGGACGGTTATCGCGTCCTACCGCTCGCTTGACCCGCTCTACTGGACATTTTCTTCCGTTTCTTCTGCCATTCAGGTCTCGTCAAATCAAGACCCCTTCTGTCACATTCAGTAACATGCCGCGAACTGAAGAATCTTTCCTGTAAACATTTGGCTTGAATTGCAAAGCGCGACGTTCTGTGGCATTATATCTTCGGGGACAATTCTCGCCGTCGATAGTTTGTTGTCTGGGATTCTTCGCCTTTAGCATGCTTTGAGTCGTCTGGCTAGCCGAACGCTAATCCAAAACGTTTGTAGAAGACGCTTAATATCTAGGTAATGGAGCCAGAAATCGCAAACGGTGTGGAGAGAGTTGACGACAGGGGCGAACGAAACTCACAAGTATTGTGCAAATTGCGGTAAGAAAATTGACAAACCTGTTCTACACGAGGGGTACGCATTTTGCTCGGACCAATGCCGAGAATCCTTCATACTTCCGCGACGTGTTCCGAAAGCCTAACCACTTGTGCTTCTGGAACTGAACAGGAGATGTTCTATTCGCGCGGCTGCTTCAATTCCGTGAGACCTCGATCTGACGAAAGGGGTTATCAGCAGTAGCTAGTGTGGGACCGGCTGTGAAAGGAAAGGAGAGACGTAGAGTCAGAAGAATGCGAAGGACCATCCGCAGAAAGGAAGAGAGGAACAAGAAAAGAACAGAACGAGGGCTACCAAATCCTATGACAAAAGGAATTGCGAAAGAGAATCGCAAATTCCTAGCTGCGTGACATAAATTGCCTCAAACTCAAGAGAATAAAACGAGACGAAGAAAGAGAAGGAAAACAGCGAGGGCTCACAACTAAACCAAGGGTTCCGTCGAGCGCTGCGAAAGCGCGTGGTTATCGGATTGGGGTTCGAAAGAGAGAGCTTAGTGTGTGGTTAATATAGCGCGGACGACATATGTGTTACTAGAGGTAACAGCCAGAAACCATGTGGCGCAGGCCACAAAAACCTTGAGGCTCTCTAAGAACAGGCCTCTGAGTCTAGGCCAAGGCCGTTACCTCACACATAGAAATTACAATTTGATGATCTGATATGTCCACACAAGGAATGCAAGTAATGATCCTGAGAGAGGGATCTCAACGTTCTACGGGAAAGGATGCGCAGCGTAACAACATACTCGCCGCGAAAGTAATCACTGAAACCATCAAGACCACACTCGGGCCGGAAGGGATGGATAAGATGTTGGTAACTGGCATGGGTGATGTTGTCATAACAAACGACGGAGCTACCATAATGAAGGAACTGGACGTTCAACATCCCGCCGCTAAGATGCTTGTTGAGGTAGCGAAAAGCCAAGACAGTGAAGTAGGCGATGGCACGACCACCGTCGTCGTTCTCGCAGGCGAACTCTTAGCGAAGGCGGAAAAACTTCTTGACCAAGAAGTCCACCCGACCGTCATCGTTGAAGGCTACAAGAAAGCTTCCCAGAAAGCTTTGGAGATCCTCCAAAAACTATCCATCGACATACAACCTGACGACGATAAAACGCTTAAGCTCGTCGCAATGACCTCGATGGCAACAAAAGCAACCGTAGGAACAAGTGAACACCTCGCAACACTAGCCACGAAAGCCATCCGTCAGATCATGGAGGAGAGAGAGGGCAAGACTACCGCCGACATAGACCGAATCAAAGTCCTGAAGAAAAAGGGCGAAAGCATGGAGCAAAGCGAACTCGTCAAAGGCATTGTTGTCGATAAAGAGATCGCACACCCTCAAATGCCGAAACAAGTGAAAAACGCGAAGATCGCCCTACTCAATGCGAAACTTGAGATTGAGAAGACCGAGTTCGATGCTAAGATTAACATCAATTCACCAGATCAAATGAAGGGCTTCCTCGACGAAGAAGAATCAATGCTCCGCGAAATGACGGAAAAGGTAGCGAAGAGCGGGGCCAACGTGATCTTCTGTGAAAAGGGGATTGACGACATGGCACTGCACTTCCTCGCGAAGAAGAACATAATGGCTGTAAAGAACGTCAGTAGCGGCGACATGGAGAAACTCTCCAAAGCCACAGGCGGAACCGTACAAGCCAGCACAAAAGACTTACCCTCCGAAGGGCTCGGCGAAGCAAAACTCGTTGAAGAAGTCAAAATTGGAGACGACAAACTCATCTACGTTCGCGACTGCAAAGACCCTCACTCAGTCACCGTGATGATCAGGGGTGGCTCCGACCATGTGGTCGACGAAGCCGAACGATCATTCCACGACGCACTATGCGTAGTCAGGAACGCCGTCGAGGATCGCAAGATTGTTGCCGGTGGAGGAGCCCCCGAAGCTGAAACAGCCAAGCAACTTCGCGACTACGCTCTAAAAGTGGGAGGCCGCGAACAACTTGCTATCGAAGCCTACGCCGAAGCACTGGAAGCCATCCCCCTCACAATAGCTGAAAATTGCGGACTTGACCCAATCGACATAATGGTCGAACTTAGATCAAAACACGCAAACCCAGAAAACAAATGGTTTGGCGTCCAATGTAAAACCGGCAAGATCGCTGACATGCTCGCAGACAACATAATCGAACCGCTCAGAGTGAAACAGCAAGCCGTCAAATCCGCCACAGAAGCCGCCTGCATGCTCCTACGAATAGATGACATCCTCTCCTCAAAAGGCACGAAGGAAAGCGGACCTCCAGGAGGCCCCGGCGGGATGCCGGGAGGAATGCCAGGCGGAATGGGCGGAATGGGCGGAATGCCCCCAGGAATGATGTAACCACCCTTAAGTCCTCATGATGTTTCGTCCCGCTCGACGTTTTCTTACAGGACCACGTCCACCACGCGACTTAGCGGCACGCCTCTTCGCCGCAGTCATTCTGCCACCTCTACTCTTCTTCGCCATCTTGAAATCACCTCTTGAATCTCTTTTTCAGGATTTGTCTCTTCTATCCTGAAGGGTTCGCTTCGTACGTGCTCATTTTTGAGCCGCATATGGGGCAATCAGCCAATGCATAGTCGGTTCGGCGCTTGTGCTCTGTGGGCTCGACGGTTCGAGGGGCTTTGCACTGCAAACAGTAGAACAGCATGGGCTGGTTCTCACGGAACTGGAACTGGGGCTTCAGGTTGGCGCCGCACTGGTCGCAGTAATTATTCGAATAACTCATAGCAAGAACTCCTATTACAATATCCGACGGCCCTGAAGTAGTCTAACTATTATCACTATGACTGCGATGACGAGCAAAATGTTGATTAGAAATCCCCCGATACCGGCAATGAGTCCCAGTACCCAGAGAATCACGATGATCACGATTATGGCCACTAATATGTCCACTAACGATTCACCTCACGACCTAACATAGTTGAATTGCGCTACATATCTATATCGTTAAGTTGGCAGAGCAAAAACTAGGTGCTCCGATCCTGCAATCTCTACGAACAACGACCAAAATCCAAAAAACATGAGCGATTTGTCCGTCCGCTCGGGTTGAGTCCATACGACCATACAGGCGGCCATAAGAGATCGTGTCACGTGATACAGTTCTTTTCTGAAGATAAATCATAAAATCACAGCGGGTCTGGACACATCATGCTCTCAACGTGGCGCGTGTACCCTTTCCCGTCGGCAATAATCGAAAAAGTCACGAGTGCTAAGTAGCCTTACTGGCGCGTAATTTGGACATGATCAAATCAGCCACCTTGTCCGGGTTAGGCACGTCAGCCATCTCTGCAACAATGTTTTCACCATGCTCCGTCCCGCGAACCAATCCATAGCCACTCTTCGTCACAGGAACAATGTCACCATACCCTACCAATCGACCTATGATGCTCTGGGAAACCTGTACATCACTAATGGAGAAGAACGGAATGCGCCGAACACTACGACGCAACAACTGCCTCTTCACAACAAGATCAGAGTCAGTAATCAGGTACGTGAACGCGTTCCTACGAACAACACCAATCAGCACCCACAGGAGACCTATGCCAATCAATGCCAAGGCTGCAATACGCAGGAGAGAAGCAGCAGAGGATGATGGAAACTGGAAAACGAAGCTCACTACGAATACCGCGACACCCAATAGTACTACGAGAAAGCCTTTCCAAGCGAACGGCACAAGACTCGGCTTGATCCTAATCTCTTGTTTCGCTTGAGCCGACAAAACCTTTCAGGCCCTAAAACCCGAGGGTGTTCCGATAAGGCTTTCTACTCCCGATTGAGCTCAATTCATCCGGAGGCCTCACCCCTTAATTGGCTTGCATTACTGTTTGGATCTCGCCGCAATTCTCTAGGCTCTCGCGGGCGCAACGTGGAGATGCCTTTACCCACTTCCGTTTCTACAGTGTATAACTGACTCTCAAGCTTCCGATTCGAATCGCGCCGTTGACCTGCACCTTGGAAAAAGCGCATAAAACGACGACATGCGTGAACCAGACATCTACGCTCTAGTAATCGACTGCGTCAAGAACTGGATTGCACAGGTAACCTTCATGCCCCCGGTTATGGAGAACAATGCTTACATATGTGTAATGATATCTATATATCAGGAAAGAAGGTGAAAAGAACTCATGAATGGTAAAAACCAGCAGATAAGAGGAAAGTTTCGTGAACTAACAGGCAAAATGACACTCAATATGGGCCAGGTGATTAGGGGTAAGTATGACCAGCGGGCAGGAAAGGTTCGCGAAAAATGGCAAAAGGCTAAGGCGTCGATTTGAGTTAAGTGACGATTAAGCGAATTGCTTAATTGTACATTTTTTTCTTTTGCAATATAGAAATGCCACAAGTAGGCTGAGCGATAGTGGTGAACACCAACGGTTAACCCCTCTCGCAGTCACTCGGGGCTCTAGCTTTCTCTCCGGGTTTGCTACGCGAAAAATACGTAGCGTATCTTTGTAAGGATTCTTTGTGATATAGAATCGGCTTGAAGTGTCTTCTTGTAATCTCTAACTTGGCGCGTTCCGAGAAGCGGTTAGACTAGCGTATTGAGTTCTTCTTAGTTTTTTCCCGTCATCAAAGGTAGCTTCGGTGGTGAGCCTCGTGATGCGCGGGAGCTAGTTCGATTGGCTCGTTGCTCGGTACGTAGGTACGCTGAAATTCGGCGTATAACTGAGACTTAACGCTTACCGATTGGCATGGTTTTGGGCGAGTTTCGGTTTCTAGAGTCGATTGGCGAGTTTCTTGGATACTACTGCAGAGGATATGAGGAGTGTTGACAGCACTATCGTAGGGGTCGATATTATGAGGGCTGGTTGTGATGAGAACAGCTCTCCGAACGCGAGGATTCCTAATCCGCCTAGCAACATGACAGCTAGCGCTCTCTCAAGCTTCCGCTGACCCTTCCAGTTGCGGAGACGCCTGACTCTAGCTCTTAGCACACCCAATGGTATTCCCAGGTAGAAAGCGCCAATTAGGGAACTCGCTAGGAGGCCGGAGATTAGTACAGCAAGTTCGGGGTAGGATGAGGTTGCTGAGAACAGGTTTGATGTTAGGTATAGGATTCCTACGAGAGGATAGAGCACGCCTTTCATCACTGTTCGTTCAACCCAGTGTGTGTTCAGGTAAGCGGCAACGCCGGGGCTGAATGAATAGTACCAAGCGTTGAAAACTAACATGAAACTGGACCCCGATTTCGTCTCCATGATAGAATTGTCACGGAAGTTACGGAGCAACTGAACCTCAGGCGCGACTGGTGAACCATATGTTGCAGTCGCTATGAGGCATGCAGGAGCCGCGCCGCTTGCGCTAGTGGCTGTACCGCTGGTAGATGTACCGCTAGTAGAAGTACCACTCGTAGAGGTGCCGCTGACAGTTGTAACCGAGGTTGAGGATGAGGTGACCTGAATAGTCACATTCGCTGTATGTACAAGCGATCCACTGAACCCTGTGACCTGTAGCAGGTAGCTTCCCGTTGCGGCTGTGGGGGAGGTAGTTATGGTTAGAGTAGAGGAGGCGACTTCGTTTGGCAATGGGGTTACAGGTCCAATGAGGTAGACCGTGACTCCATCAGGAGCTGTGATACTCCAGGAGGCGGACAGTGAGACGCTGGAACTGAATGCGTTTTCTGAATAGACAGATATCGTTGCCGTCTTTGAACTTCCCTGATTCATCATGATCGTCGTTGACGAAATTCCAATTGCGAAGTCTTGCAAGCCGGCCTGAAGCACGGTTACATTAAAGCTGGTCGAATGCGACAGGGATCCGCTTGTTGCAATAATCGGTATCGGGTAGGTTCCCGTTGGTGTCGATCCTGCGACTGATACGATAAGCTGGGCGGCTGCGGTTCCCGCCAACGGCACCGGTATAGGGCTCACGTTGAAGCTTACGGCCAATCCGTTCACGGCGGTTGTTGTGAGAGTGACAGGAGAGGAGAATGTTCCGGAAGCTTGCAACGTTACCGTTGAGTATGCTTGCGAGCCTTGAATCACATTAATCGTCGTCGGTGAAACTGAGACGCTGAAGTCGCCCCCTGATACGATAACCTGGACCAAGATATTCACCGTATGGCTAAGCGAACCACTCGTCCCTACTACGGTGAGCGTATAGGTTCCTGGTTGAGCCGTAGTCGAGGCGGACAATGTTACAGCAACAGGAGTCGACCCATCGTCCGGCGGAGTGGCAGATCCAGGAACAGTGATGGATAGACCTTGAGGGGAGATGCCAAACCAGGATGCGGACAGGGTGACGGGCGACGTAAAGCGGTTAACTGAGGACACATAGACGGTTCCTCCCGAGCTCGCTCCTTGATTAACTCCGATCGGAGCAGACGACGAGGTGAGGGTAAAGTCTGGGCTCGCAGCTTGCGATACGATAACTGTGAAGGGCGTGCTGTGCGTTAACGCTCCGCTGGTTCCAGTAATCAACATCGAGTAAGTTCCCGAACTAGTCGACGAACTGACTGATATGGTCGCGGTTGCAGTTGCTGCTCCCCCAGACAATTCGGTCATCGGATTCGGTGAGAAACTAAAAGAAATCCCTAGGGGACTATTAGTTGTTAGTTGTACGGCAGAAGAGAATCCGCTGAAAGAGCTCACAGTTACAGTGGCGGTCGTAGATGTGCCAGGCTGAATGATTAGGCTCGAAGGCGCAATTGCGACAATGAAATCCTGAGGTGAAACCACCTGCAAAGTGAGCTGGGTCGAATGAACGAGTACGGGTCGGGAAACACTTAACGAGCTGTAACGGGCTGTACCGGTCACGGCGAGCGGGTAAAGCCCAACAGCCACCCATGACTGAACGGAGATCGAAAGAACTGAACTAGACGATGTAACATGAGGGCTCGAAACGCCTGAGGGCGGAAACAATTGGTTAAGCGAGAGACTCAACGACACGCCCGAAGGTTCCCCGCTAGGTATCAACGATACACCCGAAGAGAAACCGTTGAAAGAGAAGACGGTGACAGTCGCGGATCCGCTTCCACCAGGCACTAGATCGACGACAGTCGGGTACACCCCGATCGCGAAGTCCGGCTGGAGAGTCTGGGGCGTTACTTGCAGGCTAAACGTATAGGTGTGGGTAGTCGAACCACTCCATCCGACAAGCGTAAGATAATATGTGTCACCCGCCGCACTTGAACCCACCGTGAACGACGCGTTTGTGGCCACGGTACCTCCCGCAGGCGGCGTAACAGGATTTGAGCTGAAATTAACTGTCACACCAACCGGAAGTACTGAGAAAGACAGCTGAACTGGATTATTGAACCCGTTCAGCGAGGTAACCGTTACAACTACGTTCGCCTGCGAACCCGCCACTAAATTCAAACTGGAAGGTGAAGCGGCCAGCGCGAATGTAGGTGGCGATTGCGCGTTTACCGCCATGGCGGAAGAGAAAAATAACGCAAGGAGAATTATTACTGCTTGAAGGAAAACTCTCTTTCCTTTCTCACTCAAGTTGCTCCACACTCCTGTCGGTCGAGGCAAGTACACAAGACAACGTGTATCTTCCTTCGCCCGTTCATGCCGACCTGATTCAGAGGAACTTGCATACTAAACCGACTATGCCGCCGAGGAGTACGAGTACACCACCAAGGCCGCCTCCGAGCACGCCTACCACTATGAGAACGATATCCCACATGAGGTCGGGAAGACGTTTGGCGCCATAGATGGCAACGATGCCAAGGATGATTTCAATGATTCCCCAAAAGGCTCCGCCGAGGGCCCCAAGCAACGATGGCATGAGTATCATGAAGGCCATTCCTACGAAGCTTAGTAGCCCTTGGATTATGAGGATTATCCCGCCGATTAATGCGAGATAGTACGCAAGTTTTCCTAAGGAAGCGTTAGCCATCGAGGATCATTCACGTTTGGATTCTAAATGAGGTGCATTATGTACGGTAGGACTAGGAGAACCACTCCGATGATCACCATGATGATGCCGACCCATTTCGCTAGCTTCCCCGCGATGAATACGACTATGCCCAGGATTATCAGTAGGAGCGGATTCAAGGCCAGCAGCCACGTGACCGCTGAGTTAGCCATGGAGGTTGCACTCTGATTCACACCTATTTCGTTAAGGACCCGTAACAGACCTACGCCGAGTAAAGGCGCTATCATAGAATAGATCTTGCTCATATCAATTGACTCAGGACGTAGTAGAGTTGGGCCGCGTTTATAAGGTTATATATTTATGTCGATAGCTAATCATAGTGTCTGTCAGGGAATGTAGACTTTGGGGAAAATGTACATAGTTATTTCTGACGAAACCGAACGCAGACTCCGACTGGCCGTCGTCACGGTTCTAGGCGGAAAGAAGGGTGATCTAAGCAGTGCCATCGAGCTGGCTGTCAAAGAATGGTTGGAAAAACATGCCACAGAAGCCAACATTACCAAATGGGTCCACGGTCAGCTGCAGGAAAGAAGGCAAGCAGGACCTCGTACTTCGAAACGACCCTGAATCATAAGCGGCGAACCGACCAATCCGAGCACTACGTGTCGTGCTCGATCCCTTTTCTCTCATTAAATTGCAGCGTCGAAAACTCAGGCTGTTAGCTCAAAAGCAGCATAAGAGTCATGGTACCGCTATCAAAACAATACGGACCGAACTGACAATGGAGCAGTGTAGGTTGTGACTCCAAGGAACAAAACTACCGCGCTATCCTGTGCACTGTGGGCGACGCCCTTCTTGTGGTCGCAGGAACTACAGACATGAAGCCTTACTCG
>Ga0181530_10003986_pt1 | contig 15995 bp, 15 predicted proteins | sample PEATcosm2014_Bin_42_FD_119769 | JGI IMG/M metagenome (GOLD analysis project Ga0181530, IMG submission 119769) | Peatland microbial communities from MTU Mesocosm Facility, Houghton, MI, USA - PEATcosm2014_Bin10_60_metaG | ecosystem: Environmental > Terrestrial > Soil > Wetlands > Peat | place... | reverse complement strand
TTCCTTGGCTTCCTTTAATCTCACGAACTGCTTTTCCGCTTGACGGAACTCCCGCGTGTGTACTCGCCGGCGGACCCCCCGGTGCTCCACGGGATACCGCAAGTGCAGCATTTCGTGAAACATCACGTACTCCAAGGCAAATTCCTCCACCCCCGGATGGTCGAAAATTCGGCTGATGATGATGGCGTTGTGCGACGGGTCGAAATGGCCCAGCATGCTGCGCGACGTCCCGCGGCTCCATCCGAGCTGGGGTCGCGCCAGCATGCCTTGGAAATACGTGGCGTTGAGCGCCTCGAACACCGCCTCCAAGTTATAATGGCTACCTTGTGGGCCGGAGACGTACTTGCGGCCGCGAATCTGGCGTACCAGGTGCACTTGGCGGCGGACGTCCCGCCGGTTCAGGTAGAGGCGGTAGCGGTGAGCGTAGATGCGGGCAATTTGGCGGCGGAAGAGTTTGCCCAGGAGGATGTAAGCCAGGGCTTCGAGGACGGGGGCCGGAGCTCCCTCCAGCAGATCCGAGATGCGTACATGGATCTCGCCCGCCTCGAGGCGTATGAAACTGTCGGCGTTCGCGAAACGGCAGAACTCCACGCGGATCGAGGGCAGTGGGGTGCGGGGCTTGAAGTCCCGGAAGACGCGAGCGTAGATTTCTTGCGGGCTTTCGAAAAGCAGGGCGCTTTGAAGTCCGGAGACGGCCAGACCCGAGCCGTGGTCTTGCATTTCTCCACAATTTAACATGATCAAGGTCAGGGCACCTTGGAGGAAACTTGTCCAGAGTCAAAATCAGCGCGCTCGGCTGTTACGTACCGCCAGGCGTGTTAACCAACAAAGATCTAGAGCGGATGGTGGATACCAACAGCGAATGGATCGTGGAACGGACCGGCATATGCGAGAGGCACATCGCCGCGCCGGAGGTAGCCACCTCCGACATGGGATTGGAAGCCGCCCGGCGAGCGCTGTCCGCGCGCGGCGTGGAGGCTGCGGAGCTGGATGCCATCCTGCTGTGCACGGTAACGCCCGACATGCTGTTTCCTTCCACCGCGTGCCTGATTCAGGATCGCCTAGGCGCGCATCACGCCTGGGGATTTGACCTGGTCGCCGCTTGCTCCAGTTTTCTTTATGGCTTGACGGTGGGGGCGTCCCTGGTAACGTCGGGACTGCACAAGAAGGTTCTGGTGATCGGCTCGGACACCATGAGCCGGATCATCGACTACACGGACCGGGGCACTTGCATCCTGTTCGGCGATGGCGCGGGCGCCATGCTGTTGGAGCCGGCCGGGGAGTCCGACGATAGCGCGGGCTTCATCGACTTCATAGGGGAAATCGACGGCTCGGGCGGCGAGTTCCTGTGCATGCCGGCGGGCGGGAGCCGGATGCCGGCGTCCCACGAATCGGTGGAGAAAAGACTCCACTACGTGAAGCAACAAGGTCAGCAGGTCTTCAAGTACGCCGTGAAAAAGATGTACGAGCTGTGCGCCGAAGTGCTCGATCGCAATGGCCTGAAGGCTTCCGACATTGGCGTGCTGATCCCCCATCAGGCCAACCGGCGCATCATTACGGGAGCGGCCGAGCGCCTGGGCTTGAAGCCGGAGCAGGTGCTGATCAATATCGACCGCTACGGAAACACTACCTCAGGAACGTTGCCATTAGCCACGCAGGATGCCATCGCGCAGGGCAGGCTGAAGAGGGGCGACCTGGTGATGTTCGCGGCCGTGGGGGCAGGCTATACGGCGGGCGCCAGCTTGTGGCGCTGGGCGTACTGAGAGCGGTCGATTCGCCGTCGTGGTTTGCTGCGCACGAACACACCACGGCGTTGCCCAAACAATCTGCCCCCGATTCTGTCCGAAATGCGGGCGATGGCACCACCCCATCTGCCGAACCAACCCCAACTCCCTTTGCCCCCATTGCGGCAAAGTAATCCTGACCGCAAACAGCTTTTATTGCCCAACGTGCGCTTGCCAGGTGCGAGCGAAGGCCCCGGGCTCCTGGGGTAATCCGATCTCGCTCGCTGCGTTAGATATGGTGGGCCTCAGTGAGCTTTTCGGGCTAGGCGCCCCAATTGCCATTCAAGTTCGCGGGCGATTTCTTCGTGCTTCTGTACGAGCATGCGACCACAGCGCAACGAACCGATGGCGCGCCGTTTGGCCGCTGTCATCAGCCACGCGCCGGGGTTTTCGGGGATGCCTTCTTCGGGCCAGAGTTCGAGCGCAGTCACCGGGGCGTCCTGGGCCAGTTCTTCTGCGATGCCGATATCTTGGGTGACTCGGGCAATGGCGGCGATGAGCCGTGTGGACTCGATCTTCCACATGGCCTCAATCGCCTTAGGCACATCTTTCATGCCTGCTAGATTACAGCGTTCCGTTATTCACTGACGATGTCGCGTCGTCGAACTATCCGGTCTTCAAAGGCCCGGCGACCTTGTAAAAACTGAGGACGATGCCGGACGGCATCGCTTTCGTGCTGACGAGCTCGAATGAGCGTGGCGGGGTTCCCTCCGCAAAGAAGCGCTTCCCCGTGCCCAACAGGACCGGATAGACGACCAGCAGGACTTCATCCGCAAGCCCATGTTCGCGTCGATGTCAGCGTGGAGCTACCCGAGAGGATAAGGTCCGGGCCGTCCTGCGACTTGATGCGGCGAATGCCCTCGACGATGTCCGGTCCAAGGCCCTCGAACGGGCCCCATTCAAGACTTTCCGGACGATGGGTAGCGATATATTTTGTTGCCGCGTTGAGGCCGTCCGCCATCGGACTGCTCGGCGCCTTTGGCCAGAAGCCCGACCAGGCATCGTAGGTGCGACGGCCAGGCAGCAGATCGAAGCTCCCGCCATGCGCGGCGATGATTGCCTCCCGGCCAGCGGGGGTCCGATAGGGCGCGGTCCAGTCGCCGTAGGGGAAATCGCCGTCTTCGCCGGAGACCTGGATCACGCCGTCCAGCGAGATGTGTTCGACGATTTTGAGCTTTCTCATTTGAGTCTCCGTGTTCTGGGGTTGGAGCTTCTATTCTGTTGGCATTGCGAGGAACTCGCGCACCTCGACCGATGCGCGGCAGGCGACGACGGCTTTGCGTCCCCACGCCACGGCCTCATCCATGTTGGCTGCGTCGAGTATCCAAAAGCCGCCAATGTGTTCCTTGGTCTCAAGGTATGGTCCATCGGTGATGACCACCTGTCCGCCGGGCTGCTTACGCAGTGATTTCGCGTGGGGCGCCGATTGCAGGCCGCCGGCGAAGAACCTGGCACCGGCAGCCTCCATCTCTTCGTTGAGCACATCGATATCGCGGACCATTGCTTCGCCCTCTGCGGACGGGTCATAGTTGTCGGGGTGGTGAATAGCAACCAGATATTGCGGCATGTCGTCTCCTAAAATGGTCTTCAGCCGGGCTAGTTGCCCCGCCTTCATTATGACGACGAACGGCGAGACCGGAATTCGACAAATTGTCCAGAAACATTTAGTTCTTATGTTTGAGTGGCGGTGTTGCACTCCTCGCCTACCTGCAGCCGCTGTAGCGTTTTTTACCCACCCGCCCGGTTGGCCTGTTCCTGGCCTCCATGCCGCTCCTACATTTGGGCGACCCGAAGTCGGCTTGTGGTCCAGAAGTGTGGTGAATGATAAAGGACGTTATCGCCTGCCACCGGAGCCGAGGCCCCTGCCCTCCACCGTGCCACCCGCTTGCTCAGGGAACTGAGCCCGAGGCCCTTCGAAGAAGTGGCTACGAAACAAATCCAGCCCTGCCCGAAGGCTGAATCTGGGCGGAGTCGCCAAATTTCAGCGTCTATGGCGGGCTAGACGCCGCCCACTGCGTCAGTAGTTGAACAAAAACTCCTTACTGGTCAGCATCGCCCACATCATATCCTCCAGCGCCTGTCGATGCGCTTCGCGCTGCACCTCGGGCGAGCCGGTGGACGCACGTGCCTTACGCAACGCCTCTAGCATCGGCTGCTTATCCGCATCCGTCGGATACCTGCTGAACGCCGAAAGAAACAGGTGATCCAGAATGCGCGCATCCGACAGCCCCAGCTTCACCGCCAGCGCCGCATACCCATCCCCATCGCTCAGCTTCTTATTCAGCGTTTCCCCATTGATCACATGCAGCGCCTGCGCGATATTCGGTTCGCTCGACCGCTCGCCTGCATCGCAAATGATGCGCTTCGGCCGCCCAAACGAGCTAAGGAACTGCGACTGCACCTGCACGTCCGGCAACTGCATCGCACGCATACCTGCCGGATAGCCCTTGAACTTCGTGGGCACGCCAGTGACCTGCGACATAACGTCGAGCAGCACCTCCGCCGGCAGCCGCTTCACGAAATAACGCGAGTAATATTTTGTATCCATCTGGTTCTCGGCGTTGGCATCGGCGGAAAGCTGGTAGACGCCGGAATTCATGATGGTGCGGATCAGCCGCTTCACGTCGTAGCCGTTCTTGACGAAATCGTAGCTCAACGCGGCGAACAGTTCTTCGTTCGAAGCCGGATTCGTCGCCCGCACATCGTCCACCGATTCCACCAGGCCGCGGCCCATGAAGTTGGCCCACACGCGATTCACCAGCGATCGCGAGAAGTAAATATTCTTGGGGCTGATCAGCCAGTCGGCGAAGTGCACGCGCCGGTCTTCGGTCGAGTCGAGCGGCATGGGCGTGCCGTCCAGCGGCGTCGGCGGCAAGGGCTTGAACAGCTTCGGATACGGCACATCGCCGCTGGCCTTGGCGTACACCACGATGTCGCCTGCCTCGCCGCCGCTCTTCAGCCCCACGCGCGCGAACAGGTTCACCAGCCCGTAATACTGCTTCTGCGTCCACTTCTCCAGCGGATGATTGTGGCAGCGCGCGCAGGTCACGCGGTTGCCCATGAACGCCTCGGTGGCCGTCTCCGTCAGGTCGATGGGATCCTTGTGCAGCACGTAATAATTGAGCGCGCCGTTCTGCCGTGTGTTGCCCGAAGAAGTGAAGATCTCGTAGGCAAACTTGTTCCACGGCTTGTTCTCCTTCACGCTCGTGCGGATCCAGTTGTAGAACGACCACATCTCGCTGGTGCGCAGCTTGCGGCTGGAGACCAGCAACAGGTCCGACCACTTGTACGCCCAGTAATCCACGAACTCGTCGCGCTCCAGCAGCCGGTCGATCAGCTTCGCGCGCTTGTCCGCGGATTTGTCGGCCAAAAAATCCTCGACCTCTTCGGATGTGGGCAGAAGACCGATCGCATCCAGGTACGCGCGCCGTATGAAGGTCGCATCCGAAGCCGGCTCCGATGGCGCGATGTTCAGCGCCTTGAGCTTCGCCAGCACCAGGTCGTCGATGTAGTTGTGCCTCTCGAATTTGGTGTAGACCGCCGGGTCCACTTTGTTGGCATACGGCACGCCGAGGCGCGCGTACAAGACGCGGCTCGCGTACCAAAGCGTGATGGCCGCCTCGCCGCTGCCGTTCATCTTCACCTGGCCCGAATCATCCACAGCGGCCACGCCTTCATCGCTGGAGGCGAACCGCACCCACCGCGTCACGTCGCGCAGGCGCCCATCGGAATACTTGGCCCGCACCACAATCTGCTGCTCGCCGCCGGGCTTGAGGGTCGCCAAGGCAGGGAAGACTTCGAGGCCCGTCACCGCCGGATCGTCATCGGCAGGCCGGGGCGCGCCCGCCGCGATCCACTCCGCGATCACCCGGTATTCGAGCGAATCGGTCGTGAAGCGCTTGCCGCCGCCGTGCGGAACCGCGAACGTCGGCTTCAGCAGCATCAGGCTCTGCGCGGGCGCGGAAAGCGAAACACGCCGGCCGAGGGATTGCCGCGTCAGGGTGTTGTAATCCTCATCCGGATCGTAGCCGCGTAGGGTGAGCTTGAAGCCGTTCTTGCCCGCCGCCGCGCCATGGCACGCTCCCGAATTGCAACCCACCTTGCTGAGCACCGGGATCACATCGTTCCGAAAGCTCCAGGTGAAGGGCGCGCGTGCATTCTTGACGTGCACCGTGACGGCAGCGGTGCGGCCTTGCGCAGTGGCGGTGATGGTGGCCTGGCCATCGGCGACGGGACGCACCATTCCGGTCTGATCCACCGTGGCAATGTTGGGATCGGAAGATTTCCACTGTACCGCGCGGGTCCAGTCTTCCTGATGACCATCGACCGAGGCTTCTGCCAGCAGTTGTTGATACGACTCAGGCCCGGCTAGATCCACTGATCCCGGTAGCACAGCCAGATCCGCCGCAAACGCTGTCGCGCCAACAAGGAATACCAAGCATCGAAACATATAAAACAAAACCCTGACCCCCGACCCCAGGCGCGCAACGCGCGCCTTACACAAACAACTCCTTAATCGGTTCCACGCCACGCTCGACCAGCGGAATGGGCCGCCCCTGCGCTCCGGGCAGTTCTTTTTCGAGCGAAATCCCCAACCCTTCGTAAATCGTCGCCGCGACCTCCGCGGGACTCGTCGGACGGTCCTTCGGCGCAGCTCCTATATCGTCCGACGCCCCGATCACCTGTCCGCCCTTTACTCCCCCGCCGGACATAATGATGCTCCAACATTGCGGCCAGTGGTCGCGTCCGCCCGCCGGATTCACTTTCGGCGTGCGCCCAAACTCACCCATCGCCAGGACCATCGTGCTCGTCAGCAGTCTGCGATCGTGCAAGTCTTCTAGCAGCGAGCTGTACGCCATGTCGAACATGGGGCCCACCAGGTCGCGGTAGCAACTGATCGGGCTAAAAGGCTTCGATCCGTGAATGTCCCAGGTGATTTCATCGAATACCGTCTCGAACATGTTGACCGTGACGAAGCGCACGCCCGCCTCGATCAACCGCCGCGCCAGCAGGCAGCTTTGCCCGAAACGATTCTGCCCGTATTTCTGGCGCACACTTTCGGGCTCGCGCGAAAGCTCGAAGGCCTCGCGCGCCTTCTGCGAGGACATCAGCGTATAAGCCTGGTGAAACGTCGCATCGAACAGCCGGGCGTCCTGCGAAGTCTCGAACTTGCTCACCGTGTGATCGACCATCTCCCGCCAGTTCTTGCGCCGGTCCACGCGCAACGCCGAGAGATAATCCGGAGGCAGCATGTCCGGCACCTTGAAATTCGGGTCCGAAGGATCCGCATTCAGCACAAACGGATCGTAGGTCTTGCCCAGGAAACCCGCATTCTGCCCGTGCGGCATGTTGCCGCCGGTGTTGCCGATCGGCCGCGGCAGCAGCACGTGCGGCGGCACGTCGCCGTTGGGCCCCTTGAGCTTCGAAAGCACGCAGCCGATGTGCGGATACTCCACGCCGCCCTGGAACAAGCGGCCCGTCTGCATCATTTGGTGGCCCGTGTCGTGCACCGCCGCCGCGGTGTGATACACGCTGCGGATCAGCGCGTATTTATCGGCGTGCTTCGCCATGCGCGGAAAGTTCTCCGAGATCTCGATTCCCGGAACATTGGTCTTGATCGGTTTGTAAGGTCCGCGAATCTCAATGGGCGCGTCCGGCTTCATGTCCCACGTATCGAGCTGCGAAGGCCCGCCCACCAGAAACAGCATGATGCAGTTGGTGTCTTTCTTGTTATCGACGGCGCCCAGCGCCTTCATGGCGAACAGGTCGTTGAGCCCCAGACCCAGCAGCGAAAGGGCGCCCGCATGCAGAAAGTCGCGGCGGCGTAAACCATCGCAGAACTCGACCGGTTTATCGGAATCCAGGCGGATCATCCAGCCCCTCCTCGCAGGGAAGTCTGGTTGTCATTCTAGCGCTTTATGGGCGGCCCGTGGAAGCTGACCTTGGTGCTGTCCGCCATCGCCGGCTTGCTACCGCGGCAGCCGGGGTCTGCCGCCCCAACCACGCTGGCGGGGAATGGTGCGCCGGAGCTGCGTTTCGAATTACGCGTAATTGCGAGCGCGCCATTCGCATCCTTCTGCATCTCCGGCTGGCCCCCGCTGGGCAGCGCATGTGGAGATTGCTAGGTCTTACGCTCTATTTTTGTCTTGACTTGGCAATTACGCGTAATTATAATACGCGTATGGCAGCTTCCGTTCCTTCGCAACTTACGATGCGCCAAGCGCTGGCCGTCCCGGCCTTCCGCAAGCTCTGGCTGGCCACGCTGGTCAGCGTGTTTGGCGATTTTCTGGCGCTGTACGCGGTTTTCAGCGAGTTGTCTTTCCGGATGCACGCATCCGCGCGGGCGATCACGCTGGTGAGCGTTTTCTTCCTGCTGCCGCTGGCGTTCGTGGGGCCGGTGGCCGGCGTATTCGTCGATCGCTGGGATCCGAAGCGCACCATGGTGGTGAGCGATCTGGCCCGCGCTGTGCTGGCGTTGGGCCTCGTGATTGTGGGTGCCCCCTGGCACATCTACGTGGTGTTCTTCGCTCTCAGTACTTTCTCCAGTTTCTTCACACCCGCCCGATCGGTGACCTTCCCGCAAATCCTGCCGCTGGAAGGACTGATGAGCGCCAATGCCATAATCCAGCAGACCGTGCAGATGCTGCAGTTGGCCAGCCCCGCGATCGCCGGCGCCCTGGTGGGCTGGGCGGGGCCGAGTTCCTGCTACTACCTGGATAGCGCCAGCTTTGTGTTCTCCGGCGTGATGATCGCGACCATGGCCATCCCGGCGCGGCCGGCCCACGCCAGCCAGCAAATGAAGTCGGTCGTGCGGGACCTGTTCTCCGGCACGCGCTTCATTCTCGGGCATGCGGTGATCAGCTTCGTAATTCTGTCGATCGCGGCGGGAACGTTTGCCATCGGCGCTTTCGGCTCGTTGACCTCGGTCTATGTGCGCGACGTGCTGCACGCTGGCTCTTACCTGTTCGGCGCGCTCGGCACCATGATCGGCGCCGGGATGCTGGCTGGCGGTGTCGTGGTGACTCCGTTAGCCCGGCGCTTCCGGCACAAAGCGCACCTGGTGAACGCGGGCATACTGACGTGCGGGATTTTCATTGCTATCGTGGCGGGCTTCCCTTATAAGGTGGCGGCGCTGGCCGGATGCTTCGGAATCGGAATCGGCGCGTCCCTGATGATCATTCCGGCAATGGCCCTGATGCAGGGGCAGGTCCCGCCGGAAATGCGCGGCCGGGTGAGCAGCAGTTCGATGTCGCTCATCTCGATATCTCAAGGCGTCGCACTACTTTTTGCGGGAGACCTGGCGTCGCGATTCGGCATCACTGCCGTGTTCTTCGGAAGCGCCGCGTTGCTGTTGCTCATCTCCATAGCTGGAACCATCCGGCTCAGGAAGCCGCTCGAAGTGGCGCGGGCGCAGGCGGCGTAAAAGGAGTTTATCTATGAAGAAAACCTTCGAATTCGGAAGCGGACGCTTTCGCGGCAAAGTCGGCGTGATCGCCGCCGGCCCGGGGGCCAAAGACTTGAAGGAACTGCTTGTCAACTTTAAACGCGGTGAAAGCCGCGGCAATGTGGTGATGGTGCGCCTGAACGATGAAGCCCTGGCGCGGCTCGATCAGTTGGTGGAGGCTACCCTATTCAGCAGCCGCTCCGAATGTGCCGCATTTTTGATCGGCGCGGGCATCGACAGCCAGAAGGAACTTTTTGACCGGCTCAGCATTCACACCGACGAGATCCGCAAATTGAAGGAGCAGCTCCGCCAGGTCGCCTGGGACGCGTTGAAGCCGAAGGAATAACGCGTGGCGCAAGCTTCCGCTTGCCGCGGCGAACTTTGCTCGCCTACTTCGCCCGCTCCAACCGTCCCCCCTCCCGCCGATCCGCCCGCAACAGCAGGAACGCAAAGATCAGGCCGCAGAATCCCAGGCCGGCGAACATGACCTGGCTGGCTGTGTAGCCATGTGTGGCATCGCGCAGCGCGCCGTTGGCAAGCGGGTAGGTGGCCAAGCCCAGGTTTTGAATGGCGGTCATAACACCGAACGCCGTGCCCACGCAGCGCGCCTCCACGATCAGCGGCACACACGGCCAGATGCAAGCCGGGACCAGCACAAACGCGGCGCCCAGCACGATCATCGAGGAAACCGGCGAAAGGTGCGTCAGCCCCAAGAGCAGATGCGCGGCGACCATGAGCAGCGATCCCAACACCATGAGGCTGGCGCGGCGGCCCACACGATCGACAAAGTTGCCGGCGAAGGGCGCCAGCACCATCGAAGCCGCGATGATGATCGACGTGGTTCCCTGGGCCGTCGTAAACATGTGTGTCAGGTTGTAGAACACGCCGGCGAAGAAGCCCAGCCCTTCGGCGGAAGCCATCGGCAAGCCCCACTTGTCGTGAAAGAAATCGGTGGCCAGCGCGGTGAAAGGAAAGATCGCGGAGTAAAACGTAACGCAGATTCCCACGGCGTACCAGTAAGAAGGACGAAACTTGCCGACATCGCTCCAGGTGATCTTGTCGCCCGCGCCGGCCTCGGGCAGCTTCAAAATAGGCTCGGCGTGGCGATCCATCAGAGTGTAGATCCAGTTGCAGAGCAGGCTGAACAGGCACAGCGCGACCGCGACCCAGAGAGCCCCGCGCCAGCCTAAGCGGCTGGCCAGCAATTCTTCCGTGTTGAAGGAAAACAACGTGCCGAGACGGGCGATGGTGAGGGTAATACCGAATGCCATGGCCAGTTCCTTGCCCGTGAACCAGCGTGCGGTGATCGCGCTCTGCGCCACGATCATGGATTCGGAGCCGATGCCGAAGAGCACGCGGCCGGCATACAGCACCGGCAGGCTGGGCGCGGCCGCAACCATGGCGGCGCCGGCTACCACGAAGGTGGAGAAGATCAGGCTGGCGCGGCGAACGCCTACACGATCGATAAGGAAGCCTCCGGCCAGGACCGCCAGGACGGCGGCTACGCTGTACATCGTGTACATGGTCCCTATGGCCGCGCGGTCCGCATGAAACACCTGAATGAGAGTGGTTTCGATGGCGCCGACGCTATCGTACGCGAAGTAGCTTCCGAAGGCCATGAGCGCGGCGAAAGCCAGAATAGTGAATCGATATATCGGCGCGGATGGGTGGTAAATGCCGGGTTTCGGTTCGGACATCGATCTGGGAGTATAGCAGGAAGCGCGGTGGGGCAGGCGCTTTCGCCTGCCAACCTTTTTGGGGTTACGCTTTCTCAGGAAGCGGTTTCTTGCGCTGCCCGGCGCCGGCGCCCGCTCAGCAAATAAATAGCCGCACGCAGCTCCAGCAGAGGGTCGCCGGAAGGTTCGATTCCATCCACTCGCGGGATGGGATCGAAGATGATCTTTTTCCGCTCCTGATCGTTGTCTGAAACCAGTGCAGTCAAGGTCACCTTACCGAGGTCGAGCAAAGTCCGGTCTTCCGGCCAGTGCATGGTCGCATCATCGACGGTATCTCCGTCGTTTGCCAGTTGGACCCGAATTTGGAACGCGATCGGCCCGCGGGCAATGCGCTCCGCGAGCTCATCGAACAGATAGTTGGCGCTCTTGGCGGCTGCGGCGTCGTCGGTCAGATGATCGTTGCCCGCCGCCGGCACGATCCGGTAGCGCCCATAGCGGCTGACCCCGTCCTTGTTCGTGAAGCGCATAGCTGTCACGCCGAAGAACGATTCTCTGGCGAAGCTGGATGGCGCGGGCTTGGGCGCCTTCACGAATGCGAGCGCCTTTGGATGCGAGCCGAGATACGCCTTGATCGGCGATGGCCCCGGGCTTGACGGATCGCTGGCGGCCAGGGCACGGAAGAATTCCAAAAATTCCTGGCCGGTCCTCGTGGGAAATCCATCCGTCGAATGACCGATGATGTCGGTGTGAGAGTGTGGGGCGACATGGAAACGAATCGCTATTCCCCGTGGACCCGCATTGGGATCGTTATCGGGCAACAGCGGAATGCCCGTGGAATCTGAAAAGCGCAGCGTCACCGGGGTAGACTGCCGATTCATATGAGGCGCCCGCGTAAGGGAAGCTGCCTCGGGCGAAGGCGTAAACGTTCCGGACAGAATGGCGCCTTTGGCATGCACTGGCCGAAAGCCGGGGTGTAGTCCGAAGACAGTGTCGAACTGCGCCAGCAGGTCCCGACTCAGAGCTAGAAGCTTCTCGTCCGTGGGAAGGGGCATGGTCGATTTCCTCCTCAGAAATCAGTCTACTACGTCATGAGGGTGGGGCAGGCGCTTCCGCCTGCCAACCATTTTTTGAGGGATTCTATCTGCTCAATTGAAGCGCATGCAATGGCGCCACAATTCTCATACCCGGCGCAGGTTGAGTCCCCTTGATCATAGACCAGAGAATTGCGTTGAAGATCGCATCGTTCACGCGATCCGGGGCGCTGAAGTCGAGCTTTTGGGACATTCTCGCCGCGGGTGTCCCGCTCGCATTTATTTCGTCCAGATTCATTTCGGATGGCAGCGCGGTATAAGGCGCAGGGTCCGGCGTATCCGCGAATACGTCGGCAAGGGACCGGCTGAAGTAGTCGTATTTCGACAAGCGCCCTAATCCCAGAATGTCCTCGATCGCAGCCACCACGTCGGTCGTATTCGCAAATCGATGGACGACGCCCGGACGGTTGTAGGCCGAGATCGAGAAGAACACCGAACGGTGCGAATCCACGTGGCCCGGGCCGGCCTGTGAATCGTCCTCCAGGACAAAGAGGACCGTATCCTTCCAAAACGGCGAATGCGACAGCGCCTCCACAATCCTGCCGAGCGCCAAATCGTTGTCCGCCATGAAGGCGCGCGGTGTCCGGAATCCGGCGCGTCCGCCCGCCGTGTGGTCGTTGGGAAGATGCAGCACTTCGAGCATCGGCATTTCGCCGTCGCGGACAAATTGGTTCAGTTCCGCAATCCAGGCGTCGGCGCGCACTTGATCCTTGATCTGGAAGTTGAATGCCGGATACGCCGGACTCACATCCGCCGCCACCTCGCGCTGTGTCACAGGCCAGCCTTCGCTCTTGACCATCTCTCCATAATCGCGAAAGGTGACGCCACTCTTCTTCGCCAGCGTCCACAGGAATCCCGCGGGTGGCTCGATGGCCTCCTCGCCGTCCATTTCCGCGCGCTTGCCGGCGTACCCGGACGGAATGGTCTTTTCTCCATAGTCGGTGACGTATGCGGCCGTGGACCACAGGTGGCCTTGCGAACTCACCTCGGCATTCGTGAAAAATCTGTCGAAGAGTCCGAAGCGCAGCGCGAGCGCATGATGGTTGGGCGACACGTGTTGCCCGAAGAAGACCAGCTTCGGATCGCCGTCGCCCTCTTTCAAATCGCCGAACACCTGATCGTAAGTTCGATTCTCCTTGATGATGTAAACCACGTGCCGGAACGGAGGGTATTTCCTGCCCGGCTGAGGCGCGCGCCAATTGTTCGCCTCTGCGACTCTTCGCGAGTAGTCGGCTAAAGTCGCATGAGCAAGTCCGGCCGGACAGAATCGCAGCGTGCCGTTGAGTTGTCCCAGATCGTATCCCAGAGGCCTCGTCAATCCTTCGCCGGGAGTTGGGCCGTCCGGGTTGGCGTGGCTGCCGTGCCCCTTGCCGCTCAGGATGAGAATCTGGTTGTCCGCTTCCAGAACCGCGGTCGGATACCAATCGGCGGGTATGCGCCCCACGAGGGGATCTCCGCCGGAACCGGGGTGGGCATCGGGCCTCTCGCGAGAGATGTCGTATACGGCGACCGCGTTGTTGTCCGCTTCCGCGACGTATAGCTTCGTTTCATCGTGCGAGAGCCCCAGCGCGTTCGGCGTGCTGCCCTCGGAAGGTCCACCCGGAGCGGCGTCATTCAGATATTGCAATACCGTTCTTCTGTGCGTGTCGATGACTGCGATCTGGCTGGTGGCGGCGAGCGCCACATATAGTCGAGATCCCGCGGAATTCGCCACCAGCGCGGATGGACGGAAGCCGACATGCAGCCTGCCGACGTAAATGAGCGACCCATCCATTCGGGCGCGAAAGATCGACACTGTGTCGCTCCCCCACGCGGAAACATAAACGTTGCCGTCCGATACCGTCTCGACCGCATACGGATAATGATCGGTCGGAAGCCTCTGCACGATTTCCGATGTTGCCGGGTTCACGACGGCAAGCGTGTCGCCGACGTTTTCTGCGACATACAGGAAATCTCCGCGCCTGGAGACAGCTACGCCTGCTGGATAACGAGTTCCCGTCTCATCGGGTTTTCTGTCGCCGGTCTTGCCGAGCGTGATTTTGCGCTGAAATCTCGCCGCGCCATTCTCCCAGGAGTAACAAAAAATGGAGTCGTCGTTGCCGCCGGAGACATAGAGCTGCTTGCCGTCCCGGGCGAACGCGATCCCAAAGAACGCCGCATCCTGAGGAAGACCATTGCTTTCTGTACTCCGCCGCGACAGGCCGATCCGTTTCGCTTTCGCCACCGAGAATCGCTTGGAAGCCTTGAGTATGACATCGATTCGTTGTCGAACGCCTGCACCATTGGCTCCTGCACTGCGCGGCAACGCCTTCCGAAACGACTCGGCAGTTGGACAGCATCCAGACGATGTTGCGCCCCGTCATGGCGAACATCGCCCATATTTGGACGCCGTTGAGCAGAATCGGACGAAATTCTGAGTAGCTCCAGGAAACACGTTGCGAGCGTGCGCCGCAAAAAACCGCCAATGATCAGCGGTTGCTGTCCAATAACCCATTTGTTTTTAGCAGATTTTGGGAGAAAACCGCTACGATCTTAGCGGTTTTTCGAGGGGGGGTTCCGCCGCTCACAGTCGCGGCGCTTGGTTCTCCAGCCACGCGATAGCGTCCGCCCGGAACAGCAGAATGTCCGGCCGCCCATCCCCATTCACGTCCACCGCCCGCGAACTGCACTGGCCGCGCCTGCGAGATTACCGCGGGCGTGAACGGGCCCCCGCCCTCGTTTCACAGCACGATCACGCGGCCCGCGCCCGCCTTCTCGACGACCAGGATGTCTGGATCGCTCCCCTACGGACTGATGAAGGCTTCTCGGAACCGGTGAACGAGGGCGAGGTGGGGAAGAATGGGACTTGAGAGGGCCGGTACCCGGGCCATAGTACGTCAATTTTGAAAGATTTTGGGCATAACAGTTGCCGGGGGGGTAAGTGGTAATATGGCATCGCTGTGTTCAATTCTGTTCAATCGGGGAAGGGATGCATGAAGTACACGAATCTGCTGCTTTTCATGGCTGCCGCGGCGGTCACGGATGCCGGCACCCTGAGAGCCCAAACCGCAAGCTGGACTCGAGTGGGATATTCGTCCGCTCCGTCGGCCCGTGCGGACGCGGCCATCGCGTATGATGCGGCCACGCACTCAACCGTGCTCTTTGGCGGTAATGACGGCCGCTCTGTCTATGGCGACACGTGGACTTGGGACGTGACTTGGAACGCGATGCTCCCCGTCACTTCGCCTTCCCCGCGTCAAGGCCCCGCAATGGCGTTTGACGGGGCAGCGGGTAACGTTGTGCTTTTTGGGGGTTCCAGTTTCCCGTTCGCGACTGGAACGGCCTATGGCGATACTTGGACTTGGGACGGAATCAACTGGACCGAGCAATTCCCGCCCGTATCTCCGTCGCCACGGCTGTGGTCGACGATGGTGTACGATCCCAAAGACAAGACAGTTCTGCTTTTCGGTGGCAGCAATACCTCCGGTGGCGACGATGCGTTCAGCGATACCTGGGCGTGGAATGGGGTAAGCAAGACATGGACCGGGTTGCATCCCACTTCGCACCGTCCGGGCGAGCAGCCAATCAGTTGGTTTACGATGCGGCAAACCGGACTGTTGTCCTCTTTGGCGGTGTGACGACCAACCTCACTCCGCTTTTCGAGAAGCCCACCGATCCGCGGCAGTTGTGGACCGAACATCGCATCGCCACCGAGCTGAATCTGGATCAGCCGAACAGCGTGGATGTGGCGGACTTCGATGGCGACGGCCGTCCGGACATCCTGGTCGCCGAGAAAGCCGGCGCGGGCCGCGTGATCGTGCTGCGAAATGAAGGCGGGGGCCAGTTCACGCCCGTAGTGATCGCGCAGGGCCGGCCGGTGCAGTTTGCGCGGGCGGTGGACGTGAATGGCGATGGGCGGCCGGACATTCTGCTGATTCGGGCGGACGCCATTTCGTGGCTGGAGAACCTGGCGCCGCGGCAGTGAGCAACGGAATCCCGCGCCGCAAGAACGAGCCAGCCG
>Ga0181530_10003983_pt1 | contig 16000 bp, 11 predicted proteins | sample PEATcosm2014_Bin_42_FD_119769 | JGI IMG/M metagenome (GOLD analysis project Ga0181530, IMG submission 119769) | Peatland microbial communities from MTU Mesocosm Facility, Houghton, MI, USA - PEATcosm2014_Bin10_60_metaG | ecosystem: Environmental > Terrestrial > Soil > Wetlands > Peat | place... | reverse complement strand
GGCGAGCGGTTCACGACATTCTCCCCGGACGCCGCCGACGGCGCACTGCGCGGCGTGGTGCGATCGCGGAGCTGCGGAGCCAGGCTGGCCTGGCGGACCCGCTTCGGCAGCCCCTTGTGCATCTCGTCCTGCTGCGCCTCGGCCCCGTTCTCGCTGGGGAACGAACCGGCGGGCGGCAGGGCCGTCTCGGTGCTGGGGTGGGAGACGCCGGGCGGCATGGCGGGCTCGGCCTCGGAGTTGGAAGGCTGTGCCGGCGGGGACGCCGGCTCGGCCGGGGGCAGCGGCGCCTGCGGGGCCGGGAAGGGATCCCCCGGCGGCGAGAAGGCCGTTTCGTCCTGTGTGTAAGGCCGGTAGGTGCTCGCGGGCGGTTCCGCCGGGTCGCTCGCCGGGAACCGGGTCATGGGCGGCTGGCCCATGCCGTTACCGCTCGGCGGGGGGCGGTCGTACGGCCACGGCTGGCCCGTTTCCGTCGGGGCGGGGCTGGTGCCCGCGGGCCGCCCGAAGGACGAGCCGCTCGGCGGGGACGTCCAGCCGTACGCCTGGCCGGTGTAGGGATCGGTGCCGTACGGCTGCTCACCGTACGGCTGCTCACCGTACGGCTGCTCACCGTACGGCTGCTCACCGTACGGCTGCTCACCATACGGCTGCTCACCATACGGCTGCTCACCATACGGCACGCCGGGACCGTTGGACGGACCGCCGCTGGAGCCGCCATTCGCCGGGCCGCCGCTCGAAAGGCCGCCGCTCGAAAGGCCGCCGCTCGAAAGGCCGCCGCTCGAAAGGCCGGGTGAGGGCTGGTCGGCGTGGGGGCCGGCGCCGAACGACGGGCCCGCCGTGAAGAACCAGGCCGAACCCGCGCCCCCGGCCACCGGCGCGTCCCTCTTCGCCGGGCCGAACGAGCCGTTGCCCTGCGGCAGCGCGCTCCACGACTGGCCGGTGAGCTCCGCGCGCGAGGAGGACGGCTGAACCGTCGTGTCGCTGGCGGGCATCTCGTTTCGGCCGGCGGCCCAGGCCGACGAGATGGCGGTCATCCCGGTCGGCAGCCCCTCCGCGAAGCCTTCTTCCACGCCGACCAGTGTGGCCGGGATGAGCGCGATCGCAGTGGTGCCGCCGTACGGGGACGGGCGCAGCGTCACCCGGATGCCGTGCCGCTTGGCGAGCTGGCCGACGACGAACAGGCCGAGCTGCTCGCTGTTGAAGACGTCGAACTCCGGCGGCTCGGCCAGGCGGCCGTTGAGCTCCACATACCGCTGCTCGCTCATCCCGAGGCCGCGGTCCTCAATCTCGACCGCGAAGCCGCTCGCCACCAGATCGCCGGAGACGCGCACCGGCGTGTAGGGCGGGGACAGCGTGGTGGCGTTCTCGATGAGCTCGGCGAGCAGGTGGATGACGTCCGCCACGGCGGGCCCGGTGAGCGCCGCCTGGGACGCGGTGCTCACCGACACCCGCGAGTAGTCCTCGACCTCGGCGGCCGCGGCCCGCAGCACGTCGATCATCCGGACCGGGTGCACCCAGCCGCGGCCCGGTGCCGCCCCGGACAAGATGATCAGGCCTTCGGAGTGGCGGCGCATGCGGGTCGTGAGGTGGTCGAGGCGGAAGAGGTCTTCCAGCGTTTCCGGGTCCGTCGTGCGCCGCTCCATGCCGTCCAGCACCGTGAGTTGCCGGTGCAGCAGCGACTGGTTGCGCCGGGCCAGGTTGCGGAACACGTCGTTGATCCCGCGCCGCATCCGGGCCTCGCCGACCGCGGCCTCGATGGCGGTGCGGCGGGCCGCGTCGAACGCCCGGCCGACCCGCCCGATCTCGTCCCGGCCCAGGTCCGCGGTCGTCCCGCTCAGTTCCTCGACGGGCACGTCCTCGCCGGGGCGGAGCCGGGCGACCACGCTGGGCAGTTCGACTTCGGCCAGGGCGGTCGCCGACTCTTCGAGCCGGCCGAGGCGGCGGATGATCCAGCGGCCGATCAGCACGGACAGCAGCACCGACAGCACCAGGCCGAGCAGGCCGACGCCGCCGGCCAGCGCCACCCGCCGCCAGGCGGTGTTGGTGATCGTGCTGTCGTGCTGCACCTGCTGCCGGGCGGCGGTCACGCCGCCGAAGAAAAGGCCGCTCGCCTCCCTCTGGACCACCGGATTCCACTCGGCGGCCTTGATGGGCGGGAACGACCCGGTGGGATCGGCGGCGATCGCATTCTCGAGCTGCGCCAGATCCGACTGGACGGCGGGCGGCGCATAGCGGTTCATCTGGGCGTTAAACGTGGCCAGGTCCGGTGCGTCGAACCGGGAGGTGGCGGCCCGGAGCATGGCCTGGCGCGCCCCGGCTAGCTGGGTGACCTGGATGCGGGTGGCCGGGGTCAGCCGGTGTGCCGCGAGCGCCGCTGAGACCAGCGCGTCCTCCTGGAGGAGGAACTCGCCCGACTCGGTGCTGTTGATGGCCGCCAGCGACTGGGTGGCCGCGGTGGCATTGGTCAGGCTGGCGTTCTCCACGATGAACAGCTTCATCTGCTCGGCCAGGATGTTGCTGAACGCGTCGAACACCTGGGTCGGGCTGATTGCGCCCGCGAGGATCTGCGGGCGGATCGCCGACAGGCCCTGAATGCTGTCGAGCATCTGTTTGATGACGGCCGTCTCGGTGGTGGTAGCGGCACTCGCCGTCGCCGGACCGGTCATCTCGGCCTGGAACGCCGGGAACGCGCGCGTGGTGGCCGCCTGGGCCGCCTCGAGCTGGGCCCGGTTCACGTGGGTCGGCGCGGCGAGGTAGACCAGCGACGCCTTGCGCTCGTTCTGGATGTTGAGGTCGAACTTCGCGGCGGGTATGGAGGTCGCGTTGATGAGGTTCGGCGCCCGGTCCAGGTTGATGGCATCCCCGACCGTGGTGTACAGGATGAACGCGTACAGCCCGATCACCGTCAGCAACGGGACGGCGACAAGGAAATAGAGGGGGCGGCGAATGGAGGGGCCGCGCCGTCCCCCGGCATCCGGACCGTTGGTGTCAGGCATCCTTACCCTTGGCGAGAGACGTGCGATCAGATCTTCCGGTGCCGCCTCCCACGGGGCAGTATCGCGTCACCGGTAGGCCGCCTAAAGTATCGAAATGGGCGTTTAGCCGTACACGCATTGACAAATAATCGCGGCATCCGGCCCAACGGGAACGAAGGGTGTCGGACCGGCACGGGCTAGTAATCGTCACCCCTCTGGTGTACCGCCTACCGCGTCGATTCCGCGGCTTCCGGAACCCCGTCCGGCCGCCGGCTGTCGGCGGGAGCGCCTAGGCTGTCCGGGTGACCGTTTCGGCTGCTGATTCCCTTCTGGACGGGCTGAACCCGCAGCAGCGGGCTGCAGTGGTCCACGCGGGCAGCCCGCTGCTCATCGTGGCGGGCGCGGGGTCAGGGAAGACCCGGGTGCTGACCCACCGGATTGCCCACCTGCTCGCCGCGCGGGACGTTCTGCCGGGCGAGATCCTGGCCATCACCTTCACCAACAAGGCGGCCGGGGAGATGGCATCGCGGGTGGCCGTGCTGGTCGGCCCGCGTGCCCGGGCCATGTGGGTCATGACGTTCCATTCCGCGTGCGTCCGCATCCTGCGCCGGGAGGCGCAGCGCCTCGGCTACCCCTCCTCGTTCTCGATCTACGATCAGGCCGACTCCCAGCGGCTGATGGCCCTGGTCTGCCGCGAGCTGGAGCTCGACGCCCGGCAGTATCCGCCCAAGGCGCTGCACGCCCAGGTCTCCAACCTCAAGAACGAGCTCGTCGACTACGAGACATTCGCCGCGCGGGCCCGGACGCACCGGGAGAAGGTGCTCGCCGAGGCCTACGCCGAGTACCAGCGCCGGCTAACTGCGGCCGGCGCAATGGACTTCGACGACCTGATCATGGTGACGGTCTGCCTGTTCCAGGCGTTCCCGGAGGTCGCGGCCGCCTACCGGCACCGCTTCCGGCACGTGCTGGTGGACGAGTACCAGGACACCAACCACGCTCAGTACGTCCTGATCCGGGAACTGGTCGGCGCGCACGGCGGCGCGCACGCCAGCCCGGATGGCCCCGGGCCCGACGGGGAGCCGCCGTCCGAGCTGTGCGTCGTCGGTGACGCCGACCAGTCGATCTACGCCTTTCGCGGCGCGACCATCAGGAACATCGTGGAGTTCGAGCAGGACTTCCCCGACGCCCGGGTGATCGTCCTCGAGCAGAACTACCGCTCCACCCAGAACATCCTGTCCGCGGCCAACGCCGTCGTCTCCCGCAACGCGGGCCGCAAGCCGAAGAATCTGTGGTCCGAGCAGGGCGCCGGACCGCTGATCACCGGGTACGTCGCCGACAGTGAGCACGACGAGGCCGCGTTCGTCGCCGAGGAGGTGGACCGGCTCAGCGACGCCGGCGAGGCCACGCCCGGTGACGTGGCCGTCTTCTACCGGACCAACGCCCAGTCGCGGGTGTTCGAGGAAGTCTTCATCCGGGTCGGCCTGCCGTACAAGGTGATCGGCGGGGTCCGCTTCTACGAGCGCCGCGAGGTACGGGATCTGCTGGCGTACCTCCGGCTGATCGCCAACCCGAACGACGAGGTGTCGCTGCGGCGGATCCTGAACGTGCCCAAGCGCGGCATCGGTGAGCGGGCCGAGGACTACGTGGCCGCGTTCGCGTCGCGCGAGCGGATCAGCTTCGCCGCCGCGCTGACCCGGCCCGGTGACGTGCCCGGCCTGGCTGCACGGTCCGCGCAGGCCATCGAGCGGTTCAGCGCGCTCATCGACGGCCTGCGGGACCTGGCCGCCGAGGTCCCGGTGGCCGATCTGGCCGAGGCCGTCCTCGACCAGTCCGGCTACCTGACCGCGCTGGCGGAATCGAACGACCTGCAGGACGCCAGCCGGGTGGAGAACCTCCAGGAACTGGTCTCGGTCGCCCGCGAGTTCGACGGCCAGAACGAGCAGGGGTCGCTCCCCGATTTCCTCGAGCAGGTGTCGCTGGTCGCCGACGCGGACCAGATCCCGGAGGGCGCCCAGCACGGCGGCATGGTCACCCTGATGACCCTGCATACCGCCAAGGGCCTGGAGTTCCCCGTGGTGTTCCTCACCGGCATGGAAGAGGACGTCTTCCCGCACCAGCGGTCCGCCACCGACGATAAGGAACTGGAAGAGGAGCGGCGGCTGGCCTATGTCGGGATCACCCGCGCGATGCGCCGTCTCTACCTGACCCGCGCGGTGGGCCGGATGTGGTGGGGCCGCCCGTCCTTCCACCGCCAGTCGCGGTTCCTCGGTGAGATACCCGGGTCGCTGATGGAGTGGCGGCGGGACGAGGGAGCGGCCAGCGCCCCGGCGATGGAGCGCGCCGCGCAGCGGCCGGGGGTGGACTCACCCGGTAACCGCCAGGTGCCGGTGCTCTCGCCCGGCGATATGGTTAACCACGACAAATTCGGGCTCGGTACGGTGGTCTCGGTCGACGGCGCGGGCGACCGCGCCGAGGCGAAGATTGACTTCGGCTCCGATTACGGGCTCAAGCACCTGGTGCTTCGTTACGCGCCGCTCGAAAAGCTGTAGCTGTCCGGTGCGCACATGACCCTGTTCGCCCGCGTCCTGGAGATCCTGAGGGAGCGCGGCGCCGAGGACATCACAGTGTTCGGCGGCGGGACCATCCCGCAGCACGACATCGCCGAGCTCACCCAGATGGGGGTCGCGCGCATCTTCACCCCCGGCGCGTCCGCCCACGCGATCGTGGACTGGGTCCAGTCCGACCTGGCCTCCGCCGCGTCCAGCCGCACCTGACCGGCGGGCGTTCGGGCGTGCCAGGCGCTCCGGGCCTGGCGGGCGACCGGGCCCGACCGGCGACCGGGCTTGACCGGCGACCGGGCCCGACCGGCGACCGGGCCCGACCGGCGCTCCCGCCGCACCCGACCGCGCCTGAGAGGGACCTCACAAGACCGCCTGGGAACCAGCCGGCGCGCTGGAGGGCGATCACGGCTAGGCTGCGGGCAGGGCGGGCCCGCCACTGGTGGCGGCCCGCAAGCGATACCGAGGACGGGCAGAGGTGGACCTGTTCGAGCATCAGGCGAAGGAGCTCTTCGCCGAGTATGGCGTTCCCGTGCCAGGCGGGAAGGTTGCACACACGGCCGAGGAGGCGCGCGACATCGCGGCGGAGTTCGCCGCCGCGGGCCGCCCCAGGGTCGTCATCAAGGCGCAGGTAAAGGTCGGCGGGCGCGGCAAGGCCGGCGGAGTGAAGCTGGCCGACGGCCCCGAGGCCGCCTACGAGATCGCCCAGCAGATCCTCGGCATGGACATCAAGGGCCACACCGTGCACAGGGTCCTGGTCGAAGAGGCCAGCGACATCGCGCAGGAGTACTACCTGTCCTTCCTGCTCGACCGGGCCAACCGGACGTTCCTGTCGATCTGCTCGGTGCAGGGCGGCATGGAAATCGAGGAGGTCGCGCACACCAACCCCGAGGCGGTCGCGCGCATCCCCGTGTCAGCGCTGACCGGAGTGAACCACGACAAGGCCAGGGAAATCGTCAGCGCCGGCCAGCTCCCGGAAGAGGCGCTGACCGGCGCCGCCCAGCTGGCCGAGCGGCTCTGGGCGGTCTTCACCGACGAGGACGCGACCCTGGTCGAGGTCAACCCGATGATCCTTTCCGCCGACGGCCGCGTGCTCGCGCTCGACGGCAAGGTGACCCTCGACGACAACGCCGCGTTCCGCCAGGGCGAGGCCTTCGCGAAGTTCGCCGACCAGAGCACCACCGACCCGCTCGAGGCGCAGGCCAAGGCCAAGCACCTGAATTACGTCAAGCTGGACGGCCAGGTCGGCATCATCGGCAACGGCGCGGGCCTGGTCATGTCCACGCTGGACGTGGTGGCCTACGCCGGGGAAGCGTTCGGGGGAATCCGCCCGGCCAACTTCCTGGACATCGGCGGCGGGGCGTCCGCGGAGGTGATGACGAACGGCCTGGAGATCGTGCTGTCCGACCCTTCGGTCCGCAGCGTCTTCGTCAACGTCTTCGGCGGCATCACATCCTGCGACGCGGTGGCCAACGGGATCGTTTCGGCCATCGGCATGCTCGGCGACCGCGGCGAGAAGGTCAATCACCCGATCGTGGTGCGCCTCGACGGTAACAACGCGGCCGAGGGCCGGCGGATACTCGACGAAGCCGGGATCGGCTCGGTGGAGCAGGTAGGAACCATGGACGACGCCGCCAGGCGGGCCGCCGAGCTGGCGTCCACGGCCGGAGCAGGAGCATAGAGATGGCGATCTTCCTCACCGCCCAGAGCCGGGTCATGATCCAGGGGATCACCGGCTCGGAGGGCCGTAAGCACGGTACCCGGATGCTGGCCGCCGGCACCAACATTGTTGGCGGGACCAACCCGCGCAAGGCCGGGCAGACGGTCAGCCTGAACGACAGCGACATCCCGGTCTTCGGCACGGTCGCCGACACCATGGCCGAGACCGGCGCCGACGTCTCGGTGATCTTCGTGCCCGCGAGCGGGACCAAGGACGCGGTCATCGAGGCGATCGACGCGCGCATCCCGCTGGCCGTCGTCATCACCGAGGGCGTCCCGGTGCACGACTCGGCCGAGTTCTGGGCCTACGCCTGCGCGGCCGGGAATGCGACCCGGATCGTCGGGCCGAACTGCCCCGGCGTCGCCTCGCCCGGCAAGTCCAACGCGGGCATCATCCCGGCCGACATCAGCTCCGAGGGCCGCATCGGGCTCGTCTCCAAGTCCGGCACGCTGACCTACCAGATGATGTATGAGCTCCGTGACATCGGCTTCTCCACGGCCGTGGGCATCGGCGGTGACCCCATCATCGGCACCACGCACATCGACTGTCTCCAGGCGTTCCAGGAGGACCCGGAGACCGACGCGATCGTGATGATAGGGGAGATCGGCGGCGACGCCGAGGAGCGGGCCGCCGGCTACGTCGAGCAGCACGTCACCAAGCCGGTCGTCGGCTATGTCGCCGGTTTCACCGCGCCCGAGGGCAAGACGATGGGCCACGCGGGCGCCATCATCTCCGGCTCGTCCGGCACCGCCCAGGCCAAGAAGGAAGCGCTGGAGAAGGCGGGCGTCCGCGTCGGCCGTACCCCGAGCGAGACGGCCCGCCTGGCCCGCGATGCCATCCGCCGGGCCTGAGCCCGCCCCGCGCCTGCACTCCCAGCCCTGCCCACCGCGGCGTGCCACCCGGGCCTGGCCCGCGCCGTGCGCTGCAGGCCCGAAGGCCGCCCGGCGCGCCTCCCGGCCATCAGCGCCGGGCGTTGCCAGGATTGGGCCTTGTGAGTGCGTCCGCGCAGGCTCCCGGCCGGGCCCGCCCCCCTCACCCGGGTACGCCGGGTGCGGGGGCCGGCGCGGAAGGCGGAGGCGCCCCGCCGCCCGCCCCGCCCGGTAGCCACCGCCGTCCGCTGGCGGTGACCGGCGCCATCGCGGCGAGTGCGGTGGCCGGCACCGGGGTGGCGCTGCTCACCACACTGACCGCGATCGGGTGGATCACCGCCCCGCACCCAGGCTTCGGCAACGGCCTGCCCGGGGTACTGCGTACCGCGATCACGCTCTGGCTCGCCGCCCACCACGTCGCCTTCGCGCTGCACGGGGCCGGGCAGATCGGCATGCTCCCGCTGGGCCTGCTGCTGATCCCCGGGGCACTGCTGTGGCACGCGGGCCGCTGGGTGGTGCGCTCCGGTAAAGTGGCCCGCCTCCAGCACGTGGGGTACGCGGCGCTGGCCCTCGCGCTCCCGTACGCGGTGCTGTCGGCGGCCCTGGCCCTGGCCGCCCGGAGTTCGCTGGCGGCCCCTTCGCTGACGCAGGCCGTCATCGGGCCGTTCCTGACCGCCCTGGTCGCGGGCGGCCTGGGCGGCGCGCACGCGCTCGCGCCGTGGCGCCGGCTGGCCGGTCGGCTCCCGGACCGGTCCCGCTCGGTAACCATGGGCATGCTCACGACGCTCGGCCTGCTCACCGCCGCGGGAGCGGTGCTGGCCGGAGGGTCGCTGGCCGTGCACCTGGGCCAGGTCCGGGCCCTCACCGACAGCCTCTCGCCCGGCCTGGCCGGCTCGGCGCTGCTGCTGCTGGCCGAACTGGCCTACCTGCCCAACGCGATCGTCTGGGCAGTCGCGTACTCGCTCGGCCCGGGCTTCGCCTTCGGCGCGGGCACATTCGTGGCGCCGACCGGCTCGGCCCTCGGGGCGATGCCCGCCTTCCCGATGCTCGCCGCGCTCCCCGCCGGGAGAGGCGTCCCCGGGTGGCTGTCCCTGATCGTGCTGGCGGTCCCGTACCTGGCCGCGGTGGCCGGCGGCGTGCTCACCGTGCGGATCATGCCGACGCCCATGCTCGAGGCGGCACCGCTGTGGGGTTTCGTATCCGGTGCCGCATCCGGTTGCGTGGTCGGCGTCCTCGCGGCGTTCGCGGGCGGCCCGCTGGGCAGCGGCCGGCTGGCCGCCGTCGGCCCGTCCGGCTGGCAGGTCACCCTCATCGCGGTCCTGGAGATGGGCGTGACGGCCGCCGTGGCCGCCGGCGCGACGAACTGGCTCATGCTGAGGCACACCGCCGCCGGATGCCGATCCGCCGGGGCGGCCGCGGCGTCCCCGGCCCCGGCCGGGGAGGACCGTGCGGACGTCTACCACGGGCCGGTGCTGGTCGACGAGACTGACGACGCCGGCGGGCACCGTATTTACCTGGATCCGTGGGCCGGAGACCGCGACCCCGGCCCCGGCTAATCAGCCCCCGGGCTGCAGGGACCGGATCCGGTTGGTGATGGTTTGACTGAACTGCTGCTGGCAGGCGTGCTGGGCAGTCAGCGTGTTGGCCCCGCTGAGGCAGTTCGAGTAGGCCGACAGCTCGTTCCAGAACATCGCGAAAACGATCAGCGCGATGGCGCTGAACGAGAGGCCCAGGACACCCAGTATCGTCCCGGCGATGGCGCCGCGCGGCCGGGCTGACCCCGCGCGCCGGGCCCGCGACATGGCCGTGCCGCCGAGCCACGCCGCCAGCGCCCCCACGACCAGCGTGACGATGACGATGTAGACCGCGCGGCGCAGGCCGCCGGCCAGCGAGAGCCCGATCAGGCTGAGCACGCCGAGCGCCAGCGCAGCCCAGGCCCGCTGCTGCAGCGCGGGATCCGGGGGCGACGGGGGCGGTCCGGTCAGCGCCCGCCGCGGCGTCCTCGGCGGACGGGTCGGCGGCCGGTCGGTCGGTGTGGGCATAGGTTCTCATTCTGCCCTCTCCGGCGGCATGCTCGGGATGGCAGCGGCGCGGCGCGGCTAAGGTAGCCGCATGCGGGCACGCCTGGTCGTCCTGGTCTCGGGTGAGGGAACCAACCTTCAGGCCCTGATCGACGCCTGCGCCGACAAGCGCTACGGCGCCGACGTGGTGGCCGTGGGCGCCGACCGGGACGGCATCGCCGGCCTGGCCCGTGCCGCGCGGGCCGGCCTCCCCACCTTCATACACCGCGTCAAGGAGTACTCCTCCCGCGCGGACTGGGACACGGCGCTCGCTAATTCGTGCGCGGCGTATCAGGCCGACCTGGTTATCCTGGCCGGATTCATGAAGCTCGTGGGCCCGCGGTTCCTTGATCGCTTCGGCGGCCGGTGCCTTAACACCCACCCTGCGCTGCTACCGTCATTTCCCGGTATGCACGGTGTGCGGGACGCCCTCAGCTATGGGGTGAAGGTGACGGGGTGCACCGTGCTCATCGTGGATCCCGGCATCGACGCGGGGCCGGTCGTCGCGCAGTGTCCCGTCCTGGTCCAGGACGACGACGACGAGGCTGCGCTGCACGAGCGCATCAAGGTGGCGGAGCGGGCGCTGCTCGTGGAGACCGTGGGCCGGATGGCCCGCGAGGGGTGGTCCGTGCACGGCAGGAAGGTGAGGATCGGCAGTTGAGCACCATCGAGATCAGGCGGGCGCTGGTCAGCGTCTACGACAAGACCGGCCTGGACGAGCTGGGCCGGGGCCTGCATGAGGCCGGCGTCGAGATCGTCTCCACCGGCAGTACCGCGGCGGTCATCGCGGGGGCGGGCGTGCCGGTGGTGAGGGTGGAGGAGCTCACCGGCTTCCCCGAATGCCTGGACGGCCGGGTCAAGACCCTGCACCCCCGGGTGCACGCCGGGCTGCTCGCCGACACGCGGAGGCCCGAGCACCGGGCCCAGCTGGACGACCTCGGCATCGCGCCGTTTGAGCTGCTCGTGTCCAACCTGTACCCGTTCGAGGCCACGGTGGCGAGCGGCGCGTCGGCCGAGCAGTGCGTCGAGGAGATCGACATCGGCGGCCCGGCCATGGTCCGCGCCGCCGCCAAGAACCACGCCAGCGTCGCCGTCGTGACCGACCCGTCCCAGTACGGCGACGTGCTGGCGGCGGTGCGCGCCGGAGGCTTCACGTTCGGTCAGCGTCAGCGGCTGGCGGCCCGCGCGTTCGGGCACACCGCCCGCTACGACGTGGCCGTGGCGTCCTGGTTCGCGTCCGAGTACGCGCCCGACGGGACGGCCCGGGAGGCGGGCTGGCCGGACGTCGCCGGCGCGTTCTGGTCCCGCGCGGAGGTGCTGCGGTACGGCGAGAACCCGCACCAGCGCGCCGCGCTGTACGTGCGGGCCGGGTCGCCAAGTCCCGATGATGCCGAACGGGCCCCCGCGGGAGCTCCCCAGGCCGGGACGGGTGCCGCCGGGCCCGCCGGGGACGGTGGGGTCGCCGCGGCGCGCCAGCTGCACGGCAAGGCCATGTCCTATAACAACTACGTGGACGCGGACGCGGCGCGCCGGGCCGCCTACGATTTCGCCCAGCCCTGCGCGGCGATCATCAAGCACTCCAACCCCTGCGGCATCGCGATCGGCGCCGACCTGGCCGAAGCCCACCGGCAGGCGCACGCGTGCGACCCGGTATCCGCCTTCGGCGGCGTGATCGCGGTCAACGACATAGTGACCCCGGCACTGGCCAGCCAGATCGCCGACGTGTTCACCGAGGTGGTCATCGCGCCCGCCTTCGATCCCGAGGCGCTGGCCATCCTCTCCAAGGCGAAGAACATCCGCCTACTGGCCTGCCCGCCGCCTTACCGCGGCCCCGGCACCGAATGGCGGCCGATCAGCGGCGGCCTGCTGATGCAGTCCGTCGACCGGGTGGACGCGCCGGGTGACAACCCAGCCAACTGGGAGCTGAAGACGGGCCTCACGCTGGACGAGGGGAGGCTCGGCGACCTGGCCTTCGCCTGGCGGGCGTGCCGTTCGGTGAAGTCGAACGCGATCCTGCTGGCCTCGGGCGGCGCGTCGGTGGGCATCGGCATGGGCCAGGTCAACCGGGTCGACTCATGTCGGCTCGCCGTGGCCAGGGCCGGGGACCGGGCGGTCGGCTCGGTGTGCGCCAGCGACGCGTACTTCCCCTTCCCGGACAACATCGACGTCCTCGCGGGGGCCGGCGTCGCCGCCATCGCCGAACCGGGCGGCTCGATCCGCGACCACCTGGTCGTCGAGGCCTGCGAGCGCGCCGGTATTACCCTCTACTTCACCGGGCTCCGCCATTTCTACCACTGACGCCCCCGTCCTTCCCCCGCCGGTCGGGCGCCCGCGGCCGGCCCTCGCCCCCGCCGCGCCTCACTCCGGCACAGCGACCGCAATGGTGCCACCGTGGCGCCCGCACGACCACGGTGGTGCCACCGTGGCCACGCGAGGGCGACCGGAGTACCCGCGAGCCCGCGAAGAACTCGATGAACCGGAAGGCTGACACACGTTGACATCCTCCTCGCCCTGAAGGACGAGGATTCCTGCAGAAAGGCTGACCATGCGAACTATAGCAAACGGCGGGGAGCGGTACCGCTTGGCTCTCGCGGTATCGCCGCTCCCCGCTGGTGGCATCTTCCACGTTAGGTGTCAGCCTCTCTGCAGAGGTTCGCGGTTCGTAGCCCGGCCTTACTGCACCGGAGGGCTCCCCGCGCTGCCACCGCATGCCCTGCGGCGGTCGTACGTCACCCAGTTTACGGGCTTCCTCCCCGCCCTGAACGGCGGGGTTTCCGCCCGTGATGCCCGATGACCGCGCAAATCCTGGACGGAAAGGCCGCGGCGGCCGAGATCCGCAGCGCGATCGCGGAACGGGTCGCGGTCCTGGCCGAACGCGGGATCGTGCCCGGGCTGGGCACGGTCCTGGTCGGCGACGACCCCGGCAGTCGCGCCTACGTGAACGGCAAGCACCGGGACTGCGCCGAGGTCGGAATCGCGAGCATCCGGCGTGACCTGCCCGCCGACGCGACCCAGGAGCAGGTGGAGGCCGTCGTCGACGAGCTGAACGCCGATCCCGCCTGCACCGGGTACATCGTCCAGCTCCCGCTCCCGGCAGGCCTGGACGCGCACCGGGTGCTGCGCCGGATAGACCCGGCCAAGGACGCCGACGGCCTGCACCCGGTCAACCTAGGCAACCTGGTCCTCGGTGAGCGGGGACCGCTGCCGTGCACCCCGCGCGGGATCGTCGAACTGCTGCGGGTCTACGGGATCGAGATCGCGGGCGCGGACGTCACGGTGATCGGCCGCGGCATCACGGTGGGACGTTCGCTGGGCCTGCTGCTCACCCGGCGCAGCGAGAACGCGACCGTAACGCTCTGCCACACCGGCACCAAGGACCTGGCCGCGCACACCCGCGGGGCAGACATCGTGGTCGTGGCCGCGGGCGTGCCGGGCCTGCTCACCCCGGACATGGTCAAGCCCGGCTCGGCCGTACTCGACGTGGGGATCACCCGCACGGATGCGGGCCTGGTCGGCGACGTGGCCCCGCCGGTGGTGGAGGTGGCCGGCTGGCTGGCCCCGATGCCCGGCGGTGTGGGCCCGATGACCCGCGCGATGCTGCTCCTCAACGTCGTGGAAGCCGCCGAACGGGCCGCCTGATGGGAGCCCTTACGGATCGGCTTCCCGGAAGTCTCGCGTCCAGCGCCACCCCGTCCCCGGCAGGTTACTCTTCAGTAATACGATGTGATGAAGCAGGCAGAGCCCCTCATGGCGCTTTCCCTGCACTTTTTGGCAGGCTGTAGGTAGATGTGAACCCAATGCAAGGAGGTAGGCGTCGCCGATGAATATCGTCGTCTGCGTCAAGCAGGTCCCGGATACATGGGCTGAGCGGAAGCTGAAGCAAGGTGACGCCACTCTGGATCGTGAGTCTGTTGATGGCTTGATCAACGAGCTGGATGAGTACGCCATTGAGGAGGCCTTGCAGATCAAGGAGGCGCATGGGGGTGAGGTCACGGTGGTGACGATGGGCCCGGAGAAGGCGTCTGAATCGGTCCGCAAGGCGCTCTCGATGGGCGCGGACAAGGCCGTGCACCTGGTAGATGATGCGCTGGCGGGGTCGGATGCTCTGCAGACCTCCTACGCGCTGGCCCAGGTCCTGCAGAGCATCGGCTTCGACCTGGTGGTGCTGGGCGCGGAGTCGACCGATGCGCGGATGGGCGCGATGGCGGCGATGCTGGCCGAGCGGCTCGGGGTGGCGCAGCTTTCGCTGGCGTCCAAGGTGGAGATCGACGGTTCGCACGTCCGGGTCAACCGCCAGTCCGAGGATGGCTACTGGGTGGTGGAGTCCGATCTGCCCGCGGTGATCAGCGTGATGGAGAAGATCAACGAGCCCCGGTATCCGTCGTTCAAGGGCATCATGGCCGCGAAGAAGAAGCCGATGCAGGTGCTGAGCCTGGCTGAGGCCGGGATCGACTCGTCCCTGGTGGGCCTGGCGAACGCCGCCACCGAGGTCGTTGACTTCACCGAACGGCCGCCGCGCCAGGCCGGGACGATCGTCAAGGACGAGGGAGACGGCGGGACCAAGGCCGCCGAGTTCCTCGCCGCGGGCAAGTTCATCTGAGAAGGGGGGCGCGATATGGCTGAGGTTCTGGTCCTGGCCGAGCACACCGGCGGTGAGGTCAAGAAGGTCACGCTGGAGTTGCTGACGCTCGCGCGGCAGTTCGGCGAGCCGGCCGCGGTGTGGGCCGGTCCGGGCGCTGCGGAGGGCCAGTCCCGGCTGGCCGAATACGGCGCGGCGCGAGTGTATGTGGCCGACGGCGGCGAGTTCACCGGCTATGTGGCCGCCCCGGAGGCGGAACTGCTGGCCTCGCTGGTCGAACAGAAGTCGCCCGTGGCGGTGCTTTTGGCCTCCACCGGGCAGAACAAGGAAGTGGCGGGCCGGCTGGCGGTTAAGACGAACTCCGGCCTGCTCGCCGACGCGGTCGGGCTGACCGCGGGCGGCGACGGCCAGATCGTCGCCGAGCAGTCGGTCTTCGGCGGGGCCACGATCGTGCACTCGGCGGTCAAAACCGGCACCCCCGTTATCACCGTGCGGCCGAACTCGGTCGCCCCCGCCCCGGCCCCGGCCGCCGCCGAACTGGCCAACGTGGACCTGAGCCTCAGCGACGCGGCCAAGGGTGCCAAGGTCGCCGAGAAGGTGGTCCAGGAACGCGGGGAGCGCCCCGAGCTGGCCGAGGCGGCGATCGTGGTCTCCGGCGGCCGTGGCGTCGGCTCCGCGGACGGTTTTGAGCTGATCGAGAAGCTGGCCGACTCCCTGGGAGCGGCCGTGGGCGCGTCCCGGGCGGTGACCGATGCCGGCTGGTACCCGCACAAGTTCCAGGTCGGCCAGACCGGCATGACCGTCTCCCCGCAGCTGTACATGGCGATCGGCATCTCCGGCGCGATCCAGCACCGGGCCGGCATGCAGACCTCCAAGACCATCATCGCCGTGAACAAGGACCCCGAAGCACCCATCTTCGAACTGGCCGACTTCGGCGTGGTCGGCGACCTGTTCACCGTCGTCCCCCAGCTCATGGAGGACATCGCGAAACGATCAGGAGCCTGACCGCGCTCGCCCCCGGGCCGCGGCGGCTGGACCACCTGGCCCGGCGGGTCCTGCGTCCGCGGCGGGGGCAGCGGCCCCGGCAGGCGCAGCGGGCCCTGCGGCCCCGGCAGGCGCAGCGGGCCCGGCAGCCGCAGCGGCCCCGGCAGCCCCGGCAGCCGCAGCGGGCCCGGCGGCCCCGGCAGCCGCAGCGATCCCGGCAGGCGCAGCGGGCCCAGCGGCCCCGGCAGCCGCAGCGGG
>Ga0181530_10003980_pt1 | contig 16007 bp, 19 predicted proteins | sample PEATcosm2014_Bin_42_FD_119769 | JGI IMG/M metagenome (GOLD analysis project Ga0181530, IMG submission 119769) | Peatland microbial communities from MTU Mesocosm Facility, Houghton, MI, USA - PEATcosm2014_Bin10_60_metaG | ecosystem: Environmental > Terrestrial > Soil > Wetlands > Peat | place... | reverse complement strand
TCAAGACATTGGCCATGCCCCCGGAGGCTACATGCCCCCGCGGGCGTCAATGTCCCGGACGCTATTCTCGTTGGCCGGTTTTCAGGTGATAACCATTGGCCGGTTTTGGGTGATCGCTGAGGAGAAACAGGCTCGAACGCTGGCGGCGGCAAAATTTCGCGTGCTCGCGCTCGACTTCCGCGGCTACGGTAAATCGCGAGGACCGGGCGACTCCGACCCTGGGGATGCGCCGCTTCACCTGGATGTTCTGGCCGCAGTGCGCTATCTGCGAAAGACAGGCGCGAAGAGCGTGTCGGTGGTCGGAGGCAGCATGGGAGGAAGTGCCGCTGGCGATGCGTCGATCGCCTCGCAGCCGGGTGAGATCGATCGCCTGGTATTACTCGGAGCGGCGCCGGATGGCCCGGCTGACAAGCTGAAGTCGCCCATCCTGTTCATCGTCGCGCGCGACGATGCGAGCGAGGATGGACCGCGTCTCCCTGGGATTCGCCAGCAATACGAGAAGGCCCCCGAACCAAAAGAGCTGATCATTCTGGAGGGCTCGGCGCACGCTCAGTTTCTTTTCCAGACGAATCAAGGAGACCGCGTGATGCGCGAGGTCCTGCGGTTTCTCTCCGCGAAGTGAGCGCTTCGCCTGGGCCTTAGCAGGCCGCTGGGAAAAAGTATTTTTTCCCAGCAGTCTGACCTCAGCGGCTAAAGCCGGCATCGAGAATAAGTCAGTAATCGCAGCGCTGAAGCGCTGCGCCACCCAAAATCAAACCCAAAAGCCAGTTTTTCAGCAGCCTCTTAGCCCCTGCCAATGCGGGCCGCGCCGCCGCAGGCCCTATGCCTCGACCCAGTTGCTGCGCTCCAGGATGGTCGGCGGCTCGTACGTTTTTCCGCGCGCCAGTCGTTTCTCCTCACGCCGCGTCGTCCACAGCAGCACCGGACCCAGCACCGCGGGCAACATGCGCGACACGATCCCGGACTCCAGCTTGAACTCCTCGCGGAGCGCCCGAATCTGATCGCTGACTTTGCGGTCCACCTTCTTGAATTTCCGTTCCATCGCCCAGAGCGCCGAGCTGTAGACGCCGCTCAGCCGTCCCATCTCGCGCGCAAAGCGTTCCCGCACGCGCGCATCGGGCGAGTCTTTGTACCGCTTCCATCCCGCCAGCAAGGTGCGCGAAATGCGGTACAGGCTCGGCCCGTTCAGTTCGAAGTCGCGCCAGAACGCCCAATCGAGAAAACGTTTCGAGTCCTCCCGCGAAATCGCCGCATGTTTGAAATTGAACTTGAACTGTCCATGAACGTCGGCGTAGTCCACATCGCTCAGCATGCGGCCCTCTTCCGACATCTGCTGATACAGCGGAGTCCCCGGCACCGGCGTGTACAGCATGAATTGATGGAAGTCGGTGTCGTGGGAGACGGCGTGCTCGATTTCCGCCATGATGTTATCGGGCGTGTGGTGCTCCAGCCCGATGATGGTCGAACCCTGCACGCGAATCCCGTGCTCGCGCAGTTCGCGCGTCAGTTCCCGCGTGTCCGCGCCCTGCAGCTTGGTGTAGCCGGCCTGTGGAGATTCCAGTCCCATCCACAGCCACGACACGCCCAGCTCGACGAGTTCCTGCATGGTGTACTTGCGGATCGCGTTGGCCGACGCGAAGACAGACATCGTCCAGCTCTTGCCGTTTTCCTTCATCCGCTTCAGCAACTGCATGGCCCGCTCCCGATGCAGCAGGAAGTTTTCGTCCATGATGAAGAACGACTTCACTTTTAGCTCGCTCTCCATCCGGCACATGACTTCGAACAGGTCGTCCCCGGTCTCGAAGAAATTGACGAACTTGCCTTTGCCGCCGAAAAACGCCGAGGTGGTGCAGAAGTTGCATCCCATGGGGCAGCCGACCGAAGGAATAATCGTCGCCGCGGTCGAGCCCTTGCGGTCCGGCAAACGAATGCCCATGATGCGCGTGCGCATTCCGGAGACGATCGCCGGATGCCGGATGGGTGCGTTTTCGTCCTCGCCCAGATAGCGCCGCATCCAGGCAATGCCTTCCCCGCGCACAATGTGATCGGCATCGATCATCTTCTCGATCCCGGGGATCGCGGCCACATGCCCGCCCACAATGATCACCGACTGCGGCGAGAGTTCGCGCGTCATGCGACACATCTCGCGCACCTTGGCGACATTCACGATGATCGACGAAATGCCGACCACGTCGTACTGATTCGCTTTCAACTCACGGGCAAAGTCGTCGCGGGTGGGAAAGTCGAGCACGGCGCAGGGCGCGGAGATATTCGCCTGGATCATCATGATGCCCCAGGAGCGATGAAACATGCGCAGCGAGAAGCTGCCCTGCGCGCGCGTGACCTGATTGTGATAAAGCTCCATCGGATTGATGGAGCGGCTGCCGAACTCGTCGTCCTGCGCGTATGGCCCGAAGACCGAGCTCAGCAGAATGCGGGCGTGTGTGCCCTTGAAATGTGTGTCGGCGGCGCCGACCTGGCTACCAGGATTGCCGGCTTGAGGACTGCTGGTATGAATTTCCACTTCTGCTCTTCATCCGTTTCCCCCCACATGCCGTTACTGCAATCGTAATCGGACGCGGCTTTGCCGCAACGAGGCTCAGCAAGAAAACACAAAAAGATTACAAAGGGAGTTCCGCATTCGTACATGTACCTTTGGGTTATTTTCACCACAGAGTCACAGAGACACAGAGAAACCTAACTGCAAGGAAAAACCCGCTTATGGTCTTTACAGGTTTCGAGGTTCTCTCCGTGGCTCTGTGACTCTGTGGTGAAAAAAGGCAAATTAGGACACTACCCCGGTTCGGGTAGTGCCTGAAAAGTGCGGGTAAGAAAAACAGCGAACGCTTGCTAATCCCCTACGAGCGCCTTATTGTGAGGGCATGAGAACGGAACTTGCTGCCCTAAAGAACCTCATCTCCGAAGCCGATCTAATCCTCGAAACACTCCCGCCATTGCCAGAGAATCGCACCGCTCGGTGCCGTGAACTGCTGGCCTCCGCTCTTGCCCTGACGGGCGATCTGCTCAAGCAAGCCAAGACTCCCTCTGCTGTAGCTTTAGGCCGCAAGGGAGGGTCGGTTAGCGCTCGCAAGGGTAGTGACTACTTCCGCCAGCTTGCCGCAAAACGCAAGACGCATGGCGGAGGTAGACCGCGTAAGGAATCCGACTAGCTTCCCTGTACAATTGGTCTCTAAAACGAAAAGCCCGGCGCGGTGGCCGGGTTTCCGATGAGACCTAGACACCCTCATCCTACCCCGCATCGCGCACAGGTTGCAAGTGTGCGATGGCCACCTCCGACCTCTGGCGAGACCTTGCCGTTAGTTTCCAATCCATGCCCCAGTCATACGAATTTACTGCGACACGCCTGTACTTCATGGAACTACCAGATACAGAGCCAATTTGGTACCATCCAGCGCCTCCCGAAGCACTAGCAGAGTTTGATGTTATGGCAAGACGCGGTGCAAGAATGCTTATTCCTCCGCCGACTGGTGATCTAGCTAAGGCTTGGCTCGAAGCGTTGTGGGAAGAGGCTATTCACGGCCCTGTACGCGTACCAAGTGAAATTGTAGGGAAAGATCGCAGCGGGCGTCTTACAAATCTCCGAGGAAAGATTGATCGTGTATTCCAGGCTTCTTATGCTCTCTGTAGAAAATTCGAGTCCGAGGCATTGCAAGCCGAATTTGAAGAGAAACAACGCAACGATCCGAACAATTGGTCCCCGTTTCGTGCGGAGTTTGAAGTTTTCAAGAAACTCCGTGACATGAAGAGCCTACCGCACGAGCAAGTGCCTGAAGCGTTCGTGCGGGATGCAATTTCTCGCAGACTAGGGATCAAGCCTGAAGAGGTGACATGGGCACAGATTCGGCATGAAGTGACTAGCTTGCTTCCTTACTATCCAGCGATCACGGTGATACCCTCTGCTCCCGTGCCACAGACAACCAACCCTCCGGCAATTTCCAATGATGCGCAACGTAGGAAGCGCCGTCGAAAGAGAAGGCGAAAATCACGTCGCAGCAATCAGGAAGCGACGATAGCATCGCAAATCAGTCAACTCCGCCTGGAATGCAGATGGACAGAGGAAAAACTAGCGGAGAAAACGGGATTGGATGTGCGCACGGTACGACGGCATCTTTCAGGGGAAGCCGTGCCCCGCCTTAATAATCTTGCCATCTACGAAACTGCATTTAGTAAAGAATTGAAACGAAAGGTACTTGTAAAGCGAAACGCCCTGTAAACGCCCTCTAAATGCCCGCTTGAGTGCAAACTAACGCCCTTGAAACGCCAACGCCCCCATTCGACTATGCGAATGGAGGCGAAAATGATCCGAATTAGAGGACCACCAGTAGGGTAAAAAACGAATCGGGGCAGCGGCTAGGCTGCCCTGATTTTACATACTCCCCGCATTTTTCCTAGTGATTTCTTCATTTTACCCTTGACAAACAACGAGCGCTCGTAGTATATTCTAATCATGCTAAACGATACAAAAGACGCTGTTTCAATGACTTGCAAGGCTTGCGACCTCATGTGCCAGAGTATCGGGAAACACCGCAACGGATTGCGCCGTTTCCGCTGCCCGAAGTGCCGTCGCAGCTACACAGAGCCTCATCGCCGGACTCTGGACACGATGTACGTCTCGCAGGATAGCGCCGTTCTCGCTCTGCAACTGCTACTTGAGGGGAACTCGATTCGGAGCACTCAGCGGATTACTGGGCTGGATCAGAACACGATTATGCGGCTCCTGGTGAAAGCCGGAGAGCGCTGCCAAGCCTTGATGGATTCGAGAATGCGGAATCTCCACATGCAGCACATTCAGCTTGATGAAATTTGGACCTACGTGCAAAAGAAACGCGCGCAAGTCCGCGCTGGTGATTCACCTGAAATCGGCGATCAGTGGGTTTACGTAGCGATTGATGCTGACACGAAACTGATTCCTGCCTTCCACGTTGGCAAACGTCACATTGAAGATACGCAGACTTTTCTCTGGGACTTATACAGTCGCATCGAAGGCCGCACGCAGATCACCACTGACGGACTCCATCATTACACAGTAAGCGTTCCCGACACGTTCGGCGTAGATGTAGACTTCGCGCAGCTTGTGAAGTTGTTTGGGAACTTCGGGCAGGACAGCCCGGAAGCGAGGTACTCCCCAGGTCGCATCACGGAGGTTTTATCCAAAGTCCGGAGCGGCGATCCTGACCCTGAGCACATTTCGACTAGCTTTGTAGAGCGCCAGAATTTGACGATGCGAATGGCGATCCGCCGATTCACTCGCCTGACGAACGCTTTCAGCAAGAAATTGCTGAACCTAAAGATGGCCGTAGCGCTGCACTTCGCCTACTACAACTTCTGCCGCGTGCATTCGTCTCTGCGTGTCACTCCCGCGATGGAAGCGGGCTTAACCGACCACGTCTGGAGCATTGCCGAACTGCTAGGCGCAGCGTAATATTGCTGCGCCTTCAATGCGCTTTCCCCGCAGCAGGAGTATCTCTATGAGGTTGTGCGCTCTTAGTGTCCTCTTTCTGTGCCCCGCAGTTTTCTGCCAAAACCTCCCGCAACCACTTACCCAAATCGACGCTTGTCGGAAAATTAAGAACTCGGTGGTCCAAGTTGACACTGACACTATGCATGGCACTGGGTTCGTCGTCGATTCTAACGGTTGGATCATGACTGCCCTGCACGTTGTAGCCGATCCAGTAACCTTGGTTAAGCGTGAGAACCTCTCTGTATCCCTGTTCGGCCATCCGCGCCCAATTCAGGCTGAGATAGTTTCCCCACTTGATGATGTCGCACGCCTTCGGGATTTCGTCATCTTGAAAATTGAAAAGGCCAACATGTCTGCGTTGGAATTGGGAAAGGATGTCGACATCGAAGATGGTTCCCCAATCGTCATCGTAGGGCTGCCGCTCAGTGCTATCTTCCGCATACCCATCAAGCCTGTTCCGCCCTTCTGCCTCGCTGGCACAATAGCGGCGCAAACTGCGCTCCCATTGGGGAACTTGCAATTCCTTCACACCGTTTACTTCCAAGGTGTATCGATAAAGGGCATATCCGGAGCACCAATCGTATCGCTCGTCACTGGCAAGGTAATCGGCATCGTCAGCATTCGTTTGACTGGCATCAGTAAGGGGCTTGAAGACGCCAAGAATAGTCTTACTGAGGGAGCACCCGGCACCCAGGCGAGTATTCAGTTGGGCAGTGCTGATGTCGGTAAGAGTGTCGCGGGTTTGATCGAAGCTCTGGACGAACAATTGGCTAATGGCTTGGGCGCTGGCACTGGCGCAGCCGATGCCGCTTATGCTCTGAAAAAGGCTCAGCGAAACTACCACAAATCCCATTAAACGGTACTGGCGCAGATTAGCCCGAAAGGAGCTAGGGCGATGAAAGCGGAGCGGTTCATTGGGGCCATATTTGGCTTGCTGGCTGGAGTTAGTGCTTACCTCCTTTTCGGCTTTCATTTCTGGCAATCCCTCGTTATTGCATGGTTTGTCGGCTTGCTATTTGCCTTCCTGATGGCCATCCTGATTGCAGTCAAAAAGTGGGATTTGTGACTACCCGCACTTTTCAGGCAGCACCCCGGTTCGAACCAGCTTGAACCCGGCTTGCCATCTGGCCTAGAATCGGTCCTCCATGGCGTCGGAACCGCTGCAAGTCGAGCGTCTGGACCGCGGCGTACTCAGCTTTCGCGGCCCGTTGACTATGGAGAACTCGGCGCCTTTCCTGAATGCGATCCGGCGCGAAGATGCTCCCACAGTGATCCTCGATTTCTCCGGTGTCCCTTACCTCGACTCCTCGGGCCTGGGTTCGCTGGTCAGCGCCTGCACTTCCTGCGCGAAGGCCGGACGGCGAGTTGCCCTCACCGGCGTGAACCAGCGCGTGCGCCGCGTTTTCGAAATCACCAAAGTCGAACAGGTCTTGCTCATGTTCCCCACACTCTCCGATGCTCTGGAAGCTTTGACCAACGCAGGTACGGCCTAACGGCGGGCACACATTTGGAAGAGATTACGGCGGAGGTGGGCTCTACTTCGCGGGGCGTAGCTCAATGGCGATCCGATTCACTACTTCCTCGACTGCGCGCGCAACCTGGGGCGAAACTGGGCTCCCGATCTCAAATTGTTTTCCTTCGATGCCATACACTCGCAGCCGTACCGGAAGACGATCCAGGGCGCGGGCCAGTGCGATGGCCTGGGCGACTCCAAGGCCATGGGTTGATGCGGCAGACGTGGCGAACACCGGCAGGTGCTGCCCATCCCACACATGCACGGCGCCCGCGGAGGCGCCAGTGACGACCGCGTCAATCAGGGTCACGTCCTGAACGCCGCTCCATGCCGCCATGAGCTCGGAGGGCTCGCCCGAGCACACTTCTGCAGCAATGCCGAGCGCGCGCAGGCGTTCTGCCGCCAGGATACCGGCGCCGTCGTCTCCTCGCTGCCGGTTGCCGCAGCCAAGAATCAGCATGTCAGGGAAACCCGCGTCGTGATCTTTACCCGGCGATCTTACTCGCTTGGAATTCTCACAGCTACCGCAGCCCATTACGAATTGTCATCCTGAGCACAGCGAGGGGATCTTGGGGTTTGCCCGCAGCGGCGATACTGGTGGTGCAAGCTAGAACCTGGATCCCTCGCTACGCTCGGGATGACAAGCGTGTGTTTAGTCCACGCTTTTAGTCCACGCTACAGCTGATGACGGCCTTAGTCGCGCTCGATCACGACTTTCAAGAAGTGGGTGGCGCACGAGATGCACGGGTCATAACAGCGCACGGCCTGCTCACATTTCCAGGTCGCTTCTTCGAGAGACCAGGCGGCCAGTTGGGCGGCGTATTCGCGGAGGTCGTCTTCGATCCGCTTCTGGTTTTGCGAAGTGGGAGGAACAATCTTGGCGGTAACGATCAGTCCATTCTCATCAATCGCGTAGCGGTGGTAGAGGATGCCGCGCGGCGCCTCGGTAATCGCCTGGCCGACGCCCCTGCGGTTGGGGGCCGGAACGCGCGACACAGCCGGCGGCTCGTACTCATTGATCACCCGCAGTGCCTCAGCACAGGCAAACACCAGCTCCACCGCCCGCACCACGATGCTGCGGAACAGGTTTTTCACCGGCGGCTTGAGACCCACTACGAGCGCCGCCTTCTGCGCCACCTCGGGGAGTTTGTCAAAGTTCAGGTTAAAGCGCGCCAGCGGTCCGACGAGGTAGGATCCTCTCCCGCGCACCACCGACTGCAGCGCGTTGGAGTGTTTGACATGATACTCGGAGAAACGGTCTTCGTACTCCGCGGCGTCAATATCAAGTCCCCGGTTCGAAACCAGGCGGCCCTCGTTGAACGGATATTCCTGGGGATGGCGCAGAGCTACGAACTCATAGTCCTGCTCGAAGTCCGGAAACTCCAGCGTGGAAGTCCAGCGCACCGCCTCCAGCGAAGCTTCCAGCGCCCACTCCAGTTCGCTCACCAACTCTCGCAACTGACTCTTGGCCGGCGCTTTGTGGAACCCGCCCACGGCCGCAGAAATGGGATGAATCTCCCGCCCTCCCAGCAACTGCACCAGCCGGTTCCCGATCTTCTTCAGCCGGAGCGCCTTCTCGACCACAGGGCGGTGATCCTTGGCCATCTCGATGACATCCTGATAGCCGAGAAAATCCGGGGCGTGCAGCATGTAGATATGCAGAGCGTGGCTCTCGATCCATTCCCCGCAGTAGAACAGACGCCGCAGCAACCGGACCTCGGGAGCAATCTGGATTCCCAGGGCACGCTCGATGGCATGGATGGCGCTCATCTGGTAAGCGATGGGGCAGATGCCGCAAATCCGCGCCGTAATGTCGGGCGCTTCGGAAAAATGGCGGCCACGAAGGAAGGCTTCAAACAGCCGCGGCGGTTCGTAAATTCTCAGCTTCACCTCGGACACGTGGTTGCCGGCCATCTTGATGTACAGCGCTCCTTCGCCCTCCACTCGCGCCAGCGTGTCTACCTTGATCGTTCTGCCGCCCCGTCCGGTCATGCGCGCTCACACTCCTCACTGGCTTTGCGGAACTGCCATGCCCAGGCATTGAAGCTGCGGAAAGCGCGCGAGATCTGATCGCCAGACTGTCCCAGAATCCGGAATTGGCTGGTCAGCGACGCGGTATTCGGAGTCTCCATCGGCCCGTAGCAGCCGTAGCAGCCGCGGTCGTAGCTCGGGCACAGAGCGCCGCAGCCGGCGTGGGTGACCGGGCCCAGACACGGGACACCGCGCGCCACCGCAATGCACACGGCCGCCTTCCGCTTGCACTCCATACAGACGCTGTAGGTGGGAATATTCGGTTTCCGCCCTACCAGCGTCGCCGTGAGCAGCTCGATCAACTGATATTTGTTGATGGGGCAGCCGCGCAGTTCGAAATCCACCGGCACATGCTCGGCGATCGGGGTGGAGAGTTTCAGCGTGCTGATGAACTGCGGCGAAGCATACACCGCCCGGACAAACTCATCTACATCCTTCCAGTTCCTCAGTGCCTGAATTCCTCCTGCGGTGGCGCAGGCCCCGATGGTGATAAGGGTTTTGCATTTCCGCCGAATTTCCTGAATCCGCTGGGCGTCGTGATGAGTCGTGATCGAGCCCTCCACCAGTCCAATGTCGTACGGACCTTTGAGCATGGTGCGAGTCGCCTCGGGGAAATACGCGATTTCGACCGCTCCGACAACTCCCAGCAGCTCATCCTCGGCGTCGAGCAGGCATAACTGGCAGCCGTCGCACGAAGCGAACTTGAACACACCAATCTTCGGTTTAGCCTGGGCCTTAGGAGCTTTGCGCTTGGAATCAGAGCTCATACTTCTCCAGTAACGGCCGCATCTGTTCATAGGCGAAGACCGGGCCGTCTTTGCAGATGAAGTGCGGTCCGTATTGGCAATGCCCGCAAAAGCCGACGGCGCACTTCATGTTCCGTTCCATGGAAAGGTAAACGTCATTGCGGCTGAGGCCGTGCGAGATGAGTTCGCGAGCCACAAAGCGCATCATGATTTCAGGTCCACACACCATCGCTACCGACTGGGAAGGCTTCAGGCGCGCGTACTTGAACAGGGTCGTGACCACGCCCACGTGCCCCCGCCAGCTCATCCCGCCGTAATCGACCGTGACCAGCACCTGGGTCTCGCGCTGCCGTGCCCAGGCCACCAGTTCCTGCCGATAGAGGAGGTCATGCGGGCTGCGCGCCCCGTAGAGCACGACCAGGCGTCCGTAGTCCTCGCGGTGGCGCAGCACTTCGTAGATCACCGGCCGCAACGGCGCCAGGCCAATGCCGCCCGCCACCACGATCACATCGCGCCCGCGCGCCGCATCTACCGGCCAGCCTGTGCCGAACGGACCGCGGACGCCGACGCCGGCCCCCACGCGCTGGGTCACAAAAGCATTGGTCGCCTGACCGACGGACCGCACGGTATACACCAACTGCTTGTGCTCGGCCGGGTTGCCGCTGATTGAGATGGGCAGTTCGCCCACTCCAAACACCCACAGCATGCTGAACTGGCCTGGCTGGAATGAACTTCCGTTCGCTCCCTCCTCCGGCGCGAGCTTCAATGTAAAAGTGTCGGGAGTCTCCTTGGAGACGGACTGCACCAAGTAAGGCTGAGGGAGCATGGGATCGGTTGTAACCGCTGTCGCCATAGTGAGTCTCACCGTACCGCGTACACGTCGAGCAACTGCATGCGCGTGGCCTCCAGCCGCCTTTCCATGATCTGGGCGAAGCGCTTCAACACCTCGTAGCCGAGATCGTGATTCTGTTCACACTTGGCGCGCAGGCACTTGCCGTCAAGCGAGATGGCCCGTATGTCCTGCGTCGCATGCGCATGGAACTTCCATAGATAGGGCGGCAGCAGCCACGACCACCCCAGAATGTCGCCATCCTCCAACGTCTCGACCACAATCGGCTTGCGCTGGGGGGCAAACAGTTCCAGCGCCACCTTGCCCGACCGAATCAGATAGAACTCGTTGGCTTCCTCGCCCTCTTTGAAGATGTAAGTGCCGGGGTGGAAGCGGACGTTGGCCGCACAGCCGGCTAACAAGCCCGTGTAGTAGGACTCGAGGTCGGCAAAGAATGGATGTTCCGCAATAATCCGCTCAAGGGTTTCCATGACTGCCTCCTTCCCGCAGGGCCCGAACCTCTTCGGTGATGTCAATGCCCACGGGACACCAGGTAATGCAGCGCCCGCAGCCCACGCATCCAGAACTGCCGAACTGATCGATCCACGCCGCCAGCTTGTGCGTCATCCACTGCCGGTAGCGCGCCTTGCTGGAGGTGCGCACACTGCCTCCATGAATATAGGAAAAACTCTGGGTGAAGCAGGAATCCCACCGCCGCCAGCGTTCCGCATGGTCGCCGGTTACGTCGGTCGTGTCTTCGACGGTGGTGCAGAAGCAGGTGGGGCAAACCATGGTGCAGTTGGCGCAGGTCAGGCAGCGGGCAGCGACGTTATCCCAGCGGGGATGGTCGAAGTTCTGATACAGGAGTTCCTTGATGCCGTTGGTGTCGATGCTGCGCACCTGCTGGCTGGCAGCTTTTTCGACTCCCGCTTCCGCTTCGTGCAGGTCAGCGTCGGTGGCGGAACTGGTCTGCACCTCGGTCAGCAATTCGGCGCCACGGTCGCTTCCCGCCCGCACCAGAAAGCGATGGCCTTTCGGCCCCAGCAACTCCGTGAGCACCAGGTCCGCCCCGTTAGCCACACCGGGCCCCGTTTCCATGGACCGGCAAAAGCACGTCGCGGCCGACTGCGTGCATTGCACCGCGATCAAAAATGCGCCTGAGCGGCGGGCTCCGTAGATGGGATCGTGATACTTGTCTTCCAGCAGCACGCGGTCCTGGGCAGCGATCGCCGCCAGTTCGCAGGCCCGCACACCCAGGAACGCTTGCGGCGCCTTGGGCTTGGTTTCGTTATTCAGGATGCGGAAGGTCCCGCCTTGACGTTCGGCGGACAAGAGACGTACATCGGCCGGGTGCAGATACTTCTTCCAGCTCTGTGGGCCCACGACATAGCCGAACAGAGCCTCATCATCGCGCCGCTTCAACCGGTAGTGTCCTGGCGCCTGCTCATCCGTCCAGCCCGCGGGCAGGTCTTCGACCGATTCCAACCGATCGTAGACGATCGCCCCATCGCGCACCGTCGGCCCAACGACCGCATAGCCCTTGCGCACCAGCGCCGCGATCAGTTTCCCCAGTTCGCTTGCCCGCAGAATGGCATGAACTTCTTGCGACACCGCTTCACTCCACGATGTTTCCCGGGTTGCTAACACGCTTTCAGCAACCAAAAAGACCTCCTTGCCCTAGGGCTTAACCAGGAGATCGCTGCTGCTTCGTTGTCATTCCCTCGACCGGTTCGGGATACTAAAGCCAGCGTACCACAGCGCAGCGAAGATCGTTTGCGTGTCGCACTCCAGGGGCGACACAGAGAGACGTAACAAGCCAGAAGGATTTTGGCATACACGCCGAAACGCGCCAGTGACCTCCGTCACGGAAGAGTGTGATTGTGGAGGGGCGGTTTTGCGACTGAACTTTCTTACGCGGCGCGACCGGGATTTGTCCTCTTCGCGCCTCCGGCGTTGACCGCGTCGAGACGGATGCGGGTCGCCCGCGTGGTCTCCTCCACCAGTTCGCCGTTGAACTTGCCACCCTCACCTGCCATTACCGAACCGGCGGCGAGCGCGAAGCGCAACGCGTCCGCCTGATCGTCAAAATACAAAACGACCTGTCCCGACATAGTACTTCTCCCTGGGCTAAGGCCCAAAATCCGTGAGCGTGCGTCTTGGAAAGATCAATACGAGCGAAAGCACTCCGACGAGCGTGGGCGCGACGGACTTTTCCTGATTCTCAGAGCATACGCATTCCGCTCAAAGTGATTCCCTTGGTTCCGGGCGACTCGGTAGGACATTCCCCACGCTTTTTCAGATAGCACATCGGTGCCGTTCGGATTCGAGTATCATGCGGTGGGATCCCATGCGTCGCACACTGGCCATCATTCTTTTTCTTTGTGGGACGGCATGGCCTCTGCAGGCTTCCGATAAGGCTGTTCTCGGCTCCTGGGAGGGAGAATCCAAGTGCACCGTTCCGGATTCCCCTTGCCACGACGAGCATGTGCTCTATCAGATCACGGAGGACAAGAAGGATCCGTGGCAGTTAAATCTGGATGCGTACAAGATTATCGAAGGAGCGCCGGAATTCATGTTTACGCTGGCCTGTCATTATGAAGCGAAGGCGGGTGCCTTGAGCTGCACGTCCAGCACGAAAGCAAAAGACGATTGGGAATTCCATGTACTAGGCGATGTCATGTCCGGCAGGCTGATTATCGATGACGGCAAGACGCTCTATCGCCGTATCACACTACGCAGGGGCCCGAACTAATTCCATGCCCGTTCTGATCTCCATGCTTCGCGGCGTCAACGTCGGTCCTCATAACCGAATCAAAATGGACGCCCTCCGCGCCCTTTACGTTTCCCTGAATCTCAAAGATCCGCGCACTTACGTGCAGAGCGGGAATGTCATCTTCCTGACGAAAGAGAAGAGCGCCTCCCAACTGGCAAGAAAGATCCAGGATGCGATCGCGCGCAAATTTGGTTTTAGTCCCCACGTGATTCTGCGCACACCGGAGGAATTCAAGCGCGCGATCGCCGCCAATCCGTTCGCGGGGCGGCAAGGCCTCAATCCCGGCAAGTTGCTGGTAACCTTCCTCGCCAGCGAACCCAGCGCCGAAGCGCGAGCCGAGCTTCTCGCCCTGAAGCCCAACCCCGAAGAACTGCATCTGGTGGGCCGAGAACTCTACATCTACTTCCCCAATGGCGCTGGCCGCTCGAAGCTGCAGTGGTCCTCGCTCGACAAGAAGCTCGGGACCACCGGTACCGCCCGCAACTGGAACAGCGTCACCAAGATGCTGGAAATGGCCGACGAAATGGCCCGATGATCGGGACCCGCAGTAATCACAATGATTAGTCGGTGCTGCGTCGAGTGAGGCCGATGACCGTCAATGCGGAACCGATGCCCAGCCAGGCGACTCCCGTCCACTTCCAGTCAACCGCAATGCAAGTGCTGCCACTACTACAGCTGAGGCTGTTCTGGTTGCTCAGGCCGTAGCCCAGTGCTCCGGCGCCACCAGCCATCACTCCGGCGCCGACGTAGGTCATGATCTTCCCGCCCTTCGTCCAGTGCTTCTGCTTGGCCGGCTGGTTCGCAGGAGCGCCAGGTTCCTGGCCAAAGGTCGCGTGGAAGTTACGAATTCCAGCACCCAATGCCGCGGGAGGAGGCAACAGCTTCGGTGAAACCAACTCCTGGGCCGATGCTGGCAAAGAAGCAAACGAGATCGCTATCACAAGGAGGATGGCCCACAAACGCGTCATGAGAATCACCTTCCAAGGTTCGAGTTGGATTGCAAACCGCCGGCAGCAGTCTAGTGGCTGCACTGAAAGCTTGTAAAGACTTATTGAGGCCCTGCAGCATCAGTACGACCTGAACGTGCCTCCAGGATTTCTTGGTGCAGAAGAAATTGTTGGGCGCCACGGCGGACGATTTTCGGACAAGAACAAGCCGCCTACCTCCGGTTTGCCGACGGCCAAGAAGGTATTATAGGTCGAGGAGCAGGGAGCCGTGACCACGCGTCAACACAAGCTTCACAAACCCAGGATGCACACTCAACTCGACCGAGCCGCAGTCCAGATCTTTGCCGCTAACGATCGCATGAACCAGATTCTGATCGAACAGCTTGACCCTGCCGCCTGGAGAGCAAAAACGACAGCCAAACCGCCCGGCAAGGTCCGCACCATTGCGGCGATCTTCACGCACATGCACAATGTCCGCTGCAAGTGGGTCAGGCTTACCGCTCCGCATTTGAAGGTTCCGGCACAGCTCAACCGCGCGCGCTGCACACCGCTGCAGGCCCGCGCGGGACTAGGCGAGAGTGCCGCTCGCTGCGCGAAAATGCTCGCGGAAGGGCTCGGCGGTGGGGGCCGCGTCGAGAAGTTTCGCAGAGACGGCTGGGCGCGGCCCTGGCCGCTTGGCGTGGAAATGCTGTGCTACATGCTTTCTCACGAAGCCCACCATCGCGGGCAGGTTTGTATGCTCGCGCATCAACTCGGATTCCCGCTGCCGATCAAGGTGACGTCCGGGCTCTGGAATTGGGAAAAGCTGTGGAAGGAATGCGGGTCGCCCGACGGGCCGGGCTACGCTGGTCGTGGAGAGAAGATTTGAACCTCGGCCCTCAGCGGACTCCTTCCGGTTTGGGACGGCACAACCAGAATCCCTGCGCATCTGCATGAACGTTTTTGTCCCGCAAGCCCTCTCCTACTACCTTTCATTTCTTGCCGAGGAGGTCCCTCCACCCACCGGACTTCAAATGGGGCCCCAAGACAGACGAGTTCGGAATGCGTTGAACTGTGCGTATCGATTGGCATCATTTGCCGCTGGCGATTACCGGTGCACTGCGTGCGGCGGCGAGCCCTCCGGGCCACCAGTTCCAATCGCCTGCAACGCGAAGAAGGGCCGGTCCGATCACAATGCGAACCAGTGTTGCGTCAATGAACACGGCTACGGCCAGCGTAAATCCGAGCATCTTCACCACCAGGAAGCTCCCGAAGGTGAAGGCCGCGAATACCACAATCATGATCGCGGCGGCGCTCGTAATCAGTCCTGCGGTTCTGGCGAGCCCCTCGGGGATTGCCTCCAATTCACTGAGCCCGCTCCTCCTCGCTTCGAGGACTCGCGCGACCAAAAACACTTCGTAATCCATGCTTAGTCCGAAGACGATGGCAAATGAGACGATTGGCACAATGGGAAATATGCTGCCCGTTCCCTCAGGAACTCCCAGGAAGCGACACCCGTGTCCGTCCTGAAACACTAGAACCAATGCTCCAAAGGAGGCCGCAACCGAGAGCAAGTTCAGAGCAATGGCCTTCACCGCGGCGAAAAGCGATCGGAACCCGCCAAGAAGCGCCACAAGCGTCCCTACCACCACCAACGCCATTACCGAAGCGAACCGGTCCCTCACAATCGTTTGATAGTCGGCAGTT
>Ga0181530_10003973_pt1 | contig 16028 bp, 10 predicted proteins | sample PEATcosm2014_Bin_42_FD_119769 | JGI IMG/M metagenome (GOLD analysis project Ga0181530, IMG submission 119769) | Peatland microbial communities from MTU Mesocosm Facility, Houghton, MI, USA - PEATcosm2014_Bin10_60_metaG | ecosystem: Environmental > Terrestrial > Soil > Wetlands > Peat | place... | reverse complement strand
TAGCGCCGGCTTCCCAGCCGGCTGTAGCGTGGGTCTCCTGACCCACGCTTTGCAATCATTCAATGGTTCCCATGCCAGTGCACCGAGCACTTGGAAGATCCCGGAGTCCACAAGCCTGGTTAGTCCGAGAAGTGATACCACGGACCCGCAATTTGCCGAATGTAGAGCTTTCCTAATCTCTCACTCGCGCTGCAGTTGCTCTTGGCTCCGAAATCCTTGAATAGATAACCTTCGTGATGCAACAGGACATCGGTATCAATGAGGAATTGGACCGACACTCCGCCATCATCGCAGCGCGCCCCGAAGAGCGCTCTTATGTGAGTCGGCTTCTTTTCCATTGCAATAAAACCAAACTCTGCATCGCATGGAGCTTGGCATGAAATCGTTCCGTTTCTTAGCCCGTCCACAACTTTGGAATACTCGATAACATGCCGTGCGAAGATTCGGTCGGATATCGCCTCTCCTATCGAACCCGCGCAAAACCATGCGGCCGCAACAGACAATAGGCAAACCAGAGATGGAGCTGCCCAAAGACGAGAATACTTCCGCCATTCTTTGAAACCCCGTATCGCGACAATTACAGACATGACCGGCAGTGCTACAAGGAGAAAGAGAGAGAGGAATAGACAAATAGACTCCGGCCAAGCAACGTCCAATACGCTCAATACAAAGTAACCAAAACCGACAAAGAAAGCCGTCCAAATCATCTTTGTCACAATTGATCTCTCCAATTCGAAGTGACGGGTCGCCCAAATCCTGCGAAGCAAACTTACCACGAAATAGGCTGCCCGGGTCTGCTGACCCGCCGACTCGCTTACTTGTTCCCTCGTTCCCCGTCTTTAGTGCCTCTTGTCACAGGACGTTCATACTCCGCGTGTGATAGCATCCGGTTTTTGACTGGTCGCCCGGCGGAAATCCCTCCCACTTTCGCCCCGCGCCGCCTGAGACCTCCGACCCGAGATCTCTATATGGACGAGGAAGACGGCAGACCGGGAGCCCGATCCCGGCAACTCGGCCCCTCAAGCGCCCCCTCAGGCGTTGCCCTCCAATCCCTGTTCCAGCCTAGATCGGGTCAGAACCCCCGTGCCACATCCTTCCGCGTTTTTTGCGAAAGGGTGGGAAACCTCTCATATTTCGAGCAGCTTCGAGGTTGGCGTATCGCAGCAAGGGCTAAAGCCCAAAACGTTAATGGACGCTTTTTCGGCACGACTGAAGTCGTGCCCTGTTACAAAGCCCCGACCGAATCGACCTCTGCTCCGACGGCGGACACCTCCGAGCAAGCAGCCCTCAGCTACCGACTACTGGCTACCGGCTGTTCACTGTCTGCTGTCTACTGTTTGCTGTTAGCCATTTGCTGTTAGCTGTCAACGAAGGAGAACCAAATGAAAACGTACCAGGGAAGTGAGATCCGCAACGTAGCTGTAGTGGGGCATGCACACTGCGGCAAAACCACCCTTATTGCCGCTCTGCTGCATGCCGCGAAAATGACTCCCACCCAGGGCCGCGTGGAAGACGGCTCGGCCGCCACCGCCTACGACGAAGAGGAAGTGGCCCGCGGCATCACCATGCAAAACGCCGTCGCCTATGCCGAGTGGCAGGGCGTCAAGATCAACTTCGTCGATACCCCCGGCTTCCACATGTTTACCCACGAAGCCCGCGCCGCGCTCTTTCCCGTTGAATCCGCCATCGTCGTGGTTAATGCCCAGTCCGGCATCGAGCCCATTACCGAGCGCGTGTGGAGATTCGCTGAAGAAGCCAACGTGCCCCGCATCGTTCTCGTCAATCAGATGGACAATCCCAAGGCCGGCGGCGGGGGCGGCTTGAGCGCGCTGCTCGACGAACTCACCGAGCGCTGGGGCCGCAACTGTGTTCCCGTCCAGTTGCCCATCGTCGACGCCCAGGGCTTTCACGGCGTGGTCGATCTCGTCACCATGGAGGCGTACACCTACACCCCCGGCGGCGATGGCCGCGGCAAAGCATCCGCAGAAATTCCCGCGGCTCTAGCGGCCGACGCCAAAGCCCGCCACGAAGCTCTCGTTGAGCTGGTTGCCGAAGGCAAAGACGAGTTGATGGAGGAGTATTTCGAGAAAGGCACCATCCCCGAAGATCACCTGATCGCCGCGCTCCACGAAGCTATCCGCGAAGATCGCATCTTCCCGGTGCTCTTTTCGAGCGGCCTCGCCAATATGGCGCTCGATCATCTTCTCGACTTCTTGAAGGTCTACACGCCCGCGCCCACTGAGCGTGCGGCCATCACCGGCGTGTCCATTTCCGACCAGTCAGGCTCGCCCGACGCCGATGCGCCCGTGCGCAAGGTCAGCGACGCCGAGCCCGTCACCGCAATCGTTTTTAAAACCATGGCCGACCCATTTGCCGGCCGCATCACGTTCTTCAAGGTGATTGGCGGCGTGGTCAAAAACGACGCTACGCTCGAAAACTTTGCGCGCCGATCATCGGAGCGCCTCGCCCATCTCAGCATCATGCAGGGCCGCAAGGCCGTCGAAGTGCCGGAACTGCACGCCGGCGACCTTGGCGCCGTGGCCAAGCTGCGCGACACGCTCACCGGCGACACTCTTGGGGCAAAGGGCGCCGACTTCCAGGTCGCGCTGCCCGTGCCGCCTGAGCCTGCCATGACCTACGCCATCGAGCCCAAGTCCCGCGCCGATGAGGACAAGCTCGCGCCCGCCATTCACAAGCTCATGGAAGAGGACTTGCTCATCCGCTTCTTCCGCGACCCGCAGACCAACGAGTTCCTCATCGCGGGTGCGGGCCAGCCGCACATTGAGGCCATCGTCAGCCGCCTGAAAAAGCGCTACCACGCTGAAGTCACGCTCAAGGCGCCGAAGGTCCCCTACCGCGAGACGATACGCGGGCGCGCGGAGGCCCAGGGCCGGCACAAAAAACAGTCGGGCGGCCACGGCCAATTCGGCGACTGCAAAATCCGCATGGAGCCCATGCCTCGCGGTGGAGGTTTCGTGTTCGAGAATGACATCTTCGGCGGAGCCATTCCCCGCAACTTCATCCCTGCAGTCGAAAAAGGCATCGTGGAGACGGCCGCGCGCGGTTTCCTCGCCGGCTATCCGTTTGTCGACTTCAAAGTCACCCTCTTCGACGGCTCCTACCACGACGTGGATTCGAACGAGCTCAGCTTCAAGACCGCCGGCCGCATTGCCTTCCGTAAAGCCGTGGAGCAGGCCAAGCCCTGTCTTCTCGAGCCCATCATGAAGGTCGCCATCGAGGCTCCCGACGAGTTTGCCGGAACCCTCATGGGCGATCTCAACTCACGACGCGGCCGCGTGCAGGGCATGGAGAGCAAAGGTCGCACTACGGTCATCAATGCCGAAGTGCCCATGGCCGAGATGCTCACCTACGGAACACTGCTCACTTCGATGACGCAAGGCAAAGGCAGTTACCGCATGGAAGTGGACCACTACGAAATCGTGCCGCAGATCGTCGCCGAAAAAATCCTCGCCAACGCGAAGAAACCGATCGAGGAAGAGGAAGAGTAATCGCAACTGTAGCGCCGGTTTCCCAACCGGCTGTAGCGCGGGCTTCCCAGCCCGCGCTGCTTCTCGGCGCGGTCACAGCCGCCCCCAAAAAACGTTCAGGCGGAAGAAGAGACTGTTCCAGTCTCCCCCTCCGCCCGGGCCCATCCTAAAAAATCTGCTCTTGTCCTTTTCTGCGCGCCGTGCGATCGTTTCCGCTACCGATCACGCTTCCGCGGATTGAATGTCTTGCACGTGGATTACCTTCGCCTGCTCATCGAGCTGGCCCGTTACCTTCACCGTTTTGCCCTCGAACTGCTTGGCTTTATCCGAGTCGTCCAGCCCGTAGACTTGGCCGGATGAATCGCGCAGCATGTACTGATCGCCATTCTTGACGACGGTTCCGGTATAGGTTGAGGCGGCTGTTGTCTGGCCCTGATTGGGCTGCGGCTGTGCCTGATCGGGCTGCTGTTGCGCCTGCGGCTGCGCAATTGCGGAGCCGACGGCCCCAGAGTGGCCTCCCCACGCCAATGCAAATGCCAATACCACTGCGCAGATGGCAGTCAGGCCGATTAGATCGCGCTTAAACGAACGCATAACGAGTACCTCCGGGGGTTGAATTAGCCTGGACTTTTTTATTCGCGCGGCCCAGGCGCGGAGACTCCAGCATCTCGCGGGCCAAACCGGCACCAACCGAATCGTTGCGATTTCACAGGCCCACAGCCGCCGTTCGGGCAAAAAATTTCCGCCTGATGCAGGTAAAAACTACCAGCGCGGGTAAAAAGTGCGAGCCGGCCGATCCTTCCTCGTCTTCGCTCGCGTGCCGGGACCGATCGAGTCCAAGCCTCGGCAAAGTGGAGTTTCCCTCCGAGGCGCAGCGTGCGGTGGATATTCCCTAATCCCTGTCTACTAACCACTAACTGACCACGGATCACTGTCCACTGTCTCTCGGCGGTGGTATTCTGGCGCGTCGTCGCAAATGCACGAGGAGGATGACGTGAGAAAAGGCATCATCATATTGATTGGGATATCGACCGGGGCGTTGGCATTCCTTGCCGGGTGCGGCAATCAGGGCCCCCAGATTCACATTCCACCGAAGTGGCAGGGCGCTCCCTACCATCTTTCATTTGGCGCGCCGCCGGCCAAGCCCAACCCGTCGGGACTCACCATTCCGCCCATCAAATGGGTGGCCAACCCCGACATGCTGGAGACCCGAGCCGACCTGGTCGTCGAATTCGACTCCTCGACAGCAAAGGGTCAAGGGGGCCAGGGACCAGTGACGAACCAGATGGCCATGGGAGCGGTGGACATCTCGGGCGCAGAGGGCCAGTTGCCCACCGACTACGTGAACAAGGCCAGCACCGATCTCGCCAAAATGCTCGGCGCCTACTGCATGAAGGGCAAGATCAAAATCTCGGTTGCCCTCACCCGCTCGTCCATCCCCATGAACCCGACCGACGACCAGATCAACGCCAAACGCCTTTCGGACTGGACGCCGATCGAGCTCGACTTCAAGAACCCGCATCCGAAGTGCTGAGGCGACGATCTCCGACCACTGTCCTGTCAATCTGAGCGAAGTGGGCCGCGCCTCACGCGGCCCTTGAATCAGGCTTCCTGGATTGCCAACCCCGTACGTTCGGCAATGAGGCGCGCGACGTGCTTGGGACGGAAAAACGTGTACGACGAGTATCTGGCTTCGCTTCCATCATTCCCCAGCACCCAGTATTGTTGTGCGTTGCCCACGCGTTTGTGGCGGATGGCCGCGATCTGATCCCAGGCAAGAAATAGATCTGCGGGCCGCTTCTTTGTGCCCAGATTGAACATCACACCCCTGCTATCCATCGTGACTCTGTGATCAGCCATGGCGCGCGACAGTTTCCAAAACCGCGGGCAGCTATATCCGAAAGCCAATGCGCCAAATCCCCACCAGAAGGCGCTATACAGATTCCCGCCGCTCAAGCCGCCGCCCGAAGAAAAAACTGAAAACACCATGATCGCCATGCAGACCGCAAAAAAACCGAAGAGGATGCTGCAGATCATCGTGACTCCAATGAGGAACCGGCTATTGACCAACACCACCGGCGTGGCGCGATACATTGCGATCTGAGAAGTGATGCCTGCACCCGGCCCTGGAGCTGGAAACCCTGTTGTACTCATGGCCGAACCTCCTTCTCAATTCGTCTTGGCCATCTGGCCGAATCCCTCAGGGGTTAAAACCCCTCAATTTTGCTACCCTTTTCGGCACGACTGAAGTCGTGCCCTTTCACGAAGCCATTTATGAAATGCGTTCACGAAGCCATTTTTGAAAAACGCTCTAGTTGTTTTGGGGCTGGACGCGGCGCGCCAATGCCCATTTGAGCTCGTCGATGCCCTCGCCCGTGACGGCTGAGACGGCGTGGAACTCGAGCTTGCGGCGCTTGGCGTAGGCGGCGAGTTTCTTGAGCTTGGCGGGGTTCGCGGCGTCGATCTTGGTAGCCACGACGATCGTCGGCTTCTCGGCCAAGGGGTGTTCGTCTTCTCGTCCCGGCGCGGTGAAGCTCGAGAGCTCGTTCGAGATGACGCGGAAGTCTTCGACGGGATCGGGACGGCCCGAAGCGTCGGAGACGTCGACCAGATGCGCCAGCACGCGGGTGCGCTCGATGTGGCGCAGGAACTGGACGCCGAGGCCTGCGCCGAGATGCGCGCCTTCAATGAGCCCGGGCATGTCGGCGATGACAAAGGATTGCTGGTCGGGCTCCTCGCCGACCGTGACCACGCCGAGATTGGGCTCGAGGGTAGTGAAGGGATAGTCAGCGATTTTGGGGCGCGCGGCAGAGATGCGGGAGATGAGCGTGGACTTGCCGGCGTTGGGATAGCCGACGAGGCCGACGTCGGCGAGCAGCTTCAATTCCAAACGATAGCTGCGCTCCTCGCCGGCGCGGCCCAGTTCGTGCTCGCGCGGAGCCTGGTGGGTGCTGGTGGCGAAGTGCTGGTTGCCGCGGCCGCCGCGGCCGCCCTTGGCGATGATGATGCGCTCGTCGGGCTCCTTGAAGTCGTGGACGAGCTCGCCGGTTTCGGCGTCGAAGAGCGAGGTGCCGACCGGCACTTGCAGCGTAATGGAGCGGCCGTCCAGCCCGGTGCAATTGGAACCCATGCCGTGCTCGCCGCGCTGCGCCTTGTGCTCGGGGTTATAGCGAAAATGAATCAGCGTGTTGTGGCGCTGGCCGGACTCCATGAAGACGTCGCCGCCACGGCCGCCATCGCCTCCCGAGGGCCCGCCGCGGGGCACGAACTTCTCGCGGCGAAAGGCCATGCAACCGTTGCCACCGTCGCCGGCCTTGACGCGAATTTTGGCTTCGTCAATGAACATGGAAGAGCAGGGACCAAGGCACCGAGGGACTAAGGGAACAAGAAAACGAGGGCCATGGGCCGTGGTCGGAGACCGGGGACATGAATCTCAGGTGCCGGTCTTCAGTGTATCGGACGGAAGGGGTTGGGGGCCGGCGGGACTGGGAGGCGGACTGGCGGGGATGGAGGAAAATATTTATTCGGCGGTTCAGTAATTGAACACGATCCTACCGTTTTGGGCAAAATGCGGAAATGGAAGGGGCACGGATGCAGTTTTTTGTTGCCGGATCAAAAGAGTTGTGATGCAGGCTACTTTGCAGCCGAGGCTGCCAGGCATAGAATTGCCGCCTACTTCTTTTGAGACCCACCGGGGGCGGCGAAAAAGCGTGAATTCGCGCGCCCTGTGCTGAACCCGCCGCAAGAGCGGGCCGATGGAGCGATGGCTGCTTTCTGCCCTGCTTTCTCTCAAGATCTGCCGCGGCAGAGTTGGCAATGGCCGAGGCAATGCGGAACTGGAGAACGTGGTTGGTAGCTGGGTCGCTTTGGCTCGGCGCCTGCGGGGGCGTGTGCGCGCAAACTGTGCTGGCGGACCCCGCTCCATTGCAAGGCATTCAGATTCAGGCTCCGCGGTCGGGCTCGCTCGCCGGGCGGCTCACGGATTTGCAGTCGGCTCCGCTGGCTGGAGTTTCGGTCATCTTGCACAACCAGGCCACGGGAGCCGAGGTGCGCGCGGTTACAGGCAAGAACGGCAGCTTCCGGATTGCCGAGCTCGAAGCCGGTGAGTACACGCTGGAAGCCGATGAGCCGCAGTTGGGCCACGGACGGCTTGAGGGGATTCTGGTGACCGGGGGCACGGAGGCGCGGGTGCAAGCGGCCATGCACTTTGAGGCTGCCGCGGCGGAATTCCATCCTAAGGGATTGGTTGAAGCGGCTGCGGCGCCGGGTGAGATTGCGGTGCCGCCGCGCACAGCAGCGACGATGCCACTGATGGCGTACGCGACGCCGGGGGCTGCTAGACCGCCAGCGGCAACGCCTGCTTTGCCATCGGCCACGGTTTCGCGCGCGGCGCTCGACATGGCGACTCCGCAGATGACTGCGATGGTTGACGCTGAGCCGGTGCGAACCATGACAACCACTCCGCGTGCGGCAGAAGCGGTACAGCCGCCGAGCGAGCCTGTCGCGCCGAAGCCTCAAGCACGGCAGCCGGCGGCGGCCCGTGCCGAAGGATTCATTGCGCCAGCCACGATGCCCTCGCCGCAATTGCGGGCCGCGCTGGAAACGCAGTCCATTGCCGCGGAACCTGCGCTGGCGGTCACGCTGCCGCGCACGCTCCCGCTCACGCACAGCGTGGCGCCGGGCTTCCTGCCCTTGAACTTGGCGATTGTGAGCGGCATGCAGGCGGGTCTGCTGCTGGAGCAGGCGGTTTTTACGCCGCTTGCAGCCGCCGCGCAAAAGGCCGATCCAGCCACGGCGGTGGTGGCCACTACGGTGACCGCGACGCAACTCGAATCGCTGCCCGCGAGCGGACGGCGCTGGCAGGAGTTTCTGCTGGACACTGCGGCAGCCAGCACCAGCCCCGACGCGACACAGATGTCGTACCGCGGCTCGCAGGAATCGGCGGAGATCTCGATCGACGGCGCGAGCACGTCGCTGGCATTCGGCACGGCCGCGGGCTCGAGGTTGACGGCCCGGGATCCGGCCGGCCAGGGCGCAGATCAACAGAGCGCGATGAGCCAGACGATGAGCGGATTTGGGACGGGTGGGCGCGGATTCGGCGTGAGCGAAGCCGCGATCCACGAGGTGACGGCGGTTTCAGGAAACGTGGAAGCCGAGGGCATGCGCTCCGCCGGAGGCCGCACCAGCATCCAGACCGAGCGCGGCGGCGATGCGCTGCACGGTCAGGGGTTTTTCTACGATCGCCAAAACAATTGGGGCGCGCGCAACCCATTCACGCAGTGGGTCACGGAGACCGCGCCGGCCACGCTTACCTATAATTCATCCGGACCTCCGCTTTCCGTCCCGGTCTTCGATAACGGCCCGACCGGGTCGCCGGAGTCGTACACGCCGCCCGATCACGAGATGGTCTGGGGTATCGGCATGGGCAGTCCTTTGCGCCGCGATAAGCTGTTCTGGTTTGCGGCCCTCGACAGCTACCACCGCAACGAGCCGGGCCTCGCGATTGTGAAACATCCCTATCTCGAGCAGACTCCGAGCGGATGCGGAACCACGTCGGGATGCGCCCCAACAACCACCGGTTTTTTTGCCACGCCCTCCGACGCGCAGTTGACGTTGCTCAGCGCGCAACTCGATCTCCCCAGCGCCAATCCAGAGGTCGAAGGGCTGACGGCGTATTCGCAGATGCTGGAGACGCTGGCCAGCTTGCTCGGCCCGGCCCCACGCACTGCCGCGCAGTGGACCGGCTTTGCCCGCATCGACTGGCAAGCTGCCGAGCGCCACCGCTTCACCCTCGAAGGCATCGGCGCCGATTGGAACGCGCCCGGCGGCGGACTGACGCAGGTTTCAGAAACTTACGGGAACCACAGCTTCGGCTCCAGCCAGGCCAGCGAAGAATGGCTGCTCGCCCGCTGGGAGGCGTACCTGACGCCGAATCTACTGGCAGTGACGCAGGGCTCCGCAGGACGGACGAACCTGAGCGCGCGCCCTGGCACACCTTCCACCTTCGAGCAGGCATTCTTGAACGGAAATTTCCAGGGTCAGTTGCCGCAGATCGTTGTCGATTCGCGTTACGGATTCACCATCGGCAATCCTTCGCGATTTGGCCAGGGCAGCTACCCCGACGAAAAACTCTACCACGCTCAGGAATCGCTGGACTGGGTGCACAACAAAGTGCTCATCAAGGCGGGATTTGAGTTGGATCACAACAATGACGCCACCAGCCTGCTGCGCAATCAGTCCGGCACCTATTCCTATTCCAAAGTGCAGAACTTCATCTCCGATGCGCTGGTTTTTGAGAAGTATGGGTTTGCCGACGCCCTCGACGCGCGGAATCCGCACAACTGCGGCGCGTCGAATTCAAGTTTGGGCAGCCAGCCTTGCTACTCCTCCTATTCGCAGATGATGGGCCCCCCCAACTGGCACCTGAGCACGAATGACTGGGCCGGCTACACGACCGCGCAGTGGCAGGTGGCCAGGTTCGCCGTCTTCTCAGGCGGTTTGCGCTGGGAGCTTGAGCAAATGCCGCCGCCCATCGCTGCGCTCGCCAATCCCGCATTGACTGAGGTATCGCCAACCAATCCGAAGCCTCCGCTCTCCGCGAATTTGCCCAGCCTCGGCAGCAACTGGGGCCCGCGCGTGAGTGTTGCGCTTGGCGGAGGAAAACGCTGGCCCGTGTTGCGCCTGGGCTACGGCATGTATTTCGGGCGCGTGGAAAACTCGACCATCGAAACCGCGCTCACGCAAACCGGCTCGCTCAACGGCGATCTGAGCTTCTTCATGCGGCCCCAGGACGATTGCCAATCATGCTCCGGCGGCGCGCCGCCATTTCCTTATGTCTTCGTTGGCGAACCTTCCAGCGTGGTCAGGCCGGGAGTGGTCGGTTTCGCGCCGAATTTCCGTAATCCGGAAGTGCACCAGGCCATGGCCGCCATCGAGCAGCCGCTGCCGGGGCACGTGGAGCTTACTGCAAGCGCGATGCTCAGCCTGGGACGCCGTCTGCCTGTCTTCCTCGATACCAACTTCGACCCCGCCGTCAATCCGGGAACGATCACCGCGGCCAATCCAGGCATCACCTACACCGTGTGCGACGAAGCTCCTTCAGGCACGAACCTCGGCGCGTGCGGCAACCTCGGCCTGGGTCCCATCAAGGCCTCGACCATCACGGTTCCCTTCTACGCGTCCTGGCCCTCCAATCCCAATCCCTCGCCGAATTGCCCGGCCGACTCGCCCATCAACAACCCGCTCGGCCCGTATGGATGGTGCAACCCGAACTATCAGGAGATCGACCAGATGACGAGCAAAGCGAATTCGACCTATGAAGCGGCCATGGTGAGGCTCACGCGCTATGGACAGCGTGGCCTGAGCCTGCACGCCCATTACACCTACGCGCATGCCATGGACTGGAATCCGAATGCAAGCCCGCTGGACCCGAACCCCGCCAACTACAACCTCGAGTACGGAACCAGCAACCAGGACGTGCGCCACTCAGCCGTCGTGATGCTGATCTACGAACCGCCGTGGAAGCTGCGCAATTTCGCCGGCCGCATTGCCAACGGCTGGATGCTTTCCAGCATCGGGCAATTCCACAGCGGCCTGCCCTACACCATGCGCGTCAGCGGCTCGCTCCCAGAGGAGTCCATCTCTACCGCAACCATAACGGGTCTGCGGCCGGGCTTGACCGGTGCTGGCGGCGACAGCCGTGTCTACGGCTACGAAAACGGCAGCCTCGCCTACAACATCGGCCGCAACACTTTCCGCTATCCGAGGACGTGGAAGGCCGATATGCGCCTGGGCAAGAAATTCGACCTGGGCGAGGAGCGGCAGTTGGAAATTCTGGCTGAGAGCTTCAATCTCTTCAATCACCAGAACGTGACCGAAATCGAAACCACCGGCTATACCATCGATTCCGGCAGCCCGAATCCCACGCTGAACTTTCTTACCGGCCTGAAGACCAGTTCCACGACCGGCGTCATTCCGGGCTTCGGCCAGCCGCTCGATATCAATGCGACAAATTTTTACCGCGAGCGGCAGATCCAGCTTGGGCTGAGAATGCGGTTTTAGCGGTCTGACCGGAGCGGCGCAGCGTTTGGTCGCTCTCCTCGTGGGATTTTCTGCGCGCGTTGCCCGGGTGAGGAAATGTCCCAATTCTTACGCCCGCTGAAGGCGCCCCCCAGGCTCGCGCCTGGGGCTAGCGTCTTTTGCCCGCTACGCGGGCTGGATTCGAGCCGGTCGACTTCTGCGCATGACCGGCACAGGTCTCGCGCCCTACAATCTTTCGGGACTCAAGTTTCGATCTCACGGGAGACTTTTATGCCAAGCTGCACCAACCGCGCGCGTCATTCTCGCGCCCATTTCGCCCGCGCCCATTGCCGCATCGCCCTGGCTTTTGCCGCCCTGTTTGCTCTGCTGGCCTGCTCCGCGGCGAACGCGCAGAAGAAAGCGCCGGTTGCGGCTCCCGGCGACACGCTCACCACACCAGGGCCGCTGGCGCAGAACCTTTCGCCCAAACTCGACAAACGCGACCTGGCCAAGGCCATGAAGCTCGTGGCCGACTGGCAACTGGGGCGCATGCCGGCCGAGGCGCAAGTGGATTGGACGTGGGCCGCGCTCTATGACAGCTTTATGGCGGTTCCCACAAAGGTAGGCGGCGACAAATACCAGAAGGCAATGCTGGGGATTGCCGAACAGCTCAACTGGCAGCCAGGCCCGCGCACGATGCATGCCGACGATCAGGCCGTAGGCCAGATGTATATGGAGCAGTATTTCCTGCACAAAGATCCAAACATGATGGCGGCCATGCGCGCGCGGCTCGATGCGGAAATGGCCGCGCCGGAGACCCAATACGCCAGCACGCTGCCGGCGCACTGGGACAATGCCCGCTACCCCAATATGCCTCTGTGGTGGTGGTGCGACGCGCTCTTTATGGCGCCGCCGTTATATGCCGATATGGCGGCCGCGACCGGCGACAAGAAGTATCTCGAATTCATGGATCGCTCGTGGGATGCCACGGCCGCCCTGCTCTACGATCACACGAAGCATCTCTATTTCCGCGACGCGACCTTCCTCGACAAGCACGAAAAGAATGGCGAGCCGCTGTTCTGGGCGCGCGGCAACGGCTGGGTGATGGGCGGTATTGTGCGCGTGCTGCAAAAGCTGCCCGCGGATTCTGCACTGCGGCCGAAGTATGCGGCTCTGCTGAAAGACATGGCGGCGGAGATGCTTTCAATCCAGGGGAAAGACGGGTTGTGGCGGCCGGGCCTGCTCGACGCCGATGCGTATCCGCTGCCGGAGATTTCGGGCAGCGCGTTTGTGACTTACGCGCTCGCGTACGGCGTGAATGAGGGAATTCTGGATCGGGCGACATATTGGCCGGCCGTCGAAAAGGCGTGGGCCGGAATGTTGACCCATGTGTATGCCGATGGGCGGCTGGGTTCAATTCAGCCGGTGGGCGCGGCGCCGGGAGCTTACGGAGAAACGTCGAGCTACGTGTATGGCGTGGGCGCGTATCTGCTGGCGGGGTCGGAGATTTATCGCACGGCGAAGTGAGTTCTTAAAACCGTCCGGCTGAGAGCGGTAAACCCGAAGTCCGTGAAAAACAACCGCAGGTCCTTCGACTTGTTTGGCGTGCAATCGTACCGATTGCACGCCAAACTGCGCTCAGGATGACAATTTCGTTGTAATGCGGACTTCTGATGCACAACAACAGTTCGCTCTGTTCCGCGTTCCCTGTTCCCTAATCCCTGTTCCCTGCCTTCACGGCACTACCGGCGACGCGCCGTTCAGAAACGCCGGATCCATCTGCGCGATATCGGCGCGATAGCTCACCGTGTTTGCGGTGGGAAATGTCGCGGGTACCTTCTGCGTCACGCGGCCCGTGGCCGCCCACTCCGTGCCGCGCTGAAACGTGGTGATGAAGCCCACGCAGCTCAGCGCAAACACATCGTGGCCGAGCGTGGTGTGAAAGATTCTCCCTTTGCCGTAGCGCAGAACTATGAGCATGGGCTCGTCGTGGCCTGTGCCCTTGTTGTTGGGGTCGGAGTGCGCGGTGGCGAGCACCGTCATGTTCTTGCCCGGTCCGCGCAACATGCCGTAGAGCTCGTCGTTAGCGTGCATCCATATTGGCGGCAAGCCTTTCAGAATCGGATGCTCCGGCTCGCGCGCTGTCACCTGGAACGGCAGCCGCGCTCCGTGATGGCCGGCCGGCCCCGGCGAGGGATCAGAGACCAGCTTGCCGTCCTGGAAATACCAGCACGGTCCGGCCTGCTCATTGCGGTTTCGCCAGCCGCCAACGCCGATCATTTCGTTAAAAGCGGGCCAATCGGGAAAGGCATTGTCGGCGGCGTGCACAATCACCAGGCCTCCGCCGCCGGCAACATACCGTTCAAATTGAGACCGGAGTTCCGCAGGCCAGGTGGGGCCGTCGTAGTTCATTACGATGACGCGATAGCGGCTGAGCTCCGGCTTGAAGTTGCTGAAGTCGCCATCCGACGGCGGCGCGGTGAGGACTGAAACCTCGAAGAGCCCGGTTTCTTCGAGCTCCTTTTTTAGCACCGGCGTCGTCAGCCGCCAGTTGTGGTACGTGCCGCCGCTCTGCCCGTCAATAATGGCCACGCGGATGGGGGTCACCGCAGGAATCGGCTGCCCCGCCGCGCGAAACACCGGAGCGCAGCAGAGGCCGACCGCCAGGAACATCCAGCCGATTGATTTCATGGTTCACCCTCATTCGCCGAAAAAAGGCCTGAATGAGAAGGATACCGCTATCACGGGCGCGGGAGCAGCCCGCGGAGCAAGTGAGCCTGGAAATGCTCAGAAATGCGTTGTGCGGTGAGGGCCACTGACCTTCGTGCTGGTCCCATGCGGGGGATTCCCGAATCTGCGGTGAATGCTAGTCTGGGTGAGCAGCACCGTGGACGTACAGGCTTCCGCCGGGGATGCGGCCCCGGGACGTGAGCAGCAATGAAAGTCATCGGGATCAGCGGACTGGAAAACGCGGTGCCCTTCAAGAAGGCGCATTGGGCGGGCCTGGACGAGCGCGAGTACCGCATCGTTCAGGGTATGGACGCCGCGGCCGCGCTGGTGATCGACGGCAAACTGGTGGCCGCGGCCGAGCAGGAGCGCTTTAGCGGCAAGAAACATACGGGCGACTTTCCCATTGATGCTATCCGCTTCTGCCTCAATGAGGCCGGCGTCTGCATGGACGAAATTGATGAGCTCGCGCACGGATTTGACTACGGTCCGTACCACCAACTCTATGCCGGCGACGAAACTTCGTCAGAGCTTTACGAGAAAGTTTTCTCGCGTGACGCGCTGCTCAAGCAGGTGTGCCGCGATCTGCCGGGATTTCCGCTCGAGAAGGTTCACCAGGTCGGCCATCACCTGGCGCACGCCGCCAGCGCCGCGTACACTTCCGGCTGGGACGAATGCCTCATCGTGGTGAACGACGCCATGGGCGAGATGGAGAGCCTGAGCGTCTACGACTTTCACGACGGCGAATTTGAAAAGATCCGCACCATCGCCGCCAACGATTCCATCGGCATTCTCTACTCGCTGGTCACGCTGCATCTCGGCTTCGATTTCAATTCCGACGAATACAAGGTCATGGGGCTGGCGCCGTACGGCGATCCAGAGCATTACCGCAGATTTTTTGAGGAGGCCGTGGAGCTTTGTCCCGACGGTTCCATCCGCATCCCCATGCTCAAGCTGAACCGAACCCGCGGAGAGCGCGAGAATTACATCGCGACGCGTGCGTATCTCGACCAGCACCTGATCGCGCGCCGGGCTCCCGACCAGTCGGTGAATGGAAATCATGAAGACGTCGCCGCGGCGCTGCAGGAGTGCCTGGAGCGTGTGGTGATGCACGTCTGCGAACACTTTGGCGAAGAGACCGGGCTGCGTAGGCTGGCGCTGGCCGGCGGCGTAGCGCTCAACTGCACGGCCAATGGCAAACTTATGCGCTCGCGTCTCTTCGACGAGGTGTACATCCAGCCCGTGGCCGGCGACGACGGCGTAGCGCTGGGCGCGGCGCTCTATCGCACGGCACGCGCGAAGAAATTTCCCAACGAGCGTTTCCCCGCTCCACTCTTCGGCCCGCAGTATAACGACAGCGATGTGGAAGCCGCGTTGCAGCGCTTCAAGGGAAAAATCCAATGGCAACGCTACGCGACTTTTGAGGAGACCTGCGCCGCGGCAGCCAAACTCATCGCCGACGGGCGCGTGATTGCGTGGTTGCGCGGTCGCATGGAGTATGGACCGCGCGCGCTCGGCAATCGCAGCATTCTGGCCGATCCAGGGCACCCCGAGATGCGCGACCGCATTAATGCAATGGTAAAGAAGCGCGAGGCCTTCCGGCCCTTTGCACCCGCGTGTTCAGTTGAGGAGGCGCACCGCTGGTTCGAGGTCGCGCCGGGCGCGGAATTCCCCTACATGATCAGCATCGTGAACGTCCGCCCCGAGCTGCGCGACAAGCTGCCCGCGATTACGCATGTGAATGGCTCCGCGCGCCTGCAAACCGTGAGCGCCAAAGACAATCCCGATTTTCAC
>Ga0181530_10003972_pt1 | contig 16039 bp, 11 predicted proteins | sample PEATcosm2014_Bin_42_FD_119769 | JGI IMG/M metagenome (GOLD analysis project Ga0181530, IMG submission 119769) | Peatland microbial communities from MTU Mesocosm Facility, Houghton, MI, USA - PEATcosm2014_Bin10_60_metaG | ecosystem: Environmental > Terrestrial > Soil > Wetlands > Peat | place... | reverse complement strand
GTGATCTCGTCCGGAGACCTCGATCTTTTCAAAATGTCGGATTCGCCGGAGGAAAGTTTCGAGTACCTGAAAGAAGGATTGACGAAATACCATCTGGTTCCGCAACAACCCAAGCGTGCCGGCGAAGCGGCCGTCCCCGAAATTGCCAAGACACGGCCGTAGGCGGTTCTCCCGAGAAAACCGTCCCGTAGAGACGCGCTTTTGCCGCGTCTCTCGCCGTGTCCAAAGAAGGCGCGGCAAGCCCCGCCCCGACAAACGGAACTCGCGGCGCCCTGTTTCCGTATATACTTTTCCCCGTCCGTATTAACGGAGATAAACAAGATGCGATCACGAGTATTCCTGGCAACAACACTTTGTTGTGTAGTGTTCCTGTGCGCAGCACCCTCGCTCGCGCAACCGCCGACCGCGAACCAGATGCCATCGGTGATTCAGGTTCCGGCGGAGGCGCAGGCGTCGCCGCATTTCGACGCCACGGCAGCCACCAACGCTTATCTAGCCGAGATTTCCGCCGACAAGACGGCCCGCTCGAACGCCTATTTCGAGGGCGGCTATTGGCTGATTCTCTGGGACTTTCTCTATGGAGCGGTCATCGCGCTGCTGTTGCTGAATCTACGCTGGTCGGCTCGTATGCGAGATCTGGCGGAGCGTGTGACTCGTTTCAAACCGGTGCACACGTTCGTGTACTGGCTGCAATACCTTGTTCTCACCACCATCCTGGTTTTCCCGCTCACGGTTTACGAAGCATATTTTCGCGAGCACAAGTACGGACTCGCCACGCAGACCTTCGGCCCCTGGCTGGGAGACCAGTTGAAGGGTCTTGGCATAGGACTGGTGCTGGGCGGCTTGCTGGCGATGATGCTGTTCGGCGTGGTCCGCCGCCTGCCGCGGACCTGGTGGATCTGGGGCGCGGTCGTGACCATCCTCTTCTCGACCTTCACCGTGCTGATCGCGCCGGTTTATATAGCTCCCATCTTCAATAGGTACACGCGCCTCAACGATCCGAAAATTGTCGAGCCGATTTTGAGCATGGCGCGGGCCAACGGCATCCCCGCCAAAGATGTTTACACCATGGACGCTTCGCGCCAGTCGACGCGGATGAGCGCCAACGTCAGCGGCTTTGCCGGCACGATGCGCATCACACTCAATGACAACCTCTTGCGCCGCGGCTCGCCAGAAGAAATTCAGGCGGTCATGGGACACGAGATGGGCCACTACGTGATGAACCACATCTACAAAGGCATCATGTACGAGTCGATCGAGACCGTGCTGCAGTTCGCGGTCTTGTACTTTGGATTGGGCTGGGCGCTCAGACGCTGGGGCGAGAAATGGCAGATTCGCGGCGTGGGCGACACGGCCGTTCTTCCACTTGCGATCCTGGTGATCTCCATCTTTGGCCTTGTCTTCACTCCCATCGATAACACCTTCAGCCGCACCCAGGAACGCGAGGCCGACATGTTCGGACTGAACACGGCGCGGCAGCCGGACGGCTTTGCCCAGGCGGCGATCCATCTCGGCGAATACCGCAAGATGAGTCCCGGCCCCTGCGAGGAATTTATCTTTTTCGATCACCCCAGCGGACGCAACCGCATCTACGCCGCGATGCGCTGGAAAGCGGAAAATTTGAATCAACCTACATTCCACCAGGAGGCCCATTGAATCAAGATGCAACCCCTACGCCCACCGAACCCATCGCGCCTGCGCAGCCTTCGTTGCTGCGCAGGATCTTCGCCGGCCGGGACGGCCTCCGCGCCGGCTGGAGCCTGCTCATCTTCATCGCTCTCTTCGTCGGCATTATCTACGGTGTAAACGTCTTCGCCCACAAGGTCCACCCGGAGACCGCAAATGCCGCGCAGACCGCGTTTGAGATGCCCGTCAAGATGGCGATCATCGGCGAGTGCTTCGCCTTCCTCATGGCCCTCCTGGTCTCCTGGATCATGTCGAAGATCGAGGGCCGCCGCATCTCCGTCTATGGCCTTAATGTCCGCCGCAAACTCCCGCTCTTCTTCGCCGGACTGGCCTGGGGAGTCGTCTGTCTTTCGCTTCTCGTGGTGACGCTCTGGAAAACCGGACTGCTCGTCATCGACCGCCGCCTGCTTTTTGGCGGCGATATTCTCCGCTACGGAGCCATGTGGCTGCTCGCCTTCCTTTTCGTCGGACTGTCCGAGGAATATCTCATGCGCGGCTACCTCCAGTTCACACTGACGCGCGGACTTGCGGGATTCTACCGGTGGGCTTTTAAGGCGCGACTTGGCATGGCAACAAACAGCGGAGCTTTTGGTTTCTGGACTTCCGCGCTCATCTTGTCCATCCTCTTCGGCCTCGTCCACAAGGGCAATCCTGGCGAGTCTCCCATCGGAATGCTTTCTGCCGGACTGGTCGCTATGGTCTTCTGCCTCAGCCTCTGGCGCACCGGCTCTCTGTGGTGGGCCGTTGGATTCCATGCGGCATGGGACTGGGCCCAATCTTTTCTCTACGGCGTCGCTGACAGCGGAATGATGACGCAGCACCATCTTCTCGCCACGCACGCCGTAGGCAAGCCGATCCTCAGCGGCGGCGCCACCGGCCCCGAAGGCAGCATCTTCATCGTTGCCATCCTGGTCGTCGCCACCCTTATCATTCTCCTGACCCTGCCGCGCGAGCGCCAGGTTTATACGGCTGGCGTTGGGACGCCGGATCAATCTCTTGAAGCCCGCCCAGGCGAAGCAGTAGTAGGCTGAGAGCTGATGGCGGACCGCTGTCTGCTGTATTACATCACCGGACGGAGCGAGTTTCGCGGCGACGACGCGGCCCGCCGCCGCGCCCTGCTCGCAAAGATCGCCGAAGCGGCGTGCGCCGGCGTTGGCTATATCCAGCTGCGCGAAAAAGATCTGAGCACCAGAGAGTTGGAGATGCTGGCGCGGGAAGCTCTAAGTGCAATTTGCAACAGCACTCCTCTGAGAACTGAGAACCGGGAACTGAGAACTCGGCTCTTGATCAACTCCCGCACCGGCGTCGCGCTCGCCGTGGGAGCCGACGGCGTTCATTTGCGCGCGGACGACGTCGCGCCCTCTGAAGTGCGCCAGATGCTCGCGGTTTCTGCGGACCGGCCACTGGCCAATGACCACTTTTTGGTGGTCGCCTCCTGCCACACGGTCGCCGACGTTTTCCGCGCGGAAACTGAAAAGGCCGACTTCGCGGTTTTCGGCCCGGTGTTTGAAAAGAAAGACGCTCCATTGTTTTTGAAAAAGGCCACACCAGCGGCGGGCCTGGCTGCGTTGCGCGAAGCGTGCCGCGCGAAGATTCCAGTTTTCGCTCTCGGCGGCGTCACGCTGGAGAACGCCGCATCGTGCCTGGATGCCGGAGCCTCCGGCGTAGCCGCGATTCGGTTGTTTCAGGAAAATAGAATTGAAGACGTCGTCCGAGCGCTGCGGGCGCTCTGACACGCAGTTCTCCGTCGCGCGCGGCGCCGCTATCGTGTAGATTGTGAACGTTCTCGCGAAAGGAAAATCATGTACTCTCTACGCTCGGTGGATGTCATGTCTTGCGCCAAGATGATGGGCGCTATTCACGGCTGCCTTGGATTGATTCTGCTGCCGATCTTCCTGTTGGCTGGGGTCACTACCCTGATGTCCGGACAGGATTCGGCGTCTCTTTCCGGAGCTGTAATGTTGTTCTTTGCGATCCTCGCCCCGATCTTCTATGGAGCCATGGGTTTTGTTGTTGGCGCGTTGATGGCCTGGGTCTATAACCTGGTTGCCCGGCGTATTGGCGGCATGAAACTGGAATTGAAACCCGTCGCCGCCAATGCCCAGTCAAATCTCGGGCTCATCTGACTTTTGAATGGGACGTCGCACGCGGCGCCGCATCTCTCACAACGCAGGTCCGTAGTACCGATAGTGTCCCGTGATCTTCCAATTGAAGAGCACATCTTCGATCCTGGGACCCTCTCCGATGTTGTGTTCGATCATGTAACGCCCGCTCGCGCCTTTGCGGTCAACGACAATTCCGATGTGCGGCACGTCGCCGCCTAGATCGTAGGTGACAAGATCGCCGGGGCTGTAATCTTCCAGGCGAGTAGTGATGGGCAGCGTCTCGCCTTTTCTCTGGAAGAACACCATGAGATTCGGAACCCGGCGGTGATCGATGTTGCTGTCGGGCTTTCCGAAACCCCACTTTAGCTTTCGCGGATATGCCGAGAAATTCCGGACCATATCCTCGTGCACCTCCTTCTGCAAATCGACGCCCAGTACCCGATAGGACCGGATCACCTCGTCGGCGCAGACGCCCGTGTCCGCCGGAACATCTCCGCCGGGATACGGAATACTCACATAGGCCGGGTCATAGCGAACGGTGTGAGTGGTGCGTTCGGTCGCGGCAATCACCAGGCGACGAAGAAAATCTTGCCGGGTCGCGGGAGTGGCGGACGCGCTCTGTGCCCACGCGCAGGAACACGCCATCACGACGAAGAAAAACAGGAAACGTATCCGCATCCGACGCTCCAAGGTCCGCGAATTTGAGTTTCAGATTGCCATTAACATTCTAGCCGCCCGGCTGGACGGGCGAGGACGCCCGTCACTCCACCGAGTTGCTAAACCTTCCAACCGGTCGGCGGCGCGCGGAGGCGCGGTGTAGAATAAGCCGTTTGCTCTTCTAATTGCCGTACTCACAAGGGAGCTTCCATGCCCACCACGATGCTCGCAGTGGTTAAGCCAGAAGCCGCGCCGGGCGCGGAGATCCGCGAAGTCAAAATTCCCGGCTACGGGCGCACCGACGTTTTGGTCAAAGTCAAAGTCGCCTCCATCTGCGGCACCGATCTCCATATTTACGAGTGGGACCGCTGGGCCCAGGGACGCATTCATCCGCCGCTCATCCCCGGACACGAATTCTGCGGCGAGGTGGTCGCGTTCGGCGATGAGGTCACCAGCGTCAAGGAAGGCGATTTCGTGTCCGCCGAAATGCACGTGGCTTGCGGCAAGTGCCTGCAATGCCGCACCGGCGAAGCCCACATTTGCCAGCACGTGAAAATTATCGGCGTTGATTCCGACGGAGCGTTCGCCGAATATGTCGTCATCCCGGAATCGAATATCTGGAAGCTCGATCCGGCTATCCCGCAGGAGTATGCTTCCATTCTCGATCCGCTGGGCAACGCCGTGCACACGGTGCTGGCCGGAGAAATCGCCGCGAAGACCGTGGCCATCACCGGCTGCGGCCCCATCGGCCTATTTGCGATCGCTGTGGCGCGGGCCGTGGGCGCGACGACCATCTTTGCTATCGAGATCAACGAGCACCGGCGCAAACTCGCGGCCCGGATGAACGCCGACTACGCGCTCGATCCGTCCAAAGAAGACGTGCGGGCGATCGTCGCCGAAAAAACAGGAGGCCTGGGCGTGGACGTGGTGCTGGAGATGGCCGGCCATCCGGACGCCATCCGCATTGCCTTCGACATCGTGCGGCGCGGCGGACGCATCTCTCTGCTCGGCCTCACCTCGAAGCCCATCCCGCTCAATTTTTCGGAAGACATCATTTTCAAAGGCATCACCGTGCAAGGCATCAACGGCCGCAGAATGTACCAGACTTGGTACCAGATGACCGCGTTGCTGAAGAGCGGACGCCTCGACCTTCATCCCGTAATTACCGACCGCATCGCGATGAAGGATTTTTCCAAAGCCATGGCGCGGCTAAAGACCGGCGAGGCCAGCAAGATACTGGTGTATCCGAATGGGACGAAGTAGCGGTTAGTCGTTAGTCATTAGTCGTTCGGAAAGACCAAGTCCGCCAACGTCGCGCGAACGACCAACGACTAACGACCAACGACCGCTCCGCTACGGCTTCACCGTTACCATCACGACCGAGTGCGGCGCGACAATCGCGGAGAACTTCGCTTTGTAATCTCCCAGGTCCTTCTGCTGCCAGAGATCGCGAACTTTGGCGCTCAAATGCGCGGGATATTCCAGATCTTCCCATGACACGGTGATTTCTTTATCCGAAGTTCCGCGGTTTAATAAAACCACCGCGCGGCTTCCATCGTGCAGCGGCTTCGACCACGCTTCCAGTTCTCCATCCTTGCGCACGCGGCGGCCCTCAATTCCGGCTGGATCTTGATCGACCGCGATCACTTCTTTTTGCGTAAGTATTTCTCGTATCTCCGGTTTCATGTCGCGCAGGTCGTTGCCCGCGATCAGCGGAGCGGCCAGGATCGCCCAAAGACTGAAGTGGGCGCGGTATTCCGGCACGGTCATGCCGCCGTTGCCGACTTCTAGCATGTCGGGATCGTTCCAATGTCCCGGTCCGGCATAGGATTCAAGACCAACCTGAAGGTCCACAATGTCGAGCATGCCGTAGTTGCAGCAATCGCCGGGCGCCCATTCTTTTTTGCCCTGCCATCGGTCCTGGATGTCGCCGGTGGTGCGCCACAGATTTCCTACGCCCTTGGCCCAGAGCCAGGGCTTCGCGGTGCCCCATTCGCAAAGGCTGAAGACAATCGGGCGGCCGGAGGCGTCGAGCGCGACGCGCATGAGTTCGTAAGAAGAGCGCGCATCCTGGCTCGAGGTGCTGCACCAGTCATACTTGAGATAGTCCACTCCCCAGGCCGCATACTGGCGCGCATCCTGAAATTCGTATCCGCGGCCGCCGGGACGGCCGCCGCAAGTCTTGGTGCCCGCGTCGGAGTAGAGCCCGAACTTCAAGCCTTTGCCATGCACGTAGTCGGCGAGCGCCTTCATACCCGAAGGAAAACGTTTGGGATCGGCGACGATGTTGCCGTTGCTGTCGCGCTCCACCTGCCAGCAGTCGTCGATAACAACATATTGGTAGCCCGCGTCTTTCATGCCAGAGGCGACCATCGCGTCGGCAGTCTGCCGGATCAGGTCCTCGCTGACGTTGCAGGCGAATTTGTTCCAGCTGTTCCATCCCATTGGCGGTGTGGCGGCCAGACTGCCTACGAACGATGGTTCATGATCGGCGGCTGCCGCGATCGAGCCGAGTATGAAGATGGACGCCAACAGAATTGCCGCTTTGCGCTTCATAGGGTGTGCTCCTTATGAGAAATAAGTGAAATATTCATGGCCGCGCTGACGAAGGCGCGCCACACCATAATACAGCGGCTGTCCAGTAAAGTTCGGAAGGAGAGAGGCAACGTCCGCCGCTATTACTGCGGCGAAGGAACCTCACGACGGCCGGCAGCGGGTGCGAGGTCTTTGTTTCGCCGGTCCACGTCGAAACAAAGCGCTGCCCCGCCGGCAATGCCGGCGTCTTCCCCGTAACGCGCCGGGATCAGCGGAATCTCGCGGCAGCGCTGGTTGACGCAACAAGCGGGCAGGCGGTCGCGAATTTGCCCAAAAAACGGTTCGAGCATGGAGGCAACTCCGCCGCCCACAATCATGACATCCGGCTCCAGCAAGTCAACGATGTTGCCGAACCAGAATGCCAACAGTTCCACCGTCTCGTGCAGGGTTTCGGCGGCGGCTGGATCTCCCGCCGCAGCGGCTTGGCCGACCATTTCGCTGGTAACGCCGTCCAGGCTTCCTCCGGCCAGATCGAGAAGGCTGGAGGCGCGTCCGCTTTCGAGTTTGGCGCGCGCCCGGCGGGCAATTGCCGGGCCGGAGGCCAGGACCTCGATGCATCCGGGCTTGCCACAGCCGCAGCGCGGTCCTTTGTAGTCAATGGTCATGTGGCCGCCCTCGGCGGCGGCGCCGGTGCGACCATGATAGATTTGCCCGTCGAAGACGATTGCGGTTCCGATTCCCGTGCCGAGCGTGGCGTAAAACACATTGCGGTAACCGCGTCCCGCTCCCCACAAGGTTTCGGCCAACCCGGCGGCATTGGCGTCATTATCCAACTTGACCCGCACCCGATAAACTTGCGCGACTTCCGCCGCAAGCGGGAAATTGCGCCAGCACGGCAGGTTGGGAGGGTTGATGACGACTCCCGTCTTGGGATCGAGCGGGCCGGGAGAGCAGATTCCAATGGCGCGGATCAGATTGTGCGCCCCCGCGACACGGACGGCCTGGTCGGATACGGTTTCAATCGCCTTGATCACCGCGGCCAGTGCGGTGGCGGCGTCGCTCTTGGAAACCATGGGGTTGCGGTTATGGCACAGAATCTCTCCGCTCTCATCCACCAGGCCGGCGGCGACCTTGGTCCCGCCAACGTCCACTCCTATCACCAGACCTTCGCGCACTGCAACTGAAGACATGGGTCACCTTTCGCGTCCAGCTTGTTCGCACTGTCCGGCGCGACTAGCGCCATAACTCGTACGACGTGGCTACGCCTTGGCGTAGCGCTCGCTGTTTGGTTTCGATCCGCTCACAGCGAAAAACAGAATGTAGAGATAGCAAATCGTGGCCACGATCAGGGCGTAGTGAATGCCCTGGCCCCAACTCGTCTCGCCTTGCACCATGGCCGGGTAGTAAGCGCGATTGATCAGGTCTCCCGCTTTGCCGACCAGCCAGGGAATGATGGCCCCGCCCACGATCGCCATGTTCAGGATGCCGGAACCGTCGCCGGTGAGCGGTCCCAGTTCCGCGATCCCCATGGTGAAAATGCAGGGGAACATCACTGAGTTGAACAAGCCCACCGCCAGGATGGACCACATGGCCACATGCCCGCTGGTCAGGACCGAAACGGTAACCAGCAGAGCGGCCATCACGGCGCACAGCGCCAGCAGTTTGCCGGGTTTGATTTTCTGTAGGAGCGCCGCCCCGGCAAACCTCCCGATCATGGCTCCCATCCAATACACGGATATGTACCTGGCCGCCTCTCCCAAAGCGGCGTTGTAGCGGGCAGCAGGATTGGCGATGCTCGACGCGAATCCACCGATATTGGGCAACGCCAGGTAGTTGGCGATGGAACTCCCAATGGCAACTTCCCCGCCGACGTATACGAAGATTCCAATCGCCCCGAAGATGAGATTCGGGTGCCTCCATATAGAGTCGTTCAACTTCTCGCCAATGCGATGTTCGGCGGACTCGATCTTAGGCAGGCGCGACATGCCAAAGCCAATCGCCAGCAGAAACAACGCCACTGCAAAGAAATAAACATATAGCCGGATAATGGCATTAGCTTGTTGCGATGTGCTCTGCGCGATAGCGTTGGTTGTCGTTCCGAGAATCACATGAGCTCCAACCCAAGGGAAGACAGTCGTACCGAGGGAGTTGAAGGCCTGCGTGAGATTGAGACGACTGGATGCAGTTTGCGGCCTACCCAGCACGGCCACGTAGGGATTCGCTGCCACTTGGAGAATTGTGATTCCGGTTGCTAGCAAGATGAGCGCCGCAAGGAAAAACGGAAACGAAGGGATTCTTGCGGCTGGATAGAATCCAATGCAGGCCACAACCATGGTCAACAAGCCCACGACGATCGCCCTTTTGTATCCGAGCCAGTCGATGATTTTGGACGATGGAATGGAAAAGACGAAATAAGCCAAGAAGAAAGCGGTTTGAATCAGCATGCTCTTGGCAAGACTTAGGCTAAAGACCCGCTGAGCGTATGGGATCAGCACGTCATTCAGGGAGGTCAGCGAGCCCCACATGAAGAACAGCGTGGTGACAATGGCGAGCGGCCCTAGATAAGTTGTGGGGGGTGCATTCTTAGACGCTTCCGCTTGAGTTCCTGTACGACCGTCCGTCGCCATTGGCCTCCATAAGGTCTCTGCCTGGCAGTGACAGCGTTGCCGACAGGACTACCGTTCGGCAAAATCATACCATTGCAAACCCAAAACAAAAACGATTCTCTTCTGGCGAAAGTAACGGTTACTTGGTAGAAGAAAATCGTTAACGTATATTGTTGACAACCTTGGGAAATCGCCTGCGGATTTTCCGGTTTCCGCAACAGGAGCTTCGCGTGGCGAGGGTGTCTTTGGTGCTTCAGACTGGGCGCTTCAGACCTGCTTCACACTTTGCGCGATCACTGCCGTAGAATTGAGACTCTAGTAAAACAGTAGTAGCCGGAGAGGTGGCCGAGTGGTTGATGGCACCGGTCTTGAAAACCGGCATACCTGAAAGGGTATCGAGGGTTCGAATCCCTCCCTCTCCGCCACGTAGTCTGGGTTACAGAGAGACCATGCTGTAGTGCTCTGAAGATCGAGGGCAATCGCCGCGATTCCTCAACTCTTGGCCTCAAACGGGACCGGAGAAAGTGGCGCTCCCAACTCCGCCGGGCGAATGCGATACGACCACAGTCCGTGCTGCGGCCGCCTTTTGGAGTATCCTCATACAGAATTCTATTTCCTGGTGCACGAATGCGCACACATGGTCTTCTGATCTCAGCTGCCCTGGCCTCTACCTTGCTCGGAGCATTTTTTTCCACGGCGAAATTCCTCTCGGCCCAGCAACCCGCACCGGCCGCTGGAAGCCCTGCCGCAGTCGCCGTCGCCATGGACGATAGCGTCGCCGCTTACCGCAAAATCATCGTGCTCATGGATGATGCTGGCGTTCTCGACGAGGGAAACCGCGAACGGGTTCGCACCGCAGGCTGGATTCTTTTCGAAAAAAATCGCGACCGTCTCGACAACCTGGAACAAGACCTTCGCGCGGATCTTGCCAAGAGGGACTCCCCGCTCATCGCAGCTTTTCTAACTCGCCTGGAAACCAATGCCGATTTCCGCGATGCAGACAAGCTGGTCTTCCGCGACGTCCTCGACGGCCTCGCCTCGGTTCCTCCGGCGGAAGCTCCCAGCGCTCCCTTGCGCAAGCGCATCGCCGATGATGTCGCCGCCTTGGACCAAATCCAGACTCTCTACCAGAAGGAAAGTTCCCAGATTTTTTCTGGACTTCAGACGCGCGGCATGGTTGTCCACCGCGAGGCGTGGGAGCATTACATTGTCTTCCTGAAAAAAAAGTACAACCGCGAAGAAATCCTGAAGGAATCCCAATCGCAACTTCCTCCCGCGGAATCGCGCGGCGGCGCGGCGGCCAAAAGCAAGCTGGAAATGTTTGGCACCGAACTTCCTCAGAAGACCATCGCTTTGACCTTCGACGACGGCCCGCACCCCCGTTACACCGACCAAGTGCTCGCCATCCTCAAGAAGTATGGCCTTCATGCGGTTTTCTTTGAAGTCGGCAAGAATCTTGGAACCGTCAGCGACAAAAACGATGTCACCCTCGGCCCCATAGCCGCCGCCAGTTACCGGATTCTCGAATCAGGCTCGACCCTGGGCAATCACAGCTACAGCCATCCCGTTCTCCCCAAGCTCGATCATGCCGCTTTCACCAAGGAGATCGACTCCACAAGCGCGCTCCTGACTTACATTTTGAAGTCGCCGCCGGTTCTCTTCCGGCCGCCTTACGGAGCCGCGAATGCAGATATTCTCGCCGAAATCCAGGCGGACAACATGAAGACCGTCATCTGGAACGTCGATTCCGAGGACTGGGCGGATCCGGTGCCAAATTCCGTCGCGCAGCGGGTCATTACCGAAGCCGAGAAACAGCACCGCGGCATCATCCTTTTTCATGACATCCACAAAGTCGGTCTCGAAGCGCTTCCCGTCGTCATCGAGACCTTGCAGGCCGATGGATACAAGTTCGTTTCGTGGAATGGCACAGCCTTCGCTCCCCTCAACACTCGCGGCGAGCCGGCCGAAGCCGCAGCCGCTCCGCCCGCGGCTCAGCCTTATCACGACAGTTGGGCGGCCATTATCGGCATCGATGACTACGTCAACTGGCAGAAGCTGCAATATGCCGCCCACGATGCTCTCGGCGTCAAGGACCTCCTCATTCAGAAATACAACTTCAAACCGGACCACATCTTCACGCTGCTGAATGGCGAAGCCACGCGCGAGAACATCCTCTCCCTGCTCGGCGACAAGTTTGGCAACCCGAGCATGGTGCAGCGCGAGGATCGCGTCCTCGTCTTCTACGCGGGCCATGGCGCTACGCGCAAGCTCGCCTCCGGGCGCGAACTTGGCTACATCATTCCGGTTGACGCCGGCCTCACCGACTACGAGGGCAGCGCCATCTCGATGACGAATTTCCAGGACATCTCGGAAGCCATCCCCGCCAAGCACCTGCTCTTCATCATGGACTCCTGTTACAGCGGGCTGGCGCTCACGCGGGGCGGCGGGATTCTGCCCTCGCAGAACTACCTCAACGAAATCTCGCGCCGTGAAGCGCGCCAGATGTTTACCGCCGGCGGCGCGGACCAGCAAGTTGCGGACAACGGCCCCAACGGACATTCCGTCTTTACCTGGACGCTGCTGCAGGGGCTCGATGGACGCGCCGATTTGAATGGCGACGGCGTCATTACTGCAACCGAGCTCGCCGCCTACGTTGCGCCCGCCGTCTCTGCCCTGTCTCATCAAACGCCGGCCTTCGGCAACCTGCCGGGTACCGAAGGTGGAGACTTCATCTTCAACCTAAAACATGAGACCGAATTTCTGAATGGAGATTCCGCCCAACTCGGCGATGACGCTATTAAGGTGAACGCCGAGCTCGAAAAACTCCGCAGCCAGATGCGCGAAGAACAACGCAAGAACGAGGAACTCCGCAAAAAGTTGGAGACTGCCGAGGCCCAGCTGAAACAAGGCGCCCAGTCCGGCGCCGCAGCTATATCAACAGGTTCCGCGGCTGGCGGAGCTGCGGCGGCGGCCGCCTCCAACCCTGTCCAAAGCAGCGCAGCGGTCAAACTGCCCTCCGACGCTGCCGCAGCCTCCAACGACGAAGGCATGCGCCTTTACAAGGAAAAGCGCTACGCGGATGCCGCTGCGAAATTCATCGAAGCTTCCAATCTCCAGCCGGCCAGCGCTCTGTTCGCGAACAACGCAGGCTTCGCTTTCTATCGCATGGGTCAGTACGACGAGGCCGTGAAATGGTTTCTGCAGACCATTGCTCTCGATTCCAAACGCGCTGTCGCCTATCTGAATCTCGGAGATGCCTACGTCAATCTGCAAAAGAAGGCTGAAGCCAGGGACGCCTATGAGAAGTTCCTGGCTTTGTCTCCGAACTCCAAGAGCGCTCCAGACGTCCGCGAAAAAATCAAATCCCTTCCCTGAGGGAACCGTATAGACACGTCGCCATGGCATCGTCGACACCTTGACCGGCGCCTGGGTTCGTGCAGGGATACGTAAAAGAGCGGGCGCAACGCATGGCGCAGGTCTGGCTTTCTACAAAAACCATGTCTATCCTTATTTCGTATCTTGGGAGGGATGACTGTGAAATTTTCAATTCTTTTTGTGTTATTCGTGTGCGCCTCAGGCGCTTTTGGCCAGGCCAACTCTTCGTTCTATGTGTCGACGACGGGGGATGATTCGAATCCTGGCACGCAAACGGCGCCTTGGCGCACGGTTCAACATGCCGCGGACACCGTGCGCGCGGGCAGTACCGTCAACCTGCGGGGTGGAATCTACGAAGAGCTTGTGACCATCAAGACGTCGGGCAACGCAACGGATGGATTCATTACTTTTAGAAGCTATCCCGGCGAAACGGCGGTGCTGGACGCAGAACATTTCGTTCCCACGGTCAGAAGCGCAGTACTTACGATTCACAACAAGAGTTACGTGCGGGTCGAGGGCCTTGAAATTCGGAACTACCGCACCGCTGAACATCGGCTCACTCCACTCGGCATCAGCGTTATGGGAAGCGGCTCCCATATAGAACTGCTGAAAAACAATGTCCATCATATTGAACAGACTTTTGAGGGCCGTGATGCTCCGGGACGAGGCGGCAACGGGTTTGGCATTGCGGTTTACGGTACCGACGCCAAGACGCCGATCAGTGAACTGGTGATTGATGGCAATGAGGTGCATCACCTCAAAACCGGTTCGAGCGAATCGCTGGTCGTGAACGGGAACGTCACGAATTTCCGCATTACTCACAATGTTGTCCACGACAACAACAACATCGGAATCGACGTCATCGGATTCGAGCGCACGGCGCCCGACCCTGCCGTTGATCAGGCTCGCGACGGGGTAGTCAGCGGCAATCTGGTTTACAACATTACCTCGCGCGGCAATCCGGCATACCGCAACGATGAATCTTCCGACGGCATCTACGTGGACGGCGGCACCAGAATACTGATCGAACGGAATGTAATTCACGATGTGGACTTCGGAATCGAGCTGGCCAGTGAGCACCGGAACCGTGCCACCAGCTATGTCACTGCGCGGAATAACCTTGTTTATCACTGCCACACCGCAGGTGTTTCGATCGGGGGATATGCGCCGGAGCGCGGACACACCGAGCACTGCCGGGTGGTCAACAACACGCTCTACGACGACGATACGTCGGGAACGGGATCCGGCGAATTCCAGATGCAGTGGAATATGGCGGACAATATTTTTGCCAACAACATTGTGTACGCTGGGGCCCACTGCCTCATAGCGTTAAACAGATCTCAGGTCGACAAAAAGCAGCCGCCCGCCGTTATCGACCACAACCTTTATTACTGTGCCAGCGGGGCGAAGGCGAGCATTTGGAAAGAGTTCTCCGCCACCGCGACAGGATTCGACAAATATGTTCATTCAACGGGGAATGACCGTCATTCCCGTTTTCTGGATCCGCATTTTGCCGATGCTGGCGCGAAGGACTTTCATCTGCGATCGGATTCTCCCGCGCTCGCCGCGGGCACGACTGACGGAGTGCCGGTGGGAGAACAGGATCTTGAAGGCGCAGCGCGAGTCAAATCCGGAAACATAGACATTGGCTGCTACCAGAGAAAACAGGAGTAGCCCAGGTTGGAATTGGACGCGAGTCGGCGCGAATTCTTGAACATCGCGGCCCAACGAGCGAAATCGCGATATAGCGTCAACTAGCTTAGGTTCCGTATGTGGACGGGTATACTGGGGGCTAGAGGCGTATCCCGGTCGTGAGAATCCGCTCCACTTCTTCTCCGCAGCGCTTGCTGGTTGTTGCCCTTCTAACTCTATTCGTTGCTTCCTGCGCGTCGGCCCAGGATGGCAGCGTAGTTTCTTCCGATCGAGCGGCACCGCAGCGACGCCTCACGCAACCGGTCGATGCGGCACGGCTTACGGTTCTCAAGGGCAATACGCATCCTTTGGCACGCTCGGAGTTCGACCAAGGCACAGCGCCCGCCAGCCTGCCCATGCGACGCATGCTTTTGGTGCTAAAGCGCAGCCAGGAACAGGAATCTGCGCTCCGCAAATTGCTCGACGACCAGCAGGACAAGGCTTCCCCCAACTACCGCAAGTGGCTCACCCCGGAACAGTTCGGCAAGCAGTTTGGGCTTTCCGACAGCGACCTCCAGACGGTGACGGCGTGGCTGCAATCGCGCGGGTTCCAAATTGCAGCTCTTTCGAAAGGCCGAACCGTGATCGAGTTTTCCGGATCGGCCGGCCAGGTGCAGGCTGCGTTTCACACCTCGATCCATAAATATGTGGTGAACGGTGAACAACACTGGGCCAATGCCGGCGATCCTTCGATCCCCTCGGCACTGGCGCCGACAGTTGAGGGCGTGCTCTCGCTGCACAACTTCCCCAGGCGCTCTTACTCCACAGTAGTGGGGACGCCGATGCGCGCCACACCACGCCAAAACGCTCCGTTACCCCTGTTCACCTTTACCCCGCAACAGACCACCTACTACGGCCTTGGCCCCGCCGACTTCGCGACGATTTACAATGTGCTTCCGCTGTGGAATGCAGGCATCGACGGCACCGGACAAACCATCGCTATCGTGGGCGAGACGAACATCCATCTCTCGGATATCGAGGCCTTTCGCAACCTGTTCGGCTTGCCGGCGAACGATCCTACGGTCATCCTGAACGGCCCCGACCCGGGAGTAGTCGGAGACGAGACCGAAGCCCTGCTCGATGTTTCCTGGTCGGGCGCGGTGGCGAAAAATGCCACGATTGACCTGGTCGTCTCCGCGTCCACGGAGACATCGCTCGGCGTCGATCTTTCCGCACTCTACATCGTGGATAACAACGTCGCCCCGGTCATGAGCGAGAGCTACGGCGAGTGCGAAGCCACGCTGGGCAATGCCGGCAACGCCTTCTACAACGCGCTCTGGCAGCAGGCGGCGGCGCAGGGTATTACGGTGCTGATCTCGGCGGGCGACGGCGGATCGGCCGGCTGCGACGACTTCGACTCCGAAGCGGCGGCCGAGTACGGAT
>Ga0181530_10003960_pt1 | contig 16091 bp, 14 predicted proteins | sample PEATcosm2014_Bin_42_FD_119769 | JGI IMG/M metagenome (GOLD analysis project Ga0181530, IMG submission 119769) | Peatland microbial communities from MTU Mesocosm Facility, Houghton, MI, USA - PEATcosm2014_Bin10_60_metaG | ecosystem: Environmental > Terrestrial > Soil > Wetlands > Peat | place... | reverse complement strand
CTCAACGCTGCGATTGGACCGCAGAATATTCTTCCGTCGTTGCCTTCTGTCGCGCAGGACTCTTCCGTTTTAATGGTTCCCTTGGGCGAACGCAGCAAATTATTGCGCCGAATCGTTACGCAGCGTTGAGTTTTTACACAGCCTCCACCCATTGCGGACCTTCGACAGCAAGTCGATCCTCCTCACCAAAACCGGGCGGTTGTGGCTTCGGGCGGCCAGGATGAAGGCTCCGGCAACCTGTCAAAACCTCTGTGCCGAGGTACTAGCCCCTGTTGCCCCGCCGTGTGATGGCCGGCAAGGGCTGTCGCTCACGCTTTTCCTGGGTTCCACACGGCGACCGCGCGGGTGGCCGGCCTCTGTCGGCCATGCCGCAACGGGCGATGCGCGCTGTCGAAGAGGCAAACTTTCGGCCGCCTGGTTTCCGACTTTCGGCCGCCTGGCATCACGGCTGGCCGCCTTGCCGCAGCAGCACCAGCGCCCGCCGCAGACGCATGATACCGCCGCGCGTCTGCCCCTGATCGCACATGCGCTGGCCCTCGGTGGACAGGTTCGACACTTCCTGTGGCGGATGTGCGCTGATCCGCACCAGCTCGCTCACCTGGTCAAGAAGTTGCAGGCAGTATTGCGGCGTGTCGGTGGTGACCTGCGCTGGCGGCGCCTGTCCAACCACCTGCGATGGCATGACCGCAAGTCCGAGGCCGACGGACAGCGGCACGGCGAGCAGGGCGTAGAGTCGGGCAGGCGTGTTCATACCGGAGAGTATGGCGACCCCGCCCTGACCCGGCGGTGGTTTTCGCATGACAAGCATGTTAGCCGCGGGCTTCCTCCGGTGCGGGCAGGGTCAGCACGGCCCGCAGGCCGGGTGCGGCATCGTCCAGCCGCAGGGTGCCCTGGTGGAGTTGCGCCACCGCCTGCACCAGGGCGAGGCCGAGGCCCGCGCCGGGCGTGCTGCGCGCCGCCTCGCCGCGGAAGAACCGCTCGGTGGCGCGGGTCCGGTCGGATGCCGGAATGCCGGGCCCCTGGTCCGCCACGACGATTTCCACCCCGGCCGCGGTGGCCGTCGCGCGCAGCCGCACCTGACCACCCGGCGGCGAGAACTTCACGGCATTATCAACGAGGTTGGCCACCGCCTGCTGCACCAGGTCGCGGTCGCCGTAGGCCGGAACCTGGTCCGGCGCCTCCACGTCCAGGGCAACCTGCCGGTCTTCCGCCACCGCGCCGTACAGCTCCGCGACGTCGGCCAGCGATGGCGCCAGGTCGAACCGCGCGAAGGCCGAGCGGCGCGATCCCGCCTCGATCTCCGCGATGCGCAGCAGGGCCTGGAACACCGCGACGATGCCGTCCAGGTCGGCGGTGGCGCGCTCGATCGCGGCGCGCAGCTCCTCGGGCGATTGGGCATGCAGCGCGGCGTCTTCCAGCCGGGTACGGGCGCGGGTGATCGGCGTGCGCAGGTCGTGGGCGATGGCGTTGGACACCTGGCGGACGCCGTCCATCAGCCGGCCGATGCGGTCCAGCATGTCGTTGATCGTCTCGGCGAGCTGGTCGAACTCGTCGCCGCGCCCGGACAGCTTCACCCGCTGCGCGAAATCGCCGGCGGCGATAGCGGAGGCGGTAGCGGAGACATTGGCCAGGGTGCGGCGAAACAGGCTGCGCACCAGCAATGCGCCGGCGGTTGCCATGGCGCCGACGATCACCAGCGCCCAGAGCAAGGCATCGGTGAGCAGGGTGCGAAGCTGGGCCCGAACCTGGACGTCACGGCCGATCAGGAGATGAAAGCCGTTCGGCAGGTCGTAGCGCTGCAACCGGGCCAGCGAGGTGATCCCGGCGCGGCGGACCGGCAGCTCGTACCAAAGCCCCGCCTGGTGCACCACCGCGGGCCAGCGTTCCAGGTTCCCGGCAACGCGCCGCATCATCGGATCGACCAGCAGGTAGATCGCGTCGTCATCGACGTTGCCGGCCAGGCGGTCCTCGATGGTAAGCACCAGAGCGGGCAGTCCACCCTCGGCCCAGCGCTCCGACAGGCCCTGGGCGTCGGCGTGGATCGCCGCCTCGGTCTGCCGGTCCAAGAGTCCGGCGGTGGACCACCACAGGAACATCGCCAGCGCGGCGGCGCTGGCGGCGAGCAACAGGGCGTACACGGCAGCGAACCGCAGGCCGGCCGAACGGAACAGCGACAGCGGTGAGCGGCGGGGGGGTGGTTCGGGAGGCGCGGCGGCAACGGCCGGATTCTCCCCCTCCCCTTGAGGGCTTGGGCCGCGAAGCGGACCAAGGTTGGGGGGAGGGGTGCGTACAGCCGCGGACCCCGGCGGTACGCACCCCTCCCCCCAACCCGCTTCCTCAAGGGGAGGGGGAGGACTTACTTGATCCATCACACCGGTTCGGCCCGCAGCATGTAGCCGGCGTTGCGCACGGTCTGGATCAGCGGCACCGGGAACGGCTTGTCCACCTTCTGGCGCAACCGCGAGACATGCACGTCGATGACGTTGGTCTGCGGGTCGAAGTGATAGTCCCACACACCCTCCAGCAGCATGGTGCGGGTCACCACCTGGCCGGCGTGGCGCATCAGGTATTCCAGCAAGCGGAATTCCCGAGGTTGCAGGTCGATCTTCTGGCTGGCCCGCTTCACCTGGCGGGACAGCAGGTCGAGTTCCAGGTCCTCGACCACCAGCTTGGTGAGCGGCCCTTCGGACTTGCCGCGGCGGGCGAGCGCCTCGACCCGCGCCAGCAGCTCGGCGAAGGCGAACGGCTTGGTGAGGTAATCGTCGCCGCCGGCCTTCAGGCCCTTCACCCGCTCATCGACCTCGGCCAGGGCGGAGAGGATCAGCACCGGCACATGGTTCTTCTGGCCGCGCAGGGTTTCGAGGATTTTCAGGCCGTCGATGCCGCCGGGCAGCATGCGGTCCAGGATGACCGCGTCGAAGCTCTCGCTGGCGGCGAGGAACAGCCCGTCGCGGCCATTGTCGGCGTGTTCCACGACGTGGCCGGCCTCCTTCAGGCCACGTACCACGAAGCCGGCGACGTCCTTGTCGTCCTCGACAACCAGGATTCGCATGTTCTTGTACCTCCTTTCGGGCGCTCTCGCTCAGCCGGCCGATTGCGGCGGCCGGCGGGCAATGGTGATGGGCAACTCAACCTCGTGTCCCTGGCGCCGCACGGTCAGGCGCACGACGTTGCCGGGCGGTATGGCGGCGACGGCCCGGATCAGGTTGCGGGCGCTGTCGATATGATCGCCGTTCAGCGTCAGCACGATGTCGCCCGCATGCACGCCGGCGTGCAGCGCCGGGCCGTTACGCTCAACCCCGGCGATGATGACGCCGCCGTTCTCCACGTCCTCGACGGACACGCCAAGCCAGCCGCGCTCGATGCTGCCACGGGCGCGCAGGCTGGCGACAACGTTGGCGACGATCTCGGACGGGATGGCGAAGCCGATGCCGACCGAGCCGCCGGACGGCGAGACGATGGCGGTGGAAACGCCGATCACCTGGCCGTCCATGTTGAAGATCGGCCCACCGGAGTTGCCCGGATTGATCGGTGCGTCGAGTTGGAGGAAGTTGTCGAACGGTCCGGAGCCGAGGTCGCGGCCTTCCGCCGAGACGATGCCGGCGGTGACCGAGCCACCCAGGCCGAACGGGTTGCCCGCGGCGAGGATCCAGTCGCCCACCTCGACCTGGCGCGAATCCCCCCAGGGGACGCTGGCCAGCGCAGCCGGTGCGTCGATCTTGATGACGGCAATGTCGGTCAGTTCGTCGGTGCCGAGCACATGCGCCGACAACTGGCGGCCGTCCACCAGCGAGACCACGATCTTGTCGGCGTGATCGACCACGTGGTTGTTGGTGACGATGACGCCGGAAGGGTCGATGATGAAGCCGGACCCGGCGCCCATCATCTGTTCGTGACGGTTGCCGAAGCGGCGGCGAAACTCGCGGCCGAGCGGGGTGTCACGCAATTCGGGGGGCAGCTCGGCGGCGACGTCGTTGCCGGAGACGGTCTCGGTGACGGCGATGTTCACCACGGCGGGCAGCACGCGCTTGACCAGCGGGGAGAAGCTGTCCGGCGCGGAGCGGGCGACGGCGCCGTGCGGCACCCCGGTGCAGGCGGCCACCAGCAGCAGGGTGATCGCAGCGAGCGCGCGGACCTGGTCCCGCAACGGCCGGCGCGCGAGGCTGGCGCAGCTTGCGGATTGGGGCATGGGGTCAGGGTCTCCGGGCGGGGGCGCAGGTCCGTCGTGAGATGGCATGTGGGTCGGCGTGCAACAAGGGCGGGGCAGGCGCGGTGTTGCGCGCAGGCCGCAAGGCGCCAGCGGGGAGGCGGAAGCTTTCGGGCAGATCGATCGGTTGCCGCCTTCGGGCCGTGTTCAGGCCGTCCGGGCGGCTGCCGTTCGACGGCTTCGCCACTCGGATGCAATGGCGAAATGGCATAGGCTGCTGGAGCGGCCCGTCTTCCGGGGGGTGATCATCCGATTACTCAGGCGGAACTGCCGTTTTTTACGCTGCAGCCGGCCTGCGGGGAGCGGTTTTGACGGTCGGTTTAACGGCCATCTGATACGCTGCCGGTCAGACTTGGCAACGCGTCGAGACAGACCGTCGCACCAGCCACGGATGATCCGAGGCTGCCGCGTCACGCCTCACCACGTGGTGGCGGACGGGTGGCGGCTGGACGCGGCAGAGCAAGCTGGCGATGCGCATGTGTTCCATCTGCCGACGACACCGGCGGCCCTGCGCATTGTCTCGCGCGTGGCGATCCCGGCGGAGCTGGGGCAGGCGCACGATGCGCGCTCGCCTGGCGTGGCGGTGCGCCGGATCATCGTGCGGTCAGGACGCCGGTTCCGGGGACTTTCGAGGCGGATGACCACCGGGTCCTCCCGGGGATTTCACGCCTACGAGCCGGATGACAGGATCCGCTGGACGGATGGCGGCGGCGGTGACCGCCGAGGTCTTCGCCGGCTTTTCAGGTCCGCTGGGATTCGTCCTGCATCTCGGTATGACCGGCCGCTACATCGATGCGGGGACGAAGCGGCGCGCGGCGTGAGGGCGGTTGGAACGGTCGCGGGGCCCCTTGTTCCGGCCATCACGCCCGGCCATCGCGCGCGACCGCCTGCGCCTCGCGCCGGCCGTAGTATAGCGTCACGGTGTGGGTCGCCTCGGCAAAGAACAGCCAGCGCTCGACATAGATGCCCAGGATGGCGGCCAGCGCAGCCAGCACCAGCAGCACGGGTCCCGCCAGGGCGGCGAGCGCGATGCCCGGGAGCAGTAGCACCACAGGCGCGATGAAGCCGGTCGCAAGGGCAACCGTTCGCAGTCGCGAGGCATGCTTGCGGGCGATGGCATAGCCCATCTCGCGCAACAGGTAGTTCTCCTCGGTGTGCGGCGCTTCCAGCATGCGCACCTGGCCGAGTGCCCCCAGGCCCGTCGCGCTCTCGATCGTCGCGACCGGCGGTGCGGCGTCGATCTGCCGCCAATAGGCCAGCTTCGCCACGCCAGCGCCCACCGCGAACACCACCGCAATGACCGCGACCAGGCGCGCTGCGCCGGCATCGTCCAACGCCACCGCGGCGGCCAGCCACACGGCGCCGGTGAACAGGGCCAGGAGAAGAAAGTTCGGCAGCACCAGCCGGTGGTGCCACTGCCGTATCGGCCGCAGCGTGGCGTAGATCATTGCCTGGCACGCAACGGTTGCCAGGCTGCACGCCGCGGTCAGCAATCCCAGCACTGCCGCCACGCCGGTTCCCGGCCCGGCGAACCACCAGGCGGCGGCGAAGCCCAGCGCGGGGACGTAGGTCAGCAGCGCCATTACGCCCTCGCGCGACAGCCAGGAGGTGCGCCATTGCGAGATCGAGCGCCAGGCGCGCTCCGGATGCCCCAGGTGGAACGTCGAGGCGAGCAATGCGACCGTGCTGAGCGCCAGCGCGACGACGATCGCCGCAACGCCGAACCAGGGTGACGACGGCAGCAATCGCAGGGCGTTCAGCACACCGAGCCAGGCCAGCATGCCGTAACCCACGCCCGACGCGGTGGTGAGCAGGACGACGGAGAAAGCCGGGTTCATCGGCTGAGCACCCGATCGATCCAGCGCAACACCGAGGCTCCCGCGGCACTGCCGGCCCGTGCCGTTTCAACCGGCGTGACGGGGGCCGGGCGGCGGCGCGGGGGCAGGTATTTGTTCACCGGCTTGCAGTCCATCTCCGGCATCAGGTCGTAGCCGCCGCGCTCGGCGACCAGTTGCGACACCGCGCTGGTCGGATCGCCGAGGTCGCCGAAATGCCGCGCCCGCGCCGGGCAGGTGGCGACGCAGGCCGGCACGCGCTCCTGTTCGGGCAGGTTCTGGTTGTAGATGCGGTCGATGCATAGCGTGCACTTGCGCATCACGCCCTGGTCTTCGTCGAACTCGCGCGCACCGTACGGGCAGGCCCAGGAGCACAGCTTGCAGCCGATGCAGATCTCGGCGTTGACCAGCACGATGCCGTCTTCCGCGCGCTTGTAGCTGGCGCCGGTGGGGCAGACGGTGACGCAGGGTGGGTCCTCGCAGTGCAGGCAGGAGCGCGGAAAATGCACGGTGCGGCTGTCCGGGCCGGTGCCGGCCTCGTAGGTGTGCACGCGGTTCAGCCAGACGCCGTCGGGATGGTCCTGATAGGCGCTGAAATCGGTCAGCGGCGCGGAATGGCCGGAGGTGTTCCACTCCTTGCAGTTCACCGCGCAGGCGTGGCAGCCGACGCAGGTGTCGAGGTCGATGACGAGGCCGAGTTTCTTCGCGCCCGGAGTGGGGATGCTGGTCATGGCGCGGTCGGGGATGCTGTCTCCCCCTCCCCTTGAGGGCTTGAGCCGCGAAGCGGATCAAGGTTGGGGGGAGGGGTCCCAACAGGCACCGTCCGTGCCGGAGGGGACCCCTCCCCCCGCCCCCCTCCCTCAAGGGGAGGGGGAGAACTTTGAACGGCGTAGTGCAGCTTGCGCGGGGCGGGCTGCATGCCGGGGGGATGATGCAGCGCGGCGGGCCGAGGCATCGTCTCGGCCGGGCCGTCCGCTTTTTCCACCCGCACGCGCAGGTCGTACCAGGCCGCCTGGCCGGTCACCGGGTCGGCGTTGAGCACCCGTCCACCGGCGAGGAATTCCGAGATCACGTGGTTCAGCAGGAAGCCGCGCTCGGACTCCGGCGCGTCGTCGGACAGGTTCCAGGCACCACGGCGCTTGCCGATGGCGTTCCAGGTCCACACCGTGTCGGGATTGACGCCCTCCATCAGCCGAATCTGGCATTTCAGCCGGCCGTTGCGGCCGATCACCCAGACCCAGCCGTCGTCCTGGATGCCGAGCGCGGCGGCGGTGCCACGGTGCATGTACAGCCGGTTGTAGCTGTAGATTTGCCGCAGCCAGGCGTTCTGCGAGTGCCACGCATGGTACATCGCCATCGGCCGCTGGGTCACCGCATGCAGCGGGTACGCCGCCTGTTCCGGCAGGGCTTGCTCGAACGGGGGATACCAGATCGGCAGCGGGTCAAAGTGCTTGCGGATCCGTTCGCGCTGCGCGTCGGGGGGCTGGTTCGGACCGTGGCCCTCGGCGGCGAGCCGGAACTTCTGCAGCGGCTCGGCGTAGAGTTGCAGCACGATCTGCGCGGTGCTGTCGATCAGGCCCAGCCGCTTGGCGTCCGCCAGATAGGCCGCATTGGCGTGCTTGTAATACAGGGCCTCGGGGGCGTGGTGGTACGACCAGAAGCAGCCGTTGGCGACGTAGCGCTGCAACTGGTCGGGGTTGGATGCGCCGACACCCTCCGCGGTGCCGTCGGCGCCGCGCCAGCCGGCCAGCGGACCGACACCGGGGCGGCGTTCATGCCGGGCGATGTACTCGGCATAGTCGCGATACAGCGGGCTGCCGTCGTCCTTGACGAAGCCGGGCAGTTGCAGCCGCGCGCCCAGCGCGATCAGCACGTCCTGGAACGGGCGCACGTCGCGGTCGGGCGGCAGCACCGGCTGACGGATCGAGTCGGCCGGGCCCTCCGGGCTGCCGATCGGCCGGTCCAGCAGGGAGATGCAGTCCCAGCGTTCGAGATAGGTCGTGTCGGGCAGCACCAGGTCGGCGTAGGCGACGGTCTCGGAATAGAACGCGTCGGAGTAGATGATGTGCGGGATGCGGTAGGCGCCGGTGGCGGGATCTTTGTCGGCCATCTGTCGCGCCGCCTCCCCGGGATTCATCGAGGAGTTCCACGCCATGTTGGCCATGTACATGAACAGCGTGTCGATCTTGTACGGATCGCCGGCATGGGCATTGGCGATCAGCGTGTGCATCAGCCCGTGCGCCGACATCGGTGCGTCCCAGGTGAACGCCTTGTCGATGCGCACCGCGGAGCCATCGGGTTCCAGCAGCAGGTCCTCGGGGCCGCGCGGATAGCCCAGCGCCATGCCGGGCAGCATGGTGTCCGGCTTCGCCCCCTTGCCGACCGGCTGCGGCCCCGGCGGCATCGGCCGCGGATACGGCGACTTGTAGCGCCAGGAACCGGGGGTATCGACCGCGCCGAGCAGCATTTGCAGCAGGTGGATGGCGCGGCAGGTGTGGAAGCCGTTGGAATGCGCCGAGATGCCGCGCATCGCGTGCATCGCCACCGGCCGGCCGAGCATCTTGTCATGCCGCCGCCCCGACGTATCGGTCCACGGCTGGTCCAGCTCGATCGCCTGGTCGAACGCCACGTCGGCCAGTTCGCGGGCGATGCGGCGGATCGTCGCCGCCGGAATGCCGCAGGTGTCTGCCACCACCTCGGGCGCGTAGCGGCCGTCCAGGTAGCGCTCGGCAAGCAGATGAAAAACCGGCAGGGCGCGGCGGCCGTCACGGAGAGAAATGTGGCCGGCGATCTGCGGCTGCATGCCGGGCGTCGCGGCGTCGATCGCGGTTGAGGAGGCGCGGTCCCAGGCCAGCGGTTTTCCCCCCGCGTCGCGGACGAACAGCCCATCATCGGCGCCACCGGGGTTCTGCACCACCAGCCAGGCGGCGTTGGTGTAGCGGGCGAGGAAATCCAGGTCGATGCGGTCGGCTTGCAGCAGTTCGTGCACGAGGGAAAGAACAAACAGCCCGTCGGTGCCGGGGCGGATGCCGACCCACTCGTCGGCGACGGCGGAGTAGCCGGTCTTCACCGGGTTCACCGAGACGAATTTTGCGCCGCGCGCCTTCAGCTTGGCGATGCCGAGCTTGATCGGGTTGGAGTCGTGGTCCTCGGCGACGCCGAACATCAGCAGGTATTTGGTGCGTTCCCAGTCGGGATCGCCGAACTCCCAGAAGCTGCCGCCGACCGAGTAGAGGCCGCCCGCCGCCATGTTGACCGAGCAAAAGCCGCCATGCGCGGCGAAGTTGGGGGTGCCGAACTGCTTGGCCCACCAGCCGGTGAAGGATTGGCTCTGGTCGCGGCCGGTGAACAGCGCCAGCTTGCGCGGCTCACTGGCGCGGATGTCGCCGAGCCATTTTGTCGCCAGCGCCAGCGCTTCGTCCCACTCGATCTCCTTGAAGTCGCCGGCGCCGCGCTCGCCGGTGCGCAGCAGGGGCTTGGTCAGGCGAGCAGGGGAGTAGTGGTTCATGATGCCGGCGGAACCCTTGCCGCACAGCACGCCATGGTTCACCGGATGGTCGGGGTTGCCCTCGATGTAACGGATGCGGCCGTCCTTCAGGTAGACCCGGATGCCGCAGCGGCAGGCGCACATGTAGCAGGTGGTGGTCTTCATGGTGTCGGAGATCGTGGGAGACGTGTCGATGGTCTCCACCGGACGCGCGAAACCGCTGGTCCGTGAGGCTGCTGCGTCCGCCAAGCTGTTCTCCCCCCTCCGCCGTGCGCGCGGTGCCGGGGCGGAGGGAGGTGCCCGCCTTGCGCCGCGCAGTCAGGTTGTTGCCCAAGCCAAGTCGCGGTCCAGCCGGAGGCACCCGGCGAGCCGTTCGCGCTACCATGCTCCGGCGGGGATGAAATTTCTATCCCACCCGGGCGGAAATGGCAGGTTGTTGCGCCACCGTCCTGCAGGGATAACGCGGTCCTGCACTGCGGCGGGCTGCTGTTCCGCTTTTCCGGGAAGCCGAGGTAGGTCTGCGGGCGCCACGGCGCCGGTGTGTGGCCGGCAGGCGACGGCAACTCGACAATATTGCGTGCCGGCCTATCATGCTGCGATGCAACATCGAGGGTATTCGCCATGCCGACCAGCGAAAAGATCCTGGCTTGGGTCAAGCCGCTCGAAGGCGACCGCTTTGTGGCCTCCTTCGTGGCGGCGAACACCGAGTCTCGCCGCGCTCCAGCGACGCACGGGTTCCCCTCTGCGGTCGAAGCGAGGGCATGGGTGGAACGGCAAGCCGCGGAATTGGGTGTGACGGTGGAATGGGTGGATCAATCGGCGGCGGGCCGCCGGTAACCTGCGCGTCCCACCGCACCCGCCCGATGCGCGCCACGTTGTCGCCGGCAGGCGCAGCGCCGCGCCCCTGATCCGCCGGCACGCCCGGTACCGCGCTACATCACTCCCGCCCCGGCGTTGTCCTGCTCGTCGCCGGCAAGGCGCCGCGCCGGTCCTGCGGGATCCGTGGCGGCATTTCGCGCTCTTCCGCTGTTTTCGGTTCCATCGATGGCTTATGGGAAACCTCTCGGTCCCGCAGTAGGGCTCGAACCTGCGCGCCAGCGGTCAGCGGGGGCTTGCTCGCACGACACATGGAGCGACTCGGATAAACCCGGTCTTGGCCCGGTACATCCGAAAATGCCTGATGCCGGCGTGACGCGACACAGGCCCGGGGGGTCAGCGACCCCGATGGTCCGTGCCATGGCCTCTGCCGCCATGGCCTCCGCCGCCACGCGGACCACCGCCGCCATGGCCATAGCCGCCGCCCCAGCCGCCACCGCCGTAGAAGAAGTCAAATCCGAGGTTCGGGTAAGCGTAATAAGGCGGCGCATAGAAGTAACCGGGCGGCACGCAGCCGTAATTTGGATAGTAGTAGTATCCCGGCGGGCACGAATACACGTATTGGGCGCGAGCGGGCGCAGGCACCACAACTCCGGCAACCGCGATGCCGATGCCGAGCAGGATGGCAATTGTGCCGGTCGAAGTTCTGTTGCGATCCATCGTAACCTCCCGAAACCTTGGTCCGCCACGACAGCGCTGGTCGTCGAGGATCGGCACACGAGCGCTATCGCGTCTCGTGAGGCAGCGACCGCTCCACGCATCGCTGGAAGACCGTGTCGGCGGCCTTCCGTCGGCTGTCCCGTAGGATTTCAGTTTGGGATCATTCCCTGCTCGTTGTCATTGATATGGATCAGACCGGTGACAGCAGAGCAGGCGGAACAGTCGGGTGCGGCGGCGCGCATAAGATTTGTCGGGGCGCCTCGAGGCGAGATGGGCCGCTTCGGCTGCCAGGTTCGCCGGGCCAACCAGGACGGCACGTCGCTTCCTGGGCCGGGACGCCCCGTTACGGCCACTTACCCCCGGACCAGCGGCACGTCACTGCTGCGAGCGGCCCAAGCATAAGGATTTGTCGGGCGTCCCGGAACGAGATTCGGTTGAACTCGCTGGCTCCCGGAGTAGGACTCGAACCTACGACCCAGCGGTTAACAGCCGCTTGTCGATATGCTTCACGAGGTGACACTAGGCCACATTTTGCCGCTTGCTCCCGCAGAAATCCTTGCAATTCCGCCATTTCTATGCGACCCCGTGAAACACGGGGCAACATGGTGAGACGCCGATAAGTGTTGCCCCGGTGTTGCCCCGAACCGGAGCGAGCGGCGATGGCGAAAACCAACCTTACCGATCGGTTCATTGCGTCACCCCAGCGTGTGCCCAAGGCGGGGCGGAAAGATTACCACGATGCGCTGGTCCCCGGCCTGGCTTTGCGGGTGACATCGGCAGGGCATCGAAGCTTCGTCCTGGTCGCTCGCTATCCCCTGCATCCCAAGCATCCCACCCGCCGCGCGCTGGGGGATTGCTACGTGCCAAGGAACGACAGCACGCAGGACGAAGGAACGCCGCACGAGCGCCGTGAGCATGGTGCTCTGTCCCTGTCCGATGCGCGGGAGAAGGCAAGGGACTGGCTCGCCCTGATCGGCAAAGGGGTTGACCCCAAGATTGACGAAGCCAGGAAGCGCGCTAGGGCGCTGCTGCAACAGGCCAACACCTTTGCCGCGGTGGCAGCGCAATTCTTGGAGCGGGAGGTGAAGGGGCCGGCCTACGTGGAATTGGAGCGAAGGGCCGCAGAGCGCCGGGCAACCGAGCGCTACCTCACCCGCAAGGCAGCCTTCGCGGCCGTGTGTGCTGACCCCGCCAACAAGGCCCTCGTGCAGCGCACGAAGGCAGAGGGCATTGCAAAGAAGGACGAGGCCATCCGGGCGATCGACTCCGATTTCGTGAAACGCTGGGGCGCGCGGCCGATCACGGACATTCTGCCGGAGGAAGCAGCGGAGGCCATTCGTGCAATCGTCAAGCGCGGGGCACCCTATGAGGCCCACAACCGACTCGGCCACCTGCGCCGGCTGTTTAATTGGGCGATCGGCACGCACGAATTCGGCATCACCGCGTCGCCAGTCGAGAGGCTTAGTCCGAAGGATCTGATCGGCAAGCGCGAGGCCCGTGAGCGCATCTTGGCCGATAAGGAACTCATGGCGATCTGGCAGGCAGCGGGCGGCCGGCTCGATGCCGGCGGCATCGCCGACGCCCGGCGCAGGGACCAGGACCGGCCGAAGGATACCGCGCAGGCAGTCGGCTACCCCTACGGTCCGCTGTTCCGGTTGCTGATTCTGACGGGGCAGCGCGAGCGCGAGGTTGCCGATATGACGTGGTCGGAGATTGATTTCGACCGCGCGCTATGGACCATCCCGGCCAGTCGCATGAAGGGCGATCGCGCGCACGAGGTGCCACTGGCGCCCGATGCGCTGGCGCTGCTGCGATCGCTGCCCCGGTTCACCGCGGGTGACTGTGTGTTCAGCACAACGGACGGGGCGAAGGCGGTCAACGGCTTCTCCAAGGCGAAGGCACGCATGGACAAGCTGAGCGGTGTCGCCGACTGGAAAATCCATGATCTGCGCCGGACGATGCGGACGCATCTCTCCGCTTTGCCCGTGCAAGACTTAGTGCGGGAACTGGTGATCGCGCACGCCAAGCTGGGGCTGCACAAGGTCTACGATCGGCATAGCTACCAGGATGAAAAGCGCGAGTGCCTGACACTATGGGAAGCGCGGCTGCGCGGCATCGTGACGCCGAAGGCGCCCGCGGAGGTGGTTCTGCTGCGGCGCCAAGCCTAACCGCTGAGCAATGCCTCGCCCCCGGAAGGTGGTCGATTATGCCGACGCGATCCCTCACGCTGCCGTAGGAAAGTTGATCTGCGATGTGCGCAGGGCATTCTGCCTGCTTATCGGACCGGCGCCGAGCGACGCAGAGATCGCGAACATTGTCGAGGGCAACAAAGCGATCGCAAGTGCAGTCCATTTCATAGTCAACGGCCTCTCCCGAGCGACCGCGCAGCCGCCGCATTGGTTTCGGCTCGCCAGTCGTCCAGTCGTCACCCGGCGGGGCCGTCCGAAGGCGGATGAGGCCCTGTTCCTCGCCGTGGTGTGCCGGCAGCATTACGAGCGGATCACTGGCGAAGCGGCGAAAGTCCATACCGATCCTGAGACGAAAAGGCCATACGGCGCATTTTATGATCTGGTCGCCGCCGTGCTTAAGGCACTCGGCATCAGGAACAGCCCGGAGACTGCTGCAAGGGGGGCCACACGGCAGGACCCGGCGCGTCGGCACCGAAGCCGCCGTGGTGCATTTTCACCTTAGAGACTTGTCGCGCTAGCCGCCTCCCATGTGCCTCCATGTCGCGCAGTTAACCGCGACCCGGAGATACCCCAATGCGAATTCTGACATTCGACCAACTGAAGGCGAAGGGGGTGCCCTATTGCCGGGTGCAGCTTCGTCGCAAAGCGAAGGCCGGGGAATTCCCGGCGCCCATTTCACTAAGCGATCGTCGCATCGCATGGATCGAAGCCGAGATTGACGCCTGGCTTGAGCAGCGCGCAGCGATGCGTGCGACCACAGGGCAGAAGGCCGCCTGACATGCAAAATCCCTGCGCATCCAGCGCGGGGCCATCATGAGTTGGCAGGCGATGATCTGGGCGCATCGGCTTCAGGCCGGACTATCGGCCGCCGAGTATCGCACGCTGATGGTGCTGGCCGACCATGCGCATGAGGACGGCGGCGGCTCATTCCCCAGTGTCGACACAATGGCGGAAGAGGCCGAAGCAGACCGGCGCACCATCCAGCGGTCCCTGCGCACACTCGGGAATCTTGGGATCATCGAGCCAGAGGCACCCGCAACCGGCCATCGACCGGTCACTTGGCGATTGAACATGACGTGGACACCCGACCCCGCCAGGGGCGGCAAAATGTCGCCCCTGAACGCATCGGCGGCTGACAAATCAGGGTTGGCAGGAATAACTGCCCCTGCGCAGAGGGGTGACAAATCTGGTCCGACAGGGGCGGCAAATTTGCCGTCGAGGGGTGACAAATCTGACATAAGAGGGGCGGCAGAATGTCGCCCTAACCTATCCTTGAACCTGTCAAGAGAACCTATCCATGAACCTAAAGCGCCGCTCCCTTCGGTCGCGGGTCCGATCGGGCGATCGGACGCGCCACGCACGTTAACATCGGGAAGCAATCTTGCTGCACAAGGTGAAGGTCTCTTCAACCTCGCACTCGGAAGGCAAGAGCGCATCGCTGCACCAACAGCAACCGCCAGCGTAGGGAGGCCAGGCGGTCGCCACGAAGAGCCGATGGGTGAGGATTGGGTGCCGTCGCCGTTCCTTCGTCGAAAGGCCGAAGAGATCGGCGTGGACCCGGATCACGTCGCCACAGACTGCCGAGACTGGTGCCTTGACCACGGCATCGAGACCATGACCGTCGGGCTATGGCTGAGATGGTGCCATGGTGGGGAGGATAGCTTCTACGCGTGACGCCATCACACTCCCGCATGCTGGCGCCACCTCGCCTCGCCAAGTCGATCATGCCGGCTCAGTGCCGCAGGCTCAGATTTCACCCTACGAAATGGCAGTTGAACGCCGGCAGCGTGGCGCCGCCCGCGGTGGTTGCCTTTCGCGCGCACCGGGCGGCAGGGCGCACGGGAGGGTTTCTCGCGCACGAAAACACGGATAAACCCGGAAAACCCCGACAACCCCGACCTTGGACCGATCAGGTGCATGCCTTACAAGCCGACTGGCAGACCTCCCGGCAGGCCGAAGGGGTCCACGAGCGAAGCCAAGGCCGTGGCAAACGAGGCCAAGGCATACGTCGATTTTGGCCTTACCCCGGAGCAAATCGCGGTATTGCAGCCGATCGACGTGCTGGCATTGTGCACCCGCCATGCGATCCTGCGAGGCGATGCAGAAGCGGCCTTGAGCGCCGCGAAAGCCTGGGCACCGTATGTGCACGCAAAGGCCCAACCACCGATCGAACTGACGGAAGATGACCTACGTCGGATTATTGAAGCTGCCCGAGTTGAGGCGGCCCGCCGCGGCCTGAAGATCGAGGCCCCCGCCGAAACCCTGCCGAATTGACGGGGACGGCGCGCTCCCGATCACCGATCCAGGATGTTCACGCGGACAACGGTTTTTGAATTTAAGTCGTATACACAAACCACGTATTTGTGTGCCATTGCTCCAAATTCATTCTGAAATTGAGCGGCTGGCTCGATCAAAAGTGCCTGGCCGATTAGAATATCGGCGTTGCCATCCTTGAAATGGCCAAACGCGCCGCCGGACCAAAAGCCCGGCCAAATTGGCGTGCCGAATTTTGCCTGTTCATTCGCGGTTTCCCGGCAAGCGACGCGAGCATTAGTCATCCCTTCATAGTTGTTCGCAAGGTCACTATTGTCCTTGCATTGCTTCCAGTCCTCTTTGCAAGAAGCCACTCTTTCTCTGGACGATGCCGGCGGTGCGGGCGACGGTGGACCTCCCTCGGGGCTGAACCGGAACGTCACCACGTCGCTTTGGTGAGTCAAACCTAGCAGCGTGTCCGATAGCGGCAGTTGGGCGCATTGCGGATCGAGCACCGCTCGAACTGCGCGCTCGGCGAACACACGCAACAGGGAGTCGCCCGCCATCCGTCGCTGGTCTTCGGG
>Ga0181530_10003957_pt1 | contig 16095 bp, 15 predicted proteins | sample PEATcosm2014_Bin_42_FD_119769 | JGI IMG/M metagenome (GOLD analysis project Ga0181530, IMG submission 119769) | Peatland microbial communities from MTU Mesocosm Facility, Houghton, MI, USA - PEATcosm2014_Bin10_60_metaG | ecosystem: Environmental > Terrestrial > Soil > Wetlands > Peat | place... | reverse complement strand
CCGTAGGCCAGCGCGGCCGCCGTCGGCTCGTTGATGATGCGCTTCACTTCGAGGCCGGCAATTTGGCCTGCGTCCTTCGTAGCCTGACGTTGCGCATCGTTGACTGGCTCATCGATGAGTTCAAGAAGGACGAAGGCCTGAACCTGCGCGACAAGGGCAACGAGATGGCGCTGCAGCGTCTGCGTGACGCCGCCGAGCGCGCCAAGATCGAGCTGTCCACCACGATGCAAACCGAAATCAATCTGCCGTTCATCACGGCGGACGCGAGCGGTCCGAAGCACCTGGTGAAGACGCTGACCCGCGGCAAGCTGGAGGAGATGGTGAAGGACATCATCGACCGCTCCATCGGCCCGTGTAAGGCGGCGATCAAGGACGCCGGCATCTCGCCCGAAAAGATCAACGAAGTGGTGCTGGTCGGCGGGCAGACGCGCATGCCGCGTATTCAGGCGCTGGTGAAAGAACTGTTCGGCAGGGAGCCGCACAAGGGCGTCAACCCTGACGAAGTCGTCGCCGTGGGCGCTGCCATACAGGGCGGCGTGCTGGGCGGCGAGGTGAAAGACCTGCTGCTGCTCGACGTAACTCCGCTGACGCTGTCGATTGAGACGATGGGCGGTGTAGCGACACAGATGATTCCGCGCAACACGACTATCCCGACCAAGAAGACAGAGATGTTCTCCACTGCGGCGGACAATCAGACGTCGGTCGAGGTGCACGTGATGCAGGGCGAGCGGCCGATGGCGCGCGACAATCGCACCCTGGGCAAGTTCCACCTGACCGGCCTGCCGCCGGCGCCGCGTGGCATTCCGCAGATCGAGGTCACGTTCGACATCGATGCCAACGGCATCCTGAACGTGAACGCGAAGGACATGGCCACCGGCAAGGACCAGAAGATTACGATCACGTCGTCTTCGGGTCTGAGCAAGGAAGAGGTCGAGCGCATGGCGAAAGACGCCGACGCGCATGCTGCCGAGGACAAGGCGAAGCGCGATGAGGTCGAGGCCCGCAACCAGCTCGACGGCATGGTCTACAGCATCGAGAAGATGCTGCGCGAGCATGGCGATAAGATCTCCGGCCAGGAGCGTAGCGATGTGGAGAATGCTCTTGCCGACGCCAAGAAGGCGCTGGAGGGCACCGATGCCGGCGCGATGAACAAGGCTCGCGAGAACCTGACTTCGGCTTCGCACAAGCTGGCCGAAGCCATGTATAAGGCGACCTCCGCGCAGACACCTCCGCCGGGCGGACCGGCTCCGGGAGCAAACGGAGCGGCCGGCGGTGGCAGCGAGCAGAAGAAGGACGAAGGCGTGATCGACGCCGAGTACGTGGATGTGGAAGACAAGAAATAAGCTCTCAGCTTTCAGCTGTCAGCTATCAGCCAAGGCAGGGGGCGCAGTCAGCGCCCCTTGTTGGCAAGAAGCGAATAGCGGAGGGCGAAGAACGCTATCTGAACATGAACGGGCTAGCCGGCGGCTGAAAGCTGACGGCTGACGGCTCAAAATCGAACTCCCCGGATCGAAGGAACGAATTGAGATTTGAGGTAAAGGGTCAGTCGTATATGTTGAGTTTCAATCGCGAAGACGGGCGTTGGTATCTGATCACCTCGGCCGTCGATGGTCGCATGAAGGCGATTCCGGTGATCAACGATGATGAAGTGGGATTCATGCCGACCGTAGTGGTTCCCGTTGGCGACGGCGGACAGGCTAGCATTAACTGATGCGCTCCGCTCATTCGAAAACGGCGCATGAGTCGGGGCACTCAGCGAAGAGCGAAAGGCGAATAGCGATCTCCGGCTGAAGGCTGATAGCGAACAATGGCCACAACCACCAACAAGGACAAGGACTACTACGGCATCCTCGGGGTGAAGAAGACCGCCTCGGCGGAGGACATTCGCAAGGCCTTCCGCAAACTGGCGCGCAAGTATCATCCCGACGTAAATCCAGGGGACAAGTCTGCGGAGGAGAAGTTCAAGTCGATCTCCGAGGCCAACGACGTCCTCAGCGATCCCAAAAAGCGCAAGATTTACGATCAGCTCGGCTTCTACTCTGACAACATCGATCCGGCGGCGGCTGAGGCCTACGCGCGCGGCGGTGGTTTCGGCGCAGGCGGATTCGGCGGTCCTGGGCAAGCTGCCGGCGGCGGTGGCACTCGCACCTATACGCAGGAAGTTCCCTTCGATTTCAGCGGCTTCGATTTCAACGACTACGTCGAAGGCGCCGGCGCTGCCGGACGGCGCGCCGGCACGGGCGGCGGATTTCGCGACATCTTCTCCAACATGTTCGGTGGCGGCGGACGCGCCGAATCGATGCAGCATCCTGAGCCGGGCACTGATTTGGAATATCAGGTGAACGTCGGCTTCTGGCAGGCGATCAAGGGCGCCGAGATGCAGCTCAACATTCCGCGTCTGGAGGTCTGTGGCAGTTGTCACGGGCAAGGCTACATCGAAAGCCCCGGCGAATGTCCGCAATGCCACGGCAAGGGAACCATCACGCAGAAGAGCGGCAGCATGAAGTTCAACGTGGCGTGCCCGCGTTGCGGCGGCAGCGGCAAGAATCGCACGGTGTGTCCGGTCTGCCACGGCGAAGGCCGCGTCGAACGCAGCGAGTCGCTGAAGGTTCGCATCAAGCCGGGGACGCGCGACGGCCAGCGCATCCGCCTGCCCGGGCGCGGCAACGCCGGGACGATGGGAGCGCCCGCTGGCGATCTCTACATCATTGTGCGCGCGGGCGAGCACCCCGTCTTTAAGCGCGAGGGCGACGATATCCACCTGACGGTTCCGGTGAGCCTGACCGAAGCCGCTTTGGGCGCAAAAGTCGAAGTCCCGACAATCGATGGCCGCGCGCTGCTGCGAATTCCTCCCGGCACGCAGCCGGGACAGAAGCTGCGCCTGCGCGAGAAGGGTGTGCCGTCGGCAGTGAAGGAAGGCCAGCGCGGCGATGAGATCGTTGAGATTCAGACAGTCACGCCCAAGCTTGGTGACGAGCGGTCGAAGGAGATTCTGCGCGAATTGGCAAAGCTGAATCCGGAGGATCCGCGGGCAGAATTGTGGACGAAGGTCGGCAGTTAGCAATCCCCGGTAGAGCGGCGCTTGAGCGCCGCGCGCAGACGAACATAAGAATGCAGTCGCTCCGATCATCTGCGATGATCGGAGCGGCTGGAGATGAATAGGCATTCGGTGCGCCGGCCTAAAGGCCGGCCCTACCTGGCTACTCAAGAATTATGGCCAAGCGCAAAAAACAAGGCGCGTACATGATCAGCGCGGTAGCGGAGATGTACGGCATTCATCCGCAGACGCTGCGGCTCTATGAGCGCGAGGGACTGCTTAAGCCGTCGCGCACCGAGGGCAATACCCGCCTCTATACCGACGAGGACCTGGAGCGGCTGGAGCTGATCCTGTCGCTGGCGCGCGACCTGGGCGTCAACATCTCCGGCATCGCCATCATTATCCAGATGCGCGAACGCATGGAGGAAATGCAGCGCCAGATGTCAGAGTTCGTCAGCTATGTGCGCAGCGAAGTGATGGCCCGAGCCCAGCATGCGAACGTCGATGCCAGCCGCGGGGCAATCGTGCCGCTGCAGCACACGCTGGTGGTGAAGAAGAAAAGGGATTAGGGATTAGGGGCTGGGGATTACGAAGCTGGGTGCCAAATTTAGCCTGACAGTGTCCGCCAGAGAAGAATCTCCAAACAATCGCCTGGTCTCCCAATCCCCAACCCCTAGCCCCTAATCCCTATTTCTGCCCTGGCTTTTCGTTCAGCTTGGCAAGCGCTTCATTGGCCTTCCTGGCGTAGGGACCGTTGGGCAGGATCTTGAGGTAAGCCTGGTAGTTCTCTTTGGCGCCGGCAGTGTCGCCGGTTTTGTTCAGCACCTCGGCCAGCTTGTACGTGGCCTCGGCGTCGTGGGGCTTGTATTCCAGCGCCTCGCGATAACGGCTGATCGCCGCCTGGTAATTCTCCTTCTTGCAATAGAAGTCACCGACCTCAATGTCCTTCATCGCCTTCATGGGATTGTAGGGCGTGAACTCATCGACGCCGGTATCACTGAGTCCAGCCTCAGGATGGGACTTAGCATCATTCGCAGGCGGAGACACGTCGATCTCGGTCTGCTTGCTGGAACTCTCTCCGGCAGGAACACTGTCGGTGCGAGGAGGAGTTGCGCGGTTATCCTTCGGCGGCGGAGCGGATTTATCGACGGGCACCTGCTCTACCGGCGGCGCCTGTTGCGCCATAACTAAGCCGGTGAGACCGAGATACAGGACTGCGAGAAGAAGATAACCAAACCGCACATTCGTATTGTAAAGGAAGATTGGGAGCGAGATTGCGGTCACTTGCAGCGGACATAAATCACTTTTTGCACCTCAGCGACCACGTCGCCGGCTTCATCCTTCACCTCAACCATGAATACAGGCTCATACTTTTCCTGAGTCGCCAATTGGGTGCGAATGTCGTCGAGCTGCTGCTCAGTCAGGCGAAATTCTGCCTTCACTCTTCCCTTCCCCGGCTTGCGAAAACGAATGCTTGCAGCCTTGTCCCAGACGATGTAGCCGGGGCCGAGATTTTCCATCAGCATCAGCATGAAGAAGGGATCGGTCATGGAATAGAGCGAACCGCCGTAGTGCGTGCCGACGTAGTTCCGATTCCAGAAGCGTAGCTTCATCTCGACATCGACGGATCTGTGGTCGGCGCCCCACTTGACGCGGATGCCCGCGCCGAAGAAGGGCGGCCAGATGTTGATGGCGCGCAGCATCAGGCGTTGCAGGGTCGTGCTCATTGCTTCGCGAAAGAATAAGTGTATGTCATCGCGGCTGCAGTAAGGCAGAATAGATCATGGTCATGAGCAAGCGTGTTGGGAAACCGAAGTCAGTTGACTCCCGTGCTGCTGTGGGACGCACCGCGCCTGGACTGCGGGATATCAAAGAGTTGCTTCTGGGGCCGGCTCCTCGCTTTGACAACCTGGTGCCTGAGAGAAAACCCCGGCGCCGACGGAAGCCGCCAGTCCTGAAGTGAAAGTACTAGCTTTGGGAGATTCAAGCCTCAAACAGAAAAGGCCGCCCACTATTTGTGAGCGTTGTGAGCGGCCTTTCGTCCAATGGGCCTGTTGGCCATTGGCTCCGGGCTGAGGGAGCTGGCTGAAACTGTGCGGCCGCGCCAGGCAGCCGCGCTGGCGTCACTGCTGCTGCATCGGCTGACTGGCCGAACTGGTTTGCGCCGACTCCGTGAGGCTGTTCTCCATCAGGCGAATGTCGACACGGCGATTTTTGGCGCGACCGGCGGCGCTCGTGTTCTGCGCCACGGGATTGTCCTTGCCCAATCCGATCAGGAAGATCTTGTGCGCCGGCACGTTGTACTTCTGCGCCAGATACTGAATGACGGCATCGGCGCGATGCTGGCTGAGCTGATAGTTGTAGTCGGCCGGACCGGTTGAATCGGTGTAGCCCTCGACTTGGATGATGTAGTGCCTCTGGTTCTGGAGCTGGTCGCCAAGTTCTTCCAGGGTCTGCTTGTCTTTGCGCGTGAGTTCAGCCTTGTCGAAGCCGAACAGCACTGTGGTATCGGCAACGGGCTTGTAATTGTCCAGGTTCTCCACCGTCCCAGCGAGGCTGGTCACGCGATTAGCAGCCTGGGTGGCGTTCGTGCTGGCCTGATCGGCGGCCTGTCCGGCGGCGAGGGCCTTCTGGTCGGCGGCGGCGGCTTTGCTATTTACCTGCGCGATGCCCTGCTGGGCGCGACTGTCGGTATCCCGGATGTCACGAGTATTTTTCGCCGTCTGATCATCTAATTCATTGACGTTGTTGATGACCGGTGTGGTCTGGTTGCGGACGTAATTCTTGGTCGCGCAACCCACGGTCAACGGCAGGCTGCCGGCCACCAGCACTGCGAGTACGGAAAATCGATTCATGGAGATGACTCCCTTGGGAACAGTCGGCCTCGGCGAGCGATTAGCCGTTCGGCCCGACGTGACAAGAGCAAGCCAGATGCCATAAGAGCGACGCACAATAGCCTGGTGTTTGTAATGCATTTTCAATGGATTATGAGGAAAGTATGAGTTGGAATACGGGCTCCTCAAGGGCCGTGCGGATAATCCTGACGCGGAGAGTAAAATTTTTACCAGGCGGCAAATTGCTGGGAACCCGGGGTAACTCCTGCTCGTTCAACTAGCGGTCATTACTCTCATGTGAACTCATGGACCTTCACCAGAAAATTCGCACCCTGCCCCCCTCGCCCGGCGTGTATCTGTACAAGAACGCTGACGGCAAGGTGATCTATGTGGGCAAGGCGAACAACCTGCGCTCGCGGGTGCGGTCGTATTTTCTGGAAGGCGCGGCAGCCAATGCCAAGACCGGGAGCCTGCTGCGGGAGGCGGTCGATCTTGATTATGTTGTCGTCGACAACGAGAAAGAAGCGCTGGCGCTGGAGAACAACCTGATCAAGCAGAAGAAGCCGCGCTACAACATTCTTCTGCGCGACGACAAGACTTATCCCTACATCAAGCTGACGATGGGCGAGCGCTATCCACGCGTCTTCCCCACGCGGCGGCTGCGCAAGGACGGCTCGTTATACTTCGGCCCTTACTTCCCCACCAGCCTGGCCTATCGGCTGGTTGATCTGATCCACCGGCATTTTCTGATTCCCTCCTGCAAGTTGGACCTGAATCGTTACTATCCCCGGCCCTGTTTGCAGTACTACATCGGGCGATGTCTTGGGCCGTGTGTTGAGGGACTCACCACGCCGGAGCGTTACGCCGAGGCGGTGCACGACGTGAAGCTGTTTCTGGAAGGCCGTGGCGCCGATCTGTCGCGGTCACTCCAGGAACGCATGAAGGCGGCGGCCGAGCGCGAGCAATACGAGCTGGCAGCAAAATATCGCGACCTGATCTCGACCATCGCGTTGCTGGAGCAGAAACAGCGCATCGCCGCGGTCGAGGGCGATGATGCAGACGTTTTTGGCTATCACTACGAGAACGAGATGCTGGCGGTGAACCTGTTTCACATGCGCGGCGGCAAGATCGTCGACAAGCGCGAGTTCTTCTGGGAAGACCTGGGCGAGAGGATTACCGGCGCCGGCTTTGATCCAGGCGAATTCTTCTCTTCCCTGTTGAAACAGGTGTACCTCGACCAGCAGTACGTACCGCACACGATTTATGTGCCGGTGGACTTTGAGGACCGCGCCCCACTGGAAGAGATCCTCTCCGAGGGCCAGAAACGCCATGTGCAGGTCCATGTCCCACAACGCGGGGAGAAGCGCTCGCTGGTCGATCTGGTGGGACAGAACGCCAAGCAGGCCTTCGATCAGCGCTTCCGCGTGATGAAGCCGGCAGCCAAAGCGATTCAGGGAGCGTTGCAGGACGCGCTGATGCTGCCCGAGCTGCCCAGGCGCATCGAGTGCTTCGACATCTCGCACATTCAGGGCGCGGAGACGGTTGCCTCCATGGTGGTGTGGGAAGACGGCAAAATGAAGAAGGCCGATTATCGCAAGTTCATCATCAAAAGCGTCGAGGGCGTGGACGACTTCGCTGCGATGCGCGAGGTGGTGACGCGGCGCTACCGGCGCGTGCAGGAATCGGGGCCCTCGGTGAGCGCCGACGTTGCGCTCACCGGGGCGAAGGTGGAGCAGGAACAGATGCCCAGCCTGGTGCTGATCGACGGCGGCATCGGACAACTGCACGCGGCAGCGGAGGCGCTGGAGGCGTTGGGCATCACAAATCAGCCGCTGGCCTCCATCGCCAAGCGGGAAGAGATTATCTATATCCACGGTCAGGAAGACGAGCCGGTGGTGCTGGACCGGCATTCGCCGGTGCTGCACCTGGTGCAGTTGGTACGCGATGAGGCACATCGCTTCGCGGTGACTTTTCACCGCAAGCGGCGCCAGATGCGCGATCGCCAGACCGAGCTGCGAGAGATCCCCGGGGTTGGGGAGCGGACCACGAAGCGCCTGTTGCAGCATTTTGGCAGTCTGCAAGCTGTGAAAGAGGCGGACGCCGCAGCCTTGGCATCAGTGGTGAATCGCTCGCAGGCGGAGGCGATTCTGGAGCATTTTGGCAAAAGCAGCTAAAGCTGCGCCCTTCAGGGAACGTGTCAGATTCTCGCGTCTGGGGCTGCCGATCTGCATCTCATCCCGTTTCACAATCTGTTAATGGAACCTTTCGCCGACTCGCCCGTATATAGCTGCAGAAGTTGATCCGGTGAGTCCGAAAGCTACTCTCGACGCAACCTTCAGGGCCCCCGGCAACTGCATATCGCGATTGCTGAGGGAAGCCACTTCTAAAGGAGAACCATCATGGACGCGAAATACAACTGGCTGATCGACAACGCAGCGATCCGCGTCACCTTGAACACGGTGGCCTTAGCCCTCTGGATGGCCATGGCGGTGGGATTGCTGGAGCTGGCTACGAAGGTCTAGCCCGCTAGTTGTAACCAGCGCGAGTGCAGATCGCGCAAAGCGAGGCCCGGGCCTGGCAGGCCGGGTGGAATGCGAACTCCCGCTCTTCCTCCAGCGGGTTTCTTGGGTCGAACATACGCCCGCCGGTTTCCTGACTCGGCGGGCGTTGATCATTGCGCTCGATGATCTGCGCCACAAATTAGCTGCGCGTGGTTTCCACTTCGCGCAGGCGGGCGGCCTTGCCTCGCAGCGCGCGCAGGTAATACAGCTTGGCGCGGCGAACGTGGGCCGAACGCAGCACATCGATCTTGTCGATGACCTTGGAGTTGATGGGGAAGATGCGCTCCACACCCTGGCCGAAGCTCATCTTGCGGACCGTGAAGCTGGGCTGAGCGCCCTTGCTCCTGGCAATCACGATCCCTTCAAACGCCTGGAGGCGTTCCTTGTCGCCTTCCTTGATCTTCACGTGAACGCGCACGGTGTCACCCGGCTTGAAGTCGGGGATATCGGTGCGCCGGGTCTTGGCGAGCAGCCGGTCAATCACTTGTGAATTCGACATTGTGTTCCTTTCGGAACTAGCAACTAGCAATTAGCCACTAGCAGCTAGCTTTTGGCTCTTAACTCTCAAAATGCAAACTGTTATCTCGAGCGAGCCCGCCGCGGCGGGCAAGTCGAGGGACCCCTATCGAGGAAGCAGTCTCCCCTCCCTACTCGTACTCACTCTCGGCCAGCAGCTTGCGATCCTCGGCGCTCAAAATCGTCTCCCGCAACAGATCGGGACGATGGCGCAGGGTCTTGCGCAAGGCGGACCGGCGGCGCCACTGGCGGATCTCCTCGTGATTGCCGTTCACCAGCACCTCCGGAACCCGCATGCCGCGAAACTCCGCCGGTCGCGTGTAATGCGGATAATCCAGTAGCCCGCCCGAACTGCAGGTCGAACTCGGCGGCTCGCCGGCGAGTTTCGCCTCGCTCTGGCTCGAACCCATCGTAAACGACTCCTGCTGCGACGAGGCGGCATTGCCCAGCGCTCCCGGAACCAGCCGCGTCATCGTATCCACGATAATCGCTGCGCCCAATTCGCCGCCGCTGAGCACGAAGTCGCCGACAGAGATTTCGCGATCGGCGAGATGCTCGGCCACGCGCTCGTCCACGCCTTCGTAGCGTCCACAGATGAGCAGGATGCGCTGGCAGCTCATCATCGCTTGCGCCAGTTTCTGGGTGAACAGCTCGCCTTGCGGCGACAACAGCACAACCGACTCCAGCACCCGATGCCCTGCTCGGCGATCACCTGGTGCAACCGCTAACGATTCCAGGCATTCGAAGATCGGCTCCGGCTTCAGCACCATGCCTTCACCGCCGCCGAATGGCCTGTCGTCCACCGTGCGATGGCGATCATGAGCGAAGGCCCGCAGATCGTGAATGCCAATTTCAATGAGCCCTGTTTCGCGCGCCCGGCGCACGATGCCATAATCCAGCGGCCCACGAAAAAAGTCCGGAAAAATCGTCAGGATCTCGAACTTCATTCGGGCTCGGGTAGAGCGGCGCTTCAGCGCCGCGTCTAAACCTCTTCGGAATATTTAGGCGGCTTCAGCCGCCCGACAATCTGCCGCCGGCTAAAGCCGGCTCGAACTGCTAATTACCATCCGGCAACGCTAGCCTGAAGGCCAGCTCTACCCGAACTTACTTGCGCTTTCGCCGCTCGCCTGCCGATCTGGCCTCGCCAGCTTCGGATCTCTGGCGCTGCTTCTCTTCATCGCTCAGCGGAGCATCCACATCCAGCATTCCTTCCGGCAATTGCATGTCGATGCGGTGCGCGCCCAGGTCCAGCTTCTTCACAAACTCTTCGGCGAAGGGGATGAGCACTTCCGTCGATCCCTGGCAGTCGCCCACTCGCCGCACGGCGCAGACTGGCAGCTTCACCACCAGCAACGGCGCTTCACCGGCGCCAAACTGAACTTCGCTCACGCGGCCCAGGAACCGCTGGCCAACCCACACATCGCTGGCGACAATCTCGCTGACGTACGCCTCGCCGGCCTTGAGCTCGCTGCGCTGATCGGCCGGAATCTGCAACTCGAATCCCGCAAGCTGCTCAGCATCGCTGATGCTGTCGACGCCGGTAAATTTAAGCACTACCCCGCCCTTGTGGAACCAGTGCGCTTGCAGCTGCAACTCACGACGGCTCCCGTCAGGAGCTAATCCCGACAACTGCCGGCGTTCCGCAAAGCGCTGGGGAAAATCCGTGTGCAAGTGCGCCAGCACTTCGCCGCGCCGTCCCTGCGGCTTCAGCACGCGAGCGATGGTGATGAACTCGCCGGCTATTCCAAAATCTCCAACTGGTAGCGTTTGCGCGTGCGCAGGCTAGCCGCGTGCAGAATGGTCCGCAGACTGCGCGCCGTCCGGCCATGACGGCCGATCACGCGGCCCACGTCCGCCTCTGCAACCACCAGCTCAAGTACCGTCTGCCCATCTTCTTCGAAGGGCTCGACCGTAACTTCCTCCGGCACTTCCACCAACACCTTGGCCAGATGTTCCATCAACGCGATGATGTCCGGCTTGCTATCCGGCATTGTGCAACTCTCCTCCACTCCAGCGCAGGGCTCTTACGCCACTGCGGTTGGAGCCTCAGCCGATGTTGCGCTCGAAGCTTCAGCTGCAGGCGGCGGCGTGCCAGCCGGAGTTTTCTCCACCAGCTTCCGCACGCGATCGGACAACTGTGCGCCCTTCGACTTCCAATAGTCGATGCGCTCGCGCTTCAACTCAACGCTGGCGGGATTGGTCCGCGGGTTATAGGTGCCCACCACTTCCACCGACCGGCCATCGCGCGCCCGGTCCTTCTCAATGACCACGATGCGATAGTGCGGCTGCTTGCGCGCACCGCGGCGCGACAAACGAATCATTAACACAAAGAATGTTTCCTTTCCTGCAATTGGTTAGCCATGCGGCAACGCTCGGCTCGCAGCAAACAATTCGACGCTGAGCACCTAAGCTCCGGTGGCAACTTTTCCTCAGGTGAGATGACTGGCCCGCCGACTCGGCTTTGTACCCGGCGGAATGGGTGCTCCAGCGTTCAACCACCCCGCCAAGCGCAAAACGAGCGCTCGTCGGGGACCCCGGCCGTCGCTACCGCACCCCAATGAGCACAGCTCAGGCGCTCATCGGACCTCACATACCTGGAGGCGACAACTTTTCAATTATTGCGGATAGGCACGGTTTTGGCAAGGGAGGAACGCCGGTCGTACTTTGCGCTTTACTTCACCGAAGCGCCGCCCAGCGGCGTCTTTGCCAGGTCAATCCAGCGTTCGCCAACTCCCTTGACGAAGCTAAGCGAGTCGATGCGAACCCTCCGAGGGCCGGTGTAAGCGCTCCACCGTTGGCGAGCGATCTCCAGCACCTTCTGAGCTTCCTCCGCGGTATCCATCTTGGCGATCGTCAGATGAGGCATGTACGGCCAAGGCTCTTCGCAATGCAGGGGATGGCGATTGAGCTTGTCGTGTAGTTCGCGCATCCGATAGGCCCCACGTGCCACGCGCAGGAAAACTGTGGGAGTCAGAGGAACAAAAGTCTCCACGTCGCCCATCGTAACTTCAAATGCCGGGGTCGCCAGGCAGACATCTGCTAAAACTTCGAGCGCCAGCTGTTCACTGCCAGAGAGTGTACGTGGAGGCAGAATCGTCACGTGTGCGTCCGCGTGGGTATGCGCGGGATGCAGGTCGCGACGTAACTCCTCTACGAAGATTCCTACTGGGCTGCGCACAAACGCAACCGTGGCATATACGAGGCCAGCCATGAACCTCCCATTATAGCGGCGAAGGTGTGACGCGTTGAGCGCCGGCACGCTGCGGTGGTGACTCCCATGCGGATTCCGAGACGCGCAACGCCACCGTTAGGGCGCGACACGTGGTGCCCACCGCGGACCTGATTTAGAATCAGAGGAGCAACAGAGTCGGGGCGTAGCGCAGCCTGGTAGCGCACCTGCCTTGGGCGCAGGGGGTCGGAGGTTCAAATCCTCTCGCCCCGACCATTGTTTTGAACTGCTTGTGAGTCCTCTTGCCTGATCTTAGAAAGCAACGTCCACACAAACGGCCACATGGGCTCGCAACTACCCAGTCAGGAGCGGACGAAAAGCCGACGCCTCGCAAATGCAGTCGCACGGAATAGACTTGGTGGTGGCACGAAATTGGGCACAACCGTCTGGGGTGAGCCCCTCCGCTGAGACAAGCCTCGATTGGCACGCAGCGATTGCCATAAGGCCGGACCAAACCCAATCCCTGCAAGGGTGGGGACTCGGCACCGTGCGCCTAAAGGCCCAGCGCGCTCCGCCCCCAACAGCAGCAAACCTGTTCCCGCGTACAACATGGCTGGCCCCCTCACTCTCCGCCTTTGACACTGCAAGACCAAAGGCCTACACTTCGCTACGAAAAACCAAAGCCCGCATCGAAGCTTGTTTTTCTCAAACCAAAATTCGAAGGGATAATTCTGATGAAACCGACGCACACCTACTTCAACGGCTTCGGCCGGACAGCGCTTATTCTTAGTTTGGGAGCCCTTCTGGTTCTGCTGAGCGACATGCCAGCCAGTGCGCAGAGCGTTTTCCGGCAGCTCAGCCAGGACAGCTTCAGCGGCGGCAACGGCCAACACCTGACGGAAGTTGAGCCCGGCGCGTTCGCCTACGGATCGACCATCGTGGCCGCCTTCCAGGTCGCCCGCGTTTTCGGCGGTGGTGGCATGGACGTGGGCTGGGCCACTTCCCTCAACGGCGGCATTGCCTGGACCAACGGTTATCTGCCGGGTCTCACCCAGTGGTACCAGGGCGGCACCAATTCGGCGGCCAGCGATCCCTCGGTGGCCTACGATTTGAAGCACGGGGTATGGCTGATCAACACTATACCCATCTTGACCGGTATCAACGTCGCGGTGAACCGCTCCACTGACGGCATCCATTGGGACAACGCCATTTACGTTGCGCAACCCGGTGATGCCGACAAGAACTGGATCATCTGCGATAACACACCAACCAGCCCTTACTTCGGAAACTGCTACGTCGGCTGGGACACCCCCACCATTCAGATGAGCACCTCCACCGACGGCGGCCTAACCTGGAGCGCCGCGAGGGCGACCCAGTGTTCCGACTATGGAGTTGGGGTGAATCCGGTGGTGCAGCCCAACGGCAACGTGATTGCTGGGTTCGCGGACTACAGTGGCGGCATGTCCGCCTACATGTCCACCAACGGCGGCCAGACGTGGGCGTGCGCCGTCAGCATCTCGAGCGCGCCCAGTCACGGCGAGGATGGAGGCCTCCGCAGCCCCGGTCTGCCTTCCACCGCCATTGACGGGGCGGGCACTGTCTTCGTTTCCTGGCCGGACTGCCGCTTCGAGTCCGGCTGCTCCGCCAATGATATCGTCTTCAGCACTTCCAGTGACGGCACTCATTGGAGCTCGGTCAGCCGCATTCCGATTGATCCCATCGGCAGCGGGGTGGACCATTTCATCCACGGCATGGGAATTGATCCTGGTACTTCCGGTAGCGCGGCCCATATTGGCGTGACCTACTACTATTACCCCATTTCGAGTTGCGGCAACTCCTGTACGTTGTATGCGGGGTGGACGAAGTCGCGTGACGGCGGCGCCACTTGGACGCAAGGCATACAGATTTCGCCGGGCATGCAGCTTAGCTGGCTGCCGCAATCGCAAAACGGTCTCATGGTCGCCGACTACGTCGCTACCGTGTTCTCCGGCCAACGCGGCTTTCCCATCTACGTTATCGCCAGCGCTCCGAACGGGGGGCTACTCCAGGAGGCCGCATTCACCGCGGGATACGGCTACCTCTTCACCGGCACGGAGCCGACCTTTAGTTCAGCCAACGAGGTGCCCATACCCGGAATCCAGTCTGATCATCCGCCCAGAAGCCCCGCGGATCGCGACAACGAGATTCCGGGTAAGACGCCACCGCACCGCAACTAAGTTGGCCGCTTTCCATTCGAACTGCCAGCCACTGGCTGGCAGTTTCTTTTTGAAATTTGGGCCAGGCTGATGTTGGAGTGGGGGACGATGCGAGACTGACACACCATGCGTCACGCGACAACGTCGCTTTGGCCGGCCGCCTTTTTTCGCGAAATTGTATTCTTGGAGGAAATTCATTTTGCTTTGAACACCCGCGCGCGTTTGGTCGCGAGTCTGGCGCTCTTTAGCCCCAGATGGAGCTGCTGGACGGTGGTGCCGTGCTCCCCGATCTCCAGCGCTTCCAGGTCGGAGGAAATCTTCTGCACCAGTACAGGATCTTCTCGGCTGCTGTGGCCGGCGCCCGAAGACGCCGGCCACAGTTGATTACGCCGGGTTCTGCCAAATTTCAGTGTTGAACTACGCTCAGTCGTGCATCCGTCCTCGTATCCATGGCAACGGCTCTCGTCGGCGAAATCAGGTAAATCACGCTTGGGTGTTCGTTGCCCGGCGGCTGGACTGTGCCTCTGCCGTTGGCAGCGATGTTGTAGGTGGCAAGAACACCGAGCGACTGATTCAGTCCACTCGAACCACTGTCGTCACCGTTGAGCGTGAAGTTGCCGGCGCCGTCGGCGGAACCGGCCAGGATTTGGTTGTCTGCATTCACATAGTCGAGCGGCGCGAGTGAGCCAATGGTATAGGTTCCGGCCACAGATGCATTGGAAAACGGGCCGCCGGTTTGCGGTTCCAAAATGGCGAAGATGGAATTGGTGCCGGTGCCCACAAGAAAGCCTTTGTTCTGGCTGATCAGAAAGCCTGCGGGACAACCTCCGCCTCCACAGAGGAATGTCACTGCTCCGTTCGCTGCCACAGAGTAAGTCCCCTGCGACGGTTGATCCTGGGTTATCGTGCCCGCCAAGTCTTCATCCATGACGAGGATGCTGTCATTGCCGTTGCCGCCGAAGCTGAGGATTCCGGCGCCGGATTGGTCGAGGCCGTCTCCTGCGTGGATGTCCTGGTAGTACAAGACAGTCGTGCCGTTCAACGATCCGTTGTTGAACGTCCCACTCTGTTGCAGCAACGAGCCCGCGAGCAGTCCATTACCGGTCAGCGAAACCGAGTCGGTTCCCTCCATCACCAACTCGCCGGCGCTAACGACATACACTGCGTTGCTATTTGGGCCACCATTGCTTTGGACGGCGACCGTGGCCCGACCGGTTTGCGGATTCACGCCGGACACGGTGCCGGTAAAGGTGCAGTTATAGAAACTTCCGCTGTCATTGCCGACACACGTTCCATTGGTCATAGTCCCAGAAGCGAGCGTGAACTGGCCTACATTGACTTGGCGATATCCGCTGCTGTCGGTTCCCGTCCACCCGTACACCCACTTGCCGTTCAGTGCGTTCAGCGAGAATGCGCTGGAGTTCGCCTTACGCAGAGCGCCAGAGCCCCGGCTGCCCTGTCCGGTGGTGTCGTCGTATTCGATGATTCGTCCATTGGCCGATGAGTCAAGCACAAACGCGAAGGTGATAGGTCCCCACGATTGACTTTGAATGGTGAGCAGGTTTAAGCCGGTGGTGCTGATGGAGTAGCTGCCACTGACATTCACCGTGAACGGCTGGCCGGTGATGGAATTGCCATCCACTACTCCGCTGGTGATGTGGCCATTGCCATCGGAGATGAAGCTGCCCGCCAGCGTCCACGCGCCCGATGAGTTCCAGCCGTTCAGGTAGAAAGCGTAGTTGCCGCTGAGGGCTCCGGGATTGCCGCTGCCACTGGGATTGAT
>Ga0181530_10003956_pt1 | contig 16103 bp, 17 predicted proteins | sample PEATcosm2014_Bin_42_FD_119769 | JGI IMG/M metagenome (GOLD analysis project Ga0181530, IMG submission 119769) | Peatland microbial communities from MTU Mesocosm Facility, Houghton, MI, USA - PEATcosm2014_Bin10_60_metaG | ecosystem: Environmental > Terrestrial > Soil > Wetlands > Peat | place... | reverse complement strand
TGACCAACGACGGCACTCTCGCCCAGCTGTTGGCGCACCCGCGTTTCGGGGTGGAGAAGGAGTACCTCGCCGAGCTGAGAGGGGTCCCGGGTCCGGGCGCGCTCCGCAAGCTGAGAGAGGGAGTCCTCTTGGACGACGGGGAGATGACCGCCCCGGCGAGGGTGGCGGCGGTGTCGCCGGGCGTGATCCGCATCGTGATCCACGAGGGGCGCAATCGCCAGGTCCGCCGCATGTGCGAGGCGGTGGGCCATCCCGTCGTGAGGCTCGTCCGCACCCGGATCGGGCCGATCACGGACCGTTCGTTGCGCCCGGGCACCTGGAGGCCGCTCAGCGCCCCGGAGGTGCGGTCCCTTACCGAGGCCGCCCTTCGCGCCGCACCCAAACGGTAGGTAGGCTCCCCGCCCATGGCCGTGGTCCTGCGCGCCCTACGGGGCGCTACGACACTCGACGAGGACACACCTGCTCAGGTCAGCGAGCGCGTGCGCGCTCTCGTCCAGGCCTTGCTGGACCGCAACGGGATCGGTCACGACGACATCGTCAGCATCCTGTTCACCGCGACACAAGACGTCACCTCGATGTTCCCCGCCACCGCGGCGCGCTCGCTCGGGCTCGGCGACGTACCGCTCATCTGTGCGAGCGAGCTCGCCATCCAAGGCGCCATGCCGCGCTGTGTCCGGGTCCTCTTGCACTTCTACACCGAGCGCACGCGAGAAGAGCTGCACCATGTGTATCTCGAGGATGCGCGCGAGCTGCGCGATGACCTCCCCGACTGAGCCCGGCTCCGCGGGCGCCCCGCCCAACTCGCGGCGCGCACAGGTGACCGGCCTCGGGCTGGTGGGGACCTCGATCGCCCTCGCGCTGCGGGCGCAGGGGTGGCACGTCACGGGGCGAGATCTGGATGAAGCCCGGTCGCGGCGCGCCCGGGAGCTCGGAGCCGTCAACGAGCTCGGGATGGACCACCTTGCGGCCGTGGCGTTCGTGGCGACCCCGGTGGCGGCGATCGCCGCCGAGGTCAACGCCCTGCTCGCGTCCGACGAGACCGGCGAGCTCGTCGTCACCGATGTCGGCGGCGTGAAGGCGCCGATCGTCTCTGAGATCTCCCACCCGCGCTTTGTCGGCGGACATCCCATGGCGGGATCGGAGCTGGAGGGGCCCGACGGCGCCGACCCGGAGCTCTTCGACGGTTCGACCTGGGTCCTCACGCCGACGTCGTCCACGGACCCGAGGGCCTTTTCCGCGGTCCAGTCCGTGATAGCCAGCTTGGGCGCCGACCTGGTGGCACTTGCGCCCGACCGCCACGACGACCTCGTGGCCGTGGTATCCCATGTGCCCCACCTGACCGCCGCCGCGCTCATGGGGCTCGCCACGGAAGCCACTGACGCCCACACCGCGCTGTTGCGGCTGGCGGCAGGTGGCTTCCGGGACATGACGAGGATCGCAGCCGGATCGCCTGCGATCTGGCCCGACATCTGCCGGGACAACGCCCCCGCCATCCTTCCGGTCCTCGACGACCTGATCGCGAGGCTGAACGAAGTCCGCCGTATCGTCGCCGAGGAGGACCGTCCCGCCCTCGTCGCTCTCCTCGACCGGGCACAGCTCGCCCGGCGGAACCTCCCCCCGCGTGCAAGCCGGCCGAGCTCTGTCACCGAGCTCCACGTCCTTATCCCCGACCGGCCCGGCGTGCTCGCCCAGGTGACCACGATCGCGGGGGAGCTCGGGGTCAACGTCGAGGACTTCGAGATCGTGCACTCGCAGTACCGGCCCCGGGGCGTCCTCATCCTCACGGTGGCCGCGGACGCGGCCGAGCGCGTTCGTCACGCCCTCGCCGAGCACGGCTTCGGTCTCAGCCGGGCCGCCGGACGCCGGCCCGTCATCGCCATCGACGGTCCCGCCGGTGCCGGCAAGTCGACAGTGGCCAGAGAGGTTGCCCAGCGGCTCGGGCTCGAGCGCCTCGACACCGGTGCCATGTACCGGGCCGTGACCTTGGAGGCTCTGCGGCGTGGCGTGGACGTGGCCGACGCCGAGGGCTGTGCCGCGATAGCGCGGTCAATGGACCTGAGCGTCGGCGGGCGCGTCCTGCTGAACGGCGAGGACGTGACCGAGCAGATCAGGACGCCTGCGGTCGACGGGGCCGTGTCGATCGTCGCGGCCCATCCGCAGGTGCGCGCGGAGCTCGTGAGCCGCCAGCGGGCCTGGGTGGCGGTCAACGGTGGGGGAGTCGTCGAGGGCCGTGACATCGGCAGCGTGGTGCTGCCGGACGCGGACGTGAAGATCTTCCTCACCGCCGATTCGGCCGAGCGCGCCTCGCGACGCGCCAACGAGGACCCGGCGGGACCGGGCGCTCTCGCCACGACGGCCGCGTCGATCCGGCGTCGCGACGAGCTCGACTCGACCCGGGCCGCCTCGCCCCTCGTCGCCCCGCCGGACGCGATCGTCGTGGACTCGACGGCACGCAGCGTCGAGTCCGTCGTGGAGGAGGTGCTCTCCCAGCTGTGACCACCTCTGGTGTCGTGGCGTCGCCACCGTCGCGAGGCGACATGATCGTCTACCGGTTGTGCCGCTCCATAGCAGTCGGCGTCTCCCGGCTGTACTTCCCCGGAACAGTGCAAGGCAGGGAGAACCTGCCCCCCCGGGGTGCCTACATCGTGGCCCCGGTGCACCGCTCGTATGTCGACTGGCTCATCGTTGCCCGGATCACGGCGAGAAGGCGGTTGCGCTACATCGTGAAGGAAGAAGTGTGGAAGTCCAAGCTGATCGGGCGCGTGATAGAGGCCTGCGGGGGCTTTCCGGTGAACCGGTCCGGGGCGGACCGCGAGGCGCTGCAGCGGTGCCAGGCCGTGCTCGTGGGTGGGGAGCCTCTCGTGATGTTCCCCGAGGGCACGCGACGATCGGGGCCGGAGGTGCGAGAGCTCAAGGACGGGGTGGCCTACTTGTCCTTGCGCGCCGGCGTGCCCGTGGTTCCCGTGGGCATCGGCGGCGCCGAACGCGCCATGCCGCGGGGCTCGTCGTTTCCCCGCCCGCGGCGGGTGAACATCGTGATAGGCCCACCGGTCCCGGCCCCGACCGCAGCCGACGCGGGCGCCGAGGCCGCGGCCGGTGAGGGCGAGGAACCGGTGGCGTCGCGCCGGCGGGCCCGGATCGGACGGGAGGCGATAACGGAACAGTCGGTGCGCGTGAGAGCGGCCATCCAACAAGCCTTCGACGCCGCCGAGGCAAGTCTGCGGCGCTAGCCGAGCTGTCCCCCGGCGCAGGTGGTCCGGCGCTTGAACCTTCGCCGCCCCGGGAGGAGGTTGGCCGCCTGCTAACTTCCCGGCGTGGTCGCCGATGGGTGAGACAAGGGGTGTCCTCGTGACCGGCGGGGCCGGGTTCGTGGGAGCGACTTTGGTGCGACGGCTCGTCGAGGCCGGGCGCGGAGTGCGTGTCCTCGACAATCTCACGACGGGCGACATCGCGCACCTGGACGGAGTCGGCGCCGAGCTCATCGAGGGCGACATCCGCGACGCGAAGACCTTGGACGATGCCCTGGACGGGATCGAATCGGTCGTGCATCTCGCGGCCGCGGGCTCGGTCGTCATGTCGGTGGCAGACCCGGGGACGAACTTCCACGTGAACGTGTTCGGCACCTTCCAGGTCCTCGATGCCGCCCGGCGCGCCGGCATAGACCGGACGGTGCTGGCTTCAACCGGCGGCGCGCTCATCGGCGACGCCAAGCCGCCTGTCGACGAGCACTCGTTGCCCAAGCCGATCTCGCCCTACGGTGCGAGCAAGCTCGCCGGTGAGGGCTATGCCCACGCTTTTGCGAAGGTCTACGGTCTTCGCACGATCGCCCTCCGCTTCGCCAATGCCTACGGACCGTGGAGCGCCCGCAAGCGGGGTGCGGTGACAACCTTCTTCAGGGCTATCAACGCGGGCGAGCCGATCGTCATCTACGGTGACGGCTCCGCCTCACGTGACTACACCCACGTGGACGATATCTGCCACGCCCTCGAGCTGGCGCTCGACAGCGACGTGCCCGGAGGCACTGTCTTCCACATCGCCTCCGGCGTCGAGACGACAGTGCAGGCGCTGGCCGACCTGTGCCGCGACGCCGCCGGCGTGCCGGAGCACCCGATCGAGTACCGACCCAAGCGCCCCGGTGAGGTCGAGCGCAACTTCGCCTCCTACGATCTTGCCCGGCGGGTCCTCGGGTACGCGCCCACCATCAGCCGGGAGGAGGGGATCCGCAGCACCTGGAGGTGGTTCCAGGAGTCGGTCTTCGCCGATGGTTGAGGCCCCCTGAGGCGTTCTCCTCGGGTTACTATACCGTCTGGACGGTATAGTAACGGTGTGACAAGAGGAGAGGACACCCGGGCGCGGATCCTGCACGGCGCAGAGGAGGTGGTGCTCCGTGACGGCGTCGCCCACCTCACCCTCGAGGCGGCAGCCCTCGAGGCCGGGATCTCCAAGGGCGGGATCCTCTACCACTTCCCCACGCGGGCGGCCCTCGTCGCGGCCATGGTGGAACGCCTCAGCTCGCGCTTCGACGAGGATCTCGCACGCGAGGGGGCCGGGTCGGGCCGGCCCGGAGCCTTCACGCGGGCGTACCTCGAAGCCAGCTTCGGGCCGTCGAGCGACGACCATGTAATCCGCGAACGGCGCCTCGGCGCGGCGGTGATCGCCGGCGTGGCGTCCGATCCCGAGCTCCTGGAACCGCTGCGGGAGCGTTTCGCGGCCTGGCAGCACGCCCTCACCGCTGACGGCATCGCCCCGGCGAGCGCCAGCCTCATGCGCCTTGCGGCCGACGGTCTGTGGTTCACCGAGCTCTTCGGCCTGGCGCCGCTCGATGAGCACCTGCGGGCGGCGGTCCGCGAGGAGCTGTTGGCGCAGCTCGGGTCGTGCCTGGACCAGCGCCCGAGCCCGGGGGCACCGAAGGCACCCCGCGAGCCATGCTCCGTGCGCCAGGTCGGTGACAAGGGCCGGTCATGAGCGTCACCCGACCGCCCTCGGTCAAGGCAAGGGGGGCGCGCGGCCCCCGCCGCGTCGTGGTCGCGTTGTCGATCTCAACCTTCGTCGAATGGGCAGGTGCCGGCTGCATGATGCCGCTGCTCCCGCTCTACCTGCGCAAGCTGGGCGCGCCGGTTGCACTCGTCGGCGTGGTGCTGGCCGCCTTCTTCCTTTTTGCCATCCTCGTGCAGTACCCGATCGGGCGCCTGTCGGACCGCATCGGACGGCGCCCTGTCCAGCTGAGCGGGCTTGTCACCTACGCGGTCGCGAGCGCCGCTTTTGCCTTGATCGGCACACCCATCGCCGCGCTCTTCGTGCGCGGCCTGCAAGGCGCCGGCGCCGGCGTCGTTGACGTCGCCAACAACGCCACGGTGGGCGAGGTGGTGTCCCCGTCCCAGCAGGGCCGCGCTTACGGGGCGCTGTTCGGGTCCCGCACGGTGGGGCTCGCCATCGGGCCGCTCGTCGGGGGCGCGGTGGGCCTGGCGGGGATGCGCTGGCTGTTCGTGGCCGCGGCGGTGGCGTCACTGCTGGCTTGCGTGCCCGTGCTGGTCGCGGTGCCCAGGAGTGCACCGCGACGCGCGCCCGTCCTCGCGCCCCGGGTGGTGCTGTGGCGCGACCGGAGCGTACTCGGCGTGGTCATGGGCTACGCCGGCGCTGGCCTCGTCATCGGAGTGTACGACGTCTGCTGGAGCCTGCTGTTGCACCTGCGGGGTGCGAGCGGGCTTCAGATCGGCCTGTCGTGGACGTTGTTCGCCTTGCCTTTTGCCGCTCTGTCTGTCCCCGGCGGCTGGCTGGTCGATCACTTCGACCGGCGTTACCTGGCGGCCGCCTCGACACTGGCGTCGGCCGGCTTCGCGTCCACGTACCCGTTCCTTCATTCCGTGTGGCTGCTTGTGGGTCTCGGCGCGGCCGAAGCCGTCGCGGTCTCGTTGGCAGGGCCGGCTCTGGCAGCTCAGCTCGCGCACAGCGTGCCGAGCCGCCAGCTCGGGCGCGCCCAAGGGGCCGGTTCGACGGCTCAGACGGGAGCGACTGCGGTGGCGGCTCTTGTGGCCGGGGCGCTGTTCGGGTTGCATCCCTGGGTCCCTTTCGTCGGGGCCTCGGGCGCGATCGTCATCTTGGTGGTGCTGCTGTCGTGGTGCTGGCGGGGCGTGCCGGGGCGGGACCCGAGACCGGGCGACTCGCGCACAGGGGACGCCGGGCTTGTCCCGGTGTCACCGGCGCGCCGGGGGCCGGCAGACGCCGTCTCCCCGGCGTCTCAGACGGCCGGGGGCTGAGCCGGCCGGCGCCCGCGTTCGCGCAGCCATGTGTGCAGGACGCCGCGGCCATAACGCAGGCCGTAGAGGAGGTTCCCGCTCTTCTTCGACTGGCCGGCGAGCCGGGAGCGCATCGTCACGGGCAGCTCCTCGAAGCGGCAGCCGTGCATGATCGCCGCGATCAACAGCTCCTGCGCCTGGTATTGCGGCTCCTCCAGGACGAGCTCGGCGGGCAGCCCGGCCCGAAAGCCCCGAACCGGGTTCGCGGTATCTGTCACCGGGGTCTTGGTGAGGAACGAGATCACCGCCGCGAAGAACACCACTCCCAGATTGCGCATCGCGTCCGTACCATGGGTCCGCCCGAGCCGCCGGGAGCCGTTGACGAAGTCGGCCCGGCCCGCGACCACCGGTTCCAGAACGACCTCCAGGTCGCCGGGGTCGGTTTGCCCGTCCGCGTCCGAGGTGACGATGAAGCTGGCCCCGTACTCGCGGGCGATCCTGTAGCCGAGCCGCAAGGCCGCCCCCTGGCCCCGGTTGACAGGGGCGATGCAGGCGTAGTGACCGGCCGCGCGGACCTCGGCCCCAGTGCCGTCGTCCTCACCGTCGACGACCACGAGCACGGAGGCAGGCTCCCCACAGACCTCCTTCGGCATGCCCGCCAGCACCTCGGAGATGTTGTCGCGCTCTTTGTAGGCCGCGATGACGATCGCGACCGGGGAGAGCTCGACCGGACCCTGGGAGGCGAGGAGCTCTTCGATGGCGACGCGGTCGACGAGCTCGTCAACCTGACGCCGGCGTTCCCGGGCGCGGGCGTTCACACGCGACGGCCGGGTGAGGCCGCGCTGAGCATGTCGGTCGCGGTGACCTGACGGTCGGTCGCGGTCAAGGGCAGGCCCTCCGAAGCGGCGCCGAGGTTGAGGCTCGCCGCCGTGGCCAGGCAGCGAAGGAGATCACGCAGTTCCGGCGGGGGAGGGAAGTACTCGTCCTCGTCGGTCGTGTGCACGACCTCAACGCCTCGCGTGGGGGCCAAGCGGTCGAGGAGATCGTCGACGAGCCAGTCCGGGGCGGACGCCCCGGCTGTGACGCCCACCACGCCGCTGAGGTCGTCCGGCACCTCGCTCGGGGCGTTCACCCGGATCACCCGCGGGCAGCCGGCTGCCGCGGCCACCCTTGCGAGAGCGACCGTGTTGGAGGAGTTGGCGGAGCCCAGCACGATCATGGCGTCAGCCCTGGGGGCAACGGCCTTGACGGCGTTCTGCCGGTTGGTCGTGGCGTAGCAGAGATCGGAGCGTTCGGGCATCCAGAGCCCGGAATAGCGCTCCCGGGCGCGCTGCACGACTCCCTCCCACTCGTCGTGGGCGAGGGTCGTCTGGGCGAGAAGCGCCACCCGAGCGTCCGGGCCGAGCTCGAGCCGGTCGACATCGTCCTCGTGCTCGACCAGGTGAACGGCGTCGGGCGCGACCGCCATCGTGCCGATGGCCTCCTCGTGACCGGCGTGGCCGACGTAGAGGATCGTGTAGCCCTTGTGGGCTCTCACCTTGAGCTCGTGGTGGACCTTGGTCACAAGCGGGCAGCAGGCGTCGATGACGACACGCCCCCGGGACGCGGCCGCGCGTTCGACCTCCGGGGCCGATCCGTGGGCCGAGAGCATGAGGGGCGCCGAGGCAGGGACCTCCTCGACGTCGTCGACGAAGACGACGCCCTGGCGGCGGAACTCCTCGACCACCAGGCGGTTGTGCACGATCTCGTGGTAGCAGTAGATGGGAGGTTCGAAGACGCGGACCATCCATGCGAGCGCCTTGATGGCCATCTCGACCCCGGCACAGAATCCTCGCGGCTGGGCAAGCAGGACGAGATCGACGGGGCTGGCCTTTTCTTGCAAAGGTTGGGTACGGGCCGACGTCACGGTAGACCAGGGTAGCCTTTGGAAATGCCACTACCGCAGGTGGTGGCCGTGGCCGAGCATTCGCCGGCGGAACGTTTCGGGGTCTGGCCGGGCGACGAGCTTCGCTCGATGAACGGACGGGTGCCTCGCGACGTCATCGAGTACCAGTTGCTCGCGGACGAGTCGATAGTGGAACTCGAGGTAGTCCGCGGTGGCGTCGAGCTCGAGGTCACGGTCGTCAAGCAAGCAGGTGAGCCACTCGGGCTCGAGGTGTCTGCCGCGATCTTCGACCGCGTCCGGACTTGCGACAACCATTGCGAGTTCTGCTTCATCTACCAGCTGCCCAAGGGCATGCGGCGGAATCTCTACGTGAAGGACGACGACTACAGGCTCTCGTTCCTCTACGGCAACTTCACGACCCTCACCCGCTTCACCGAGGTCGACCTCGAGCGCGTCATCGACGAGCGGTTGTCGCCCCTTTACGTGTCGATCCACGCCACCGACCCCGACGTCCGCTCGGCCATGCTTGGCAACCGGCGCGGCGCCATCAGCCTCCGGTGGCTGCGGTGCCTCCTCGACAACGCCATCGAGGTCCATGGCCAGATCGTGGTCTGCCCCGGCGTGAACGATGCCGCCGTTCTGCACGGCACGCTCGCAGGCGTCCTCGACCGCTTTCCTGAGCTTGCGACCGTCGCCGTCGTGCCGCTCGGCGTGAGCCGCTACGCGAAGCAGGCCGCCATGCGGGCCCACACGACCGAGGAGGCCAGGGCGACGGTCGAGACGGTAGGCGAGTGGCAGCGGCGCTTCCGCCGCGCCGTCGGCCGGCGAGTTGTGTGGGCGTCGGACGAGTACTACCTCCTCGCCGGGATGGGGTTTCCCGAGCCGGGCGAATACGAGGGCTTCCCTCAGCACGAGAACGGTGTCGGGATCGTGCGCGCCTTCGAGCAGGCCTTCGCGGCGGGCCCGTCGCCGCCCGGCGGGGAAGTGCCTGTCCCCGCGCGGACCGGCTTTTTCGCCTGGATCGAAGGCGCACCGGCCGAGGGCTACCGCGCGCCCCGGACCCAGAGGGTCCATCTGACCGCGGCGCCGGCGCGGGGCGCGCGGGCGGCGCCGATGACGATCCTTACCGGTGATTACGGTTCGCTCGTGTTGAGACCACTCCTGGACCGCCACGGCTTTGGCGAGGTCGGGATCCTGGCTGTCGGCAACGAGTTCTTCGGCGGCAACATCGCCGTGGCCGGTTTGATCACCGCCGCGGACCTCGCGCGGACCTTGGCCGCGGAGCCACCGGGGGGTCGTTACCTGCTGCCCGACGTGTGCTTGTCGAAGGGCAGGTTCATCGACGGGCCGTCGCTCGAGGATCTCCCCCGGGCGGTGGAGGTCGTGGCGAGCGACGGGGCGTCGTTGCGGCAGATTTTGGAGGCGGGGCGATGACGCAAGGACGCCAGTCAGGCCTGCCGGTCGTGGCCGTGGTCGGGCGGCCGAATGTCGGCAAGTCGACGCTCGTGAACAGGATCGCGGGTCGCCAGCTCGCCATCGTCGAGGCCCGGCCCGGTGTGACCAGGGACCGGCTGGAGGTCGAATGTGAGTGGAACGGGCGCTCGTTCCTCGTCGTCGACACCGGTGGGATGGTGGAACGGGGTGACACCCTCGACACCAAGGTGACCGAGCAGGCCCTGCGGGCACTGGGCGGGGCGGACCTCGTCCTGCTCGTGCTCGACACGGCCACAGGTGTCACCGGGGACGACACCGTCGTGGCCCAGCTCGTCCGGCGTGCCGGCCGGGAGGTCATCGTGGTCGCGAACAAGGTGGACTCCGACCGGCGGGAGATCGACGCCTGGGAGTTCGCAGGCTTCGGGCTCGGAGAGCCTGCGGCCGTGAGCGCGCTGCACGGGCGCGGCGTCGGGGATCTGCTCGACGAGGTGGTCCAAAGGCTGCCCGCGGCGCGCCCGTCGACGGACACGGGGAACATGGAGGCGGGCGGGCGGGCGCCTGGGGACCGGGGCGCAGCCAGTCCAGGCCTCCCGGCCGTCGCGATCGTCGGGCGGCCGAACGTCGGCAAGTCGACGTTGTTCAACAGGCTCTCAGGCGAGGAACGGTCCGTCGTGCACGACCTCCCGGGGACCACGCGCGACGCCATCGACACAGTCATCGAGACCGACGACGGGGCGGTCAAGCTCATAGACACCGCCGGGATGCGGCGCCGGGCGAGAAGCGGGGAAGGGCCGGAGTACTACTCGCTCGTGCGTGCTCTGCGCGCGCTCGACCGTGCCGACGTCGCTCTCCTGGTCCTCGATGCGAGCGAGGGTGTGACCCACCAGGACCAGCGCCTGGCCGAGCGGATCGATGCCTCCGGCAGCCCGGTCGTGATCCTGCTCAACAAGTGGGACCTGCTCGACACCGAAGGACGTCTCGAAGTCAGCGAGGCCGTTGCCGACCGGCTGGCGTTTCTCGGCTACGCACCCGTGCTGCGGGTCTCGGCCGAGACAGGCCTCGGTGTGCACCGTCTCCTGCCTGCGGTGAGTGAGGCGATGAGCGCCTACCACCGCCGGATCCCGACCGGTCGCCTGAACGACGGGCTGCGAAGCGCCCAGGCCACGCAGCCGCCACCGGGCGGGGCCCGCATCCTCTACGGCGTGCAGGGCGCCGTCGACCCGCCGACGATCACCTTGTTCGCGACGCGGCGCCTGCCGGCCACTTATCTCCGCTATCTGGAGCGGTCCCTGAGAGCGCGCTTCGAGCTCGGCCCGACACCGATCGAGCTTCGCGTGCGGGTTCGCCAGCCGAGATGACCAAGCCCGTGCAGCCGGCCGGACGGCCCGCCGCGTCTTTGGCCCGGGGCGGGTCGACGACAGGCACGCCCGCTCTGCACCGCCGCGGGCGGACCTGAGGGGGTCCACCACGATGCCGTGGTGCCGTCATTGCAATCGGCTAGTCGAAGACGAGGAGCTCACCGCGCGTGAAGCGGGCACCGACGCGGCGCAGGATGACGCCCGAGATCTGTGCCCGACCTGTGGCGCGGAGCTGGACCTTGACGACGGACAAGAGGCGAAGGAAGCTCCCGTGAAGGCGCCGTGGCACTTCAAGGTTCTTGTGGTGGGCACGGTGGTCTACCTCGGTTATCGCCTCTACCAGGGCATCGGCTGGCTGATCCACCACGCCTGACAGCCGGATGACCCCGGCCTGGCTCAGCCTGCGGTTCCAATGCATGCCCGTGGCGGGCGGGCGCCGTATCAGAGGACCCCCGACGCGGTTAGCCTGGGTTTCGCGCAGCCGGGAAGGAGGCGCTATGTGGGTGATAGCAGGGGTTCTGCTGGGGCTCGTCGTCCTCGCGTCACTGATCGGATTCCACGTGGGTCCGCACGCGCATGTGGCGGCCGGCATTCTCGGACTGCTCGCGGCTGCCTGGCTCGTCGTGATGGCGCTCGACGGGCGATCCGCCCCGGTGCTCTGGGCGCTGCTCAGCGCGGACGTCGTCGTGTCCGCCGGTATCGGCACGCTGGCCTGGAAGGGGCTGACGACCCCGGGTACCTACGCGGGTCGCCACATGGTCTCGCCCGACGGCGCCGAAGGTGTGGCGGTGGGCGATCTGGACCCGGAGGGGATCGTCCGCGTGAACGGTGAGAACTGGTCGGCAGTGGCCCTGAACGCGCCGGTGCGGGCGAAGACGCCAGTCCAGGTCGTAAGGGTCAAAGGAGTCCGTCTCGAGGTCTGGGGCGACCAGCTGATGGCACCCGGCGGTCATGCCGAGCTCGAGGCTACGATCCCGACCGACGGCGACCCGGTCGAAGGTTCATCGTCCTCGCCTGGAGAGGCGACAAGCCAAGGAGGTGGCTCATGATCGTCGGGATCGTGATCGGAGTGGTGGTGCTCTGCCTCCTCATCCTGGCAGGCGTCTCGGTGAGGATCGTGCGCGAGTACCAGCGCATCGTGCTGTTCAGACTGGGGCGGGCGCTCGGGACCAGGGGGCCCGGGCTGATCTTCATCAACCCGGTCACGGACCGGACGTCGTGGGTGGACCTGCGCGAGCTGTACCTCGAGATCCCGCACCAGACGGCGATCACAAAGGACAACGCGTCGATCTCGATCGACTTCATCATCTTCTACAAGGTGGTCGATCCCTCGATGTCGGTGCTGCGCGTCGGCAACTTCGCCGGGGCAGCGCAGAACGTCGCCGCGACGACGCTGCGAAGCGTGGTCGGTGACATGCCCCTCGACGATGTGCTCTCCAAGCGTGAGGAGATGAACGCGTCGCTGCGGGTCCGTCTCGACGAGGTGACCGAGCGCTGGGGAGTGAAGGTCACCACGGTCGAGGTGCGGGAGGTGAACCCGCCGCCGAGCGTTATGGACGCCATGACGCGTCAGATGTCCGCCGAACGCACCCGGCGCGCGGCCGTGACGGAAGCCGAGGGGCAGAAACAAGCCGCCATCACCCTCGCCGAGGGCACCAAGCAGGCGGTGATCCTGGCCGCCGAAGGGGAACGCCAAAGTGCCATCCTGCGTGCCGAGGGGTTGTCGGCCGGGTTGGAGAGGATCCTCACTGTCGCCCGCGGCCTCGACAGCAACACCATGCAGCTGCAGTACCTCGAGACTCTGAAGCAAGTCGGTTCCTCGCCCTCGACGAAGCTGGTCGTACCCATGGAGCTCGGGGGACTTCTGAACGGGCTGAAGAACATCCTCCCGGTGGACCCGGGTCGTTTCTCGAGCACATCTTCGTTGGGCGCGGCGCCTGCAAGAAGCGAGGAGCCCTCGCGCACGGGGGCCGAGGCGAGCGAGACTCCTTCCTGAGGCCGAAGTCCTCGCGGGGAGGCTCCTTGTTGCAGGTCGTTGCGGCGGGGCGCCGTTACCTTCCCAGTCCAAACACCGTCAGAAACCGTCGCGTGGCGCCCAAGGTCTTGCGGTTGGTCTTGTAGCGCGCGACGCGCCTTGCGCAGACACTCGAACCGCGGCGGGCGGCGAGGACGCGATTGTTGAGCCGCGCGGCCCGGTAGAAGGTGCTGGTGAGGCTTCGTTGGCGTGGCATCGGTCCTCCTGGGGTCCACCTGCCCTTCCCGACAGCCACCGGTTTCCACGGTAGGCGCCGGCCTTTGGCCTCCACGGCTGCCACTCGTCCGTCCCCGTCACGCTGTTTTTCGAGATTCGGTCGTAAGATCGGTTTGCCGGATGATGACGAAGGGAGGAGTTGTGCCCAAGTACGTCGTGGTCGCCCGCATAGTCTCCAAGCCGGCCAACGCAGTCAGCGGGTCCGGCATCCCGATAACGGAACGGGTCCCGGACACGTGGCACCTGGCCGAGGTTGGTGACGACGGCAGACTGGGCGCTGTTCACGCTTGCGGGTCGTGGACGGCCCAGGTCGAAGTGAGACACCCGGTTCGAGAGTGGAAAGTCCTTGGTCCTTGGTGCCCCGATTGCGAAGCTCGCGCCGGCGAGGCTGCGCGACAGCAGGCCGCGCACGAGGACGAAGGCGCTTACATACGGCTCTGAGACCCTCCGCGAGGGTCTCTGTCGCGAACGTTGGTCGAGTCAGCACGGCGGAAGCCGGCTCGGAACTCACTTTCACGGCTTCAGTTGGACCTGACTGTAGTTGTTGTGCACTTCGATGCCGAGGGCCACAAACGGGCGGCCGAGCTTGCCGACAAGGACGAGGAGCTTCGGGCACGAGGTTCGGCGGAACTGTTGCACGTCGGACACATGACCCCGTCGCTCTTGGCTTTGCCGCTGCAGGTGGGGCACTTGACCGTCAGGCGCCGCCTATCGGTTTGCCGGATTTGATTCCGAGCGCCTGCGACGGCTGGTTCTCTTCAAAGTCTCTGTCCGGATCGGTCGAGGTGCTCTTCTGGGGGCCGTCGGACCGGACCTTCGCGCCACCGCCGCCAGCGGCCCTCTTCGTCGCCCCCATCCGGGCGACGTCCGCGCAATCAGGGGCTCGAGATGCAGGCCTCTCACACGTCGGTCACCCGTTTTCGCGGCGAAGGGGGCAATGGCAGCCGTGTCCGGCCTCCCGGCCTCGAACGCCTTCACGGCTAACCAGTGCTCCTCGTGGAGCTGCTTTGCTGTCACGCGCTGGGCGCGGTGGAAGTCCCCCGCCTCACGTCGGCGAGTACAGTCGTGACGTGCGCCCGTGTCGCGTCCATCGGAGCGAAGCCGTCCTTGGACAGTTGCTGGCGCTTGCGAGTGGCGGGGTCGATCGTGAACCAGCACGCTGCGAAGGTTTCACCCCGCTGACCGATCGCGCCGATGCCTTTCGGTCGGCGGCGCTTCTTGGCAGTTGCCATGTCGGCAAGTTGACCAGCAAGGCTCATCGGAGTCAGCGGGGGTGATCGCAAAGCCTCTAGCAGGGAGTTCATAACACGGGCTGTGGCGCAGCTTGGTTAGCGCGCTTGACTGGGGGTCAAGAGGTCGCCGGTTCAAATCCGGCCAGCCCGACTGGAAAGTTCCTGGTAGATGGGGGTGAGGCTTCGGTCACGAGGGAGCGATACACCCCCGTGAGAACCTCGTGAGAACCAAAGCGTTCTCACGGAGGTGAAATGCCAGCACGACCAGAAGGTGTGTACGCCGACCGCCGGGGCCAGTGGTACTTCAAGGTCTCTCTCGGTAAGGACGGGCTCACCGGCAGGCGGGAGCAGATCACGCGTCGCGGATACGCGACGGCGAGTGAGGCTGCCAAGGCTCGACGGGAGCTCATCGGCAAGCTCGACGCGGGACTTGTGAAGCCGGGCGCGGTCGCGCTCACCGTGAACGAGTTGCTCGATCTGTACCTGGACGGGCTCGATGCCGACCAGCGCCTGTCGCCGAAGACCCGACACGACTACCGCGTCTACGCGCAGACCTACGTGCGAAAGCCCCTGGGCAACCGTAAGGTTCGTGATGTCACCCCGGAGCTGATCCTCACCTGGCAGCGGAGGCTGCTTGCCGAAGGGGGAGCCAAGGACGGCAGGCCTCTGGCGCCGAACACGATCCGCCTGGCGCGCGCGCCGCTTGCGGGAGCCTTCAGGCTCGCGGTTTCGAGCGGGATCGTGGCCGTCAATCCGCTCATGCACGCGCCAAGACCGAAGGCCAGGCGTTCGGTCCCGCGCCATTGGAGCCCCGAGCAGGCCCGAGAGTTCCTCGCCTTGATGGAAGGAGACCGCACGTATCCCGTCTGGGCGTTCTTGATGTGCGCAGGACTTCGGATCGGTGAGCTCGTCGCGCTCCGGTGGAACAACGTCGACCTGACCGAAGGCGTAGTGAGCGTCGTCGAGTTCTCCACCTACCTCGGGCACGACGTCGTCGCCTCATCCGGCAAGAGTCGCGACTCGATCCGGCGTGTCGACATCGACAGGGCTCTCGTCGGCGTGTTGCGAGCACAGCGCGCACAGCAGGCCAAGGAGCGGTTGGCAGCAGACTCCTACGAGGAGACCGGCCACGTCTTCACGCGGCCCGCCGGCGGTCCCTACCATCCCCAGTACTTGTCACGCCTGCTCGGCCGCTACAGCGAGGAGCTCGGCCTACCCCGTCTGACGGCTCACGGGCTCAGGCACACTTGCGCAACGCTCATGCTCGCCAATGGCGTGGCACCGAAGGTCGCAGCTGAGCGGCTCGGGCATTCGGATCCGTCGCTGTTCATGAATCTCTACAGTCACGTGACCCCGTCGATGCAGCGAGAAGCGGCCGACAAGATCGGGGCCGCGCTGTTCGGTTGAGGTTCTCGGACCTAGGTGCGACAGCCAGCTCGCTGCGCGATTCGACAGCTAGACCGAACTTAAGTCGCTAAAAGCGACGGTTTCCTTACTTGAGCTGCGCCGATGGCTGAGAACGGTCACGGTAATGTAGCCACTAATCCATTGACTATGGAATGACATGGGTGTAAGATTGTGGCGTGTTGCGTCCTGAAAACTGGACCAGACCAGCGGGTGCAAGTCCCGCCCGGGTAAATGCCGGAACGCCCGGTAGCAGGCCCCGGTTCGTTGCCGAGAGGTGGCGGGCTGAGCGGGGTGTCAAGA
>Ga0181530_10003954_pt1 | contig 16109 bp, 16 predicted proteins | sample PEATcosm2014_Bin_42_FD_119769 | JGI IMG/M metagenome (GOLD analysis project Ga0181530, IMG submission 119769) | Peatland microbial communities from MTU Mesocosm Facility, Houghton, MI, USA - PEATcosm2014_Bin10_60_metaG | ecosystem: Environmental > Terrestrial > Soil > Wetlands > Peat | place... | reverse complement strand
CGGATAGCGGCCTGCGCAGGCCGGAATGCGTCTTCAGGCATCGTCGCCTCCAGAGTGGGTGGGTCAGCAACCTCACTCTCAAAGAGCGTTGGTCGCTAGCCAGACGCCCATGGGATCTATCGCGACATCTGGGATTCGGTTCACAGCAACGGCAAGCCGAACGCGCGGGACAGCTTCGATCTCGGTTTCCCGGTGAGCGAGGACGACCCCGAAGTGCTCGCCGGCACGCCGCTCTACGCGCCGAACCAGTATCCCGACATCCCCGGCTTCCAAGAGGCCATCGAGGCCTATTACTGGGAGACTTTTCGCCTCGGCATAAAGATCCTCGAGGGCTTTGCGCTCTACCTCGGTCAACCCGAAGATTTTTTCACCCGCAATTTCACCAAGCCGGTCGCCGACATGGTGGTCAACCACTATCTCGGCGCCGCCGGGTTGCACATTTCCGACCAGGCGGCGGGCCCGCACACCGATCATGGCATCGTCACCATCCTGTGGCAGGACAGTCTGGGCGGCCTCGAAGTGATGAGCAAGGATGGCAAATGGATCTCTGCGCCGCCGCTCCGGGGCAGCTTTGTGATCAATATCGGCGAGCTGATGAAGCGCTGGACCAATGGCCGCTTCAAGGCGACCGTGCACCGCGTCGTCCATCTCCAGGACAAGCCGCGTTATTCGATGCCGCTATTCTGCAACCCCAATTTCCGCACGCTCGTCGACCCGCGCGATCTCGGTGTCGCCGATGGCGATGCGCTCTATCCGCCGATCGAGTCCGGCGAGTTCCTGCTGCAGCGCTTCAAGGCAACCCGCAAGCTGTGGGGCGCCGAGCGGAACAACACCATCACGGAAGGGGTGATCGAGGCCGCCGCGCAGTAGCCATGGCGCTAGAACCTCAGCCGAGCGAGGCTAGCCGCAGCGCTGTCTCCGGCGCCGCCGGGCCCAATCTTGTGCCGGGCAGGCCGCGCCACGAGGCGAGCGCCAGGCGGTTCGCCGCACGCCCCACGATGATCGCCGCCTCGAGCCGCTGCGCGAACGCGCGCGGGTTCGGCGCCGAATTGAGCGTCGCCGAGCGGACGCTGCCGTCGTCCCACAACCGGCCGGCCGGGGACAGCGCTTGCGCGCCGCGCAAAGTGCAGCCAGTCGCGAGGCCGCTATCGGCGGTGACGCAGATATCGCCTGGCCGAATATTTTCGGCAATCCAGTGCCCCGGACTTGCCTGATCTTCCTGCGCCAGGATCAGGTGAACATTGGCATCGGCGTAGAGGTAATCCCTGGTGACGACATAAAGCTCGAGCGAATAGCGCTCGGCCGCGCGCAGGGCCTGCGGGAGAACTCTGTGGGCGTCGATGTCGACATAGAGATCGGTCATAACGTAGTCGCTCCAACTGATCGGTGGCCCGGGCGTCGTCGCCGGCCGCTTTGCCACTAGAAGTGAAAAATCATGTCTATCGCGCCGAGCACGATCCAATTGCGGCTCGGCGGAATGCCGGCGTTTGAATCGCCGTTGAACGCGTTGGCGCCGTTGGACCGGTAGTAATCGACCTCAGGCCGGAACTCGATTTGCGGTGACAGCCAGTGCTGCCAGCCGAACCCCATGCCGTAATACATGGCCTTGGTGCCGGTGCGCTGCCCCTGCCAATCGCCGTAGAATTCCGGGCGCAGCGAGAAGTTGTCCAGCGGGTCGGGGGAGTAATTGACGTAGGCGGTGACGCCGGTCGCGTGGGCGTAGCAGCTCAGTTTGGTGCTGTCCCCGCACTGCGCGCCGTTGGGTGCGTTGAAGGGCATGTATTGTGGCGAGAACGGCGTCCCGCCCGCGGCGAGAATCCCCGCCGCGGTCGGGTTGTCGATATTGAGCACATTGTTCTGGTGCTCATCGTACATCTCGAAGGCGACATGCCACTGGTCGTTCCATTTGTGGTAGGCGGTCAGACCATACCATTGCAAATTGTTGTAGCCCCAGGCGCCGGAATTGATGCCGTTGGCGCAGCCATTGACGTTGTCCCAACCGTCATTCCAGTTGTAGCGGAAGCAGCCGGTGAAAGTCGGCTGGGCACCTGGATCCTTCGGCATCGTCGGGCCGGGGTAGAGCGGGTTCGGATCGGGATTGGCTATGTTGTTCCCCAGATGCCATATTGCCGCCTCGGTGCCGTCCGACACTCCCAGCTGCAGAAACAAATCCTTGGTGATTGCCAACGTAGTTTGAATGCCTTCATTGGTGTAATTGTCGTAGGCGTATGTCATCGAGTGCGTGTACATGTAGTTGTTCGGCGCCAGCTGGGCTTCGATATCGGGCAACGAGATGTAGCGGCCGACCCTCACCATCAGCCCCTTCATGACCTGCGGGAAATACATCTCGCCGTACATCATCGGGAAGTCGTAGCCGTTGACCTGGTTGTTTTTCAGAAATTGGTAGCTCGTGATGCCGTAGGCGGTCGTATAGCGGTAGTTCTCGCCATAGATCAGCGATGCCCGAAAGCCCCAGTCGACGTGATCGGTTTGCACCGTGTCGGGAAGCCGATCGACATAGACCACGAACTGGTCGAGCTGGATCGTGTTCGGCGTGTAAGCATAGGCGATCGGCGAGTTGCCGCCCGGCCGCACGGTCTCGTTGCTGATGTTGAGGCCCGGATCGACCCAGCCATAAATCTGAATGCCGGTGCTGTTGAGCCACTGGCCAGGGCCGGTATTCGCGATCGCGACCATTAGCGGGCTGTCGACCGACGCGGTCGGGGTCACCCCGATCGACGTGGTGCCGCCATAGGGCCATTCGGTGAACGGCATCGGCGGAGTCGTCTCTGGGGTGCGCGGCCAGCCGTCGATGCGAGACGGCGGTGCGCCGGGATCGGCCGGCGGCCCGGGCTGGCCCCATTCGAGCTTGTAGTAGTTGTAAAGCCGGCCGATGACGTCATCGCCGAGATAGGCGTCGAGACAAGCATAATTGTCGTACGGGCTGACCCCCGCGCACGATGGCGGCGCGGCGGTCGGCGCGGCGGGAATTTGTGCGACCAATATCGGGGTCGGGGTCGCAGAGAGCGCTGGAGATGTCGGCGCGGCGTACACCGCCGTCGTCCCGGCAGCGGGCAACGCGCTGGCCAATAGCGCCTGTGCCCCCGCCGGTTGATGTGTCGCCGCGACAAGCACCAACCCGATCGCGGCGGGTAATACACTCCTGACCATTCATTCGCCCCATCAGCTTCATCGACACCTCGCTCGCGACCGAGTCCTGCCGTTCGCCGTTGCACCAGACGCGGACAAGCGTCCGCGACGGCGCGGCGGTCAAAGCGCTTTCCTCGGTTTTTCGGTGGTCCCCACCAGCAAGGTTCGGCGCGGCTCGATCAGAGCGCAACGAGTGTGCCATCTGTATTGTATCGCTATTATTTTTTATATTAATTTATATGCTTAGGTGATCTGAGTATATCTGAAATTTTGATATCATTAAAATATATATAATCTACCGATATATAATATATTTGTAACATGAAAGACCTAGCCGCCGAGCTCCACGTAATGGCTTTGTGGCTCAAAAACCGTTCAATGACGGAGAATTAATCGGCGGTCAGCAGCTGATAGCCGACGCCGGGAACCGTAACGATGTATTGCGGGTTGTGCGGGTCGATCTCGATCCGCTTGCGCAACTGGCGCATATACACCCTTAGATAATCTATATTACGGCGATGCTTCCAGATATCCCGCAACACCTGGTCATGGGTCAGCACCTTGCCGGCATCCTGCACGAGCAGCCGCAGGATCGCGAACTCGGTCGGCGATACTTTGATATTCATCGGACCGCGCATGATCCGGTGGCGAACCAGGTCGATCATAAGCTCGCCATTGCGGAACACCGGGGCGGTGCCCTCGCGCTGCAATCGATGGCGCAGCGCAACCCGTAATCGCGCCGCGAGCTCGTCGACGTTGAACGGCTTCGTGATGTAGTCGCTGGCACCGCCGTCGAGCGCCTCGACCTTGGTCGTCACGGCGGCCGTGTAGGAAAGGACGACGATCGGAATGTCGAAATCGCTGCGGATATGACGCAGCAGGCCGAGACCGTTCATGTCGGGAAGGCCGAGATCGAGGATGATCAGATCCGGCCGTTCCTTCCTGAGAGCATCAAGCCCCGCCCCACCTGTCTCCGCCTCAGAGACGATGAACCCGCGCGACGGCAGGGATGCGCTCAGCAGTCGCCGGATCAACCTGTCGTCTTCAATGATCAAAACCTTGACGCTCGTACTCGTCATCAACTCGCCCCTGGCAAAAATCCCGCGTTGCAGCTGTGGAAAGATGAAAAATTACGACGATCCGTATCTCTAACGATCCGTATCTCTTATGTATTAACCTAGAATCTAAATCCGTTTCCAGAGGAAAATAGGGCCGTAAATAAGGAAAAGATGTAAATTTTTTAATGGGTTTGCGAGCCCGCGAGAACCATGCTGGCGGCAAAGATTCTGACGATACGCGGACCCCGTTCCGGCCCCGTCCCCTGCGGTTTCCCTGTCGCGGAGTGATCCCGCCAAACCAGGCGTTGATGGGTCGGCGCGACTGCGACTCCTCGCGTCGCCCTATCGAGGACCCCAAAAGTAGCGCCGCCGCGTGCGATATAGCGCCTGCAATTCCATCGCGCCTTCACCTTTCGCGACGCCTTGGCGCTGGTGCCTTACCTAGCCGACCCGGGGGATCAGTCACATTTGCGCATCGACGATCACCGAAGCCCGGCCTGGCTCGACCCACGGGCCAGCTTCTTGATCGCCGGCGCCAGCGGTTGCGCGGCGGCGGCGTAGCCCGGCCAGACCACAGTTTTCGCGCACAGGGCCGGCGCCGTCCGTATGGTGAACGCCTTGGGGTCGAGACCCTTCGTCACCTGCTTCCAGGCGAGCGGCATCGACACCGTCGCACCGGGCCGGCCGCGCGGCGACAGCACGGCCACCGCGGTCGACATCCGGTCGTTGCGCAGATAATCGAGGAAGATGCGACCGCCGCGCTTGGCCTTGGCCATGTTGATCAGGTAGCGCCCGGGGCTGTCCTTTTCCATCTGCTCGCACACCGCGCGGGCGAAGGCCTTGGCGATGTCCCAATCCGGCCCGCCGCTTTTCGGCGCCCTCAAGGGCACGACGACATGCAGCCCCTTGCCGCCGGTGGTCTTGCAGAAGGCGGCGAGACCGAGCCCCTCGAGCCGGTCGCGGATTTCGGTTGCCGCCTCGACAACCGCGGTGAACGGGAGGTCGGGCGCCGGGTCGAGATCAAACACCAGCCGCCCCGGCACATCGGGCCGGCCCGGCGCGCAGTTCCACGGGTGGAGCTCGACTCCAGCAGCCTGCGCCACCGGGATCAGCCCGCCGGCGCGGTCGATCTGCAGATAGGGCTTGCGCTCGCCCGAGACCGAGACGGCGGTCAGCAGCTTCGAGCTTCCCGGCGCGATGTGACGCTGGAACCAGGATTCGCCAGTAATCCCATCCGGCGCGCGGATGACCGAGCACGGCCGGCCGGCGATATGCGGCAGGATCCAATCCGCCATCGCCGCGTAGTATTCGGCGAGGTCGAGCTTGGTGACCGGATTGCCGTCGCCGCCGTCGGGCCACAGCGCCTTGTCGGGATGCGAGATCGCGACGCCCATCATGACGGTCCGGCCGCGCGCGGCCGGCGTCTTGCCGGGCTTCGGCTCCCCAACCTGGGTCGAGGCCGGGGCCGGCAGTTCCGGCTCGACCTCCGCGGCCGGCTTGTCCATGCGCAACCCCTTGAAGGCGGCTTGGCGGATATTGCCGTCGCCGGTCCACCCGCCGAACTCGATCTCGGCGACCAATTCCGGCCTCAGCCAATGCACGCCGGGCTCGCGACGCGGCGCGTTGGCGCCGCCGAACGGGCTTTTGTCGGCAGCGGCTGCCTCCAAGCGAGGCACCAACGCCTTGACCTTCGCCGCGTCGAAGCCGGTGCCGACGCGCCCGATATAAACGAGGTGGTCGCCGCGATGCACGCCGACAAGCAGCGAGCGGAAGCGCCCCTCCGTCGTGCTCCAGCCACCGATGATGACTTCGTGGCCCGGCCGACATTTAGCCTTTGTCCACCCCCCGCCACGGCCGGACGCGTAAGGTGCGTCGAGCCGCTTCGAGACGATCCCTTCAAGGCCGGCCTCGCACGCCGATTTCAGCACCGCGTCGCCATCAGCCGCAAAATGCTCGACATAGCGCAGCCGCGACCCGCCATCGCCGTTGGCTTTCAGCAGTTCCTTCAGCCGGTCCTTGCGTATGGACAGCTTCTGGCGTCGCAAATCCTCGCCCAGCGCATGCAGTAGATCAAAGGCGAAGAAGACGAGATTGCCGGTCTTGCGCTCGGAGAGCGCGGCCTGCAGCGCCGAGAAATCCGGCACGCCCTCGCTGTTGAGGGCAACGACCTCGCCGTCGATCAGCGCGTCGGGAAGCACGCCGGCGGCTTCCGCGATTTCCGGGAACTTGTCGGTCCAGTCGAGACCCTTGCGGGTCTTCAGCACCGCCCGGCCGCTGGCGACCCGCAGCTGCATCCGGTAGCCGTCGAACTTGATCTCGTGGACCCAACCGATATCGTTCGGTGGGCGCGCGACCGCACGGCACAATTGCGGCTCGATGAAATCCGGCATCAGTCCGGCTGACCCGGCCTGCCGGCGGTCCGCTTCCTTCGACTGCCACACCGCTTCGGGCGCGACGACATTCGCCTCCGCCAGCAAGAACGGTTTGGCACCCCTGCCCTGGCCCACGGCGATCGCCGCCATCGTGCGGCCCGACGCGACCGAGCGGTCGGCGGCGAGCAGCGCGTCATGGTCGTCGTCATGCGCCGCGTCGTCACGGTGCTTGATCAGGAGCCAATTGGTGCGCTTGCTGCGGGTGCGGTCATGTTTCATGCGGACCAGCACCCAGCCGCCATGCAGCCGCTCGCCGTCGAGATGGAACTTCAATTCCCCATCGCTCAGCGCTCGTTGCGGGTCGAACCCAGGATCGGGCTCCCAAAAGCCGCGATCCCATAGTTGGACCGTGCCCCCGCCGTATTGGCCCTTGGGGATCGTGCCTTCGAAATCGCCGTAAGCGAGCGGATGATCCTCGACCTCGACCGCGAGCCGCTTTTCGTGCGGATCGAGCGAAGGGCCCTTGGTCACCGCCCAGGATTTGAACACGCCGTCGAGTTCGAGGCGGAAGTCGTAATGCAGCCGCGTCGCCGCATGTTTTTGCACCACATAACGCAAACGGCTGGACGGCGCGACCGTCGACCGATCGTTCGGCTCGGCGGTTTTGGTGAAGTCGCGTTTGCTGCGATACGGTGCGAGCTTGCCGTCGCTCATCACGCCTTTTTGCGCTCCCGGCTCGGTGCGCTACGCGATTTGGCGGCGGCCGGCTTGGTCTTGCCGCCCTCGACCGGCAGCAGCATGGTGGCCTGCCGGCGATCGGGCGCGGCTTTCGCTTTGCGCACCGGCTTCGCGCCAACGCCGCCACCACCCTCGGCCAGGCTGCGCTTCAGCGCCTCCATCAGGTCGATGACCTTTGGCGGCGCCGCGGCGGCGGTCTTTTTGATCACGCCCTTGCCCTTGACTTTGTTCTCGACGAGCTCGCGCAACGCGTCCTGATAGCGGTCGCGGAATTCCTCCGGATCGAACTCACCGGCGCGACGGTCGATGATCGTCTTCGCCACCGCGACCATGTCGGGATCGGCCTCGCCCGCCGCATCGCCGAACTCCGCTTCGCGTACCTCGTCGGCGCTGCGCAACGTGCGCATCAGCATGCCGCCGCCGCTCGGCTCGACCAGCACCTGCCGCTCGCGGCTCGACAGCACGATGCGGCCGATCCCCACGCGTCCGCTCTCTGCCATCGCCTCGCCGATCACCCGAAAGGTTTCGACCGCGATCTTGCCGTCCGGATAAACGTAGTACGGCGCATCGAGATAGAGCGGATCGATGTCGTCGCGCTTGACGAAACGGTCGAGATCGATGGTTTGCGACGATTCGATCCTGAGCGCCTTCAGCTCATCGTCCGGGATGATGACGTATTGGTGCCGCTCGTACTCGTAGCCGCGCTCGACATCGGAGCGCTCAACGACCTCGTCGGTCTCGCTGTCGACGAGTTGCTGCTTCACCCGGTTACCGGTCTTCGGATTGATCTGATGCAGGCGGATGTTCTTCGCCTCGCTCGTCGCCGGGGTCAGGAAGATCGGACATGAGACGAGCGACAGACGCAAAAATCCGTTCCAGGTTGCGCGCGGCATGAGGGTGCCTCCTTGATCCGGCGAACGTCCGGAACCGTGATTTGACACAAGAGGTTGGACTTTGGGAATAGCCGGAATTTGCCGATGAAATCGAAGCTCGCCGGCGAAAGCGCCGGCGAGCGCACCTGTGTGCTGATCCTCGATTATGGTGAAGAAGTGTTTAAGACCATCAACGAGGTCCCGCCGCACAGGAGGGGCTGAGCGCGGCGAGCTTTAAAATTGAGCGGGCCGGAACGATCGTTTTGCGGTGCGGTTTGCTTGTTGAAACCTCGTCAATGAGAACCGTTTCCGCATGGACCAAGCACAGAGGTTGCGCGATCTCGCCGCCTGGTACCGCGAATTTGCCGAGCGGACCGAGAACCCCGCGATCTGGGACTCCCGGCTGCGCACAGCCGAGGATCTTGAACGAGAAGCGGAAGCGTTGGAGAGCCGCAACGGGCGCGCACGCGCACGCGCACGCGCATCCTGACCATCTGACCTCGCCGGCTCCGTCAGTCGAGTACGCACCGGCACCCTACCCTGAGCGTGCCGGCGCGGCATGGGCTTGACCCCTGCGGAGCGGCACGCCTATATCCTCGACACCTCTGATCCCCGGTAGCTCAGTGGTAGAGCAAGCGGCTGTTAACCGCTGGGTCGCTGGTTCGAATCCGGCCCGGGGAGCCAATCCGGCTCAGAGGGTTAGGCTCCCGCCTGACCCTCTGACGCCACGAACTCAGTTGTCGGCGATATTCGCTCATGGGCTCACGGCTGAGGCCGCTTTGGGCACTTGGGCAGCCCGCCGCATTGCCGCCAAATTGCCGTCTTTGTGTGTGAGCGTCGAATTGAATGCGACCGGCACGTTACCTATCATCCCCGGGCTCTGACCCAGGGGGCTCTGGGTCAGGGAATATAAGGAGGAGAAAAGTGATGATGCGTGTCAACGCGCGACTGGGTGCCGCCATGGTGGCGGTGATGGCCCTGAGCGCCTGCGCTCCGGCAGTGATGGCGCCGACCGTCCCGGTGATGCCGGGGGCCAACAAGCCGTTCGACCAGTTCGCCGCGGACCAGCAGACCTGCCAGGGTTACGCAAATTCGCAGACTGCGCCGCTCGCCGCGCAGGCCAACAACAACGCGGTCGGCGGCGCGCTGCTGACGACCGCGCTCGGCGCCGGTCTCGGCGCGGCAATCGGCGGCGGCCGCGGCGCGGCGATCGGCGCCGCTTCGGGAGCAGTCGTCGGCGGCAGCATGGCCGCGCAAGGCTCGTCGATGGCCGGGATGAGCATCCAGCAGCAATACAATGTCTATTATGCCCAGTGCATGTCCGCACGCGGCAACCAGGTTCCGGGATTCATGCCAGGCCAATATGCGATCCCGCCTTATCCCGGCCCCGGCGGGCCGCCACCGCCGCCCTACGGCGCGCCACCGCCACCTCCGCCGGGGTACTACTACCGGTAATCCCCACAAAGCCCCGCCTTAGGCGGGGCTTTTCGTCGTACCATCAAGAACAACAGAAGGAAGCGAGGGATGGCCAAGACGCGCGGAACCGGGCTGTTGATGGTATGGACCGACATCGATGCGGAGCATGAGGCGGAATATCACCGCTGGTACGATGAGGAACACATCGCCCGTCTGCTGGCGATACCGGGCTTCCTTAGCGCCGGGCGCTATGTCGCGCTGAAGGGTGGGCCGAAGAACCTCGCGCTCTATGAGCTCGAAACGCCGGAGGTGTTGCACACCGCCGCCTTCCTCGACGAGGTGCGGTTTCGCCCCTCCGCCCGCCGGGTCGGCGCGTCGGGCGGCACGATCGGCCGCAATTATCTGAACAACGCCTACCGTCAGATCTTTCCGATGCACACCCACCCGATCGAGATGACGCAAGGGCCGGCGCCCTATCTGCAAATGGGCCGGATCGACATCCCCTCGATCGTCGATGACGAGTTCAACGATTGGTACAACACCGCCTACATTCCGCCCTATCTGGCGGTGCCCGGCTGCCTCGGCGCGCGGCGCTACGTCGCAATCGACTCGCAGCCCAAATACCTGACGCTCTACGAGTTCGAGAACCCCAATGTGTCGGAGAGCGAGCCATGGGCGCGAGCCCGTGACGCCAACCCCTGGAGCCGGCGGATCCGCCCTTACATGCGGCACGATGTCGGCTCGCCCGGCGTCTACCGCCGTGTCTTTCCCAAGTCATCGGCGAGCTATAAATAACCGCCGAGCACGGCAAAACCTGGGAAAATCACATCGGGGGTGGCCGGATTGCCTCAATCTGGTAAGGTCTTTGCAGGGGTGTCGACACGATCCGCCGGGTAACGGCGATCGGCGACTTGAGGAGGGGGACTGCAATTGCGATGGAAGACCATCGCCCTTAGCTGTTGGGGGCTCGCAGTTCTTTTGTCTGCATCGGCCGAGGCGACACCGTGGCATGGCGGCAACTGCGTCGCCTATGCACGTGCGGTGACCGGGATCCAGATCGATGGCAATGCCGGGATGTGGTGGTCGCATGCGGCGGGCCGCTATGAGCGCGGTCAGGAGCCGAAGATCGGCGCCATCCTCGCCTTCCGGCCCTTTGCCCGGATGCGCTCGGGCCATGTCGCGGTGGTGACGGGGATCATGGGGCCGCGCGAGATCCTGGTCGATCACGCCAATTGGGTGCGCGGCCGCGTCAGCAAGGCGATGCTGGCGGTCGACACGTCGCTGGGTAACGACTGGACCAGCGTCAGGGTCGTGGGATCGCGCGCCGAAGCGCGCGGCGCGCGCGACAATCCGACCTTTGGCTTCATCTATCCGCGCACCTTGCCCGCCGATTTCGGCGCGACGGTCGCCGAGGCGTCGCCGCGGCATCACGGCCGCGTGCATGTCGCCGAGCACAAACACCATCACCATAGGTCGGACGACGCCAAGCTCGCCTACGTCTATTAGCCGCGCGGCCGCCACCTGAAGAAGGCTGGAGGACGGCGGCGGGCCGGCGTATCGTCTCCAGACTTCCGCCACTCGAGGCCCGCCATGCCCTCCTCCGCCGGTGACCCCAGCCTGCTGTCCGCCCACCGGCTCTCGGCCGAGATCTCCACCGGGCGATTGTCGCCGGTGGAGGCGGTCGAGGCGTTCCTCGCGCGGATCGCCGCGCAGAACCAGCAGCTCCACGCCTATATCGACGTCTATACCGACACCGCGAAGCTCGCGGCCGAGGCCGCCGATAAGGCGATCCGTTCGGGCCATGCGGTCGGACCGCTGCACGGGGTGCCGATCGCGCTGAAGGACCTGATCGATCTCGAAGGCAGGATCACCACCGGCGGCTCGGCGGTCTGGCGCCAGCGCCGCTCGACGGTGACCGCGACCCTGGCGCACCGGCTGATCGCCGCCGGGATGATCGTGCTCGGCAAGACCCATACGGTCGAATTCGCGATGGGCGGCTGGGGCACCAATCATCACATGGGTACGCCGTGGAACCCGTGGGACCGCGCCGTCGCCCGCGCCCCCGGCGGGTCGAGCAGCGGCTCCGGCGTCGCGGTAGCCTCGGCGATGGTGCCGTGGGCGATCGGCACCGATACCGGCGGCTCGGTGCGTCTGCCCGCCTCGTGGTGCGGCCTGACCGGGCTCAAGACCACGATCGGCCGGGTCTCGACCTACGGCATCCTGCCGCTGGCCCCATCGCTCGACACGCCGGGACCAATGGCACGCTCGGTCGAGGATGCGGCGCTGCTCTTCAGCGCCATGCAGGGACCGGACCCGCTCGACAAGCTGACCCTGTCGGCACCGCCGCCGAGCGACCCGTTCCCCACCTTGCGGCGCGGGGTCAAAGGGCTGCGCCTGGCGCGCATGCCGGCGAGCGAACGCGATGGCTGCGCGCCTGACATGCTGGCCGCCTACGATGCCGCCCTCGATGTGCTCGCGCGGCTCGGCGCCGAGATCGTCGATGTCAAACTGCCGATCGCCTTCGCCGACGCGACCATGGCGACCGGCCGGATCATCGGCTCGGAAGCCTATCGGCTCGAAGGCGACCTCGTCGACAACCCGGCGCTGCCGATCGATCCGGCGGTGCGTCCGCGCATCCAGCTCGGCCGCGATATCCGGGCGCACCAGTACCTCGCGGCGCTGGCCGAGCGCGACCGAATGAAGGCGGAATTCCTCACCGCGCTCGACGGGATTGACGCGCTGCTGACGCCGACGACGCAGTCCGCGGCAATCCCGGTCGACGAGATCGATCAGGACACCACCCCGGCGCAGTTCACCCGCGTCTTCAACCTTTTGGAGATGTGCGCGCTGGCCCTGCCCGACGGGTTTACCGCCGAGGGCCTGCCGCTGTCGCTGCAGATCGCCTGCCGCCCCTACGACGAGGCGGCCGCGCTGCGCATCGGCTGGGCCTATCAGCAGGCCACCGACTGGCACGAGCGCCGGCCACCGGGATACGGCGGCTAGCGCATGGATCCACTCGATCGGCTCAAGGCACTGAAGCTCCCCTTCGCCGAGTTGCTCGGCATCGAGTTCACCAGCGCCGACAAGGATCGGGTCGTCGCCGAGCTCACGGTGCGCGCCGATCTCTGCACCTCGCCCTCGGTGATGCATGGCGGCGCGATCATGGCCTTCGCCGACACGCTCGGCGCCGCCGGCACGATCCTCAACCTGCCACCCGGCGCCGGCACGACGACGCTCGAGAGCAAGACCAATTTCATCGCCGGAGCGCCGCTTGGCAACCGGCTCACCGGCGCGGCGCTGCCAGTACATCGCGGCCGGCGGACGCAGGTGTGGACGACACGCATCACCACCCAAGAGGGCCGCCTCGTCGCGATCGTCACCCAGACGCAAATGGTGCTTGAAGCAAGAACTTGACTTCAGCAACTAATTGGTTGACTGAATCCTCGCAGACCAAACGAGGGAATTAGCGATGAGCGCGGCAGTTCTCGATCGCCGCATCGCCGCGGTGCGGCGCTTCAACCGCTTCTACACGCTTAAGATCGGCGTCTTGCAGCAACCGTGGCTGCACACGCCGTTTTCGCTGACCGAAGCGCGCGTTCTCTACGAGCTCGCGCACCGCGACGGCGCGACGGCGACCTGGCTCGCCGAGGCGCTCGGCCTCGATCCCGGCTATCTCTCGCGCATCCTGCGCGATTTCGCCGGGCGGCGGCTGATCGCCCGCGCGCCATCGCCGCATGACGGCAGGCTGAGCCTGATCTCGTTGACCGCGGAGGGCCGTGAGGCGTTCGCACCGCTCGACCATGCCTCCCACTCCGAGATCGGCGCGCTCCTCTCGCCGCTGGCCGATTCCGATCAGGAGCGGCTCGTCACCGCGATGCGCACGGTATCGAGCCTGCTCGGCGACTCGTCCGAAGCAACGCCAGCTTTCATCCTGCGGCCGCATCGCGCCGGCGACATGGGCTGGGTGACCCAGCGTCACGGCGCGCTCTATTCCGAGGAATACGGGCTTGACGAGCGGTTCGAGGCGCTGGTCGCCGAGATCACCGCGAAGTTCCTGCGCGAGTTCGAACCGGCGCGCGAGCATTGCTGGATCGCCGAGCACGACGGCGCGCCCGTCGGCTCGGTATTCCTGGTCAAGGAGAGCGACGAGGCCGCCCGGCTGCGCCTCCTGCTGGTCGAGCCGAAGGCGCGCGGGCTCGGCGTCGGCCGGCGCCTGGTCGACGAATGCATCCGCTTCACGCGCCAGGCGGGTTATCGCGAAATTGTCTTGTGGACGCACAGCGTTCTCATCGCCGCCCGGCGAATTTATGCCGCGACCGGGTTCCAGATGATCGAGACCGAGGACCACGACGATTTCGGCCCGATGCTGACCGGCGAAACCTGGGCCTTGCAACTCTGATCAGCGAACCGCTGGCGGCCTACCTGCCGCAGGTATGGTATTGCGCTTTCGCGGCCACCGCGAGCGAGGCGGCATAGGCCCTGAAGCCCTTGTTGTCCAACCCCGCCGCCATCTTGAGCAGTTCCGCCGCTTCCTGGCATGACTGAGGCGCCGACTTGCCCGCCTGCTTCAGCGCCGCCTCGTTGGCCAGCGCCGTATCCCAGCGGTCGTAGGCCGCATTGCCTTGGAGCTGCGTGATCATCGCCTTTTGGTAGGCGCGCACCGTATCCGCGTTGCGCTGCTGGAACAGACCATAAGTCTGGTCGCGGCAGGCGGTGCTCGCAACCATCAGGTTGATCAGGAAGCGGATGCCCTGTTCGGCCTCGATGGCCGCCGGCGAATAACACCTTCCATCAGCCGCGCCGGCAACCCCGGCGGGCAGCACGACGCATGCGGCCAGCGCCGCAGCAATAAGCTTTTTCATCTGTCCCCCAAACACCCGACCCCCAACCGTCGCGACCATACCGCTACCGGAAATATTTTCAAGAACGCGCCGCCGGAATCGTGCAGTTGCGACCAGCGGTGGCTTTCGTCCCACGCAAAGAACGCGCTGGGTTCCGAACAACCGGTGATCGGCACCAAATAAGTCAAACCCATATCCGGCAACAACTCTTTGACATCGATACGAAAAATTCAACAAAGTCTTGCCGTGGACGGGGCCGGCTTGCGCCCGCGACGAAAGCCGCAGCATAGTCGCCGGATGATCGCCTTGTTCACCGATTTCGGCCTGGAAGGCCCTTATACCGGACAGGTGATGGCGGTTCTGCATCAGACAGCTCCCGCGGTGACGGCGATTCCCCTCTTTGCCGACGCGCCTTCCGGGCAGCCCAAGCCTGCCGCCTATTTGCTCGCCGCCTATGCCGCGTGGTTCCCGCCCGGCACGATCTTTCTCTGCGTCGTCGATCCCGGGGTTGGCGGCGCGCGCCGCGCGGTTGTGGTCGAGGCCGATGGAAGGCTTTATGTCGGGCCGGATAACGGTCTCTTCGATATCGTGTCGCGACGCGCCAACGCCGCTCGCTTGTCGGAGATCGCGTGGCGCCCGCCCTCCCTGTCGGCGAGCTTCCACGGCCGCGACCTGTTCGCCCCGGTCGCGGCGCGGCTGGCGACGGGGGAGCTCGTCGCGGCGGTGGCCCAGCCGGCGGCCGACCGATCCGCCGAGCGCGGCTGGCCCGACGATCTCGCCGAGATCGTCTATATCGACCATTACGGCAATGCGCTGACCGGGCTGCGGGGGATTCAGGTCCCAGCCGGGGCGCGGCTTGTCGTGGGCGGCGGGTCGATCCCGCCGGTCGCGACGTTTTCGGCGGTGCAGTCGGGCGAAGCCTTCTGGTACGTCAACTCGAACGGGCTCGCCGAGATCGCGGTCAATGGCGGCAGCGCCGGCCAGGTGCTGGGGCTGCGGGTGGGCAGCACGGTCGCGGTCCGCAACTGAGCCGCCTCGCCGTGTTATGGCTGTTAAAACAGCGAATTTACAGCCATAGGGCTTCCGCCACATTCGCTGTTCCGGCGCCGAGTTCGGTCTGTCGCTGGCGTTCACGGCATTGTAGCTGCTCGGATTTCGGCGATCCGCGGCGGGCCGAAAGCAGCGAGATATCAGCGGGATAACAGCGGCCAAAACAGCGAGATAACAGCGGCGAGCAGCGTCCCGCAGCCGCTGTTGTGTCCACCGCCTCTTTTGTCGCCCGTTGCACCGTCATGCCAACCATATGGGGCGGACGGAGACGACTTCAAGAACAAACAGAGAACATTATGCACCTACCGGCGGGATCTGAGGGCGACCGCGATGCCGTGGATCCCGGTAAACCCGGGGCAAACGGTTACCGAGACGGATAGCGGCTCATTTGAATTTCGGCTTTGTGTGATCGCACATGGCCGCGCGGCGTCGTGACACGAGTGCCGTGGCGTTCTAAAATCAGTGCATCGCGATGCTGGGCCAACCTCCTAACAGCCCGTTGACAAAGTCGCTTGGAGCATTTTTTGACACAATATCTTGTGGTCTGATTCGGTTTAGGCCCCAATAAGCAGTGGGTTCCGCCTGATGACGGGACTTTGTCAACGGGCTGCT
>Ga0181530_10003953_pt1 | contig 16109 bp, 16 predicted proteins | sample PEATcosm2014_Bin_42_FD_119769 | JGI IMG/M metagenome (GOLD analysis project Ga0181530, IMG submission 119769) | Peatland microbial communities from MTU Mesocosm Facility, Houghton, MI, USA - PEATcosm2014_Bin10_60_metaG | ecosystem: Environmental > Terrestrial > Soil > Wetlands > Peat | place... | reverse complement strand
GCGAACTATTTCCGTCAGCCTACGGCTATTATTCGTCGAACCCAAACGCGATTTTTAAACGCATAGCAGCATTTCATTTTGGCGAAATGTCGCGCGCCGATTGGAATCGGTTGCCACTCACGGTAAAGTTCGCCTGGTACTACGACAAGACTCACGCGTTGGTGCGGCAGCATTTGTCTTTGTTCGACGAGCACCTCGAAATTGCGACCGAGAGCCTCAACGATGTCGCGGTTCGCCGAGCAATTACCAACTTTGTGGTCGGTCATGATGTGGGTCTACCGCCGAAAACTCACCTCAACTCTTCCGTGATCGATATCTCGTCTTATCCGAAGGATTCTCAAATCAAGATGAACTGGTTACTGCGCCGGCTAAACACCGAAGAACTGGCGCAAGACGATGTTTATGCGCTCAACTATTTCCTGGAAAAATTTGTTGCCTGGAGTGGCTACCAAATCACGGATGCGCCGCAACTTGACGGAGCCCCTCGATCGTCTTTGCAGAAGATCGCGGCCGATTTGGAACGAGCTGCGCAGATCCTGAAGGGCCGATTGCGCGACATTGATGAACTGTATCAGCTAGTCCGTGATCGTGGCGGCAGCGCGCCGCGAGAGTTATTGAGGCACCGCCGGCAAGCCTAGCAGCATTGCTACAGTGATAATAATACGCCGCTGATGGGGACGGCTATACTCGTCCGAGGTCACTCGTCCGAGGTCATGCAGCCGACATCTATCGGCAACCTCCCGACTTATTGCCACCAATTGCCTTCATTGCCGTATCTATGTGCCTCGCGACGATACAAGGGACGACGAACTCATCGCTGACCTTGCTTCCGAACGCTCGGCTTTGGCCATGGGACAATTCCGGAGACTAATATTGTACCTTGTGTTCTTGAGGCGCCGATAGAGGAACGTGACCTCAATCGAACTCGCCGACTGTATGAATGTCAAATTTGGCCACCGGAAATATGTTATGTTACATACGAAGACAGAAAGGCGATGGGCGATCTGAGAGGGCGTTCTTTCTCGGTTGACGCATCTGATGACTTGATGAGTGCTTCGCGCCAGGCGGTCTTGTTATTGACGCACATCGAATCTCCAGCGATTGGGCGCCATTTTGAGCGGCTGCGACGCGAAACTGCAGGTCTGATCGATGCATTTTTCTGCTTGCACCAATTGAGCCCGACGCGACCGCGCCTGAAGACTGATCAAATAGTTACCACCGCGGCCGGCGCGCGCTTGCTGCCGCAACGGCACGCTGAGCGGCTGAATCGAGGGCTGCCCTATAACGAAGGCTATGCCGACCTAATCTGGATTGCGGCTTGTTTGCATCCGTCACTCGCGCAATACGAATATTTGTGGATGGTGGAATACGATGTGGATTTCGCCGGCGATTGGAGCTGCTTTTTCGCACGCACCATGGAAAGCCGAGCAGACCTGCTGGCAACTAGTATCTTTCCTCGAGCGCACTCCCCCCATTGGGCTAATTGGCTTCGTTTCAATTGCCCTTCGGAGGTGGCTTTTGACTTTCAGCTTCGCATGTTTGCGCCGATTGCCCGCTTTTCGCGGGAGTTGCTGCATCATTATCGTGACACTGTGCGCGATGCCCGCTGGCAGGGCCACTTTGAGGCCTTGGTTCCGACCGTAGCCAACTATCAGGGTCTCCGCATCGAGGATCTGGGTGGAAGTGGTCCGTTCTGTCCACCAGCATGGTACATGAAAAACTATCGAAACTCGCCGGACACCCCGAGCGGATCACCAGGAACTTTCGTCTTCCGCCCGGTCACCCATACGGCCTATTTCCACGAAGCCCCGGACCAATTCGGCGAGCGCGACTTGCTTTATCACCCCGTTAAGGTCCGATGATCTGAACGCCCAACGATCGTGAAAGCAGCGCGAGTTCAATCAGATGAGCTGGTTGAGAGGTGCGCGAACCACCTCGCTACCTAGCGAACCGAACAGATGAGGCTTGTTGTATGGCAGGAAATTACTAAAGCCTCCGAAGCGCAGCCGAGGGTCATCTCTTAGCGCAAATCCTGCCTCGGCAATTTGGAAGGCTCGCGATGGCACTGAGAAGACGAGATCCAGTGCCTCGCGGAGACTATCGTCGTCGTATCTAAAGAAGAGCGCATTCTCACCATGCCGAAAAATTTCTCGGTGAATCTTGTTGTCTTCTATGATGTTGACCACTCCCGCATTCAAGCCATTAAGTACCCGATCGTGGAGCTCGTCATTCACATGTGCTAAACTGATAACCGACTTGGCACGACGCATTCGGCCAAGCGTTTCTGTGATGCTGACACCTTCTTCGAGTGTTGCGAGGCCACTGTCCAAGTATCTTGAAGCGACATCGGACTGGAGTAGGGCGGGAAATTTCCGCGCAACCTGGAAAACTTTAAGTCGACGCCTGACTTGTACCGCATCCTCAATTATCTGGATGCAGCGGTGGAGCATGCCGGATTCCTCAAGAATTCGGGCATCTAGACCAGTGGAAAGAAGGTGCCCCTCAATGGGGGCTTGAAGGTCACAGTATGCAAGTTCAATGGCTTCTCTCACCGGCCTCTGAAGATAATATGGCAGTGATGCCGGTGCCCCTTCGATCTCTTCTAGAGTGGCGTCAAGGCGCCTGAGATTAAGCGGCACTAAGCATAACGTATCACGTCTTAGATACGATGCCCGTGTTATACCAGCCACGCGCGATTTCTGGTTTGGGCCTGTGCCTGCCGTCCAGGCCGATCGGCATGCAGGAAATATGTATTTGCGAAAATACGCTTCCGAATAAGGTGACAGAAATACGAATCGGGAGTTGTCCGCAGTTGTGTGTCTAAATTCGGGCCAGCGAGCACTGGGGTGGTCAAGAATCCACTGGACCACTGGTACAGCCGCCTCCGCAGCAATGTCCATAAAATGGCGATCTCCCAAACACGAGTGGTCGAGGTGCCAGTTAGTAGATACGACAGTGATGGCGTCTGACAAGCATTTCTCGAGTTCAGAACGATCCGCTCCGTTGGACTTCATGACAATTTGCCGTGCTGGAATTCCAACTGCTGAGCAGTAGTCGAGCACGTTTTCGGCGTAGACAACCTCGTTAGGATGCTCGATCCGTGCGAAATACAGATATTTCTGGTGGCCATCAGCCTGGGCTTGTTGCGCCCGATTTTGGGCATCCAATGCCCGAAGCCCGTTTCCCGCGCTCTTATCAGTTAGCGCGATCCATTCACGTTCGGAGCTCACAAGGCAACTCCCGATACCCAAGATCTAGCTCATATTTAGTGTACCCCGCTCGAAGGTAGAAAAGAAGTGCTAACAGTGGCTTGACGGAACGCTACATGTAAGCCAATTGATTCATCAAATGACATCATGCATCACACGGCTACCTCCGGCTGCGGGTGAGGCACAATTCTCGGATTATAAAAATCTCGTTCAGTAAACCCCGATGGCGGGTAGAGTTTAGTGCTCGCTAGATGGTGCGAGACGATAATCATGAGCGGACGTCGAGTTCTGGTAGTTCTTCGAGCGGGCGATACCTCGCTGCATCCGTCCTGGGTTAGAGGGTCGTTGAATGAAGAACGCAACTGGGATTTGCACCTGAGCTATTTCGGCGATCAGCCTCTTCCGTTCAAAGATCGAGCCGGCGATATTGCGCTTTCGTTTGAAAAGGGCACCAAGGCGATCGGAACGGCGACGTGCATCAAGAAATTGGGCGATCGTATCTGGTCCTATGATTGGATCTGGCTTCCGGATGACGACTTGGCCGCGGATCTGACCACGCTGAATCGATTCTTTGAGATTGTTGCGGAATACAATCTCGATCTTTCACAGCCGGCACTCGGCGCGGGATCTTACGCTTCAAGTGACATCACGATGCAGCGACCTCACATGAAATTGCGATTCACGACATTCGTCGAGATCATGGCAGCATGCTTTTCGCGGCGTGCGCTCAAGCTATGCCTGCCGTACCTCGATGCTACGATTTCATCCTGGGGTCCCGATATCCTTTTCCCCAGGCTGCTCGGATATTCCAAAGACAAGATTGCTATCGTTGACGAAACGCCTGTGGTTCATACACGGCCGCTTGACGTCGGGCCGAACATCACGCTGGCTAGGCAGTTGGGCGCCGACCCGCATCAAGAATTGGAGGCATTCTTGCGCCAGCACGAGCTCTCTGTTCGCTTCGAAACATGGGGCGGAGTAACGAAGAACGGCAGGTATACGACCGATGGAACCGAGATCGATTGTTATAAGGCCTTGCCGAAGAGTTAGGTGAGATTGTGTGCCAGTATATGATCAGGAGTTTCGACCGAGATACGACTGACGTCGTCAGCCCATCCTCGGGCTTTGTTGTAATAATGTGGACCTACGGCCGGGGAGCCTTTTGCCACAGAAGTTGGTTCTTGCGAACCATGGTCATTCGAAACCAATATGGTGGTAGCTCTATTCGCATCACGATAATGTCTTCCTATGAACTCTGCTGAATTGGCTCTCTCGGCGCGCAATCGGTTCGAGCGTCTGTTGGACGCGCTCACGAACGCTGCGCGCTGCGAGCGCACCATGCTCGTGCTACTCACCGGCTATCTCGTGACATGGTCGCTCTACGCCACAATTGCGAAGAGTAGCCAGGACATCCACACCGACATGGGCGAGATGGTGGCGTGGTCGCGCGAGGTCGGGCTCGGCACGCCTAAACATCCACCGCTCGGAGCCTGGCTGGTCCGGGTCTGGTTCAGCGTATTTCCGCGCGAGGATTGGGCCTACTACACCTTCGCCATCATGCTGGCAACGGTGGCGTTGTGGGTCACGTGGCGACTGTCAGCGCGTTACTTGGCGCCCGACAAGCGAGTCATTGGCATTGCACTGTTGACCTTGGTGCCGTTCTATAATTTCCACGCACTCAAATTCAACGCCAACGCCGTGCTGACGCCACTGTGGGCGATGGCGACGTGGTGGTTTCTCCGCTCGTTCGAAACGCGCCGTGCCGGATGGGCGGTGCTCGCCGGGGTAGGCGCCGCCGCTGCAATGCTCGGCAAATACTGGTCGATCACGCTGCTTGCCGGACTTGGAGTCGCAGCGCTTACAGATCCACGGCGCGCTGCGTATTTCAGCTCGCCGGCGCCATACGTGACGCTCGCCATAGGGACGATCCTGTTGACGCCAAATATTTACTGGCTGACGACGCACCTTTACATGCCATTCCGTTATGCGATGGAGGCGCATTCGGGCAAGGATTCACCGGCGTTGCTGTCCGCAATCATTTTCATTCCCAACAGTCTCGCATATGTCGCGGCTCCGATCTTGCTCAGCCTTTTCGCTACACAACCGAGCCTTGCCGCGATCTGTGACACGTTGTGGCCTGCTGACCGATCGCGCCGCACGCTGGTTGTCGCGTTTGCCGCGCCGTTTTTATTCGCGGTGTTGATCTCGTTATCGCTGAAGGTCGCGATCGAATCCATGTGGTCGATAGGCGCGATGACACTAGTGCCAGCCGTTCTGCTTTCGTCGCCTCTGGTCGCGATTTCACGTCGGGTCGCGGTCGCCTTAATAGCGCTCGTCGTAGTTTTTCCCTTGGTCATGCTAGCCGTCTCGCCCCTGGTCGCGTTCAGCGCTCACCTGAGTGGCGTGCCGAATTACGGCAGCGATTACCAGCTTGTCGCTCAGGATGTGGAGCGCATCTGGCGCGCGCATACTGACAAGCCACTCCGCATTATCGGCAGCACCACGTTAGTCAACGGCTTTGTTTTTTATTTCGCCGACCAGCCGTCAACATTCAATATCGACGTTCCGAAGGAAACACCTTGGGTCGGAGACGATCGAATCCGGCGCGAAGGCATGGCGATTGCCTGTCCCGAGAACGAGGCTTTTTGCATGCGCGCGCTAAAGGGGTTCGCCTCGCAGTACCAGGTCAGCGCAGATCAGCATGTTAGCGTCTCGCGGCGCTATTTTGGCACGGATACACCGCCCGTACGCTACGAGATCATAATTATTCTGCCACAGAGTTCGTAAGGCGTCCTTTCGCTCATGCCAAGTCTCAGGTATTGATGCAGCTTCATTGAGGGGTAGGCGGTTCGCATGTGGCTCGTCGATTTTCCAACGTTATTTTTTATCATCGTCGGCGGCCTGGATTTGGGGGTGCTGGGGTTCTTCGGATATGATGCCGCGGCCGCTGTCTTTGGGCCTCATGTTAAAATTGCCTATATGGTTGTTGGCGTAAGCGCCGTTTGGCAGCTATTTCGCCAAAGATTCAGGTGAAGAAGCGTCGGAGTTCGTGGATCTGTGTGACGTCCCCACGCCGCAATATTGAACCGAGCAGGCGCTGGCGCTACTGCGCCCGGCCTTCGATCCGCAAAAGCCGACGGCGCTGTTCATCGGTCGCTGCCAGCCGTTCCACGGCGGCATCAGGGCTCGCTCGAAGGGGGCTTGCGCCGGCGCTGCCTATTATCAAGTGGTCGCTGATGAAAACGCCGTGGTGTCTCGGAGCTTCTTTGGCCTTGCTTCACCGCTACAATGCTATGAGATCATCCTCATTTCCCCTGAAGCGGGATATGCACAGCACCGACGCATCGGAAAGTTGACCCAGCATTTACGGCGGGGCTTTATTGTCGTGTTGACGAGTCTCAACTGCGGAGGCGCCGTTGTGTTCTGACTTTCGCTTGGCTTATCCCGCCTTGCAGCCCGCGCCATGCCTCGCCACCGTGGATGTTCTGGTGATGGCCGGTGGACTTGGCACTCGCATTCAACCGGTCTTGGGTGCCATACCGAAGCTGTTGGCGCCGATCGGCGGCCGGCCCTATCTGGTCTTTCTCCTGGACTGGCTGCGGAGCTTCGGCGCGCAACGTATCGTACTCGGATTGGGGCACCGGGCCAAGGCGGTCATCGATTTTCTCGACCGCAACAAATCCTCCTATACGGATCTCACTTTGATTGCGGTGACGGAGCCGCGACCGCTCGGCACCGCCGGCGCCATTCGCTTCGCGCGGTCGCATCTGCGCACCGATCCGATATTGGTGATGAATGGCGATAGCTATGCCGACGCGGACCTCTGCGCATTCGTCGCACACCATCGGCGCACTAAGGCGAAAGCCACGCTGCTGTGCGCCGAAGTCGACGACGCCGGCCGGTACGGCAGGATCGAGCTCGACGGAGAGGGCCACATTCGCGGCTTCATCGAGAAGGATCCGAATTTTCATGGCCGAAGTGCCGTGAGCGCCGGCGTCTATCTGTTCTCGGCGGCACTGCTCGATGAGATTGCCGCCGGGAGTGCCGTCTCGCTGGAGCACGACGTATTCGGCCGCGCACCTTCCGGCTCGCTCGCGGCTTTCGCCGGACATTTCGCCTTCATCGATATTGGCACCCCGGAATCGCTTAGACTCGCCGAGCGTGTCATGAGTGCCAGGGTAGGGGGCCGCCCGGTATGATCGTCAGCCGCACACCGTTTCGCATCTCGCTGTTTGGCGGGGGCACCGATTATCCTGCCTGGTTTCGCGAGCACGGCGGCTCGGTGATAGGTACGGCAATCGACAAATATTGCTACATCAGCGTGCGCCGGCTACCGCCGTTCTTCGAGCACAAGTCGAAGATTGTTTATTCCAAGGTTGAGCTGGTCAAGGATACCGCCGAGATTGAACACCCAGCGGTGCGCGGCATCTTGACCGAGCTAGGGATAACAGACGGGCTTGAGATTCATCACGATGCGGATCTGCCGGCGCGGTCCGGATTGGGCTCGAGCAGTTCTTTCACGGTCGGACTGCTGAACGCGCTCCACGCGCTCAACAGTCGGATGATTTCTAAGCGCGATCTCGGCCGTGAAGCCATTCGCATCGAGCAGGATGTGCTGAAAGAAGACGTCGGCTGCCAGGACCAGCTCTGGGCGGCTTACGGCGGCTTCAACCGTATCGACTTCCACCCTGACGGCACGTTCTCTGTCATGCCGTTCATCTTGCCGCCGGCGCGGCGCGCCGAACTGGCGCAATCGCTGATGATGTTCTTCACCGGCTTCTCGCGCTTCGCCACCGACTTCGCGCAGGACCAAATCAAAAACATGAACAACCGCAAGAACCAGTTGCGGATGATCCGCAGCATGGTCGATAGCGCCGCCGACATTCTGCTCGATCCGAAAACGCCGCTGCGAGAACTCGGCGAGTTGATGCACCAGTCATGGCAGATCAAGCGCGAGCTCGCCGACAGTGTCTCCAATTCGCAAATTGACGAAATCTACGAGGCCGGGCGTGACGCCGGCGCGATCGGCGGCAAGCTGCTTGGCGCCGGGGGCGGTGGTTTTATGGTGCTACTGGTAGATCCGGAAAAGCGCAGTCAGGTCCGTGAACGTCTTAGGAAGCTCATTCACGTCAATGTCGGGTTCGACAGCGACGGCAGCAAAATTGTCATCTATCAACCCGACGGAATCTAATCTTACCATAAAACTCCTATTGTCAGTGGACCTAGCTCTGTCGGGCAAGCTCAATAGTGTGCAAACGCTCGCATCCGAGCTACGTGAACCAGGCACGGGCGAACCCAGGATTGGTTTAGAGAATCGCCACCGACGCTGGTAAAGGCAGTGCCGCATCACAAAATAGGCAAATAGCAAAACCGCCCTAATGCGCCCTAATTGGAGTTTAGGGCGGCATCTAACAGGCGCCGGACGTCTTCAATTGGTAGATCAACTGTCCACGTTCGGTCGCTCGCGAACTCAAGTAACGTTCGGCTCGGATTTATCGATTTTATCTTGCGAACTTGGGTCGCATCGACGAAAAGTGGCCCGACCGAACCGATGTCAAAAGCACACATCTTGGGCATATTTCTAGTCCGATTACTGTGCAACATTGGGCTCTAATCCACCCGCGGATTCCGTTACCAGATTGGCAAAATTCACAACAACAATCTGCCAACTTCCGGCGTCGGACAAGCGAAATCCCGACTGGCGCTTAGTCTTTATCATTCAATACAGCGGACTGTGTCAGGATGTCGGCCCCTCTGATCTCTGGGTCCAGTAATCTTTTACAAAGGCATGGAGTGTTGGTTTGTCACTTGACCACACAAAACATCCGTTATTATCAATTTTAACGTCAGCATAAGGGTCGAAGTCGAATTGCGACAGTCCTTCGTATCTTTCGTTGTATCGACGATCTGCTAAGTTTCCATGCCAATGGTGGAATATTGTTCCTTCCAAAAAGCCGACGCTTCCCTTCACGTCATTAAAAAATGGGCGCGCCCAATTCAAGTAATGATTCGTCTGAGCCGAATTCAATAGCGGTTTTAGTTCATTGAACCTTCCATATGCCGCAAGTGCGAGCGCCGCGTCTCCACCCCCCAAAATTAGGGCGTCGTAAAATCCATGTTTTTCAATGAGGGAACGTCGGGCCGCCCAAGCGAGACCGGGGTTTCTTGGACGATACCTCTTCGGGCTTCCAGGTGGAAACTCTTTGGTCTCCGGTCCTCCGTTTCTTACAAATGAAGCCATGCTCTTGCCGGTATATTCTGGACTTGCAACATGACGCGTTGAATCTGGTTCAAGATCGATCAGATGTTCGAATAGCTGTACAATCCGGTCGTGTTGGAGTGCTTGCACTGCAGCTTCAGCCCAACGGAGTTCCGAAAACTCAATATCGCAGTCAAGCCATGCTACATAAATTACATCCGAGGGCAGCTTCTGAATGGCTACGTTAAGAAGCCGCTCTTTCTGCCAGAGCTCAGAGCCTCCCCGGATCTGAACAAGAATCTCTGCGTCATCGGGACATAATTCGAATGCATCACCGTAGCTCAATTCGACGACCAAGAGTGGAGCTCGAAGCGCGTTCCTAAAGTGTCGAAAGTTCTCCAAGCGAAGCCGATAGCGCCTCGGATTGAAATAGCTTGTGATCGCCCAAATCTGGCTTGACCAGTCCATTATTGATAGTTCCTCAGATTCGTCTGGAAACATCACTATTGATTTCATAGCTATCTCAACGTGAGTTGGATAGGCGCAAGAAGCAAAAAGGGGGGCTCCTTACGTTAGGGAGACGCCTCCCTTTGTATTGCAAGCCACTGCCTGAATTCCTCAAGCCACGCCGAGCGAAAGGATGCGTAAGTATACGATTCGGCCGTTTTGCGGCCCTCCTGCGCAAGTTGGGCACCGAGTTCTGGCGCACGAATTACGGCGACCAAGTTGTCGGCCACTGCTTCTATGTCTGGATAGGCGGCAACGGCGCAATTCACTCCAGGCCGCATATAGTCTCGGCCACCAAAGCCATCAAAGCCGATTACCGTCGTGCCCATAGCCATGGCTTCAAGCGGCACAAGTCCGAACCCTTCCGCGATTGAAAGCGTCAGGAGATGCCGATAACTTCCGATACGCTGCATCAGCTCGGATTGCGGAAGGGATATTCCTGATATCGAATCCTCGAGTCGAATTTCTGGCGCACGGTCGGAAAGGATGGCGCGCAAACGATCCACAAAAGGCTCGAGGATCGCTGGGTTTCCCTTCAGATACACGAGTGTAGACCCAGCTGGGCGTGACCACCACGGTGTAACAACCGGAAAATCTTCGATGTTTATGAAAGGGGGAATGACCTGAGTTGGAAGGTCGTAAACCGTAGACAGAAATCGTGAAACGAAGTTGCTGGCCGCCACGTAACGATCGTATCTGCAATCGAGAATGCTGTAGCTGTTAAAATGCTGTACATAGGAGATCTTGCGACCAGGCAAGCGAAGCCCGAACATATATGATGAGAATGACGGATTGCAGATGAGCACGTCGTCGTCGCCGATCGCAATCTCCATTTGGGGGATTGTCATCAGCGGAAAATGGGTATCGTAGCGATGGATTCCATTTTCCGCCGTTTCGGTGCCCACTTGCACCGCAACTGCCTTGTAGCCGAAACCAAACTGAAGAATTCGGCCGATGTGATAGGCCATCACTGTGCCACCATTCGGTATGTAAGCGCCGACGACAAAGGCGCGGCGCCCGATGTCTATGAACGTTGGGTGCATAATTGAAAACGTTCGGTTCGTTGGCCGCCGTGGGAACGGTCCGCGTCATGCCGCACGAATGTCGCAGGTTCTTCAGACAACAAGGGCCATCACCTGTGCTTGAGCCTTAGACCGACCGCCGTTACACGCGCGAAATTACTGCAGCACGCTTCGCCGGTCCACCCCCACGCAATAGTGTCCGACGGCTGGAAAAGACTTCAAGACGACAATCAACTCGGCGGCTCCCGGCCATCGCTGAGGAGCACGCCGCGGCCACGCAGCCAAGAATATTGTGACTATGACTTTGGGGCGATTTTCTCGATATTTACCGACCCGACACGACTTCGGACGTGCCGGAACGTAGCGGCGGCACTGCAACTGATTGGCAAGGATCTGAGGATCCGTACGGCGGTTCGAATTGACCTGCTCCGTAGTTTTCGCGTTAGATGTGATCAGCAGGTTACCGAGGTGTTGATATGTCGGCGTTGCCTGGACCAATTGACTTTTTAATATCCGACTTCTCGCAACGAATAAAATGGCGAGGGCAGGAGCGATATTACCTGGTGTCGTCCATTGCGGTCTTCTTAGTGATTGGCATCACCGCCGGAATTCTTTTCGACCTCGTTCCGGACATGCCTCTGGGCACTACTTTTGATGAGGCCAAGAAGACGTATTTCGTTTTGAATGGAACTCAGGATTTTAAGCACCCGCTTCTGATGCTGCAGTTTGTTCGGGCGGCGAATCGGCTCGCGGGCTATACGGATTTAAATAATATCGTTCAACTGGGCCGTACCGCTGCCGCGATTTTCGGCGGACTGTTCGTTTTTTCCGCAATGGTGCTTGCCTGGCGCATCGTGGGAACAGTCGGCGCATCCATAGTTGGAATGATGACTGCTGCGGCGCCAATGACTGTGCTTCACGCCCAACTATTCAAGGAGGACATCTTTGTTGCCCCGATGCTCCTCTTCAGCCTCTTGGCATTGGTCCGTCTTGCCGAGGTGCCGTCATGGAACCGTGCTTTTGCATTTGGTGCCTCGGCAGGACTCGCTGCGTCCGCTAAATACGTAGGTGCGACAGTCATGCCATTGGCGTTTTTTGTTCCTGCTGTCTGTTGCCGAGTCAACTTCACTTATGTTCGATGTTTGGGAATTTCAATTGTCACCGCAATTATTGTCTTTCTTACAATTAATTGGAATTTGCTATTTCAATTTTCAGTTTTCCAGACGGGTCTCTCATCTGAGATTGAGCATGCCCTCTCGAGGCACCTTACTTATATGCCGGGATGGATGACCGGATTTACGTGGGAGTGGAGTAACGGACTTATTCCAGGTTTGCAGCCGCTATTTGCATGGATGGCGCTCGGCGCTGTCGCGATCGTTCTTGCCCGCTGGCGATCGACACCCCCGACGATCAGACTTGTTCTTCTTTTTACGTTCGTCTGGTATTTTATGCACGAGCTTTCGCCGATGAAACCGGTCGTTGGCGGCACGCGTCATATGACGGTAATGGCGGGCACCTGCGCGATATTGGTCGTGTACGCTATACACCGCCTCCTTGACCCCATAAGGGCTCCCCGAAAGCAGGTTGCAGTTGCGGCAATGGCATCAGTTATCGCACTGCCGTCCGTATGGCAGTCGATTAGCCTGGCGCGCTCCGTTTCGGATGACACACAAATCGTGGCCGAAGCCATTGTGAGTAAAATCAATGGCAGCGTGGTATGGCCTGCATTTGGGCCTGTAGCGCGGCGAACGGCACAGTATCCATCGACGAAGGATGCAGCGGGCATCAGCAAATTGATGAGCTCTTATGATTACATGGTCATTTTGGAATCAGTAGCTCAACAGATTATCGAGGCCAACCGACTGGGCAACCAACCTTCGGACGTGCGCGAGGCGGCCGATCTATTGTCTAAGATCATGGAGCGGCCCGCGCTGCTCATAACATCGCCAATTGGACAGCTGTCTTATAGGAATTTACCCCTCCGAATCGTTGCGCTCAACGGACCATCTGAGCAACTTGCCGCAGCAGTAGAGCGTCGCAGAGACTGGCCGGAGCGTTATGTCACGCTAACGTATAATCCGGGCAACACAGCCACCCACTACCTAACGCCGAAGTGATAGCTGTGCTGCAGGATCACCTGGGCGTGGCTGCGACCACTGTGGCGCGTTGGGAGGCCCGGGTTGCCAGCTATCGGCGACTTCGTGCCAGGATTCGAAGTCAGTGGTCTGGCGCGGTGCGTGGATGCCTCGGTGTTCTCATCACTCCAACCGCTTTCGTGCATGGAACAGGTGGCTTTACCTACGCCGGACTATACTCTTCGTTGACCGTTACGGATTGATATTCGACGAGCCATCTCCGCATCTCCAAGGATTGCTCCAGTTGGGGATATGCATTATTAAAAACGGCCTGGCGCCCGCAAATGCTCGCTGCATTGCTCAATTTGGATCGCCAATGAACGATATGCCTCAGCGTGACCCGCTCAATGTTGTCGGCGCAAAGGAGCTGGTGGCCAAGCAGTCCGCGGTTAATGAGCAGGGAATGCTCAGGCGGACTCCGATCCACGACGTGGTTTTTCGTCCGACCCGACCTGTCCCGCACGAAGACGGCCATGTCACCGAGGTCGCTCGCGCCAGTTGGGACATCATCGGTGGATCGATCGTTCAGGTACATCTAACAACGACTTTGCCCGACCGGTGCCGAGCTTGGGGCTTGCATCAGCGAAGCACCGATCGCCTGTTCGTCGCGAGCGGTCTCGTCAAGTTCGCCGTTTTCGACGGCCGTCTTGAGTCGCCAACCTACGGCAGCGTGAATGAAGTCACAATGAGCGAGACGAGCCCTGGGTTACTCATTGTTCCCCCCAACCTTTATCACGGTTGGAAGAACATCGGATCGAGCGAAGCGATCATTATCAACATGCCTACAGTGATGTACAACTACGAGGCGCCGGACGCGCTAGATTTGCCCTGGGATTCTGAAGCCGCGGCGCGCATCATTCCTTACCGTTTTTGATGCGATTTCCGAAGTGATTGAGGATCCTTTCTTCTCGGTTGTTCTGCCCACCTACGGACGCGGACGTCATATCAAGCCATCCATCGAGTCAGTCCTAGGTCAAACGTTCGGTAACTTCGAGTTGATTGTCGTCGGCGACGGATGCGCTGACGACACGGAGACAACCGTTCGATCGTTCCCGCCTGAAAAAATCACGTGGTTAAATCTACAGCACAATTCTGGCAGCCAGAGCTTTCCCAACAACGAAGGCATACGTTGCTCTCGGGGGCGCTGGATTGCCTATATCGGCCACGATGACATTTGGGCCCCCAATCACCTCGAGAAAATTTTCCGGACAATCGCTTCGACAGAGGTATTGGATTTTGTCATCAGTGGCTGTGTGTTCTACGGTCCAAAAGGGAGCGACGATTATTATATCACCGGGCTGTTTGACGGACCTGAAGCTCCGTTTCAACACTTCTTTCCGCCGACGTCGATTTCGCACCGATGCGACGTCACCGCACGCATGGGCGGCTGGCGGGATCCGCGCGCCGTAAAATGCCCGGCCGATAACGAGTTTCTGACGCGTGCGGCCCACGCCGGAATGCGCTTTGCTTCGACAGGTGAAATCACGACACACAAAATCGCCGCTGGCCATCGCTATCTGTCGTATCTACGTGTCAGTAGCGACGAGCAACGAGAGCTCCTGCGAACTTTGAACCTTTCGCCAGACATCGACATTGACGGTATCATCCGCAAGTCGAAGGCAAATGGTCAGTACATGATCTTTCAATACGGCGATTATTCGAGCCATCCGGAAGGATATCTGTTCGAGCAAAACCTCAAGCGCAAGGGGATCAGTCGACCGGAATTGCGCTTATTACTATGGCCCGCGCTGATCGAGCAGACCGATGAGCCCCGTGGATTGGACTGGCATGACTTGGAATCGAACGGCAAGCGATACCGTTGGTCTGGTCCCAATCCGACGCCAAAAATTCTAATTCCTTACGCCGGTCATTTTGCGCGCATATCGGTCGAGGTCCTCTTTAAGAACCCCAGCGTGATCGCTGAAGAGCTATTGTTGTACGTCGAGGAGCGCCCGGCTATTTGTAAGATCAAGACCGGCCGCGCAGGCACGTTTTATATAGTTGCTGACATCCCGCTGCAACGGGCTGATTACACCGTCCTGTCAGTGAATGCGCCCACATTCCGCCCGATCGACATCGGTCTCGGTGAGGATCGGCGTAAAGTCGGGATTGCGGTCGGTGATATTGTGATAGAGCAACTTGAGACATGCTCAGACCACGCACGGCAGAAAGACCTGCGAAAAGGCGGTCAAGTTTTCGGGTGCTAGGCCCGAGCAACGTCGTGCCCATCATGCGCGTGCCTCAGACTTGATGACAGTCTCGTGTCCACAACCCGGACAACGATAGATCCACAGTTCCTGGTCATCCTTTGGCGTGATACGGACGGCGTCGTTCGACACTTGCAAAGTGGGCAGATGGGATGCTCTCGATGGCGGAAGACAGCGAGCTTTTCGGCGATGCGGGCGAGCAGCGTGCATGCTTGGACCGCTAGGGAGGGGTGGGCTGATACTTTGACTGTGGCCTCCATACAACTAGTCGCCGGAAAAGCGATTGGACAGTCCATATTGCGCTTCCGCGCGGCCGCCAACGCTGCGAAAATTACATAGGAATGTTCCCCTGGGACGCGGCGTGCGAGAGGCGTGGGCAGTTGTGACATGCGCGTACTTGCAGTAATCGGCGGTTTATTGGCCGCTGTTGATTTCGCGTGCGCCGCAGATCTACCGGCAGGCCCAGCTCCGGCCCCGGTGCCGGTCTATGCCCCAGCAGCACCGCCGCCAGGTCCCGATTGGACCGGCCCCTATATCGGCCTTGGCTTCGGCGTCCGCTACGACGCGGTGGACGGCAATGTGACATCGGCGACCGTCGGGACACCGCCTACCGCCATTCCTCTCCCATCCGTAAGCGCACCCGAGAGCAGCGCGTTCGAATGGTGGGGGTCGGGCCACGGCTCCATGCAGTACTACGACAACGTCGCGCTCCGCGCCGGCTTTTATGGCGGCTACAATTATCAAATAGCACGGACCTACGTTGTGGGTGTGGAGGCGGATTTTTCGTTCGTCAATGAGACGAACGTGGTCCAGGGCAGCCCCTATCCGGC
>Ga0181530_10003951_pt1 | contig 16112 bp, 20 predicted proteins | sample PEATcosm2014_Bin_42_FD_119769 | JGI IMG/M metagenome (GOLD analysis project Ga0181530, IMG submission 119769) | Peatland microbial communities from MTU Mesocosm Facility, Houghton, MI, USA - PEATcosm2014_Bin10_60_metaG | ecosystem: Environmental > Terrestrial > Soil > Wetlands > Peat | place... | reverse complement strand
GCCTAGGGGGCATAGGCTGCGAGCATCCGATGAGATTTGCATCGAGGAGCGTGACCGATCGGCTCTAGTGCGGCGGGGCCGCGCGGTTCGCGCCCCTAAGCATTGCCCCTAAGCATTGGGCTGACAGGCGATATTGGACCTCTATTGATAGCCTACCCCTGGCTGTTGAAAATCCGATAGCTCCGCACTTTCCCCCGTCCGCAGCGTCGCTGTGGTCGCCTCCTCCTCCGATCCATAGGTGCAGCGGTGCAGGATTTGATTGAGCAGTTGTGGTACTGCGCGCTTATCGGCCGTGCGCTTTCGCTTGTGGTGGCAACCGCATGGTCGAGCCCGTTCGGCTCCCTGGACACTCGAAAGGAGGAGCGTCGTAAAACCGTCTCACCTTCAGCGACGTAGTTCTCGAATTATTAGCAGCGGACGACTGACGGTCGTTCTGCTCGGTATTGCTGGCCTCTGCGGTCCGGCAGCCGCCGCAGACAATGGCCCCGTACCGATTGTGGTAAGCCCTAGTACCGTCGAGCGCCCGCTGCCAGAAACCACGCCGGGCGGCACGGTTGTGCTGCGTGGCCCTCCGCCGACCTGCCCAACTGCCGCGCAGCCCGAAGGTAATGACCAGCCGGTGGCGGTTCTCCCGGCTCTCGGAGGATGGAACCGCAATTACGATACGTCTGGTTTTGATCGGAGCGGCTACGATACGACCGGCCTCGATACGAACACCGACCCGAACTACGATACCGGCGGCTTTGATCGGCGATTTGACCGGAGCGGGCTGAGTCGTCCGTGATCCAGCGGCCACCCTCGGGTGACCGGCTGACCATGTGGCCATGCTGATCCGACACCCGCTCGCCGAGAATGACCTGTCGAGTTCGACACTGGCCTCGGCAATCGCCAACTCGTCGAACTGATCGTCCCCAAGGGCGACTTGCCGGAGATGATCGCAAGCTGGCCGGAGCGGGTCCGCGACAAGACCGATCGCGAGGGCCAACGGGTCTGGCTGCGGAGGAACACGTGGGACGACCTAGCCTCAATTCGCCACACTCCCGGCGAGCCTATCTTTTTGATCTTGGGAACAAGGCCGTTACCGATCTACCCTAGTTCGAAAAGGCGACAGGCGAGTGACCCGCTTACAGCTCGTCACCCTCGTACCAGCGCCGCACCACGGAGCCGCTACCGTCTCTGACAATGAAACCGATGGCATCCGAGCGCATGAGCTTCACCGACCCGAACAACTGCGATCTGGCCGATGCAACTGCGCTTTCTAGGCGCGGTGCGAATGAGGTCCGGGCTTGAACCGGATGGTCATTCTCTCGGCTCACGACATAGTCGAAACGGTACATTGCGCGCTCCCTAGAAGCGGCCATGAGCATCCCCAATTGGCCCCAGAGGTTATCCGTCGAGGTCCTTCATTTGGAGGATCGGAATCTACCCAGGCCGAGTTCCTGCTCGCCCAGCGGAAGCACAGCCATGAGCGCACCGTCAACGCGATCGGCGGCTATTTCGGATAGCTCTACCCATGAACGCGGGGATGCGGTCATGAGCGGTTGTATATCCAAGAACATGGATGCGCTCAGCAACCTGCTCCTAGCAATCGAACTTGTGCAAACCGGCATGACCGATTTGCCGATGATCGCTGCGGCCTGCCATCTGCCGTTCGATACGATCGAGGAAATAGCGGCGGCGCACGCTCGAAACACCGAGGAAATCGCCCGGTGCAGCACTACTCCAGCCGAGCTATTCGCTTCCCTATGCTCTGCGCCGGCGCTCGCGGCGTTTCTGACCGGCACGCCAATAGATGCGGAGCCAGCGGAGTAGTCGGGCGGTTCTGGTCAAGCTGGTTCTCAAGGTGCCGGATGCGGCCTGCGCGTCGCGCGTTGTAGGGCGTACAGGCGAGACGGTGCCCCGAGCGAACCCGAGGCACCGCTTAATCGGTGATTGTTAGGGGTTCGTCGTGCTCGGGGTTTGCTGCGGGTTGAGCGGGATATCGTCTCTAAGTTCTCCAGCATCCTCTACACGATGCGCGGCCAATTGGTGAAGATCGGCCACGGCGGGGGCGTGCGCTGGACGCTCCCGCCGGCAAAGCGGGTTTAATTTAGGGGCGTATGATAGCCACCCATACGGCCCATATTATGAGTACGGCAAGAGCCGAATTGCCCCACCACGCCATCCTCAAATCCCTTATTTGATCTAGGCGCGTGCGCGGTGAAAATTGGTAGCCGAGCCGATGCACCCGCTCGACCCGGCTACCTGTCTCCCCAGCGGAGGATAGGGCCGCTGGAGCGCAATCCACCCGTATCCCCGAAAGATTAAACAACCATTATACCTAGGTTCCATGCAAATCGGGCCGGATCGCGGTCGAGGAGAGACTCGACGTGACTTGAGTTCGGGGATGGCGAAGTGTTGCGCGACGGCACGCTATTGGTCGGATAAGCTAGTTGGACCGGAGGCCGAGCGTATCGAGCGGAGCCTCGCCGGACTCGGGGGTAGACCGTCCGTGGGAAAGCAACCCGCGCCAGGAGCGGCTCCATGGAAACGCGATCGGCCAAGATCATTGTTTTCAGTGCCACCGTGATGCTTGCGGCAGGCGCTGCTCGCGCGCAGGACGTAAAGGTCGGGAAGGCGATCGCGCGCGTCTGGTGTAGCAATTGTCATCTCGTCGACCCCCAGGAACAGAGGACCGCTCGCGATGGGGTGCCCACATTCCTAGCTATCGCTCGGATGAAATCGACGACCGAAATGTCGCTTGCGGCTTTCCTGAAAACCCCGCATGGGGGCCTGCCTGACTCCACCCTCAGTCGGACAGAAATTCAGGATGTCACCGGCTACATTCTCAGCCTACGCCAGTCGCCGTAGGTGTACGCCCCTACCTGATCGAGTTGCTGATCGGTCGCCATTCACGCCGGTCGACTGATCGATCGTGGCAAACGAAACGGAATCCCATGGACCACGTTGTGCAGGAAACAGTTGCCGCCCGCCGATGGGAGATGTTGGAACAAACGCCGGAAGCACCGAAGTAGTCCGCTATGGGCCTCCGAATAAAGCCGAATCAGTGCCCGTCCGTTTATCTCCCCACTGTCGCTCGCTGGTAATTTCATGCCGTCCTTCATGGTCAATTCGCTCCAGTGCGCGCCACCCATGGCATCCGATTGTAGTGGTCCCACTGATCTTTGCCCCACGACCTTTTCGGTCGAATTATGGGAATGTCGTTCTTCGCCGGAGCGTAGCGAGGTGCGCCCCGCCGGCGATTTTCTGTAAGATGACCTTATGCGGCGCAGCGATCGGCGGCGTTTTCCAGAATGGCACTTCTTCGGTCGTCATTAACGATTTACGATCTCCACCTTGACGCCTCGGGTTGCGGGATAGCCATCGGTTTGGGAGCCTAGAGTGAGCAGCGTCGACGGCCTTTCGGCGAAGCCGTGGGAGGGATACCCGGCTCCCGATCAGCTCTATATGCCACGCGGCATGATCGGCGCTGAGGAGCGGCGCATGCTCTACTGGCTTGCCGCCGAATACTATAGCGGCGCGGGGGTGGTCGTTGACGCCGGCGCTTATCTTGGCGCATCCGCATTTGCCCTCGCGATGGGGCTGGCCGAATCTCGCCACGCAGCGGCGGCGCAAGCGGTCGTTCATTCCTACGATCGTTTCGTCGCCACCGATGATTACGTCCGGAACGACATCACAAGTACCTTTTTCCCGGTCGGCCCGGACTACGATTATTTTGGCATCTTCCAATTCCAGACCGCGCTATGCCGCGAGAAAATAGTCCCGCATCGCGGCGATTTCCTCACTGTGCCAGTGCCGGATGCGCCAATCGAGATCTTGTTTATCGACTTGGCGAAGACCGCCCCCCTCAACGCTAGGCTGGTCGAACATTATTTCACCCGGCTGATCCCTGGAAAGTCGGTCATTGTTCAACAAGATTTTTACCAGGCATGGTATCCCTATATACCCATCACGATGGAGTATTTGAGTGAGTACTTGACGGTCGTCGATAGTTACGTCCCCGACAGTTCCCGCCTTTATCATCTCTCCCGTAAGATCCCATCCACGAAAATCCGGCAACTCGTCGACGGTCTCGACGTCAAGGATGAAGGGGGACTGTTGCGTCGCGCGATCGAGAAAGATTCGAGCCTGACCGGTATGATGTTGCGCGTCGTGGAAATCCTTCATCTCGTTGATCACCAGCGGCGGCCCGACGAAGCGCGTAAAGCTCTGAGGACGCTACGCGGAGAACCTGAATTCCAGCCGGATGCCTACTACGCCACGCAGCTGGAGATCATCAGGCAGAGCCGGCAGCTGCCTTAACGGCACCACGACGTCGGAGAGGTGATCCCGATCCCATGCAAAATTACGCCATGGAATGAGATGTCAAGTGCGCTCTTGATCCGGCGCATGCTCGTAAGCCTCGCGGTGGGGGCGGCAACTGACTTGCAAGCTGGACAGGATCAGTGCAAGTCGCCGTTGTCGTCGCCGCTCATACGTTCCGTGTTTAATGAAGCACGGCGGAGATTGGGTGCCTCTGAAGAGACAGTGATGACACTATCGACCGCTGCCGAGCCACATCCGGTCGCCGAGCGCATCCGCGGACCGGGCACCAAGCACCTGTTGACACTCGACGGTGGCGGGCTGCGCGGGGTCGTAACACTCGCGTGTCTCGAGTGGATCGAGACGGTCCTCAAGGAGAGCAACGGCGCCGGCTCGGAGTTCCGCCTACGCGATCATTTCGACATGATCGGCGGGACCTTCGTCGGGGCGGTGATCGCGCGAACCTTGCGCTTGGATTTACGGTCGATGAAACCTATGCCACCCCTTCTCGAATTCGGCCGTCAGATTTGCCGGCGCCCGCGATTTGGCATGTTCGGCACGCGGACGATGGGACGGAGGATGGACGAGGTACTCCGGCGCCGATTTGGTGAGATCACCCTCGGTAGCCACGACATCACGTGCGCCCTTGTCGTGATTGCGAAGCGGCTCGACTCGAACAGCGTGTGGGCGATGCACAACAACCCCTTCAGCCGCTACTACAACTCATCGACAGGCGCCGCCGTAGCGAACAAGGATTTTCTGGTGCGCCGGGTCCTCCGCGCGAGCAACGCTCCGCCAACCATCGTGACACCGGAGCTGATAGAGGTTGCCAAAGGGCACACCGGCTTTTTCATCGATGGCGGGGTCAGCCCATTTAATAGCCCGTCTTTGTTGATGTTCCTGATCGCGACGACGCCGTCCTGTGGCTATGCGTAGGAGGCGGATGAGCGGATGCTCAACCTTGTTTCGATCGGCACCAGGCCGACATCCAGCAGCTGCGCGCCGGTTTCGCCAAGATAACCGCGGACATGCGCGACTACGCCGCCAACGGGATGTCGCAGGCCACCGGCAAGGCGCAGGAATCGGCCGAGAAAATGTGGGGCGAAGTACGCCGCCAGGCGAAGCAGGTCGGCCAGGAAATCGAGGAGCGGCCGTTTGCCTCGGCGCTGGCCGCGTTCGGCACCGGCCTCGTCCTCGGCATGCTGCTCAGCACCCGTCGCGGCTAGAGGGCGATGCCCCGCGTCTGGGCGCGGCTGGGCTTTGCAGCAGCCTCCGGCGTCCTCGCCCTGATCATCACCGCGATCGCGCTGGGATATCTCTTCCAGTCCTTGCGCCTGCTGCTCGAAGCGAACGCCTTCAGCCCGCCGGAAGCGGCTTCGATCGTCGGCGCGGGGGCGCTGGTACTGGCGGCGCTTCTCGCTCTGCTCGCGCGCCATTTCCTGCGCCCGGCCGCCGCCAAACCGGTTGCGGCGGTGCGCGGCAACGGTGTCGCCGATAATGTTGCGGCCGATCTCCGCGCCCTGGTCGGCCAGCAGATCCTGATTGCGACGCGCGAGCACCCCTAGGGAACGATGGGCGCGGTGCTCGCCGCAGGTCTCGCGGTCGGCTCGATCCCCGAACTGCGCAAGACGCTGACCGGACTGCTAAAGCATTAGGCTGGAGGGCTAGCGAACCTGCTCGGATAACAGAAAGATTGACGATTGCGCATAGCTGAAATACATGCAACGCAAGGCTGCAACCCAGCCGGAATCACGGGAGGCGGAAAAACCGCTCCCGAATCTGAAACAGGAGGATACGCCGGCTCGGCGTCGATTGGCGCCGCGGTCGCAGTGCGAGGCTTCACGCAGGAGAATCAGTCCCCGAAAGAACTATCGCAAACACGTGGGGTCGTGCCGCTTTCGCTCTTGCGCCCGCTCGTTGACGACGTCTCGGTCGGCCAACCAAGAGGCAGGCCATGCTTGAGCTTCTGGAGCGTCAAACAAAACTGACGGCAGATCACAGCAAAATTATCACCACGACCAGTATCGGCGACATTTCACCGGAGGACGTGCACCAGGGCCAGGGGTTATCGTCCCGCAACCGTGCGGCGCCCCGAGACGGCGGTGACGAGCGCGCCACATTTTTGCTGATGCCGGGACATTGGCCGAGGGTCTTTCCCGGCCTCTCTCTAGTCGGCTTCCAAGATATAGGCAGCGGGCGCTTGACCGGGCCAAGCGCCGCGCGGCATTCGGCCACCCCATGACCGCACGCAGCTTCAACATCCACATCGTCGGGCTGCACAGCTGACGGCCGAATATGCGGTCGTGTTCGCGGCGAGATATCTTTAGCGGCGGAACGCGGCACATCATCATGGAGGCGAAGGTCCCGGTGCTGATGGCACGGTGACTGCGGTTCCTCAGTAACCACGAGCATCGCAAGGGTGAAACGGCAAACTGCACTGGCGCATGAGGGAGGGAGCAATGGACGAACACATTTACCGGGTCATTCAACTCGTCGGGTCGTCGGACCAAAGCACGGACGACGCGATCCAGCGCGCGGTCTCGCGTGCATCAAAAACCTTGCGCAATCTGCGTTGGTTCGAAGTGGTCGAGACCCGCGGCAATATCGACAATGGCAAGCTGTCGTATCAGGTCACCTTGAAGGTTGGCTTTACGATGGAAGGCTAATGTCGAGAGCCCAATTGACCGTGCAGCGCCCAGGCATGCTGAGAATGGCTGTCCGCTTCGATCCTTGGGTATTGAGGTTGATTTTTAGGCCGCGAGCCGGCCGACGTTACCGCATCGGAGGCGGCAAATATCCCGCGGGCGGCGGATAAGCCAGCGGTGCGGATGCGGCAGGAGGTGGCGGTGTGATGGCGGCGCCAGCGACCGCTCCGACCGCTTCGTCGACGGCGGTGCCGATCGCTGCACCGTTCCAACCGCCTGCCGCGGCGCCGATGACGGCGCCGATGCCGGCGCCGATGATCGCACCCCCGAACGCCCGAGCGCCGGGGTCGGTGTATCCGGGGTAAGCGCATGCCGATAACGCCAAAAAGCAACAGCCCCGCCACGAGGGCGGCTACGGTCGTTCGCTTCACGTCGGTTTCCCCCTGGTACGTCGGCCAACCGGCTTGCCGGCGCGCCTTCCCCCGAAGACACCACCCCACATGTATGTATCACGTCGACGGCGGATGCAGTCAGTTGTGCAGACCACGCCGCTACTCTCGGCGCAGCCGGTCGCGATTGCGATTTACCCCGCCGCCGGGGATCACGATGATTGTGAGCTATTCAGGGGATCAAATCGGGATAGGTGCGCTTTCTTGGGGATGACCCTGTGGACGCCAGATTTGAGGATTGCGCATGACCAACACGGAATTAGGGTGTCAAGTGGTTCAAGCGGGAGACGGGGGACACGTTTCCGCTAACCATCGCGCGGTAGACACGGTGAATCTCGCGGCCGTGGCTCGTCGGATCATAGGCGGGACATATGTGGGGGAATTGCGAGTCCTCACACCGCGCACGAGCGGGCGGCTACTGGCGTGGTCGCCCGCTCACTTATCCACAGCAAATTGACACTTATCCACAGCGAAGATTTTGCGCCGCTCAAACATTGCATAGGGCAGGCGCACTTACTGACATGATTGGCTCATCCCAGGTCCACTCCCCCAGGACCTGCCAATCCTGAAACCCCGGTGCTCCCCCGCCGGGGTTTCGTTTGTCCGCGGCGGGTAGACCGTCCGCTCGTCCTCGTCGCCCGGCACCGCAGCCGGGCACGGAGATGCCTGTGTCGGGCGCGCTTGCCATATTGCCCCGATGCCGAAGGTCGACCTGCCGTGCGCAACTCGAGGCGCGCGACGCGCTGGCGACATTACGGGAGATCACCTGAAAGGCTTCGCTAGGCATGTGGACATGCCAGTAAACGATTAGGTTTTCCGTGACCGAGGGCGAAGCCGTGACGTGGTGGCTTGAGTTCGAGAATGGTGGGCGATCGACGCCCTATGCCACCGAAGCGGAAGCATGGGCCGCGCTAGTAGACCTCCAATCACGCAAGCGGAAGCAAGCCCGCTGTACAGTCGCCCGGTCTGGCTTGTTTCGTCTGACGGCCTGCGGTTCGCCTTTCCCGCGAAGACTGCGTAGACCGATACGGCGCGCCAGCAAGCACCAAGCGTCGTTTTGTCTACATCCCGTTGTGATATTTCGGCAACAGATCCGGGGTATCCGTGTCAGGTGAGATATCCCAGGGCAGAACATCTTGACAGCCGAATAAATTATCTCAAATCAGTATCTTACCTTAGTTTGACTAAATCATAGGCAATCAGTTGAGACCTATTTGTGACAATCGGTTAGGCACCCGGACCGATCGCTCCTCCCCAAAACTATCCACCGATCTGTGGAGAAGTTAGGGTTACGAAACCATCGCGAGAGTAGATTAGGGTCTTAGCGCATCGCCGCAGCGCCTAGATTGCCCGCGCGGCCGGCTCGCCATACTGACCCGATGCCGAAGGTCGACCTCTCCGACGACGAGCACGCCGCGGTCACGGCGCTAGTGCGTCGGTCGATCGACAATGACAGGTTCCCCGGCTCGCGCCGCTCCGGTCAGCGCTGGCGAAGCTCGACCCGCAGCCGGCAAAGCCGCGCCAGCAGCTGCCGACGCTGGCCTCGGGGCCGATGGTCGGCAGGAAGGCGCGGCGGCAGGCATCCCGGCACCGCAACCCGTGCGCGATGCGCAAGGCGGCACACCCAATAAGGGGTAAATCCGAGGGGCCAGCCATAGACCGGAAACGCTGTGCTATGGATGTTGGTCATGCCCGTGAGCGATCAGGTTTCCGATGGAGTTTAAGACGCGATCCAAAGAAACGGTTCTCGCGGACCTTACCAGCAAACTGAAGCAGCTTCCCGCAACGCACCCCGACAGGGTCGCATTGGCCCGAATGATTGCTGGGTTGCGGACCGAACTGGTACCGCGCCGCCCTCGTCCGGCCAATGAAACGGGTCAATGATGATTGCGCAGACACATTTTACGGAGCTTTCATCAGAGCGAGTGGGTGATCGGGGGGTGCGACCTTGCTGTTGGTGCTCACCCTACCGCTGATGGTCCTCGGGGCGGCCGCCGATCAGATGTGACAGTGCCGGGCCGATCCTAGTCCATCGGATACGCTTTGCGGCGGGGCGGGAGTACATCGCAGTCAAGTTCCGCAGTACTTCACGCGACAATCAGTTCGGCCGACCTACGACTCCCGTTGGACGGTTCCTCCGATACACCCGCATCGAGAACCTGCCCCAGCTCGTCAATGTGTTTCGAGGCGAGATGAGCTGGATTAATCCCCGCCCGAGGTGTCCGTTCTTCCTCGACTGACCCCGGCGGGAAGGGGGAGGCACCAAGCTACCCGTTGAGCCGATGGTGCATCGGCCTCCCCGATTTGAATGTAATGAAATGCTTCTCAGGAACATTGACTCTGGCGCCAGTGAGCGGGTTGCGACTGACGCGAGGGCTTACTCGCTTGGTCGAGAACACGGCGAAGCCGCGCAGCTCCACCCGATCGCCGCGGGACAGCGCAGCGGCGATTTTGTCGAAGATCGTAGCGACAACGATCTCGGCCTCACGCTGGGTTAGGTGCGGATTGGCCGCGGCCAGTCTACGAGCGAGCTCGGACTTCGTCATCGAGGCTCCAGGTCAACAGAAACCCGGGGGGCCACCGGGGGTCCAGTTCCGCCGCTTTTGGCGAAACGGCTTGCATCTTGGGGGTCGACGCAAGCCTGGGTATCATGAATCGAGCCGCAAGCGCCCGGTGAACAGGTCGCCGCAGCAACTCAGCGGGGTTAAAGCTGTACGTCGACCGAGCGCCCCAACGCGGTAAAGGCACGGTTCCATTCGGTCCACTGCCCGGTCTCAGTCTTGCGGCGCCAGCAGACATCGCCGCCCGGCGTCGCCTCGATCACCCGCGTTCCCTTGAACGGTAGATCGAAATCGATCGGCGGGACGTTCGGATCGGCCGGGCTGCAATCGGGTGCCGCACTGACCACCGCCTCGATGGCGGCGTGGTCGAAGCGGTAATTGCTCAGCGACATATGCACCGGCGCGCTCCAAAGCGGCAACGGCGACCAGTTGTTCTGCGATACACAGGACACCGTGGCCAGCATCACCGCAGCTGACAGAAGAATGCGCACGCAGCTCCTCCCCTTCATCTCACGCGCAACCCAGAAAAATCCTCGGAAGACTACGCGAAACCAGCCTGAAAATCAGGCGACCCGCCGCTCGAAATTATCTCCGGCCCGGATCCAGAAGCGCTCCAAGCGGCGCAACGTGCCCGTTGCGGCCCACAGATCCTCGTCGGTGATCGCGGTCTGGTTCAGCATCTCGACGTGGCGCTGATGCATCGAGTGCAGCCGGTCGCGCAGCTGCGAGCCCTTTTCGGTCAGCCGCACATGCATCGAGCGGCGATCGTGAACCGATCGCTCCTGCGAGAAATAACCGTTCTCAACCAACTTCTTGACGTTGTACGACACGTTCGAGCCGAGGTAACAGCCGCGCGAGATCAGCTCGCCAACCGTCATCTCGGCGGCGCCGAGATTAAACAGCAGCGACCCTTGGACGTTGTTGATGTCACGAATGCCGAGCGCGTCAAGCTCAAGCTTGATCAGTTCGAGCGACTGGCGGTGGAGGTGCTCGACGAGCGAGATCACCTCGATGTAGCTGGTGGGTATCATAAAAGCTCCGGTCGCGGCCATTGCCACGAGGTCTATGCATCAAATTTGGTTAAAAATTGGTTTTTATCCTATGTTCGCTGCGACCGACCAGCGCCGACGCGGTGGCAAGAAGAGGTACTGCAACATATTCGGGTGGGCATGCCGCGGCCTCGACCGCGCGCAAAATCCACTCACGCCAGGCCGGCCCGAAGAGGTCAAGCGCCAGCGCAGGAAGGTGAGGGTGGGGCTATCCGCAGCGCGGCCATGTCGGGTTTGCGGCCGCGCCGGTTCAATAGGCTCAGGTGGTTCGGCCGCTCGGTCACGTCGCACCGATCTCATCAACATGAATGAACTTTAGCGAGGCGCGCATCTCCCAATCCGGACTGCGCCGGGCGAATTCGGCGGCAAGGGCCCACAGATCGATCCGGTATTTGCGGCCGAACGCGGCGGCGCCGCGGCGGTGCTGCTCGTCATGATGACCCCGGCAGAGGCTCACCCCGAACATGTCGTGCGGCTTCTGTGCCGTGCCGGCATTGGCGGCCGAACGCAGATGGGCGAATTCGATCGTCGCTGCCGGGCAATCGGGCACGCAGCAGCCGTGCGATTTGACCCAGCGGCGGTGCCGCCGCCAGATCTTTTGCAGCGGCAGCCGCACCCCCATCTTCGGCGGCTTCAATTTGCGCGGCAGCATCAGCCGCCGGCCTCGTTGCGGTCCGAGCTCACGCGGCATGGGTCGCCGCCCAGGCGTAGATGGCATCGACCTCTTTGATCAGCTGCGGCAGGCTCGCGCGCAGTTGTTCTTCGATGGCGCGGTTGACCCCTCGGAAGTCGACAAAGGTGGTGGCTTTGGCGGATTCCTTCTGGAGTGTCTCGAGCCGCGCCCGGTAATGCTGAAAGACCCGTTCTTGGGGCCAGCTCGGGTCGATATGCAGGAGCAGCTCCGGTTGCGGCAGCACCGACCGGTTTGGCGATTTCTGTCGCCGTGTCCGTGACGGGGGACGAGTGGCACTGCCAACTTTGTCCGAAGGCCCGGTCGCCGCTCGCCGCTCCGAGTGTTCCTCCTCGTATTGTCCTGACGCCGCTCGCAGGCGGGCTTCGGCCGGATCGAGCGCAGCGCTGCCGAATACCCGCGTGATGACGCCGCGCGCGTCGTCGTTCGACTCCCAAAGACCAAGGATTTGCGCCGGCGGCAGATGCGGGTCAAAGAAGAGCTGCTCGAACGCCGAGCGCAAGGCGTCCGCTCCGGTGATGTCGATAAACTCGCCTTCGGCGTCGGCGAGACTGAAGCTCTCTTGCGGTTCAGCTTCGTCCGGGTTGGCGCCGGTGACGGCGGCACGCGGGGCGGGCACGCCTGCTTGCGCCGCTGCGCCGACTCCTGCGGCTGGGCTCTCGGGCGGGACGGAGCTCGCGCGGCCCTCCACAACCAGGGGCGCGGCTTGGCCGGCCGACGGGGGAGGGGGCGCATCCGCCTCTCGACCGGCGGGCTCGGTGGCAGCCTTTCTGCTGGGAGCGGGGGCGACGAACCGTGGCCGGACCGGCCTCGCCCCGCTCGGGCCTGCCAGCGGCAAGGCCGGTGAAAGAACAGCCGATCGGATCGGGACCGGTACGCTGTCGGCGTAGTCCTCAACCTCTTCGCGGATTGCGAGGCCGCGCAGCACATCGGCAAAGCCGTCGCGCAAGGCCCAGGACCGGGCGCGCATCATCAGCATCCGCCGCGGATAGGATTGCCACGGCCCCTCCTTGTGGGTGAGCCGCGCCTGATCGGCCATCGCGATCGAGAAGCGGCCGATGATCGGTGTCGGCCGCTGGCGCCGCCGCATCGTGCAGATCGCCGTCAGTCCCTCGTCGTCGTCGAGGACATAGTCTTCGTGCCTGTCCTCGATGAGACCCGAATGTTCGACAAGCGCCAGCGCGCCATCGCCCCAGATCGCCGGCAGACCGTCGATCACCGCGATCGACTGCACCGCGGCAAAGGGGCCGAGCCCGACCGCGGCGCCATGCATGATCGCCAGCGTGATCTTCGCGACGTCGTATTTGCCTTCGATGTCGCGATAGGCGGATGGCGCCCATTCGGCGGCGGCGATGAGGCCGGCTACCTCGCGCACCGCGGCGATCGACTTCGGCTCCAGGTATTCCGGAACATCGGAGCGCGTTGTCGTCGGTAGAGCCGCCGGTCGCTTCGATCGTGCGACACGCTCCACGTCCGGCATCAGGCCGCCCCCCGTACCCGCAGGCTCTCACTCTGGAAGATCTTGAGGCCCGCGATGTCTCTCACCCCCTCTTTGGTGATCGCCGCGCGTACCGCTTCGGTATCAAGACTCAGGTAAGTGCGCGGGACCCGGTCGAGATCGATCACCTCGAAGGTCCAGCTCCGCGTTACATAGGCGGTGGCGCCATAATCTCCCTGGAGGCGTAGTGGCTCCGGGGTGGTGGCTGCCTCTCGGGCCCACGCGTCGGCGCGCTCGGTGGCGGCTTCGGCAAGCGCCAGCTGTTCTGCCGCGCGCCTGCGGTCCTCGGCGCTCATGGTGCGCGCCAGCCGCTCGGCTTCGGCGCGATGAGCGGCGGCTTCAGCCACGGCACGGCGTGACTCTTCTTCGGCTGCTTGCCGGGCCGCCTGATGCTGCACGCTCGCGGCTTCCGTCACCCGATCCCGGTAGGCCTTGAGCCGGGCCATTATCGGACTGAGGGCATCGCTCAGGCTCTCGCAGCGGCGTTTGAAGAACCCGTCGACCGCGCGGCCCGCCTGTAGAAAGAACGCCTTCTCTTCCTTGTGCGCGCGCTCGGCCTGACGCAAATGCACCTGGCATTGCGCGATGAAATCGGTGACCAACCCCGCCTCTTCCTCGCTATCGATCGAAGCGGGAACCCGGGCACACCCAAGCTCGAGATCGACAAAGCGGGCGACAAGCTCGCGATGGGTGACGCCGAGGCGGCTCTTCGCCGTCGCGACCGGGTCGAGCGGCTCGGGCGACCGGTTGTGGCCAATGCCGGGGGCGGGCTCGACCAGCGGAACGGCTGGATGGGTCATAATTTCTCCTCAGAACAGCGGGGGAAGGGTGGCAAGATTGACGCGCAGCTGAGGTCGCGCCTCCGGCATCCGTGGGTGCACGCGCGCCCACCGGCGCAGCTCGCCGATGCGGAACTGGTATTCCGCCGGGCTGATCGCTCGCAGCGAGCGCGCCGTCCACACCCGCTCGACCGCGACCGGCTTGCCATCGATCTGAGCGCGATATTGCGGTGACCGGTCGAGCGGCCGGCACCAGTCATCGGGATGCGGTCCGTCAGCGGCGCCCGGTTGGGGCACGACCATCGGGCAGAGCTGGTAAATCAGCGCCGGCACCAAGGGGGCCCCGCGCGCCAGGCGCATCACATAGAAACCCGGCTCCGGCCGAATCAATACGCGTGCCGCTGGTCGTGCCCTAACCGTGGGAATGAGTACGGGCTGAGGCAGCGCAGGAAAGCGTTGATGTTCGCCCGGTTTGGTCGACAAACTGTCGGGTGGTCGTGGGGGATCGCAATCGGCGCAACGGCTGCGGACGCTGGCGGGCATGGCGGATCCGAGGAGGTCAGAAAAGGGGGGTAAATGGGGGCTTGTTCAACGTCCAAACTCAATACGAAATATATTGAATATGGCAACCGAAGTAAACTTTTTTTTAGTGGAGATGTTGAATGACCCCGGCACAGTGTCGGGCCGCTCGAGCCCTGCTCGATTGGAGCCAATTCGATCTCGTGAAACACTCTGGCGTGTCCCAAACGTCCATCGCGGTTTTCGAACGCGGCTTGAGCAAGCCTTACGGCCGGACTCGCACCGCGCTGATCGCAGCGTTTGAGGCCGCCGGCATTGAGTTCATCAACCGTGGGGTCCGGATGCGCGCCTCATCCTCGAGGGCGCGGCCGATCCAGAAGCCATCGACGTAGAGTCCGGGTGAACAGTTATTTCAGCTGCCCAACTCCGAGCTAGCCGGGCTCTGTTGGGCCTGACATCTCTCTGTTGGTGCTGCCTGAGGCGAAATGAGACGCTCGAGGGGTTCGAGAAAATTAGCCCCGGTTGCGGTTGAGCCTCACCCCTGGCGAGGCAATCGGAATTCGCGAAGCGCGTGGCGTTCGGCGATCGCCTTTCGCGTATAGACCGCTTTTGAGCGCATTTTGATTTCCGACCGGGGCGCCCGACCCTGCGGCGCCGGCGAAGCATTGCTCAGGCCCAGACGCGGGCCGAAGGAGGCGATCGAAGGAGAAGGGCGGCGAATCCGCGGGTCCACTGGTGCCCACTGGCCGCCGATGCGGAACTGGTATTCCGCCGGGCTGATCGCTCGCCGAGCGCTCGCCGTCCACATCCGCTCGACCGCGAGCGGCTTGCCATCGATCAGAGCGCTATAGTGCGGGAGCGGCGGGCACCAGTCATCGGGCCGTCAGCGGCGCCTGGTCGCGGCACGACCATCGGGAAGAGCCGATAAATCAGTACTGGCACCACGGAGGCCCGCGCCGAGCCGCAACACGTAGAAACCGGTTCAGGGCGAATCAACACGCGTGTCGGTCGCGCCTCCGCGAACCGCTGCGACGGAAGCGGGCTCTCTGCTGAAGCCACAGGCCCGATGGCCGGCGGATCGTCGATGGGATTGGGGGCGGATTAAAACGAGCGAAGTCTAACAAATCAGGGAATGAGCAGCACGCGCTTGACGCGGAGGGGGCGCGCTCGCCGAAGCAGTAAACATCTGGCGAAGAACCCGAGGCTAGCGCGCGCGTTTTGCGTGCTCCTTTGTGTGTAACGCTAAATTTCAGCCGCTCGATTCGGGTTGTTACCAATTTAGACCTGTGGATATTTTGCCGAAATCCGTGGATATCTCCTCGAAATCGGCGGAAGGCGCGCCTTCGCGCATCGGCGGCTGATAGTATCAGTCGGGGGTGAGAGAGAGCGAAGGGGGAACAACGTGAAGCGATCCCAGGCAGCGGAAAATTGGGCCGCAATCCGAGCGCGGATGGAGAAACCCGTCGAGGTTGATATCTGGCGCGCGGCGAATTTGTTGATCCACCAGCGCGGCGATGAGGCGGAGATATTCGCGGCGCAACGGGCTGAACTAATGCTAGACCGCGGTGACCCGGATGGGCAGCTTGTATGGTCGTGGATTAGGCGAGCGGTCGTCGAGT
>Ga0181530_10003950_pt1 | contig 16117 bp, 17 predicted proteins | sample PEATcosm2014_Bin_42_FD_119769 | JGI IMG/M metagenome (GOLD analysis project Ga0181530, IMG submission 119769) | Peatland microbial communities from MTU Mesocosm Facility, Houghton, MI, USA - PEATcosm2014_Bin10_60_metaG | ecosystem: Environmental > Terrestrial > Soil > Wetlands > Peat | place... | reverse complement strand
GTCGCCGGGTCGACCGCCTGGAGCAACAGCACGTGAGGGTCTACGCTGGTTCCCGCCACCAGATGCTGCACGCCGGCGAGGAGCCCGTACGTCACCAAGAACACGGCGGGGAGCCGCCACTGATGCGGGGTTCGAACCAACAGCACGAGGCCCAAAGCGATGATCGCGATCTCACCGTAGGGTCCGATTCCGACCCACCAGGCAGGTGCGAGTCCGAGGAAGAGCGAGCCAAACAGGACTCCTATGGCCGCGGGATTGAACCAGGGCCGGCCCCGGAAACGCAGGACGTGTCGGAACGCAACCGCGGCAAAGGCCACGGTCGCGACCAAGACCAGGCTCGCGGTGGGCGGGAAGATGAGGGCGATGAATAGGCCTGTCGCGAGCGAGGAATCGGGGAAGCGAGGTCGATCGAACCGGACCGACTGGAATCCGAGGTCGACGATGCCGGCAATGACCGGGGCGACCACCAAGGAGGTCGCGCCGAGTCCCCCGAGGTAGTTCGATCCATAGATGCCGAGTCCAATCAGCACCAACCAGAGGAGGCGAACGGGGGGTAGGGCACGGCGGAAGACCGCTCTGAACCTCGCCACGGCGGAGGGCATCTCGACGATATTCCCCTCCGTGGCCACCTCCCCCTCCGACCCAAGAACTTGGCTTAAACCCTCCGTTCTGCCATTTTGGGGCCGTCGGTCGATCTATCGTTCCGACCAAACCACAACGGTAACTTGGGGGATTCGAACTATCCAGTCGTTTTCCCCTCCGACACAATCTATTCGAGCCCGTCGGGGGTTCGAATCCCTACCTCAAGATCTCCGACCGAACGAGACCCGCGAACCGGTGAGGGCCCGCGCCGAAAGTCAGCGGTCGCTTACGGTTCTGACTCAATCTTCTTGATCTTGCGGTCCGCCGCGTCCAGGTTGCGATCGTCCTCGGCCGCCTTGATCCTATCGGAGACGCGACCGGTCTCGCCCGCCCTGTTATCGGAATCTTCCCATCGTACTGCGGCCTCCGCTCTCGCCTGGTTCGCCGCCTCGAGCCGCTTGGCTTTCTCGATCACTGTTCGACCTTGATTCGATGATGCGTGTTAAGCTCGCCCACCCAATCTGAAGAGACGTTTCCCTCCCCCAGCTGCACCGCCGTGATGTTCACGATGGGGGTTCCATAGCCGCCCCTCCCGCCGTGGAGCGGTCGTCCCCTCAGGGTTCTTCGCGGGCTTCGGAACTGCCTACGAGATGGCCCAGTAGTGGTGTTGGGACGTGTTCCCGGTGATCCGGTGGAGGTCGACCGCGTGGTCGAGGACCGGATGAGCGAGGAAGCACCCGCGCCCGTCGCTGCCCTGCGGGTCATTCGGAAAGATCAGAGAGCGGTAAGGTCCTCACGAAGATTCTGTGCGGACCGGGAAGAGGTCGACGCGCGGTCGCGTTCCGACGAGAACCCACCCCTTACAGAATCACGCGAGTGAGCGCCCACCCGCCGTCGGGTTCGCCCTCCGAAGGTCGTGGTAGCAGACCCGGCAGTGCTTGGGGTTTGGGTCTAGATCCCTAGGGGCACAGGCGCACTCGCAAGGGTGTAGAGCCACCGATTCGTGGGTACTACCCGTCGTGGTACACAAATCGCACACAGGCCCGAAGGATGCCTCCCGCGCGATAACCCCATCGCTGAACAGCCGTTCTTTCGGGAAAGGTGATCCCCGTTCCGAAGTCGTTCGGACCCGATCCTCGACCTCGGACGACGGAGCTCGCACCGGCCCGCTGAAATATCTTGATGGCATGTTCCGCGGGAAGGTCGACGCATGAAGGTGCAGTTCTGTGGTTCCGTGGACGCCGACGGGGCCGCGGACGAGTTCATCCTTGCGTTCCTCGCCCGCCACAAGGGGGGTTCCGTGACCGCAGAGCAGGTTTGGAAGAGCTTGCGCTCTCGAGGCCTCACTCCGGCAGATGGACGACCGACCGCTCAGAATGACCCGGATGACGGGGCCGCTATCGCGGAGATCAGCCGTCGATTGGAGAAGTGGTTGGATGAGGGACTGGTGGGCGGAGAAGCGGAGCCGGAGTCCATCACGGGGGTACGGCACTTTTGGGTGCTGGGAAACCCACTGACCAAGGGTTAGTCCGCGTCGGTACGATTCGGTCGTGCCGAACCCCGGTCGTGAGCCAGCCACGCAGTTCCTCACCCGTACGCCCTGCCCATCACGAGGTCCGAGAAATCACACCCAAGGCGGTGACGACCCTTACCCGCCGGACGCGCGAGATCTGCGACGTGCCTTTATCCCGAATCCGGGTCATTCCCGCGAGATGTCCTCGAACCCGGCCATCGAAGTTCGGCTGGAACTCTACGTCGACGGAGGCTTCCCGGACGTGCTCGCGAACAGAATCAGCGCCATGCTCTCCCAGCGGTGGCCGGATGTGTGGGACGTCAAAGTTCCGGTTCGGCCAAGCTTTGACCATCCTGCGGAGTGGCGGGCGGTCGTGCCTCTTCTCGAAGGAACGACGGCGGAATCACTCCACCGACAGATGGCGACGGACATCCTCTCACTGGACGCTTCCCACTCGTTCCATCTTCGGACCCGGTGGTCCTTCCAACAGTCCCCGAATCACCAGGAAGTCTACGAAGAACGGTGGAAACCCGAAGGGACCTGAGCCGGGGCACGCTCGCCTCGATTCGCAGACACGGACTGTCTTCTCGGGAGTCCCTTCTCCCGGCCCGTTGTGACGGCTCACAAGTTCGGAGAGAAACCGCCGAAGCTCCCCGTAGGTGTCCCGGCGTGCCGGGGCGACGGAGAGCGGGACCACAGGGAGCGATTCGGCCCTACGCGAAGCGTCCTGACGCTCTCCGGGAAGGGTCGAACCGTACGACGGGCCTAGGAGCCTCGTTCGTCAGTCGAAATGCCTCGCGACCGCTACGAGATAGATCAGGAGCAGCACGACGATGATGAGGCCGAGCCAAGAGTTGGCGAGGAAGTCCACCACGCCGTAGAAGAGGAGCACGAGAATCGCGAGGACCAGCGCCCACAACTCTTGGTTCCAAAGGCCGACCGCCACGGCTAGGATGATGACCCCGATGACCAGAACGATGAGGCCCCCTATCGTTCCGGACATCCCGAACGCGCTGGTCACCCCCAAACCTGCGAGAGCCACGGCGGTGCCGAACAGGATGAGCACGCCGAGGAGGATGACGAAGAATCCGAAGATTCCGATCAGGACCGACAGGATGGCGACGCCCAGAGGGAGACCACCGATACTGGTGCTAGTGCTATTGCTAGCCATGCTGGCGGACCCGAACTCGAGCTCTAATAGAGTTAGCTTAACAGAAATTAAGGAGGAGCGACCGCCGAGGCGGCCTCGCTCGGCGTGTTACTTCCTTGCGGATCGTTGCCTCGGGAATCTTGGTACAGGACTCCAGGTGGCTATGAGGCACCTCGGCCGGCTGGGAAAGGGGGTCCTAGTCCCGATCACCGGCATGCTCTGCGTCGGCGCCGATTGGCCGGAGCAGTCTCCTATTGCCGTCGGCTGCCTCCGTTCACGTCCTAGGTCGGGTGTCCAGAGAGCCACCCCGGCTGAGCTCAACGGCACCGGCTTCCCCCGGAAGCTCCTCGACGATCCGCGCTCCTTGACGATCCGGGATTCCCTTAATTCGACTCAAGGGAGCGACTATCCCCCATAGGGTCTCCCAATGCTTCAGGTAACAACATGGTCCAGCGGAGCTTGGTAACGCTTCTGGCGGCGCTCGGCGGTGTCCTGGTCATCATCGGAGGAATTCTGGGATTCTTTCTCAGCTTCGCCCCCTATGGGGTCGGCGTCTGTGGGTACGGTCCGCATTACTGCGGCTCGGGGTACGCCCTCGTAGTGGGAATCCTCGCGGTCCTGTTCGGCCTCGTAATCTTGGTCTATTCGGGCTTCACGCATCTTCGGGCGGCCGAGCGCAACCTGACCGGCGGAGTGGTCCTAGTGGTTCTCGGGATCATCCCCTGGGCTATCGCGGGCGGATGGCTCCTGGTCGCCATCGGGTCGTTCTTGACGGTCATGGCCGGCCTGCTCCTCTTGGCCCAGATCCTACTGGGCAACCCTCACATCGTGACGACCTCGCCGCCGCCGCCGTGAGGTCGTCGCCCGGCACCACCGGGGGAGTGGCTGTATGAGCCGACTGCAGCCCTCTCCCGGCTCCCTCGTGCGGAGCTGCCCGAACCCGCCGATCGAGCGGTCGGGGTCCCTGACCGCTTCTCTGCAGAGCCCTCTGAGTCGCTCGGAGAGATTCGAGGACGGCAGGGGGAAGCTCGAGGGCGGTGAGCCAGATGTCTACTAACCTGCGCATCAGCCTTACGATCCTATCGGTCGGGTTCGCTATCGAGGGGGCTGGCGAGCTCTACTCGCTCCTCACAGCCGGCTCCTTCCTGCCGGGGACGAGCCTGCTCTTCCTCCTTCCGGCGGTAGTGACTCTGCTGGGCCTCCTCTTCATCCTTATCGGACGGCATGAATGGGATGATCTCCACCGGGCACGGGTCCGCCGAGCGAACCTGATCTTCGGCTTGAGTCTCATGGCGGGATTCGTCGCGGGAATCGAGGTCACGTTGCTCGCGGCCTACCCGTGGGTCGGCGCTCCGCTCTGGGCGGAAGTGCTGTTCGGGGCCGCGGTCGGCGCGTTCCTCCTCGGCACGTTCGTCACCTACGCTCAGCTCGTCTTTCACCTTGTCACCCGTCCGAGCAAGGGGGTCCTCGTCGCCTCGATCATCTGGGCTCTGATCGTGTCGATACTCATCGCCCAGACCCTCGCCGCAGACCTCCCCTCAATCCTCGGATTGATCGGGGCCCACTCGTTCTCGTTCGAGTATCTGATCTCGCCCGTGGATTATCTGGCGTCGTTCCTGTTCCTCTCGTATTTTCTCCTGCTCGCGGCCTACGTGGACGCTCACATCACGGTGGCCCGGCGACGCGCAGCATGGCTCGCCAAGACGGCCGCACCCACCCCGGCTGTCGGGGCTCTTCGGGTCTCCTCTGGCCCCAGCCGGACCCCCTTGGCCCCGGTCCCTGTCGCAGCTCGACCGTCGGTTGCGGCGGGGGTGACGGCTCTATCGGTATCCGGCCCGAATCCTGCCGTTCCCTTGGCCGGGGACAACCCCGGTTAGCCTCGTACCGCTGCCCGCTCGAAACCGCACTTGTCGATGCGGTCCTCGGCTCGGTAATATTCTAAGACGCAGGGGCTCCCCACCCGACTCGGGGTCCCATACTACTATCATCCGTCACCGGGCCAACGACTTCCCATGTGAGGTCGACGGCCGACCACCCCGCAACGAAGCGGATCGGCGTCGGGGCGAGTGCGGAGCGACCCGTTGTTCACCGGGTAACGAGTCGCCCCGGTCCGGGAGTCTCGTTCAACTAGAGCCGCCAACGCGGCGGGCACCGGGTCCGAACGCATACCACAGGAGGACCACAACCACGATCAAGATCAGCAGGGCGAAGGGTCCGATCAGGAACAGGAACAAAATCGCCAGGACGAGTAACAACAGGGCCGCTCCGAGGCTAATGGTGTGCGCCATGGAGAATGCATCTAGCGGGGGGGGATGGTTGTTCGCTTGAAACGAATCAAGCGACCGCTGGGCAATCCCCTCTCGCGAAGTCCCCCGGGTCCTGTTCGCCGCGAGAAGCGTAGGAGACGACCCGGATACCAGAAATGGTTGGGCAGACGCGAACCCGAATCGTCTGCCCCGCAAACAGCCTACGGGGGCGCTCCCCGGCCTCCGAGTCTCCCCGTCAGAGGGTCATGTACCCGAAGAAGACGAGCGCGACGACCACGACTACGATGGCGATGATCCATCCGATCATGGTTCTAGCTCTAAGCCACCGGCTTGAGGATGACGGGTGTGTCGGAGATCGGTTCAACCGCGATGGGCGCGATAGGGGTGGTCGTTGCCACGACCGGCGCGACAGCGGCAGTTGTCGCCACGACGGGCGCCACCGCTACGGGCGCGCTGGCGGGGACGGTAGACGTCGTAACCAGTTCAGGCGTATCGGGGAGGAAAGCATGCCTAGCGTCCTCGCTCATCTGCTCTCCCGCCTTCGCGATGTCGCTGACCGCGGCCTTGGCAGCCTCCACGACGACCGTAGCTCCATCGACCAGTACGCGCGCAACCTCGTGCCCGACGTTCTCGGCTCCGTCCACGACCGCCTTGCCTACCTCGGCCGGCGCCTTCGCGACTTCCTGAACGACCGTCTTCTGCTTCTCCACTTCTGTGTTCTCCATGTAGATGCTCCCTTTCTCACCGAGCTGACGACCCGCGGCTGGGGGTTAAGCGTCCCCTTAGCACAAATCAAGGGCAGGAGAGATCGGTCGAGATTTGCGTTGGCCGGCACTTCGCGGAACGGTGACCGGTGAATATTGGGCGGCGAGTCGAGCATGGGCTCGGCCCATCGGTGGTCCATGAGTCGAGGTTCCTCGCCGAGACCCGCGCTCGGAAGCGTGGATGTCGCCGCCGGTTAGAGTGAGTCTCCTGGACCCGAGGTAAAAACGTCGGGGACCGGCAGGGGTCCGCTGCGCCGCCATCGACGGAGAGCCTACGAGCACTGCGTCGACCCGTACGAAGGCCGTCTCCGCCAGGTCCAGGTTGCCGGATGTTCTCGGAGTAACCGGTGGGGAATCCCCGCAATCAATATTGGTCCCAACATCATCCCGCATCCGCCACGTGATCGGGTGGCGGGCGGGAGTTCCGAGGAGGTTGGGAATGCGCGTGCTCGTAGTTGATGACGATTGGGAGTTCCGAGACGAACTGGCCACCCTGCTCAGCGACAAGGGCCACACGGCGACGGGCGTCACGTCGGCTGCGATGGCCCTCAACGCTCTGGAACGGGAGGAGTTCGACATCATGTTCACCGACCTCAAAACGGGTCGGCGGAGCGGTATGGACCTCTTGGCCACCGCCCGGAAGCGGTGGCCCCGCCTTATCGTAATCATGCTGACCGGCAACGCGACCGTGGAGACCGCCGTCCAGGCCATGCACCTCGGCGCGTTCGACTACCTCCGCAAGCCGACCAGCCCCGAACGGGTCTATCGCGTTCTCGACCTCGTTAGCCAACAGCTCGCGTTGACCCGGGCGGGGGCGCAGCCGCTCGACCCTGTCCAGTATGCCAGCGCCCTCGCCGCGGAGGGCGGTTACGAGGTGCTGCTCATCTCGCCGCCTCCCGTCCACCTCACCACCGAGAAGGTCAGCCATGTCCCTCTCGACCCCGAGAATCCGGTCCGCATCCGCGAAGCGGTCGAGGATTTCGTCACACCGAGGGAGAAGGCGGCCGTAGTCCTCGCGGCCGTCGAGCAACTTCTCGCCCTCCACCGGGAGGAAGACATCGCCGCGCTCCTCGATGGGATCCGCGCGGTGTTGGAAGGAAAAGGTCCGCTCGCGGTGGGATACGACCCGAACAAAATCACCGCCACGGGAGCGCTCGCAGTCCGAGCGTCGATTGTGTCGGCCGAAGCGGGGGTGACGCTCGATTCGCTGGCGAACCCCATCCGTCGACTCGTCCTCCGCCGACTCGCAGAAGGTTCGTGCAGCTTCACGCAGGCCATGGAGGCGGCCCATATCGATGACACATCGTTGATCGCGTTCCATCTCCGGACGCTATCCGAGGGCGGGCTCATTACCCACGAGCCTCGGGAACGCTATCAACTCACACCGAGGGGAAACGGCGCTATCAAGATCCTGACTGCGATCGACGAGCTCGATTCGGGGAGGGGAAGCGGGAATCGGATCTTTCCCTCGAAGTTGCCGAAGCGACCCTCCTCCCAGCCCGAGGGTCGTGGCCGGGACCCGGTGCTTCACCGATAGAGTTGAAGGGACTCTCGTGGCCTCCCTGACGTCTCACACGTCGTATCGGCTGCGGGAGGTCTCCCCTGCCGATAAGCGCCGAAAACCGTGAGCTTTCTCCTTGATTCGGATTCAGGAGAGGCTTACCTTACCCATTCCGAGTCGGAGTTCTGGTCACAGGACCTGGTCGAGGAAACATGTTGGCAATCGATTCCAAGCGGACCCTGAGTGTCGCGTTGGTCGCACTGGTCACCTTTGCAATGATGTTCGCTGTTCTTGTAGGGATGGCACCTTTCGCCGCCGGGGCGTCGGCGACCGCCGGACCTGCCGCAGCGTGCGGGCAGGTCCCGGTCCCCCTCAGTTCGGCCTCCAGTTATGGTATACTCGCGAGCACGACCGTCACCAGCACCGGACCCTCCCACTTGACGGGGGACCTTGGCCTTTGGCCGGGGACTTCAGTGACGGGCTTTCCTCCGGCAACGATCACCGGGCATCAGAACGTGACTACCCCGCCGGCGAAATGGGCCGTGGCTAACCTGACGGTCGCCTACCTCAATGCCTCGGGTCGTACCAACTGCCCCATCGCCGTCGCCGGGAACCTCGGTGGGCAGACTCTGACTCCGGGACTCTACAAGTCGACATCCTCGCTGGCGATCTCTTCCGGGGATCTCACTCTGAGCGGTGGGGGTAACCCCAATGGGGTCTTCATCTTCCAAGTGGCGTCCACGCTCACCACCACCTCAGGTCGTACGGTGATCCTCTCCGACGGGGCGCGGGCGGCGAACGTCTTCTGGGAGATCGGCAGCTCGGCCACCCTCGGAACGACCTCGGTCATGCAAGGAACGGTCATGGCCCACGATTCCATCTCGATGTTGACGGGATCCGTTCTGAACGGGCGGGCGCTGGTGGAAACCGGCCAAGTTTCGCTCGAGAGTGGCACGATCACGGTGCCGACCACCACTTCCGTGTCTACCTACCCGGTAACATTCACCGAAAGCGGTCTGCCGTCGGCGACGAGCTGGTCCGTGACCTTCGGTGGAGTTCAGGGAAGCTCCACGACGACGACGATCGGGTTCAACGTAGTGAACGGGAACTACACGTTCACCGTGAGCGTGGTCGGGTACATCGCGACTCCCTCCGCGGGTTACCTGGTGGTCAATGGGGCGGCCGCAGGCAAGACCATCGTGTGCACGACCGCCGCAACAGGAACATTCGGCGTTACGTTCACGGAGTCCGGATTGCCCTCGGGCACGAGCTGGTCGGTGACCCTCAATGGAGCCCTGAACAGCTCGACCACCACGACGATCGGGTTCAAGGAGGCGGGCGGCACGTACTCCTACACCACAGGAGTAGTGTCCAATTACACTGCAAGTCCCCCGACGGGCAGCGTGACGGTCAACGGCGCGGCCGCAAGCCAGACGATATCGTTCACCGCCGGCCCAGCCGGAACCTTCGGCGTCACGTTCACAGAGTCCGGGTTGGCCTCGGGCACGAGCTGGTCGGTGTGGCTCGGCGGAGCCCCGAACAGCTCCACGGCCGCGACGATCGGGTTCAGTGTAGTGAACGGGAACTACACATTCACGGTTACCGTGGTCGGGTACATCGCAACTCCCGCCGCGGGTTACCTCGTGGTCAACGGGGCGGCCGCAAGCCAGACGATCACCTTCAAGGCCGCCGCACCGGGAACCTTCAGCGTCACGTTCACGGAATCCGGGTTGCCCTCGGGCACGAGCTGGTCGGTGACCTACAATGGAGTCCTGAACAGTTCTACCACAGCGACGGTCGGGTTCACGGTGGCCAGCGGGAACTACACCTATTCGGTGGGAACCGTGGCCAACTATTCCGCAAGTCCCTCGACGGGTTACCTGGTGGTCAATGGGGCGGCCGCAAGCCAGACGATCACGTTCACCTCCACGAGTAGCTCATCGAGCGGGATCCCAGCGTGGGAGTGGGCGGTCGTCGCGGTCGTAGTGGTCGCAGCCGCTGTCGCCATTGGTACCGCAATCGCCCTAAGGGCGCGAGGCAAGACCAAGGCCACGTAGACAGGCCCGCGGACCCCGACGACCGGAGCGGTGGGGATCCCACGGCCGGATGGTCTCCATGAGAGGAGGTTGTGGACCCCATCCCGACCGAGCGCCCGCGGGAGAGGGCTAAGTGAACATGCGCGCGGTCCGGCGAAACCCTCCCAACGATTGGGAAACGGCCTCGGCTATGCCCGATTCGTCCTCCCTGGGAAGAGAGGATCGTCGAGCCCGGATGCGTCCGCCCTTCGCCTCCCGAGCCACCGTGGCGCGAGACTCCGGGAGGCCCCGGTCACAGCGCCTCAGGCCGGCATGGACGTGATGGACATGAGAACCGGCTCTCCGTCCATGCCCGAAAAGACGGAGCCCGTTGCCACGACGAAGGTCACCTATCTCGGTCATGCGAGCCTCCTGTTCGAATCCGGCGGCCAGACCCTGCTTACCGACCCCGTGTTCTCGGACCGCATTGGCGGGTTCTTCACGAAACGAACGTCTCGATCCACGTTCCGTCCGGAGGATCTTTCGGGGATCGCCGGAGTCTTGATCTCCCACGCGCACCACGACCATCTCGATTACCCGACGCTGGAGCGCGTCGGTCGAACCCGCCCCGTTGTCGTCCCGTGGGGCCTCACCGTCCCGATGCGATGGCGGAGATTCACGGATGTGCGGGTCCTTCGGCCCTGGGAAGAGCTCGTGTTCGGAGTTTGGAAGGTAAGGGCAGTCCCCTCCCGACACTTCGGGGGTCGTCTGCCCCTCATCTACACTTCGGGTCACCAGGGTTACGTGTTGTCCGGACCGAGCTGCATCTATTTCGCAGGAGATACCGGATTGAATGAGGCGATGTTCCGCGAGATTGGTCAACGCTTCCACCTCGACCTCGCGGTCCTACCCATTGCGGGGGCCGTCTTTCCTTGGTTTCGCCGAAATCACATGAACTCAGAGGAGGCGCTGGTCGCCTTCCAGGCCCTGGGAGCGAAGCGCATGCTCCCGATGCATTTCGAGACGTTTCCCGCCTCCTTCGAACCCGTTGGCGACCCACGTCGGCGGTTGATCGAAGAGGCGAGCCGACGGGGTGTCAGCGACCGGGTGTCGATCCTGACCGAGGGCGAGAGCCTCTGCCTGGAGTGAGCTGAATGCTGGATTCTCGATACCGACGCACTCCCCCCGAAGGTCGACTCGGGGGCGTTACACGGGAGCCCAATCGAAGGAGGGGGGGAATACGCTCAGCGACCTTCTGCTCCTGATCATCGGACTGATCCTGGCGTTTGACGTGGTTGCCATCATTACCCTAGTGTTCTTCGAGCGGCGAGACCCGGAGAGCATTCTCTCCTGGCTGTTTGCGGTCATCACCCTCCCGGTCGTTGGTTTCGTCCTGTACCTTCTGTTCGGGTTCAAGTACTTCAAGACCCGCACGTTCGGGCTCAAATCCACCGGGGACCAAGCGGTTCTGGGCCGGGTAAGAAAAGGGCTCGAACAAAGCGTCCGTGACGAGACGGAACAGAACCTGGGCGAGCTGGCCGCGTTCCCGGACCTCGCCCGGCTGCTCTGGGCCGACAGCGCGGCGTTCCTGACCGTCGGCAACCGGGTGGATGTCTACACGGACGGGAACGAGAAGTTCGAGGCGTTGTTCGAGGCGATCCGGGACGCGAAGAACCACATCCACCTCGAATACTACATCCTTCGGAACGACGCGCTCGGCGAACGGTTGCTCTCTGCGCTCGAGGTGAAGGCCCGAGAGGGCGTACAAGTCCGCCTCCTGTACGACGACCTGGGCAACAAGATCCCTCGGGAGCGCTACCGAAGGCTCACGGCGCAAGGAGCTCGGGTCTCCGGGTTCTACCGGGCCCTCTTCCCGTCGGTGGGCCTGCGGCTCAACTATCGCAATCACCGGAAGATCGCCGTCATCGACGGGACGGTAGGCTTCCTGGGGGGATTCAACGTCGGCGAGGAGTACCTCGGACTCGGCCCTATGGGCTCGTGGAGGGACACCGCGGTTCGGATCCAGGGCGCGGCGGTCCGCACCCTCCAGTTGCGATTCGTCCTCGACTGGAACTATGCGACCAAGGAGGGCCTGACGTTGGGAGGTTCGTACTTCTCGGCCTCTCCGAAGGTCGGGTCGGCGTCGATCCAGATCGTCAACGGAGGACCGGACACCACCTGGAACCCGCCCCGAGAGGAATACGTGAAGATCGTCAACTCGGCGCGGCGGACGTGTTATCTCCAGACCCCCTACTTCATCCCGGACGTCAGCGTGATGACGGCCCTCCGGATCGCCGCGCTCTCCGGGGTCGATGTCCGGATCATGATCCCGAGCAAGGCGGACCAGCCCTTCGTCCATTGGGCCTCGTTGTCGAACGTGGGCGAGTTGCTCGAGGCCGGCGTTCGAGCGTTCGCCTACAACGAGGGGTTCCTGCACGCGAAGACCGTGACCGTCGACGACTACGTCACCTCGGTAGGGACCGCGAACTGGGACCTTCGTAGCTTCAAGTGGAACTTCGAGACGAACGCGGTCATCTACGACCAAGAACTGGGAGAGAAGTACCGTCGGATCTTCGAGGACGACATGAAGCGCTGTACGGAGATCACCAAGGAGTCCTACGCGGCCCGCTCCCGTTCGACCCGGTTCAAGGAGTCGACCTGTCGGTTGTTCTCCGGGGCGCTCTAGACGGCTCGTGGTCGGACGGCGGGAATGGTTCGGAAAGCGGAGCGGGGAGGCAGACCTCACTGCGGGGTCCGTGAGCTCCCGCATTCACGCGGAACTACCCACGATGAAGCTCTCCCGGACAAGGCCCGTAGTGCATCGTGGCCGGTGCTGCTTGATTTCCACTAAGCGGGGGGTTATCCCCTCCCATCCGAAACGGAGAGACGAGGAAGACGATGCCGATGTATGCGTTTGTAGCACCGATACAGCCGAACAAGACCGACGAGTTCCGCCAGTTCATCAAGGACCTGAACGGTCCGCGAAAGGCGGAGTACGAGGCGTCGCGGAAGAAGGCAGGGTTCGAGCAGGAAGCGATGTTCCTCCAGAAGACCCCGATGGGAGAAATGGTCGTCGTGATGCAAGTAGCGGACAGCCAGGCGGCGGCCCTCGAGGCGTTGAGAAGCATGAAGGATCCCTTCAACGTCTGGTACTTCCAGAAGCTCAAGGACATCCACGGAGTGGACATCGTCGGCGCCGACGTGCCCCTGAACGAGTTGCTGCTCGACTTCCGATCCGACAATATGTCCAAGGGTTCGGTCTAAACGGTCACCCTGTCGAAACAGAGGGATGAACGTGCCGGATGAAGCGTACGGAAAGGGCCTCGGCAATAAGGTCGCGAAGCGCTCGGAAGCGGTCGGTCGCGACGTGAAGGCCGGGATGACCCGCGCCGGCACGAAGTTCAATGCGGGCGCTCGCACCCTCGGGCGCGACGTCCGCAAGGCGGGAAAGACAGCGGAAACGGCCACCGAGCGTGGCTGGGCCCGCGCCCGCCCGAAGCTCGACAAGGGCGCCCACACTCTCGGACGAGACGCCCGACGTGTGGGAAAGAAGACCCGCGAGGTCACCGAGAAAGGCTGGACACGCGCCCGTGCCCGGCTGAAGCGGAAGTCCCAAGCCTAGGCCCCGCACCGTCGGGCCGAGTCCCGGCAGATGATCGGTTGAATCATCCTGCCGGGACGTACCGAGAAGTCAGAACGCAGGACGCCGTTCGGAAGGATTTGAACGGCGGGGCGGCTCAAGCCCCGCCTCCACTGCATCCCCGGACTACTGCTTCCAAAACTATTGGTCGGAGAGAGACGAGTCAACTGATCTCATCGGTTCTGAACCAGGTATAGTTCCTATCCCGCCGGGAGCACTTCTCACAATCTTCCAACCCCAAGGGGTCTCGCATACCTCCTCCGGAAAAGGATGGGCTTCCCGCGAGAAGGGTCGGCCTCATCGTTCTAATTCGAGGCGAGCCGGCCCTCGGTCTCTGCGGTCGAGGGGACAGATCCGGGATTGCACCGGCAGGCCGATGGATCGTCAGGTATCGAGCTTCACCGCTTCGGTTCTCGGACGATGTCCGGGTCGGGATTGAACGGGACAGGTGGGAACGGCCGACCCGTCTCCTTCTTTTCGACCGCAAGCACGTCCGTGCCGGGAACAAAGTCGGCTTTCACGTATCGGATTCTTGACCTCTGCTCTGACTTTCGCACGGTAATTCCACCTTCAGACGAGTCGCCGAGCGACGACTGGGGGTTAAGGTCGTGCTTGGTTGGAATTCAGGAACGGAACCGGGACATCGCCGATGTCGCTACGTCTCCGGATTGAAGGAACAACGGAGATTCGGCACCGAACCGGGGTGCCCGTGACGTTGCGCCAACGCCCAACACCATCTCGAGCTTCCCGCGCTCCAACTTTCGAGCCTGAGGGTCGGTTGAAGTGTTCTTGACCTCAGGGATTGACGTGGTCGCACGTGACCGGTTCTGAACTCAGAAGTCTTCCTTCGCGGGATGATCGGACACACCCTCCCGGGTCATTGCACCCGCCCGGCGGTCGGTGACCTTCGATGACGTCGGACGCCACCGCCCTCCGGCCGGATGCTCGCGCTTTCCTCGCCTACCGGTGGGTTTCACCGGTGTTAGCAATCTCGAACGGTGGCCTCAGGTCTTCATGATGTGCCGGCCTGCTGGCCGGTTCTTGACCCTTCCCTTTCCGCCCTTTCCCTTCGCGGCGCGTCTCACTGCCGCTGCCATTCTCGTTCCGCGCGTCCTCTTCGCCATATTGTCCCCTGTGCGCACAGGGGGTACTTCGAGCCGCCCTTAATCCAAATCAAGCAAGGGGAGGTGATTCTGCCACCGTACCGGCGCCTGATTCGCTTGCAAGTGTCGTCAAGGCAGCCCCCTAGGACCTACGGCCAACCGGAGGCTGCCTCTAATAACGGTCGGTGGCCGTCGTCTCGGCCTTGAGCGCCCCGCCAGCAAAATCCCGCCGGAGACGGCAGGTCGAAAAGAACGCCCGTATGATCCAGGACGAGCTCACGCCTTTCGAGCGGTCGCCCGGAAAGGTGAGACTTGAGTTCAAGGACCCCAGCTCGCTGTTCGACCCGAAGACCGTTCCCATCTATCCGCATGCCGAGCCGATGCTCAACGGATCCGTGGCGAAGTTCTTGCTGGATACCGTTCGCCTCGATCGGAGGAAGCCGAGTGTCGAGCTCACTATGGCGTTCCGGTCCGCTCCCCTGAGACCGGAGGAAGAAGAGAGCACCCGAGCTCAGATGAAGCGCTACTTCGCGGTGGAGGCCGAATTGGCAGTCCTGGCAAAGGATGTGAACAGGACCGAGGGGATGGGCTCTCTCCGGTTCGCAATCCCGGTGGTCCTCATCGCGGGGCTGGTCGCGGGATACCTCTCCATCAACACCTCACTGCTGGGTCCTGCGTACCTCACAGAACTTGCGTACCTCATCGTGATCACGGTCGTCTGGGTGATGCTCTGGGACCCGATCGAGAAGCTCCTGTACGATTCGTACCTCATCCGCCTTCGGGTCCATGCTCTTCGGAAGCTTGCAACGGCCGAGATTGCTTTCGTGTATGGCCCAGCACCGAAGCGTTTGTGAGACCGGGTCTCGATTGGCCCACGCTGGCCACTTGACCAACTCAACCTCTCTACCGTTGACGTCCGAGCTCACGGACAATATTGTTCTCATCGAGGTCGCCACGATTATGGCCCACCCCCAAACTGACAACTAGGCGGTTTCGGGGCGTGACCGGCACTGTGCCGACAACGAGCTCCCCGATCACCTAGCTTCCGTGCTCAGGTCGGAAGAGTGTGGCTCGGAGTCCGTCGGATTGGCGGGCGCGCGAGAGGCCCGTCGGGGCGGCCAGCCCGGCGCAAAGACGCCGGCGATCTGCAGTAGCAGGTACGCGACCACGAACAGCACGATCGCGACCAGGAAGATGTCGATGTACCGGAAATACGATGTAACGGCCGTCCAATTGGACCCAAGCACCATCCCGGCGTACACCAACGCGAGCGTGAAGGGAATCGAACCGAGCAAGGTGTACACCCCGAAGCGGACCGGCGGCATCTTCGCTGTTCCCGCGGGGTATGAGATGTAGGCACGCACCACGGGCACGAGGCGCGCGAAGGCGACCGTGAGCTCCCCTCTACGGGCGAAGAATCGGTCCATCCGTTCGAGATGGCGGGCTTCGAGCCGTAGACGTCCGATGCCGAAGCCCGTGATGCGCTCGCGCCACAAGCGACCGACCGCGTAGGCGGCAAACGAACCCACCAGGCCGCCGGCCAAGGCGGCCACGAGCGACCCTCCGAGCGAGAACGTCCCTT
>Ga0181530_10003949_pt1 | contig 16118 bp, 10 predicted proteins | sample PEATcosm2014_Bin_42_FD_119769 | JGI IMG/M metagenome (GOLD analysis project Ga0181530, IMG submission 119769) | Peatland microbial communities from MTU Mesocosm Facility, Houghton, MI, USA - PEATcosm2014_Bin10_60_metaG | ecosystem: Environmental > Terrestrial > Soil > Wetlands > Peat | place... | reverse complement strand
TTGCTGGTTTGCGCGGCGGTGGCCGTGGCCGGCCACCTGCTGCTGATAAGGGGCGCGATCCATCTGCCCCCGCGTGCGGAGGTGGCGCGACCGATTGTGGTGCAGGTGCTGCTCAAGGCTCCGACCCCCGAGCCCGAACCGCCAGCCGAGCCCGAGGCCACGCCCGAGCCGAAGACGCAACCAACGCACCAGGCGCCCGCGCGACGTCGGGCCATGACCGACACGCCCCGGCGCGAGAACCCACCGAAAAATCCGCCACCGACGGAGCGGCCGGCCACTGGCACTGACACCACCACCACGCCGGTGTTCGGCATCTCCATGGAATCGACTTCATCTGCAGGCACGGGGCCGGCGCTGCCGGTGGGCAACACTTTGCAGACAAAACCCGGACACACGAAAGTCGCCGCGGCTGAGGTCAAGTCGCTGGCCGCGCCGGCGGCGGCCTACGAAGTAACCAAGATGCCGCTGCCTGTGGTCCGTTGCACCGGAAAGTTGACCGAGGAGGCGCGCCAAGCCGGACTGGAGGGCATGGTCATTCTCGACATCGTGGTCGGCGAAGATGGTGTGGTTCGCGACGTCAGGGTTGTGCAGGGGCTTGGCATGGGACTGACCGAAGCGGCGATTCGCGCAACCAAAGCCTGCCGGTTCACGCCCGGCGAGCGCAATGGAAAGCCGGTCCCAGTGCGGGTACCGCGGTTCAAGGTCACCTTCCGGCTGGCAGAGTCGGAGTAGTTCCGCCGCGGGGACGAGAGCAAATCGAGCGCGTTGGCACGCGCATCTGGCCGAAGTAGCTAGAGCGCCGCTCTCTTGGCGACAAGCGCGTCCACAATCGATGGGTCGGCCAGGGTCGTGGTGTCGCCCATGTCGTCGTGTTTGCCCGCGGCGATGTTGCGCAGGATCCGGCGCATGATCTTGCCCGAGCGGGTCTTGGGCAGGCCGGGCACGATGAGCACGATGTCCGGCGTGGCAAAGGGGCCGATGTGGTGGCGCGCTTCGTTCTTGAGCTCGCCCAGCAACTCGGGACTCTCGCTCCAGCCCTGTTTGAGAATCACGAAGGCGAAAATCGCCTGGCCCTTGATCTCGTGCGGGAAGCCCACCACCGCGGCTTCGGCGCACCCGGGGTGGGTGACCAACGCGCTCTCCACCTCGGCGGTGCCCAAACGATGCCCGGATACGTTGATGACGTCGTCCACCCGGCCGGTGATCCAGTAGTAGCCGTCCTCGTCGCGGCGACAGCCGTCGCCAGTCAGGTAATAGCCATGGAATGGTCGCAAGTAGGTCTCAATGAATCGCGAGTGATCGTTCTGCACGGTCCGGGCCATGCCCGGCCAGGGCCGTTTGATGGCCAGCAAGCCCGAAACCTCGCCGCCGTCGAGTTCCTTGCCTTGCTCGTCGAGTAGCACCGGCTCGATGCCGAAGAACGGAAGCGTCGCCGAGCCGGGTTTGAGCGGCGTGGCCCCCGGCAGGGGCGTGAGCATGATGCCGCCGGTTTCCGTCTGCCACCAGGTGTCCACCACGGGGCAGCGGCCTTCGCCCACCACCTGGTGGTACCAGCGCCACGCCTCGGGATTGATGGGCTCGCCCACGCTCCCGAGAATGCGCAACGAGGATCGATCGTGCGCCTTGACAAAGGCGTCGCCCTCGCGCGCCACCGAGCGGATGGCGGTGGGCGAGGTGTAGAACTGGGTCACGCGGTGGCGTTCGACCATGTCCCAGTATCGGCCGGCGTCGGGGTAGAGCGGTATGCTCTCGAAGAGCACGGTGGTCGCGCCGTTGCACAGCGGCCCATACACGACATACGAGTGGCCAGTGATCCAGCCGATGTCGGCCACGCAGGCGAAGACATCGCCGTCGTGGTAGTCGAAGACGTAGCGGTGGGTGAGCGCGGCCTGCAGCAGGTATCCTGCTGTGGTATGGGCCACGCCTTTGGGGCGGCCGGTGCTTCCCGAGGTGTAGAGGAGAAAGAGCGTGTCCTCGCTGTCCATGTGCTCGATGGGGCAATAGGTGCGCTCACCGTTCATGGCCTCGCGCAACCAGATGTCACGTTGAGGATAGAAAGGAACCTTGTTGCCGGTTCGCCGGGCCACGAACACTGTGCGCACTGTGGGGCAGGCCATGACGGCCTCGTCGACGGTGCGCTTGAGCGGGATGGTTTTTCCACCGCGCACGCCCTCGTCGGCAGTGATCGCGGTCGTGCAGCGTGCGTCGTTGATGCGGTCACGCAAGCTCTCGGCCGAGAATCCCGCGAACACGACATTGTGTACGGCGCCGATGCGCGCGCAGGCCAACATGGCGTACACGGCCTCGGGGATCATGGGCATGTAGATGGCGATCCGATCGCCTTTGCGTACGCCGTTGTGGCGAAGCACGTTGGCCAGGCGACAGACCTCGCGCTGCAATTCGCGGTAAGTGACCTTGATGCCCTCGCCGGGCGTGTCCGACTCCCAAATTAGCGCGACTTGATCGCCGCGGTCTGCCACGTGCCGGTCGACGCAATTGTGGCAGGCATTGAGGCGGCCGTTCAAGAACCAGGCAATCTGGCCGTGTTCGAAATCGCAGTCGCTTGCCTGGCTGAAGGGATGGAACCACGACAGGTCTTCCTGGGCGCGCTGCCGCCAGAAAGCGTCGGGATCGGCCAGGCTTTCCGCGTGCAGCTTGCGATAACCTTCTAGCGACGAGATGTGCGCGTGCCGGCTGACATGGGCGGGAGGCGCATACAATTGCGGGACGACGTCGGACCCTGACGATGTTGCGGGCATGGGCATCCTTTCCCGGTCTTCGGTTGGATGTCCCAGGCCGGGATTTCATTTCCAGGCGGGCAACAACAATTCAGTCGTCGTCGTGGTGCGAGGCTGGAGCCTCGCGCACCGGCGCGCCGGGGGTGATGGGCGCGGACTGTGGAACACATTTCTCCGTGGCGGCGATGATTTCGCGCAAGCTCCGGTCGAGATCGATGCCGCAGTCCCGGCCGACAAAGGCGTTGATGGCCTTTCTCGCCTGATAGCGGACCAGGGGCAGCGGATGGGCAATCTGCTGGGCCAGAAGCGGCAGGGCCTCGCGCACGCTCTGCTCGCGCAGGCTGATGATCGCGACCGCCTGCTCGTGGGGCTTGCCCCGCGCCAGCGTGGACAGCAGCGGCGACTGCTGCAGATCGCCGTAGAGCGTTTGCAAGACCTGGCGATCGTAGCGTTTGCCCCACCAGCGCTCCATTTCCGACACCAGTTCTTCGGCGTTCTTGCGGGCATGGCAGAGCGCGCACTCCAGCGGCCGATCGGCCTCGACCCGCGCACGCTCGGTGGGCGAGCCGATCCGGTGATAGCGCCCGAGGGTGTAGGTCAGCGCCAGGTTTTTGCGTGGCATATGGCAGTTGATACACACGCCGCCCGCTGCACCGGGATCGTGGTGGCTGTGCGCGCGCAACGCCGCGCGGCCGGCGTAGTCCGGATGGCACTTGGTGCAAGTGGCGTTGCCGGCCGGAGTGGCCAGCGCAGCCAGATCGTCTGGATCGTCGTTGCGGTGCGGATCGTGGCAATCGGTGCATGCCAGTGCGCGGCTGCACCCGCCCATCAGCATGTCGCGCGCCTCGCCCGAGTTGGTGGAACTGCCGCCGGGCGAGCCGCCGTGGCGAAGGCCGCCCTCCCAGGTGAAGGGATAGCGCGAGAACAGAACCTGGTGGCAGCGCGCGCAGGCCCGGTTGATCGATTCGGCGCGGGTGATGGGGCCGCGGCCCGGCGCGGGTTGCACGTTCAGGAATGGGCTGCGCGGCAGGTAGGACGTCGAGACCCGCGGCTGCTGGACGTGTTCGCGGCAGCCGCCGTGACAGGCCTCGCACCCGATGCCGATCTCCAGGAGGTGCGCGGCTGCGAACCGCCGGCTCATGGTCGTGATCCCTTGCCGCAAGGAAGCGAGCACATCGCCTGGCAGATCGCTCGCCTCGCCCAGGAGATGGACCTCGTCTGCGACGGCTGCGCGCAGCGCATTCGCATCGACGACTCGTGATTGCCAGCGCCGGCTTTCGGGCAGAAGCGCGTCCACCAACTCACCCTGGTAGGCGGGCGCGCCCTCGCCCAGCAGAGCCCCCCACAGGGTCACGAAAGTGGGCGCGGTGTTGTGGCACAGCACACAGGACTGATTCCACACGGCGCCGGCCTTCAGCCCCGGACGCTCACGCACCATCACGGAATAGCCCTTGAGCCGGTAGGAAGCTGTCTCGAAGAAGTAGCTGGCTGGCAGGATGACCTCGTCGTGCGCATCGCCGATGCTGCGGGCGTCGGGCTGGGGGCCTGTGACCTCGATGCCCGCGAAGTCTTCGCGGGTTCGCCCGCCGATCACCCGCGTGACCCGGTACAGGTGCTCTCCGAAGCGACGCGAGCGAATACGAATGAAGCGTGTTCCGGCCTGCTGCTCGAAGCGCGCCTCATCGTCTTTGAATCTCCAGGTCCGTCCGTCGAAGGGCGCCCGGATGCTTGCGGTCGTGGGCATGCGGGTCATCTGCCGCATGGGCGACCCGAGCCAGTCGTCGTACAGGCTCCTGTGGCAATTGTGGCAACTCGCGGATCCGGCGTAGTCGGCGCGCAGGATGTTGCTGCGCACGACGCGTGGTTCACCCACGCCCCCGTCCGGAGCAGCCTCCGCGCCAGCCACGCCTCGAATGCAGCCCGACGCCCACAGCGCCGTCGCGACCGTGACGACGCCCGACAGCCGGAAAAGGAGATGGCGCGGGCTCGTCACGGGAACACCTCGACTAGCTTATGCCCGATCCAGGCGACCTTGCCAGTCGCGCTGCACCCAGGGTGCTTTGTCCCACCTCGCGGCGACGAGAGCGATACACTCGGTCCATGCTCTCCCTCCTGCTCGTGTCCTTGCTGGCGACCAGCGCCGCGCGGCCGCATGTCGGTGATCCCGCGCCCGCATTCGAGGCGCGAACCCTGGCAGGCAGGACTGTGCGCGGCGACAGCCTGCGCGGACAGGTCACGGTCGTCGAGTTCTTCGCGAGCTGGTGCGAGCCGTGCAGAGAGAGCCTTTCGGAAATCCTCGCCATCCGAGAGAGTTCCGGGTCGCATTTTGCTCTGATGCTGGTCGCGGTCGAGAGCGACGTGCCAGCCCTGAAGAGTTTTTTTGCAACTCATCCCCTGCCCGCGGGCACCGTGGTTGCGCTGGACGGGGAGGGCGCGCTGGCGCGTGCGTTTGGCGAGGATCGCCTGCCCACCACGTTCTTCGTGGATGCAAGGATGATCATCCGCCACATCAACCGTGGCCACGGCGCAGGCTTTCGTGAACGAGCCACGCGCTGGCTTTCCACCATGCTTGCGCCCAGTCCCTAGCCCTTGTCTCGAACGCGGAACTGCGCGATCCTACAATTAGCCGCAAAAGCGCCTGGTGCGCACGGGAGGTTCCATGCAACGCTTCGCCCTCGTGGTCGTCATGGCATTCATGGCAGGTGAGCTCGGGTGTACGAGCGGAGGGTCGGCGACACGCGACGCCGGATCCGTCCCGGGTGCAGAAGCTGGAGCCGTTCTTGCTCCGGACGCGGGGTCACCCAACGCTTCCGATGGGGCGAGCAGCACCACAGCCATCGACGGCAGCAGCGGCATGGTCACGTCGATCAGCAAGGACGGCGTGACCTGGACCTTCGCCGCGCCGGTGCTCGCGGGCCAGTTCGTGACCGGCGACTGGTGGATCGTTGGTCCGGCAACGGTGAGCGCGATCAGCCCTGCGCCGACCAACGCCACGCCGTTCCTCAACGGATCGGTGGTGAACCTCCCGACTTCCAACGGCAAGAGTCCGTTCGACTCGCGGCTCAACGACGGGACGGACGAGTCGTGGTGGTTCGACGCGAGCTTTCGCGCGTATCCACCGGTGTCGCTCAAGGCGGGCGACTCGCTGGTGTCCAGCGTCAGCCTCGCGACAGCCGCGTCGCTGCCCGAGGTGATGCGCGCGAGCGACGAGAGCTGCAGCCCGGTCAGTAGCGACTCGGTCCTGACAGTCCTGTCAGCGGTTCCGCCCGCGGACGCCTTCAGGCCGTCCTACTGCGACCGGAGCCAGACGCTGTATCGCGCGAGTGCGCTGCACCGCGAGCTTCTGCCATCGCAACCGGCGCCCAACCCGCAGGGCACGCCCACCTTGGCACAGTTCGAGACGCTATTTCGACGTCCGTGGATCGACACCAACGCCTTCCTGTTCGACGCGCCCGCCGAGTACATGCCCAGCTATGGACAGCACGTGGCGTTCGCCGTCAGCTACGCGAGCCTGCTCTTGCTGCTCGACTTTGCCCCCGCTGACAAAGAGCCGCTCACCAATTACCTGGTGCAATACGGGATCGATCTCTACGGCTGCGTGAAGGCGGGTTACGGTTGGCCGGCATTCGGCGGTCACCGCAGCGGGCGCAAGCTGCCCATCCTGATGGCTGGGCTTCTCTTGCAAGACGACGGAATGAAGAACGTCTCGGCGACCTACCCCAACCGATTCGGCGAGGACATGCAGACGGTCTACGTCAATCAGATCCCGGGTGGCTACACCCAGGCCTGGCAAGGTGCGACGGTGATCTACGGCGGGCACTACGGCGTCGATCAGACGAGCGGAACGCCCACCGATACCAGCAGCAACGGACTGTACGCACCCTACGAACAACTGCAGCCCAAGGACTGGCAGATCTTGACGCCGCCGGGAGAGCAGCTCGGTGAAGCGTATCGGCGCTGCTGCACCTCGGTCTCTTGGGTCGGCGAGGCACTGGCGGCGCACATGCTCGGCGCCCAGGACACCTGGAACCATCCCGCCTTTTTCGACTACGTCGATCGCTGGATGACCGAGGACGACACCCAGGCGGTGGCTGACATCAAGGCGCAGTCCGGGTTCGATTACAGCGCGGATTGGGAGCGACAGGGCCAGACTGCGGCATGGCTGCAGGGCGAATTTCCGCAGTACAGCTTCATCGACGACATGTGGAAGGCCTATCGGAACTGATGAAGCACCGGCACGAGGTACCGTCGCGCAACAACGCATAGCGATGGGATGACGCGACAGGCTGCCTGCACATTGCAGCCACCGTCAGGGATCCGATGGTCTGGCGGCCTCATAGGCGAACCGGAAGGGCGAGTCTGGATCAGGCAGCGGATCCCCTGGACTTTTCTGCTATTTCTGGCAGGTTGGATTTGTAACGCCGAGACGTCGGGATGTCTCGATTCGTGGCAGGGACGTGGCGACTACTTCTTCGTCAAACTTAGCAGGGGCGCTGTGGAACAGAGGATCGGTACCACCCATCTTTCGTGGCAGTGGTTGTCACGCCCGCGGTGGAGGGAAATCCTATCTTTAGTAGCTTGGCCTCGGGTCGGAACGCGCATCACAGAGTTTCGTTTCCGGGATGGAGGCGCCAATGAAGAAATCAGCAAACGCCAAGACAATTGCCTCAATCGCCGTGTGCGTGCTCGCGGGCGCGCTCTTGCCCCACTGTGGGCCAACCCAGCCTGTCAATGTTGTTCCTCCCGGAAACGGCGGCAATAGCGGCACAAGTACGCTTCCGGCGACCGGCGGAAACAGCACCGGCGGTCACGCGGGTGGCGCCAGTAGCGCCATAATCGGGACGCTGCCGACAGGCGGAAGCGGCGGCGCTTCGAGCAGCTCCAGCTCCGAGGTCGTGCCTCCCACGGGCGACGTCAACTGCGGAACCCAGACGCAAAACCCGACCCCGCAGCCGGTGGACCTTCTCCTGCTTCTTGACCGCTCGGGGTCGATGAGCAACGACATCGCCACCGACACCGCGTGCAGCACGGGGCGCGGTGCTGCCGCGTGCACGACCAAATGGTCCACGATGACGGCGTCCCTCACTCAGGTCTTTGCGACCTCGCCGGCCGGTGTCCAGTGGGGCTTGAAGTTCTTCTCGTCGCCAGGGGGCAAGACGACCTGCACGGTAAACCCAGGGGTTGAGGTCGCGGTGGGGCCCAATACCGCCACGCAGATCCAGGCCGCGATTACCGGCGCCACCCCGGCAAACCAGACTCCGACCACCGCAGCCATGACCGCGTCCGTCGCGTATTACGGCACTGTGAACGATGGCCTGGCCCACTACATTCTCCTTGCCACTGATGGCCAGCCCAATTGCGACCCTGGGACATCCAGCAATGTTACCGATGCCTCGGTGCAGGACACTGCCAATGAAATCGCTACCGCCCTCAGTAGCAGCAACATCAAGACCTACGTCATCGGCATCGGGCCGTCGGCTGGTAACCTGGACAGCTTCGCCGCGGCCGGCGGCACGGGGACTTACTTCCCCGCGAGCTCTCCGGATGCGCTGACCGCGGCGCTCACGTCCATCGTCGGCGCGGTGGCCAGTTGCACCTTCACCATGGCCGCAGTTCCCCCCGACCCGACGAACCTCGGCGTGTATCTGGACAAGAACACCAAGGTGCCGCTGGACGCGTCGGATGGCTACTCGTTGGCCTCGGACAATGTGACGGTCACATTCAACGGCAGCTACTGCGACGGGCTCAAGAACGGAACCTACCAGGTGGTACAAGTCTACTTCGGATGCCCGGGCTCGCCACCGCCTATCAACATCCCGTAGCCATCGCTCGTCGATGACGCCTGCGGGGCGTCCACCTTGTGTCTTTCCACCCGATCTCTGTGTAGTCTGTGCACTCCGTGGTGGAGAAGCTCACGAGCAACATATCGAACCGCGCGCCGCAAGATCCCGGCTAGGCTATGGGAAGACGTAGGGCCGAGCGGAGGAGGTACAAACGCAGCGTCGCGGAGACGGCGAACCGCGACGCCGTGGCTCCGGCCTTCTCGGACGAGTCGGCTGTGTGGCCTCGGCTCGCTCCGTTCTTGGCCTCTTTTGTCCTGGCGGCGCTCTACATCGCGACTCTCAGTCCATCGGTGGCGGGCGGCGATAGTGGCGAGCTCACGGCAGCCGCGCTGACCGGCGGGGTTCCCCATCCCTCGGGCTATCCGCTCTTCGCGCTACTGGCGCGCTTTTTTGCCGCGCTTCCGCTCGGGCACTCGCCGGTTTGGCGCGTGAATCTTCTCTCCGCAGTGGCGATGGCCGTGGCAGGCGGCCTGGTGTGCGCGGTGGTGCAGTCGTGGACCCGCAACGTAGCGGCCGGGCTCGTGGCAGCGGCGCTTTTCGGCACCAGCCCCGTGGTCTGGTCGAACGCCACCTGCGCCGAGGTGTTTGGACTCAATGCCATGTTCGTGGCCTTGGGGCTGTACCTGTGGTCGCGGGTCGAGCGCACGCTTTCCCGTCGTGATGTGTTTGCCCTGCTCTTCGCCAGCGGGCTTGCCATGTGCAACCACCACGCTTTCGTGTTCGTCGGAGCGCCCGTGGCCTTGCGCTCGCTATGGATCATGCGGCGCAAGCTCCGTGCCCGAGGGGTGTTTCTGGCCCTCGGCCTGGGGCTGCTTGGCCTGGTTCCCTACTTGTATCTCATGTCGGCCTCCGCGTCGTTGGCGGCCGTATCGTGGGACGACGGCACCGCCACTATCGGTGGTCTCATTGACCATGTTCTGCGCCGGACCTATGGGACCTTCAGCATGGGCCGGCCAACTGAGGAAGCGGTATTCGTCACCGGAGGCACGTTTCTTCCGACCCTGTGGCAGATGTGGGGTCAGGTATTTCCACGCCTTCTCTGGGTCGGCCCTCTTTTCGCCCTGGTGGGTCTGTATCTCGGGGCAGCGAGCCGACACACACGCAGGGCAACCCTTGTGCTTCTTCTCGTTCTTTGCTGCTACTGTGTGACCTTCAGCGCGCTGTCCAATCTATCGACCGCTAGGCCGCTTTATCTGTCAGTGCTGGGCCGGTTCTGCATCGAGTCCGATCTGCTGTGGGCGATTGCTTCCGGGTTCGGCCTTGCTGCTCTCTTGCAGGGGCTGGGTGCGCGTCTGCCCGCGGTTCGACGCTGGCTGCGCTTGGTTCCCTTGAGCGCAGGGGCGGTGTTTGCCGTCGGCGTCGCTGTCCATGCCGGGGAGGCGAACGGGCACAACAACACCGTGCTACGTGATTTCATGACCACTGCGTTCGCGTCCCTTCCACCCAACGCCATCGTGATCACGGTGGGGGATGAGGTCACCAACTCCGCCTTTTACCTTCATGAGGTCGAGAAGCTTCGCCCCGACGTGACTCACCTGGGTCGCACCTACCTGGCCGCTCCCTGGTACACGGCCCGCCAGCGGCGTCTTCATCGCGACCTGTACTTGCCTAAAGGCGGCTATGGCGAGCACGGCTGGAACATCAAACGGCTGCTCGACGGCAATCCCCATCGGCCGCTCATGGTCATCGGCCATCTGGACGATTGGGATCAAAGCTGGCAAGCGGGTTACAAGCTGGCGGTCTACGGTCTGGTCCATTCCCTGGTTCGAGCGAGCCAGTTTCCCAGTTACCAGGAGTGGGCCGAACGGGATGCCAGGGCGATGGACAACTACGACGTGGCGCCGGCTTTGCGCGCGCCAGTGGAATCCTGGGAAAACGCCCTCGCTCAGCGCGTATTGGGCACTCAGGTCGGGCGTGCACACCTATGTCTGGTCTACAGCAGTGAACAGGGTGATGCGGCAGAGCCCGCGCGCAAGGCCATCGGTCTCCTCGAGGATGTGGTTGCCAAGGCCGGCGGAGACGACAAGCTTGGGATCGCGGCAGCACGGGGAATGCGCAAGCTCGACATAGGTCCAGCCGTGTGGAAGGATCTCGGCACGGCCTACCAGATCGTCGCTCGTGCCGACGGCCGGTATGATCCTCGCGTGGCAGTTGCCTACGGGAAGTTCATCGAGCGGGCCGATGCCCGCGATCCCGATCTGCCGGCAGCACGCGCCATCGTCGAGCAAACGCGCCCAGCCCGCATCGGGGCGACCCTCAATCGGCTTCGCGCCCCCAACGGACAGTGACAGGAGGAGGGCATCGATGAAATTCGGACCGTTATGGAAGCCTCGGCAGCATCACCCGGCCTGACCCCGAAGGCGATGTGCTGGTAGCGCGCCAACCGGCCGGATCGTAGGATTGGGGTCTGCGAGGGATTTGGGTATATAAAGGGTGTCGGTGCTTCAGCGCATGCCTTTCCCGGAGAGCCACCGAGAGGGATCTCGAAAGAGGCCGGCCCATCCTCAGCCTTGGTCAAAGCCATGAAGAACTCGCGCGTTTCCCGTTTTTTCGCAATCTCACTTCCCTTGCTGGTGTGTGCCCTGACCGCGCTCGGCGCCCCTGCCGTCCGCGCGGCCGAGTGCCCAGCCAGTTCGCCCGATCAGGACAAAGAGCGGCGGGCCCTGGCCAAGGAATGGTTTGCGCGGGCCGAGGCGGCCGAGAACGCCGGCAAGGACGTCGAGGCAGTGCGTGCCTACGCGTGTTCCATGAAGATGATGGCCCATGCCTTCACCGCGTTCAATCTCGCGCGGGTTGCCGAGCGCTCGGGCGACGTGGAACTGGCCCTCAAGTCGTACCAGGCCTATCTGACCTTGAAAGGCGACGCCACGGACAAGGACGAGATCCAGGCCAAGATCCAGGAACTGCAAGAGAAGATAAGGGAAGTCAAGGAGATCAGCGGCGGGGAGGTCGCGGAAACTCCCCCGATCGCACCGAGCAAAGAGAGCACGGAACCTGCCCCGGTCGAGGAAACCGCCGAGGTTCCCGTCGCGCCGCCAGTGGTTGAGAAGCCCGTCAAGCCCGTCGCTCCCGAGCCGGCGCCTCACGCGACCGAACCGGGCGGTGAGGGTCGCGGCCTCAGGCCCGTGTTGGCGTGGGTGGTGGGCGGCGTGGGCGTCGCGGCCTTGGCCACCGGGATCATCATGAACATCGTCGCGCGCAACGACATGGACACCTGTAACAGTAAATTTGCCGCGAACGACATCCCGGGAGCCCGATCCGCTTGCAACAGCGCCAAACCGGCCGCGTACACCTCGTACGCCATGTTCGGGGTCGCGGGCGCGGCTGCCGCTGCTGAGGCCATAATCTTCTATTCGATTTGGTCCGGCGGTGGTGACAACTCGGCTGACACTTCGGTAAGTCTGGGCTGGCTGCCCGGCGGTTTGGGTTTGAGCGCGCGCGGGCGCTTCTAACCAGTAGGGATTCAGGCGCGGGTGGGGCGAAGGGTCGTGGTCTGCGAAAGCGTATTCACGGTATCGATGCGATAGATGAGCCAGTCGCGATCGATCTTCTTCAACTTGAAGTTGAACTCCTGCACCTGAAGATCGCGTTCACCCGTGATGGTGGCCTTGCCCGTCAGGTTGACCACAGCAGCCTGGCTGCCGGGATCGACAGTGACATTGATGTCCACAAACTCGATCTTGAGCCCGCGCAGGCGCTGCATGGCTCCCAGCACGGCTTGCGTCACCTCGTCGCGTCCTTGCAGCGTGTGCGATTCAAAGCCGCGGACGTCCAGGCTGATGGCCACGTCTGGGGTGAGATACTCTCCAAGCCTTTGAGCTTTGAGGCCTCTGGGAATGATTCCTTCGCCGGGGTCGAAGGAAGCGGTGCGGGCCACATCGCGCAGGCGCGCGCGGATGGCGTTTTGCGGACTGGGAAACCACGCGCGCCAGCCCCAGATTGCAAGGCCGATGACCGCCGCGGCGAGGACCAGGCGAACAAGCTTCTTCATAGCAGGACTCTTCCGACGATGCGTTGTTTGGGAGTCTTGCCCTTCGCGTGAAACTCGTGGCGCGAGGGGAATTCCCATCTGCCTGGCGCTCGCTATCCTTCGATGAAGCTCTTGAGCCGCGAGCCACGCGACGATTGGCGCAGCTTGAGCAGGGCCTTGGCCTCGATCTGGCGGATGCGTTCGCGCGTGACATCGAAGTCGTGGCCCACCTCTTCCAAGGTGTGCTCCGACCTCTCACCGATGCCGAAGCGCATGCGCAGCACCTTCTCCTCGCGTGGCGTGAGCGTGGCCAGCACCTTGCGCGTCTGCTCCGCCAGGTTCATCGAGATCACCGCATCGGCCGCCGAGACTACGCTCTTGTCCTCGATGAAGTCGCCCAGGTGCGAGTCCTCTTCCGCGCCGATGGGGGTTTCCAGCGAGATGGGCTGCTTGGCGATGGCAAGTACATTGCGGACTTTGTCGAGCGACAGCTCCATCTTCTCGGCGATCTCCTCCGGGGTCGCCTCGCGTCCCAGTTTTTGCACCAGCGAGCGGCTGGTACGGATGAGCTTGTTGGTGGTCTCGATCATGTGCACCGGGATGCGGATGGTGCGGGCCTGGTCCGCGATGGCGCGGGTGATGGCCTGGCGAATCCACCAGGTCGCGTAGGTCGCGAACTTGTAGCCGCGCTTGTACTCGAACTTGTCCACGGCCTTCATCAGGCCGATGTTGCCCTCCTGGATCAGGTCCAGGAACTGCAGGCTGCGGTTGGTGTGCTTCTTCGCGATGGAGACCACCAGCCGCAGGTTGGCCTCGACCATCTCGGCCTTGGCCTGCTCCGCTTGGCGCTCGCCATCCTGGATCTCCCGCACGGTTTCGCGCAGAAGCTGCTCGGTCATGGTGGCTTCGTCCTCCACCTTCTTGACCTTCTTCTTGGCGTTGTCGATGACCCTTGCCAGATCATCGATCTCGTCGGGCCGCAGGCCCAGCTTCTTGGCCACCGCACGCCGGCGCACGGGCGAGGAACGGATTTCGCGCAGGGTCTTGCGCAACCCGTACTGGGGCATACCAGCGCGCTGCTCGCAGCCGGCGATCTCGTGTTGGGCAGCCTCGATGCGCGAGACCAAGCCCTTCAGCCTGGCAACGATACGATCGATCTGCGTCTTGTTGAGGCGCATGTTTTGCAGGGCGTCGACCATTTCCTGCTTGATGGCCGCGACCTGGTTTCTGACCTTCTTGCGTCCGGCCTCGGTCGCGGTCTTCTTCTCCTCGACCGCTTGCCGCTGCTTGTGCAGCCGGCGCACTTTCTCGATCGCCTCGCACACCCGATCGATGTGCCAGTTCTCATCGAACTCGAGGTCATCCTCGTCCGCGTCTTTGACCACCTCCTTGACTCGAATCTTCTGCTGTCGCAGCTTGTCGCCCAGGTCCAGGATCTCCTCGATGGCGACGGCGGAATTGAGCACCACCTGCAGCACGCGGCGCTCGCCGTCCTCCATGCGCTTGGCGATCTCCACCTCGCCCTCGCGAGTCAGCAGCGATACCGAGCCCATCTTGCGCAAGTACAGACGCACCGGATCGTTGGTCGTGGCGTAGGCGTCCTCTTCCTCTTCCTCCACCTCGGACGCGCGCGCGGGTTCCGGATCGGTTTCTTCCTCGGGCGCCAGCTCGCCCGGGGCCGTGCGGTCGGTGCCCTTGCCCTGGGACGGGGAATCCACGATCTCGATGCCCTCGCCGCCCAGGGTCGACAGCCAGTCGTCGATCTGGTCGGACGAGCCGATGCCCTCCGGCATGTGATCGTTGACCTCGTCGTAGGTGAGGAACCCCTTGGCCTTGCCGATGGTGATGAGGTCGCGCTTCTTGCGTTCGCTCTCCTTGCTCGACATCGCCCGCTTGGCCATCATGGTGCCGACGGCTTCGAGTTTCTCATAGTCTCGGTTGTCTTCGTTCAATTGTTCGTCGCCTTCTTCGATCATGTTGTCCGGACCCTCTCGCGCGGAAGGCGGAAGACCCATGTTGATGCCGTGCCTATTTGATTGCTTGACAAAAGCGAGCGGTGACGCATGGAGGCATTTGCCAGATGCGGCAGGTGGCCGTGGCTATGGTGACTGGTGTGACGGATAGTGTGTGGGAGGTCGGGGAGATCGTCGACTCGGAAAAAGGATGAGGACGTAGGGAACGAGCGCCATCAAAGGAACCATCGGGTTCGTGAACCCAGCTATCGAGCGGCTGGGCAGGTGGAATCCGGTGCGCTGCCGGAGCCCGTCCCGATCCGTGTCGCTCTCGGCTCGACCGTGACAGCCACGGGGCTGCCATCGGACGGGCGGCCGTCGGTCTGGGGAACTTCTGCGCTCAGCGTGCGCGTCGAGCCGGCAGCGTCCACCCACCCTGTGGGCGGCAGGCGGATGTGTTGATGGCACTTGACGGATGGGCGGCCATGCGGCACCTTCTTGGCCTCAAACGTGATGCGGGGTGGAGCAGCCTGGTAGCTCGTCGGGCTCATAACCCGAAGGTCCCAAGTTCAAATCTTGGCCCCGCTACGACCGACACATAGGCAAGGAAAAACGCCTACTTATACCGTTCCAGCGGGTCTGCCCTCCGATTTCGAGGTCGATCAGCCTTCGTGGACGCAGGACGGCGGCGTAGTCGTGACGCGCTCAAAAGACACGGACACCGCCCGGCCCCCAGGGTAACTGCTGGCCTTGGCGAATGTGATCTTGCGAGACGTCAACACGCCGATCACCCCCGTGCGACCAAGGTCACCAGCACGCTCCTACACAGCCTGGAGTCGCTATGCCCTTCCTCTCTCGGTTTCTCGCACGCGACACGCAGGAGCCGACCCCCATGGATCGTCATGGATCGATCTCTGGTACTCGACGCCGACCACGAAAACCCGGAAGTCCACGCCATCCCGCTTTTCGTATCGAGACAGTGCGTTATCACGAGCCAACGTGAGAGCCAACAGCTCGCGAAACGGAGATCACGGCTCTATGCCCCAGATGAGCGTGCCGTTCACGTAGAGGGTGATCTTCTCCTCGTAGACCCCGGACGCTCCATTGTCGTAGCTGTAGTCGTTGGTTACGTCGACTGTGCCCGTGAGGCCCACGGTGTGCATGGATACTTGGATGTTGAACTGGTCGTTGGTGGCCTTGTCACCTTGTGCTGCAAGAGTTCCACTGATTGAAAGCCCCAGATAGTGGTCAGCACCTGCGACAGGCGAGGGGTTAGCAACGGCTAAGCCACCAGTCACCTCGCCCTGGTTCGAGTAACCAATGCTCACGTAGTTGCGTGTAAGCACCAAAGCGGTGCCCAACCCTTCGTCCTGGTACCAGTAGCGAAGGGTCACGGCCGACGTGTCGACGGGATGAGATGTCTTGTTGTCAATTCGGAGATCCAAGTTGATCTCGCCTGTGCTGCCCGAAGTCGGCTTGACGACCCAAACAGCTAAGAACCTATTTCAGTAGGCCCGAAGCACGCCAGGCAACAATGCCACAGACCAAGTGGAGCATGGCGAAGTACGTATCCTCCCGAATCTCCCAGCGCACAAGGATCCGGCGGAATCGATTC